>Ga0256406_1003274_pt1 | contig 20444 bp, 20 predicted proteins | sample RumenRJG_03DNA_FD_185986 | JGI IMG/M metagenome (GOLD analysis project Ga0256406, IMG submission 185986) | Bovine rumen microbial communities from Lethbridge, Alberta, Canada - RJG_03 | ecosystem: Host-associated > Mammals > Digestive system > Stomach > Rumen | place: Canada: Alberta | collected... | reverse complement strand
ATTAAAAATAATCGCTGGTAACGGTTGATAATAGATGACCGCATGGGATGCGGTCATCTATTATCAACGCAAGTTTCCTTCGGAAACTTGCGGGTTGTCACAGGTTTCCTTCGGAAACTTGCGGGGTATTACAGGTTTCCTCCGGGATCTTGCAGGCTGCGGATGCCGGAACGGATAATTGATGACCGCATGAGATGTGGTCATCAATTATAAACGCACGTTTCCGGAGGGAACTGGCAGGGTATCATTACCTTTTAGCGGTCGGAGCTGGATATGAAGATTATGGGTCTCGATTACGGTGCGAAGACGGTCGGGGTGGCGCTCAGCGATGCGCTGCTGATGACGGCGCAGCCGAAAGAAACCATATATCGTGACAGGGAGAGCAAGATTCGCAGGACGCTATCGCGCATTGAGGAGCTGATCGCAGAGAATGATGTGCGTCTGATTGTGCTGGGGCTTCCGCTGAATATGAATGATTCGGAGGGGGAGCGCGCCGCGGCGGTCCGGGAATTCATGGACAGGCTGGAGCGCCGGACCGGGCTGCCAGTCGTACTGCAGGATGAGCGTCTGACGACGGTGGAGTCAGATGAGATCATGAAGAAGCTGGGTCTGGTGCCCGGCGATAAAAAATATGTCGATCAGATCGCGGCGAATATTATTTTGCAGGAATACATGGAGAATCATGCGGATGTGATCGCGAAGCTGAAGAACAGCTGACTGACGGAACGGGCTGCGCAGGACAGCCGGAGGACAATACGGATGGATAAAATTTACTTCACTCCGGCGGAAGCGGAGGAGCCGGCAGCGTTTTATGTGCTGGATCAGGCGATTCTGCGCGGGGAGACATATATTCTCGTGACGGATTCGGAGGAAGGCGACGGGGAAGCACTGATTTTGAAGGATACCGCGCAGCCGGATGCCGAGGAGAGCGTGTACGAGATCGTCGAGGATGAAGTGGAGCTAAAGGCGGTGGCGGAGCTGTTCCGCGACGCGCTGGAAGATATGGGTATTTCTCTGGAATGAGATTTCCAGAGTAAGGGGCTGCCCGGAACCGGGAGAGGTTCAGGACAGACCGGGAAACAGGATAGTTCGTTGACAGAACCGGAGCAGGCAGAGCAGGAGGTGCCGCGGACCGGAGCAGGGGAGCGCTGCGCTCCGCGTGCCCGGGAAGGAGGCAGCCTCTGTTCCTGTCTGCCCGCAGGTTCCATGCAGATAAGGAGATTACGTGAACAAAACAGAACAGAAGGAGACAATGGACAACAAAGAACAGAAGGAAGCAAGGAACAGGCAGGAACAGAATGAATCTGCGGCCAGAAGAGGAAGAAAGGAATCCGGACATGGCAGCAGAAGGAGTTCCAAAGCACAGAATCAGAGCCGGAGCGAACAGTCATCCAGACCGTCCGGAGATGCCCGGGCACTGAGTGAGAGCAAGGTGCAGAAGGCGGTGCGGCAGCTCCGGGAACGGCGGGAACAGCCGAGAAAGAGCAGCGAGAAGGAGACACCGGCCGGAAAGCTGCGCATCATTCCGCTCGGCGGGCTGGAAGAGATCGGCATGAACATCACGGCGTTCGAATATGAGGACAGCATCGTGGTGGTGGACTGCGGCATGGCCTTCCCCTCCGAGGATATGTACGGCGTCGACTGTGTGATTCCGGACACCACCTATCTGCAGAACAATCTCGACAAGGTCAAGGGCTTTGTGATCACGCATGGACATGAGGATCACATCGGCGCGCTGCCGTATGTACTGCGGGATGTCAATGTCCCGATCTATGCGACCCGTCTCACCATGGGCATCATCGAGGGCAAGCTGACAGAGCACGGAATGATGAATACCACCGAAAGACACGTGGTAAAATTCGGACAGACCGTCACCCTGGGCGCCTTCCGGGTTGAATTCATCAAAACCAACCACAGTATTGTGGATGCCGCGGCGCTGGCGATCACATCTCCGGTGGGCACGGTGATTCATACCGGCGATTTCAAGGTCGATTTCACGCCGGTCTATGGGGACGCCATCGATCTGCAGCGATTCGCGGAGCTCGGACGGAAGGGCGTGCTCGCGCTGCTGTGTGATTCGACCAACGCGGAACGGCCCGGGTACACGCCGTCAGAGAAGTCGGTCGGCAAGACGTTCGACCTGCTCTTCTCGGAGCACCGCGATTCGCGGCTGCTGATCGCAACCTTCGCGTCCAATGTGGACCGGGTGCAGCAGATCATCAATTCGGCCTACAAGTTCGGACGCAAGGTGGTGGTCGAGGGCCGCAGCATGGTCAATATCATCTCGATCGCGCAGCAGCTCGGATGCATCACCATTCCGGCGAACACACTGATCGATATTGACGAGCTCAAAAATTATCCGGAGGAGAAGACGGTCATCGTCACCACCGGCAGCCAGGGCGAGAGCATGGCGGCTCTTTCCCGCATCGCCGAGGGCACGCACCGCAAGATCAAGGTGGGTCCCGGGGATACGGTCATCTTTTCCTCGAATCCGATACCGGGCAATGAGAAGGCAGTCACCAATACGATCAATCTGCTGCTGATGAAGGGCGCGAACGTCATTTCCTCGGATGTGCACGCCTCCGGACATCCCTGCCAGGAGGAAATCAAGCTGATTTATACCCTGGTGCAGCCAAAATTCTGCGTTCCGGTGCACGGCGAGTACAAGCACCTGAAGGCACACGAGCGGATCTGCAGAGAGCTTGGATATGACGATAAGCATATCTTCCTGCTGCAGTCGGGCGATGTGCTGGAGTTCACGAAGAATTCCGCAAAGGTGACCGGACGCGTCCAGGTCGGAGAGATCATGGTCGACGGCCTTGGCGTGGGCGATGTCGGCAATGTCGTTCTGCGGGACCGCCAGCATCTGGCCGAGGACGGCGTGGTATTTGTCACCTTCGTGCTGGATCAGTACATGGGAGACCTTGTTTCGGGTCCGGAGATCGCCTCGCGCGGTTTTGTCTATCTCAAAGAGGCAGATGATATGATGGTGGAGGCGCAGGCGGTTGCCCGCGACGCCATTGAAACAAACCTGGCGAGAGGAATTTCTGACTGGAGCAAGCTCAAATCCGCCGTGCGCGATGACCTGGGCGATTATTTCTGGAAGAAGACCAAGCGGCGCCCGATGATCATCGCCATGATCATGGAGGCGTGACCGGCGGCGCGGCAGGAAATTCCGGTGTGGTGATATTTTGCCGGAGATGCATTGGAGAGACAGATGGCACCCAGAAAGCGGAGAAGATCGGTAATCAGCGGCAGACAGGCACCCTTTGATATGGTTCTGACTGTGGTGAAATATGTCATCATTGTGGTCCTGGTGCTGTTCTTTATCACAAAGGCGCGCGAGGCGTATGAACTCGGATACAGTATTTTTCAGGAGAGTTCGCTGGATCCGGTGGGGCAGGGACAGTCAGCTACCATTACCACGACGGCGGAGATGTCGGAGAAGGACATTTCCAAATTGCTGCAGAAGAATGGTCTGATTAAAAGCGCCTTTGTCTTTCAGGTGCAGCTTCGTTTCTCTGATTATGAGGGCAAGCTTCAGCCGGGCACCTACACGTTCAGCTCGGATATGCTGCCCAGTGAAATGATGAAGGAGATGGCGGGTACAGCCGGAGAAGGCGGAGCATCAGCGGGACAGTCTTCCGCTTCCGCGTCATCTGCATCAGGCGCGTCGGAGGCGGCAGAGTCTTCAGAAACGGCATCCACGGCCGCTGCGCCCGCCGATGCGGAGGGAACAGGCACAGGGACGGCAGACAACGAATGAGAAACGCAGAAGATACGGAGCGTCTGACTGCTTTCATCGAATCGCTGAAAGTGAGCCAGACGCCCTTTCTTATGAAACTGGAGCAGCAGGCGCTGCAGGAACAGATCCCGATCATCCGGCCGCAGACCCGCGCGCTGATCCGCTTTCTTCTGGATACCGGGAGGCCGCGGCGCATTCTGGAGGTCGGGACGGCCATCGGGTATTCCACGCTGTACATGCGGGAATATGCACCGGCGGACTGTGAAATTGTCTCGATCGAAAAGGATCCGGAGCGGGAGAAGAGAGCGGAACAGAATGTCCACGCTTACGCCGCGGAGACGAAGGCGCAGCGTGGCAGCGGAACAGAAGATGGGCTGGAAAAGGCTGGCAGGGATGGCGGCGCTGCGGCAGAAAAGAGCAAAGAGGCTGATGACGGCAGAACCCCTGGAGCCGGATTGACCGGCGGAGGCGGAGCAGAGCAGGGCGAAGGCCCGGATTGCAGAATCACGCTGATCGAAGGAGATGCGGCGGATGTGCTGAAGAACCTGGCGGAGCAGGATGGCAGAAGGTTCGATTTTGTCTTTATGGATGCGGCAAAGGGACAGTACATCCATTTTCTGCCGATGGTGAAGGCACTTCTGGCGCCGGGCGGCGTCCTTCTCTCCGACAATGTGCTGAAGGGCGGCGAGATTCTGGAGCCGCGCTACGCGGTGACGCGGAGAAACCGCACGATTCACCGGCGGATGCGGGAGTATCTGGAGGCGCTGACCAGTGATCCGGAGCTGTCCACGGTCGTGCTCGCCACAGGAGACGGCGCGGCAATGTCGGTGCGCAGAATACCTGTGGAAGACGGCAGCTTCCATGGCCCGATCCGGGAGCAGTTCCGGACAGGCATTTCTTCTGCAGATGACGTATAAAGACAGCATGGAGAATAAGATGAGGAAAAGCCCAGAATTACTGATTCCGGCGGGAAGCCTGGAGGTACTGAAGACGGCGGTGCATTTCGGCGCCGACGCAGTCTATATCGGCGGAGAGGCGTACGGACTCCGCGCCAATGCCAGAAATTTTTCCATGGAGGATATGAAGGCGGGGATACATTATGCGCATCAGCATGGGGTATCAGTCCATGTCACGGTGAACGTTCTGGCTCACAGCCCGGAGCTGCCGGGCATTGAGCAGTATCTGAAGGAGCTGGCGGCTCTCGGGGAGGATGCGCCGGACGCGCTGATCATCGCGGATCCCGGTGTGTTTCTGATGGCGAAGCGGCTGTGCCCGATGTGCGAGCTCCATGTCTCCACACAGGCAAACAGCCTGAATTACGCGGATTTTCAGTTCTGGCAGAGCATGGGCGCGAAGCGCGTGGTCTGCGCGAGGGAGCTGAGCCTTGCGGAAATCAGAGAAATCAGGGAGAAAACGCCGCAGGACCTGCAGATCGAGGCGTTTATTCACGGTGCGATGTGCATCAGCTACTCCGGACGCTGCCTGCTGTCCAACTGGTTCACCGGCAGGGATTCAAACCACGGAGACTGCACCAATCCCTGCCGCTGGCGCTATGCCGTCATGGAGGAGACGAGGCCGGGGGAATATCTCCCTGTGATGGAGAATGAGCGCGGCACGTTCATATTCAATTCCCGTGACCTGTGCATGATTGACCATATTCCGGAGATGGTGGACGCCGGCATCGATTCCTTCAAGGTGGAGGGGCGCATGAGAACCGCGCTGTATGTTGCGACGGTGGCGCGCGCCTATCGGCGGGCGATCGACTCCTATCTGGAGAGCGCGGAGGCATATCAGCAGATTCTGCCCTGGTGCCGGGAGGAAATCCGGAAGTGCACCTACCGTCCGTTTACCACAGGGTTTTATTTTGGAAAACCCGGCGCGGATTCCATGGTATACGAGAACAATGTGTACCGCCACGACGCGGTGTATCTTGGCCTGATCGATGCGGTGGATGAGGCGGGGCGCGCAAAATTCATGCAGCGAAACAAGTTTCTGGTGGGCGATTCCATTGAGATCATGAAACCGGACGGACGCGATGTGGCGGCGCGGGTCACCGGGCTGTTCACAGAGGACGGCACCGCGGTGGACGGCGCACCGCATCCGCAGCAGATTCTGTGGATGACGGTGGAGAGCGATGATCCATCTTACGAAGGACTGAAGGTCGGTGATCTCTTCCGGAAGAACCCGGAAAATGCAGGCAGGGATGCGGCGCGAGTATCCGGCTGAGCGGCCGCTGTGCGGCGCGGCAGGCGGAGTCCGGGCTGTCCGACAACTGAGCAGTGCCGGTACCCGGATCGGGCGCCCTGCGGTGCGGCAGGCGGAGAGCAGGCAGGCCGGCTGGCCGCTATGTTGCGCCGGACTGCTTGCGCGGCTTCATCCGTCGCGATATACTAGCAATGCAAGTTAATATTCCACAGAAAGGTGGTATTCATTATGCCTATTGTAACTAGTACTGAACTGTTCAAGAAAGCATATGCCGGCGGATACGCCATCGGCGCTTTCAACATTAACAACATGGAAATTGTCCAGGGAATCACTGATGCAGCGGCAGAGCTGAAGAGCCCTGTCATTCTGCAGGCTTCCCAGGGCGCCAGAAAGTATGCCAACAGCGTTTATCTTGTGAAGCTGGTTGAGGCTGCTTCCGAGCTGCATCCGGAGGTTCCGATGGTTCTTCATCTGGACCACGGCGCGGATTTTGACGTCTGCAAGGACTGCGTCGACAACGGATTTACTTCTGTCATGATCGACTATTCCGGCCATCCGTTCGAGGAGAACATCGCCGAGTCCAAGAAGGTCGCAGAGTATGCGCATGAGCACGGCGTTGTGGTCGAGGCTGAGCTCGGCACGCTGGCTGGCGTAGAGGATGCGGTCTCCGTGGAAGCGGACAAGGCATTCTACACGGATCCGGATCAGGTCGAGGAGTTCGTCAAGAGAACCGGCGTGGATTCCCTTGCGATCGCGATCGGCACATCTCACGGCGCTTACAAGTTCAAGCCCGGCACAAAGCCGCAGCTGCGTCTCGACATTCTTGCCGAGGTTGCACGCCGTCTGCCCGGATTCCCGATCGTTCTGCATGGCTCTTCCTCCGTTCCGCAGGAATATGTCAAGATCATCAACGAGAACGGCGGCAAGCTGGTCGATGCGATCGGCGTTCCGGAAGATCAGCTGCGTGAGGCTGCAAAGGGCGCTGTCTGCAAGATCAACATCGACTCCGATCTGCGTCTCGGCATGACTGCCGGCATCCGCAAGCATTTTGTGGAGCATCCGGAGCACTTCGATCCTCGTCAGTATCTTGGCGACGGCCGTGCCAATGTCAAGGCAATCGTTGAGCACAAGATCAAGGACGTTCTTGGATCTGATAACAAGATCTGATCGTACCGGTTCAAGGCTGTATAGAAAGAGAGCCCTCTGCGAGCAAGCCCGCGGGTGGGCTCTTTTCGTATCAGTGTGCAAAGGCGCGGCACGGGCTGCGACAGGAGCATCCTATATCAGCAGGACATCAGCAGGACGTCCCTGCCGCACCGTCGGCGCGGCGCGCCGGGAGCTATATTCGGCAAAACCGCATGCGCGGATTTTGCCTCAGCGAGGAAGATACATGACTTATTATACTCACGGGACCTGCTCGTCCCGGATCGATTTTGACATAGATGAGGATCACCGTGTGCATGGGGTGACCTTCACTGACGGGTGCAACGGGAATCTCAAGGCCATCGGCAAGCTGGTGGAGGGCAAGAAGGCGGAGGATGTCATCGCGCTGCTCAAGGGAAATACCTGCGGCTTCAAAACGACCTCCTGTGCGGATCAGCTGGCCCTTGCGCTGGAGCAGGCGCTTTCGGCCAGGGCCTGAGAAAGGCAGCATTCCATGGCGGATACAGCAAAATCAGTAAAAAAGAAGATCATTCTGACCGGCGGCGGCACGGCAGGCCATGTGACGCCGAACATCGCCCTGCTCCCTTCTCTGCGGAAGGAGGGCTATGAAATTTATTATATCGGTTCTCTGAACGGCATTGAGAAGAAGCTGATGGAGGACTGCGGCGTGCCCTATCTCGGCATTGAGACGGGAAAGCTCCGCCGGTATTTTGACCCGAAGAATTTCTCGGATCCGCTCCGGGTGATGAAGGGCTACCGGCAGGCAAGGAAGTTCCTGCGGGAATATAAGCCGGATGTTCTGTTTTCGAAAGGCGGCTTCGTCAGCGTGCCGGTGGTCCGGGCGGCGGCATCCCTGAAAATTCCGTGCATCATCCACGAGTCTGATATGACGCCGGGACTGGCCAACAAGCTGTGCATACCGGTGGCGAAAAAGGTGTGCTGTAATTTTCCGGAGACTCTGGGATGTCTTCCGACGAATAAGGCGGTCCTCACAGGAACGCCCATCCGGGAGGAACTGCTGCAGGGAAACAGAGAAAAGGGACGCGCTTTCTGCGGATTTGACGACAGCAAGCCGGTGTTGCTCGTGATCGGCGGATCGCTCGGCGCCTCATCGGTCAACAGGACAGTGCGGGACAACCTTGATGCGCTTCTCCGGGACTTTCAGATCATCCACATTTGCGGCAAGGACAAGGTGGACAATCTGAAGCTCACGATTCCGGGATATCGGCAGTTTGAATTTGTGAAGGACGAACTCAAGGATCTGTTTGCGGCGGCGGACATTGTGATTTCCCGCGCCGGAGCCAACGCCATCTGCGAGCTGCTGGCGCTGCGCAAGCCGGCGATTCTGGTTCCGCTGCCGGCTGCCAGCAGCCGCGGCGATCAGATCCTGAATGCCAGATCCTTCGAGAAACAGGGCTACAGCATGGTGGTGTCCGACGATGAGCTGCCGGACAAAATCTGCGATGCGGTGAAGGAACTGTACGAGAAGCGGCAGACATACATCGATGCGATGGCAAAGAGCAGCCAGATGAATGCGACGCCGATCATCATGAATCTGATCGACGAAGCGGCCGGGAAATGAGCGGACTGGCAGAAGTATCATAACGTATCAGTTACGGAACCCTGACAGCGCGATGAGCCGGGGAAAACCGGATTGGAAGAAGTGAAATAACCCGTTCGAGTGGAACGCCTCAGCAGAAAAGTCCAGGGCAGCTGCCCTGGACTTTTCTATTGCGGCGATGTGTTGTTCGTCTTATATGCGTATTTTTTGCGCTTTATTTACGGTGATTTTGCGTCTGTATGCGGCGATGCTCTTTTGCGGCGCGAAATCTTTGTGCCCATTTGGCGGGGCAAACTAAAAACTATTGTGTCCACACTTATGGGGATAGTTTAATCTGTGGGACGTGAAACCGATGAGGCGCGAGATTTATGCACCGCGCCTCATGCCTTCACGATGGCATCCGTGAAGGCGTTCAGGGCATCAGCGTCCTTTGCGGAGAGAGCACTGTGGATGGTCAGGCCATCCTCGAGGACGGTGCAGTTCTTCAGACCGGCGAGCTTTGCCCGGATCAGTTTACCGGCAGCAGGGCACCAGGTTCCGTTCTCCGCAACGGCGAAGGTGCGGTTCTGAACGTTCAGCGCCAGCATATCGTTGAGGAAGGTCTCCATCTTCGGGTAGATGCCCATGTTGTAGGTGGGGCAGAAGAGGACGATCTTCGCGCAGCGCCAGACCTCCGAGATGAGGAAGCTGCAGTCTGTTTCGGACGCATCATAGACGGCGACGTGTCTGCCGGATTTTGCCGCGAGCTGGGCTGCGGCGGCCTGGGCGGCGGAGGCGGTGTGGCCGTAGAGGGAGCAGTAGACCACGAGGATGTCGTCAGACTCCGGGATATATCCGGACCATTTCTGGTATTTGTCGATGAACCAGCCGAGGTCCTTTCTCCAGACCGGTCCGTGCAGCGGGCAGATCGTGGCGATGTCAAGCGTGGCGGCCTTCTTCAGAAGGGCCTGCGCCTGGCAGCCGTATTTGCCGACGATGTTGGCATAGTAACGGCGGGCGTCATCGAGATACTCGCGCTCAAAGTCGTGCTCATCGGCGAAGAGAGAACCCTCCACGGCGCCGAAGGTTCCGAAGGCGTCGGCGGAGAACAGGGTTTTGGTGAAATCGTCATAGGTGACCATGACCTCCGGCCAGTGTACCATCGGTGCTGCGACAAAGTGCAGCGTATGCCGTCCGGTATTCAGCGTATCCCCTTCTCTGATCTCGACGTGGGATTTGACCGGCAGCGTCGGGAAGAACTGGCAGATCATCATGAAAGCCTGCTTCGAGGAGTAGATAGTCACGTCCGGATATTCACGGACGATTTCGCCGATCATGGAGGCGTGATCCGGTTCCACGTGCTGCACGACGAGGATATCGAGCGTCCTGCCGCCGAGTGCCGCGGAGAGATTCTCAAGGAACTGATCGGCCACGGAAACGTCCGAGGTATCCATCAGGACGGTCTTGTCGTCGAGGATGACATAGTTATTGTACGAAACGCCGTTCGGAAGCGGAAAGATATTCTCGAAGCGGGAGAGACGGTGGTCGCTCGCGCCGATTGCGAGAATGTCTTCGGCAACAGTGGTAATGTTCTGCATGATGCAAAACTCCTTTCTTATGGGCTGGGATGGCCCTTTTTTGTTTTACTCTTCGATCTTGCGCGGAAGATGGAAACACCGGACTTTCCGGATATCGCTGGCATCTTCTGGATCTTCCACAGAAGGTGTCTGGGAGAAGGCATCCGGGAGAAGGTCTCGGTGACATCTAATAGTATAAGAGAAAAGCGCGCTATTTCAAGGAGAATCGGAAGGGGTTGAGGCTCAGGAAAAATATCGGAAGGTTTGAGGCTCAGGAAAACCGGAAGGGGTTGAGGTGCTGGCTTATAAATCGTGCAAGTCAAAATGAGGATTTTCTTACTAGCATTGAGGCTTCCGGATGGAAGAAGCTCCTGCGGCGTGCAGCCAGGTGCAGCAGGCGGGCGGAAGATTTTAATAATTGATTTTTTGTTTAGTCAGAGTATAATTTTCTCCGGTTCGAAATGTTTAGTAATACCTGATTTCAGGTTTATAACCATTGCGAAGGGAAGGCAGCTATGGAGCAGGAGGAGGTCAATCAGGAAATCGGCAGGAAGCTCAAGGATCTGCGTCAGCGGAATGGCCTGACGCAGCAGGAGCTCGCGGATCGGACAGAGCTGACAAAGGGCTTTATCTCCCAGCTGGAGCGCGGGCAGGTGTCCCCGTCGGTGGTGACGCTGATGGACCTGATCGAGTGCCTCGGTTCGACGCCGGCGGAGTTCTTCAAGGAGAGCACGAAGGAGCAGATCGTGTTCGGGGAGAAGGATTATTTTGTCAAGGAGGACGGAAACGGCAGCCGCCGCGAGTGGCTTGTGCCGCCGGCACAGCGTTTCGAGATGGAGCCGCTCCGGGTGGAGATCGGACCATATCAGTCGCTGGAGGAGGATACGCCGCACCCCGGGGAGGAGTTCGGCTATGTGCTCAGCGGGAGGCTGAGCATCACGATCGGGGACAAGGAATATCACGCGCGGGCGGGGGAAAGCTTTTATTACCGGACGACGAAAAATCACCGCATCGCCAATCCAGGGAGCCGCCCGGCAAGATTCCTGTGGATTTCGACGCCGCCGGAATTCTGATGGGCCGGTGCGGCGGGCAGATCTCCGTGCCAGGCGGCGGGGAAACTGCGGAGCTTCAATGCAGGATGGCGGAAGAGAGACGCAAATTCTGACGCACAGATATGAAGGAGAATCATGAGCAATAATATCATCGAACTGAAGCATGTCACAAAGCAGTTCCAGGACAACGGCTTTATGGCCGTGCAGGATTTCAATCTGGAGGTGCGGCGCGGGGAATTCGTCACGTTTCTCGGGCCCTCCGGCTGCGGCAAGACCACGACGCTGCGGATGATCGCGGGGTTTGATATCCCCACGTCGGGGGAGATTCTGCTGAACGGGAAGGACATCACGAAGCTGCCTCCCTATGAGCGACCGATCAACACCGTGTTTCAGCGGTACGCGCTGTTCCCGCATATGAATATCGAGGAAAATATCGCGTTCGGACTGAAGTTGAAGAAGACGCCGAAGGAGGAGATTGCACGCCGTGTGAAGAAGGTCCTGTCGCTTGTGGACCTGGAAGGGTTCGAGGGACGCAGCGTCCAGACGCTGTCCGGCGGCCAGCAGCAGAGAATTGCGATTGCGAGAGCCCTCGTGAACGAGCCGGAGATTCTGCTGCTTGACGAGCCGCTCGGTGCGCTCGATCTCAAGATGCGCCAGGAAATGCAGCTGGAGCTCAAGGAGATGCATGACCGGCTCGGGATCACATTTATTTATGTGACGCATGATCAGGAAGAGGCACTGACCATGTCCGACAAAATTGTGGTCATGAGCGAGGGACACATTCAGCAGATCGGCACGCCGGAGGACATTTACAACGAGCCGAAGAATGCGTTTGTGGCCGACTTCATCGGGGAGTCGAACATTTTTTCCGGGATCATGACAGGAAAATGCAGGGCCAGATTTTGCGGCGGCGAGTTCGAGTGCGTGGACGACGTGCCTGAGGGAACGCACATCACCGCCGTCGTCCGTCCGGAGGACGTCCAGATCACGAAACCGGAGGACGGGATGATTCAGGGAACCGTCATCTCCGTCATTTTCAAGGGAATTCACTATGAAATCACCGTACAGTCCGGCAAGAATGAGATGGTGATTCAGTCAGTGAAGGCCGCGAAGGTGGGAGAACGCGTCGGAATGGCGGTTGAGCCGGACGGAATTCATATCATGATCGCCGAGGACCATACCAATACCTTCCTTGTCGATATCAATCGCGATTACCGGCTGGAGTATAACGGACATCTGCTCGATGCGAGCCTGACGAAGCTCATCAGGGGAAGCAGAAGACTCGAGGACGGCTCGGTGGTCGACGCCGCCGGCGAGGTCATCGACATCGACCGGACCAAGGTGCAGGCCTCCATCGGACCGGAGGATATCCGCATGACCGACAACGAGGAGGAGGGCCTCATCCAGGGCAACATCAGCAACCTGATTTATCAGGGCAGCCATTATCTCTATGTCATCCATACCGACCTGGAGCAGGATTTTGCCGTCTATGACGAATACCTGTGGAATATGGGCGACCGTGTCGGCCTGATCATGCCGGTGGACAAGATGACATTCTCCCTGAAGAGCAGGCACTGACGGAATTGTCCCAAACAAGCTAAACTCGTTAGGGACAAAATGAGGGCGATCATGAAATTTACGCGTAAGAGTCTCGGCATTCCGTATGCCGTTTATCTGGTTTTGTTTGTGGTTCTGCCGCTGGTGGTGTTGTTTTATTATGCGTTCACAGATGGGTCAGGGCGGCTGACTGCAGCAAATTTCATCGGTTTCTTCACGGATCCGAATGCGCTGGGAACGTTGTTTTACAGTTTCGCTGTGGCAATGGTGACGACGGCGGTGTGTCTGCTGCTGGCGTATCCGGTCGCGTATATTCTGGCGATGAGTCCGCTGAAGTATAAGTCGTCGGTGGTGATGATTTTCGTGATGCCGATGTGGATCAATTTCTCTCTGCGGATCACGGCGCTGAAGGAGGTGCTGACGCTGCTGGAGGGGAATCTGGCGCGGTTTCCGTTTCTGAATGCCGTGGTTGGTATGACGTATGATTTTCTGCCGTTCATGATTCTGCCGATTTTTACGACGATTTCGAAGCTGGACGGCGCGCTGCGGGAGGCGGCGATGGATCTCGGGGCGGATGAGAAGCAGACCTTTTTCAGGGTGACGCTGCCGCTGTCGATGCCGGGGATCATGAGCGGCGTTTCGATGGTGTTTCTGCCGGCCATGACGAACTATGTGGTGCTGGATATGCTGTATAACAGCACATACATTATGGGATCTCTCATCGGGTCGTATTTTGCCGCGTACAACTGGCACAGCGGGTCGATGATTGCGCTGATTCTGCTCGGGATCATCTGTGTGTTCACACTGCTCACGGATGACGAAGAGGCGGGCGCGCAGAGGGGAGGAGCGCTGCTGTGAATAAGAGAAGGGCATATGGAAAGTGGATTTTTCTTGTGCTGATGCTGGTGGTGCTGTATCTGCCGATTCTGATTCTCGCGGTGTACAGCTTCACGGATGCGACGCAGATCGGACAGATCCGGGGCTTCTCTCTGCAAAATTATGTGACGCTGTTCACGACGGAGAGTCTGCGCAATATGATCGGCGGCACGCTTCTGCTGGCGTTCGGATCGGCGGCGATCGCCACGGTTCTGGGCACGACAGGCGCCATCGGCGCTTTTTACTCGAAGGAACGGGTGGGCCGCGCCATTTCAACGATGAATCAGGTGCCGGTGGTCAACGCGGATGTCGTCACTGGTTTTTCCATCTGTATCCTGCTGGTTGTCGCCTTTCATATCAGCAAGGACACGTATATTCCGCTGGTGATCGGGCACGTGACACTGTGCGCGCCGTTTGTTTTTCTCTCAGTCATGCCCAAAATCCGGCAGATGGATCCGAGTCTCTATGAGGCGGCGCTCGATCTCGGAGCAACGCCGGCCAAGGCGCTGCGGCAGGTCGTCATTCCGCAGCTGGTGCCGGGCATTGTCTCGGGCTTCGGGCTTGCCGTGACGCTCTCGCTGGACGACTATTTCATTGCGACTTACACCAAGCCGGCGACCTTCGACACGATCAGCACCTACGTTGTGAACGCGACAAAGGGGGCCCAGACCACGATCAAGACGGCACTCTGGGCGCTGTCGACGGTGATTTTCGCAGTTGTCATTCTGGTGGTGGCGGTCATGAACTACAACATCGCGCACGCGGACCGGGCGGGAGAGAAGGTGGAGAAGGAGGGCAGAGCGGAATGAATCAGATAAAACAGGGGCAGTTCATGAAGCGCTTTGCCGGCCTACCGGACGGGGAAACAGGCATGCGCAGAGGGCGCGGGCTGATGGCGTATATGCAGGGACATGCGGCGCACCGCAGAGCAGGTTCGCTGATGTTCTCAGCGCTGCTTTTCAGTCTGACAGCTATGGCAGGAGCGGGCATGCCGGTGCACGCGGAGGAAACTGAAAAAACAGTCACGCTCCGGGTCTGCAACTGGGAGGAATATATCGATGAGGGAGACTGGGATCAGGAGGAGGCCATCGATCTTCCGGATGGCACGGTCTTCGGAGAAAATTCCCTGGTGCAGGATTTTGAGGACTGGTATGCGGAGACCTATGGCGTGAAGGTGAAGGTGCAGTATTCCACCTTCGGCACGAATGAGGATCTCTACAACATGCTGACGCTGGGGGACACGTATGATCTTGTGTGCCCGTCGGACTACATGATCATGAAGCTGATGAGTGAGGACCAGCTGGTACCGCTCTCCGATCACTTTTTCGATTCGTCAGACGCAAACAATTTCTACATCCGCGGCGTATCGCCTTATATTCAGAATATCTTTGATTCCACCCGGATCGGAGATGAACCGTGGTCAAAATATTCGGCGGGATACATGTGGGGCGTCACGGGTTTTGTCTATAATCCGGAGGTGCTGACGGAGGAGCAGGCCTCCACGTGGACGCTGGCGGACGATCCGGCCTACCGCAGGCAGATCACCATCAAGGACAACGTGCGCGACAGCTACTTCATGGCGGTCGGCGCGCTGAAGGCGAAGGAGCTGACCGATCCGTCCTTCGTGGAGGACCCGGCGTATTATCAGAAGCTGGAGGATGTCATGAACGACACTTCTCCGGAGATGATCGCAAGGGTGCAGGACTATCTGCAGCAGGTGAAGGATAATGTCTACTCCTTTGAGACGGATTCCGGGAAGGCGGATATGATCACGGGAAAGGTCGTGGCCAATTACCAGTGGTCCGGCGATGCGGTCTACACGATGGACCAGGCTGACGAGGATGGATACACGCTGAATTTTGCCGTTCCGAGAGAAAGCACTAACATCTATTTTGACGGATGGTGTATGCTGAAGAACGGAATCGCCGGAGATCAGGCGAAGCAGCAGGCGGCGGAGGCATTCATCAACTTCCTGTCGCGGCCGGACAACGCCATCCGCAACATGTATTACATCGGGTACACATCGGTGATCTCCGGCGGCAGTGACCCGCGGATCTTCGAATATCTCGACTGGAATTACGGAGCGGACGAGGGGGAGGACGGCACGGTGCCGTACGATCTCGGCTACTTCTTCACCGGGGATACGGACAAGGCGGATCCGGAGCACACGCTGACGGTTCCGGAGGAGCAGCTTCACCGCCAGCTCGCGGCCCAGTATCCGGGCACGGATATTATCCGACGCTCCAGCATCATGCGATACTTCACGCCGGATGAGAACACGGCGATCAACCAGATGTGGGTCAACGTCCGCTGCTACAACATCCGCAGAGTCCCGGTATGGGGCTGGCTGCTGATGGGCGCGGCTCTGGCCTGTATCATTGTGCTCTCTGTATACCGGAACCGCAGGAAACACATGGCGGGGTGAAATTGTCCCTAAGGAGTTTAGCTTGTTTGGGACAATTTTTGTCCCAAACAAGCTAAACTCCTTAGGGACAAAACAGAATAGCAGGAGGAAGAATCGATGAGCAGTCCGTTGATTTGGGCGCATCGGGGAGCGAGCGGGTATTGCCCGGAGAATACGCTGCCGGCGTTTGCGATGGCGGCATATATGAAGGCAGACGGGGTGGAGCTGGATGTGCAGCTGACCCGGGACAGGGAGATTGTGGTCTGTCATGATGAAAAGATCGACCGCACGAGTAACGGCGCGGGGTATGTGAAGGATTTTACGCTGGAGGAGCTGAAACAGTTTGACTTCTGCAACGGAAATATGGCCTATGAGGGGACGCGGATTCCGACCATGCGGGAAGTGTTCGCGCAGCTGGAGCCCACGGATCTGACGATCAACATCGAGCTGAAGACGGGGGAGATTTTCTATGAAAATCTGGAACAGATGATCGTGGAACTCACCCATGAGTGCGGCTTTGAGAAGCGGGTGATCTATTCCTCGTTCAACCATTATTCCATCCGGAAGATTCAGGAGATCGACCCGGAGGCGCAGACGGCGTTTCTGTATGCGGACGGCGCGCTGGATATGCCTGCGTACGGGAGGAAAAACGGCGTGAAGGCACTCCATCCGGCGTTCTGCAATCTGCAGTATCCGCATTTTATGGAGGAGTGCAGCGAGAATGGTCTCGATGTGAATGTCTGGACCGTGAACAGCAGAGCAGAGCTGGAGGCGTGTGCAAAATACGGCGTGCACGCGGTGATCACGAATTATCCGGACAAGGCCCGGGAAGTGTGCTGCGGGCAGAAAAAGGATTGAGAGGGGCGGCCTGTCGCGGGATACATCTCATGATTCGTCATGGAAGGGAGACGTCCCCGGAGGAGAGGGTGCCGATGTATTTGCTGTAGAGGTCCTGCAGCTCCTGCATTTCTTCCGGGGAAAGGGTTTCCTTAGCGTAGTCGTAGGCGCTGTTGTAGTCGCCGCTCGCCACGTAGGAACCAATTCTGGAGATGGTCGACGGGTCGGCGTGGTCGTCAAGGATAGTCTCAAGCTTCTCCCGGTCATCGGAGGACATGGAGTTGAGCGCCTGCTGGACCTGCTCCTCCGAGATATAGCCGCCGGATGAGACGACGGCTTCCTGCGCCGCTTCCTTCACGACCTCATTGACCACCGCTTTCTTGAGCGGGCGGACATAGCGGAAGGCAGCGAGAAGGCCGCCTCCGATCAGCAGGATGACGAGTAAGGTTTTGACGAACACCCGGAGCGCCGGGTGTCCTTTTTTATTCCGTTTCTGTGACATCAGGGACCTCTTTCTTTGCTGAAGAAGTTATATACGAAGTTATTCTGAGGTAGTACTTATAGCATATTTTGTTGTCAGGGTCAAAAGGCCGTGTGGTCCTATAGCCCATTTATTTTATTCGAAGGCGGCAGTGTATGGTGTCTGCTTTTGTGTTTCGGCAGCGGGAAATGGCATGGACAAGGAGCCAGAGAAGGCGGCATGGGGATGAAACAGGAGATGGCGGTATGGATCAAAATGCAGAACAGGTGGTGAATCTGCTGATTCAGAAAAAGTGGCATATTTCATTTGCGGAGTCGTGCACGGGAGGGCTGGCAGCGGCTGCGCTGGTGGATGTGCCGAATGCCTCGCTGGTGCTGGATGTTTCCTTTGTGACCTATGCGAGCGAGGCAAAGGTGAGGGTCCTGGGAGTCCGGCAGGAGACAATCGACCGGTTTACCGTGGTCAGCGGGCCGGTCGCGCGGGAGATGGCAGCAGGTGCCGCGCGGGTGGCGAAGGCAGAGGTCGGCGTCGGCATCACCGGCGTGGCGGGACCGTCCGGCGGGACGGCGGAGACACCGGTCGGGACGGTCTGCTTCGGTTTCTTTGTGAAGGGACGGGAATGGCAGGTGACGAAGCATTTTGGCAGCATCGGCAGGCAGGCGGTGCGTCAGGCGAGCGTGGCGTTCGTGTTTGAGACGCTGAGGGAGATGCTGGAGAGGTAAATGCCGCAAAGAGCGCGGCACAGGGAAATGGGTTTGAAGGTTCTGCTGATGCAGAACTTTCAAACAGCAGCAAAGGTGCTGGCGTACCGGCTTCCGCATTCGGCAAAACCGCATTTGCGGATTTTGCCTCAGCGGGGTGAAGGTTTTAGCATGAAAAGAATTTTGTCCATACAAGATATTTCCTGTCTCGGGCGGTGCTCGCAGACGATCGCGCTGCCGGTTTTGTCCTCGATGGGGGTGGAGGTCACGGTTCTGCCGACAGCGGTGCTGTCCACCCACACCGGATTTCCGAATCCGTCGGTGCGGGACCTGTCGGATCTCATTGTCCCGGCGGCGGAGCACTGGCAGAGGGAGGGCGTCCAATTTGACGCCATTTACACCGGGTATCTGGGATCGGCGGAGGTAGCGGATGCGGTGCAGGAGGCCATCCGTCTGCTGCGGGGGGTGGACACGCGAATGTTTGTCGATCCGGTGATGGGAGACCACGGCCGTCTGTATGCGCGGCTTGATGAGGATTATGTTCATCTCAGCGAAGCATTCTGCGGGCAGGCGGATGTGATCGTCCCGAATCTCACGGAGGCCTGTCTTCTGACAGGAACAGCGTACCGGGAGGAGTGGACGGAGGCGGAACTCCGGGAGCTGCTGCGCCGGCTTTCCGGTCTTGGCCCGGAGGAACCTGTGCTGACGGGAGTCTCGCTCTCTGCGGGCCGAACCGGCGTGCTGGGATACCGGAGGAGCGGAGGAACGTATTTTGCCTGTCAGAGCCAGAGAATTCCGGCGGCATTTCACGGGACAGGGGATCTCTTCGCCAGTGTGGCGCTCGGCGCGCTGATGCGCGGGCTGCCGGACAAGAAGGCGTTTCAGATGGCGGCGGATTACACGGCGTTGACGATTGCACGGACGGTCAGGGATGGGACGGAGGAGCGGTTCGGCGTGAATTTTGAGGAGACGCTGCCGGAGCTGCACCGCATGCTCGAGGCCGGACTAAACCAGCAGGAAAATGCCGTATAGAATCGGCTGGTGGATAAGATAGAGCGGCAGGGAATGCCTGCCGAGCCAGGAAAGGGCGGGAAGGCCTGCGTGCAGTATCCGGTGACGGCCGGAGAGCAGTCCGGCGGCGGAGAGCAGGCGGCTTAGCCAGTATCCGGTCAGGTAGAGAAAGTACCAGGGGAAGAAGGGAAAGTAGTCCGTCGACCAGAAGGAAGGGTCCTGGAATCCGAAGAAGGTGGCGGGATAGCCGTGGTACAGTGAGGCGGGCAGAGGCAGCGTGATGCCGGGCAGAATCCGCAGCACGCCGCTCTGGATATTCAAAAAGGCGAGAAAGAGCCAGAAGCTGAGGCAGAGCGCGGCGAGGAGGGCAGGCAGGCTTTCGCCGGGAGAGTGCGGCGCGGCCTTGCGCCGGATTTTGCGGCAGGCGGCGCGCAGGAGGGCGGTCGCAATGCCGGCGCTGCCGAGGAAAGTCAGGATGCCGAAGATGACCCGGCTCTCCGGGGTGACGATGAGCGTCACGGCGGTAACCAGCGCGCCGGACAGGAACACAGACAGACTGCGGCGGAGCGCATGGCGGGAAAGCGGTGCGCAGAAGCCGGACAGCAGGATAAAGGTCCAGCAGATGCTCTGCTGCCACAGGAAAGCGGAGAAGGACTGATACCACAGGGTAAAGCCTTTTCCTGCGCCGTGCAGATATACAAGATCCCAGCAGGCATGGTACAGGATCATGCTGATCAGCGTCAGTCCCCGGATCGTGTCAAGAAGCTCCAGACGGGAAGCGGGCTGGACGGGCGGGATAGAAGAACTGGAGATGGGGTGATTCATGGGTATCATACATACCTTCCTTTTGATGCAGGAGATTTCCTGTTCCAGCAAGGCCTTCAGGTTGGCATAGAACATCTCGTAGTTCAATTCTGGGACTGATCAACACAAAGCTGGAAGATACTTCTTACGGGGCAGTAGGCCTTTCGGTCTTAGTGACGAATCTGTTCAGAATTTTGGGCAGGAGGTCCGATTTTTTTTGCTTTTTTAAGGTATGGGTTACGGACTCAGTCATGTACTTGGTTATTTCAAAACGAGCTGGGAGTCTATATGGCTCGCCGCGAAATTGCAAACATAGCTGAAAGCATCAATTAATCAGCAAACACTATTTAAGAGCGCCTCAAACGCCCTTTGCAGGTGAAGAGGCGCTTAGAGTCATGTATACGTTTGTATGCCACATTGAAGCAGATAGTTATATATGCCATCATAATATGCTTTATCTCTTGTGGGATCTATTTCGGGATCTACGCCT
>Ga0256406_1003273_pt1 | contig 20453 bp, 20 predicted proteins | sample RumenRJG_03DNA_FD_185986 | JGI IMG/M metagenome (GOLD analysis project Ga0256406, IMG submission 185986) | Bovine rumen microbial communities from Lethbridge, Alberta, Canada - RJG_03 | ecosystem: Host-associated > Mammals > Digestive system > Stomach > Rumen | place: Canada: Alberta | collected... | reverse complement strand
ATCAAGGAAAAACTATGCTGGAAAAGTCCTGTTCAATATAGGCTTTCCTTGCAGGCAGCATAAAAAAGTAACGAGACAGTAAAAACCATCTCGTTACTAAGGTCTAACTTTTTGGGGTCACATCAGTCCTTTGTGGGAACAACCCATTTTATGTCAGGTCTCAATGATGGCAGCCGTGATGGCCGCAGCCGCCTTCGCCGTGGTCGTGGTGCTCATGATGGGCGCACTGGATGTCTTCCTGGTAGGCCAGCTTGCCGGCCAGGAAATCGGCCACCGCCTGATCCGCCTGTCCGCAGCAGCCGCCGTAGAAACGGATACCCTGGGCGTTCAGGGCCTGCTGGGCCCCGCCGCCGATGCCGCCGCAGATCAGGGTTTCCACCCCCAGATCCTTCAGCACACCGGCCAGGGCACCGTGCCCCTGCCCGTTGGTGCTTTCCACCCTAGCTTCCTTCACCTGGCCGTCTTCCACCTCATAGACCTTGAAATTCTCCGTCCTGCCGAAATGCTGGAAAATCTCGCCGTTTTCCGCATCATAGGTCACTGCAATTTTCATATCCTGTTCCTCCTTCGGAAAATCTGGAAGACCGCCCACCCGGCGGACCGACTGCAGGATGAACTGGCAGCAGCCCCATTCCGGGTCCCGGGCGAACTCCACGCTGCCTTCCTCGATCCGCAGGTCTTTCCCGTAGATCAGGACCTCTGCCAGCTTTTTCCGAGCCCGGTTGAGGATGTTTTGAAATGTGGAGCGGGCCACATCCAGGCGTTTCGCTGCCTCCCCCTGCTCCAGCCCCACATAGTCGCAGAGCCGCACGGCCTCGAATTCATCCAGCGTCAGCACCACTTCCCCCCGGGAAGGAGTGGCTCCCGCAAAATGGAAACTCCCTGGTTGCTGGTACACCCGCCGTTTCCGTACCGGTCTGGGCAATCTTCTCACCTCGCCTTTTATTATTGGCATATGCCATTAATTCATATTGTATCCGAAAAAGAGGAAAAGTCAAGGGACTATGAGATTTGTGAGTACCTGGTACAGATGAACAAAAAATATCAGGCCAGGTAAGCCCGTCCCTGGCCTGTGAGCTGACTTCCTTCACCAGCCACTATTTCCTAAAGGACGGCAATCAGCTTCTCCACATCCTCTTCCCGGGTGGCCCAGCTGGTGCAGATGCGCATGAGAACCCTTCCGTCGGGCCACTCTGTGCCGAACCCCAGCACCACTTTTTCGGCCAGTTCGTCGGCCTTCTTTTTGTCCAGCAGCAGGAACAGCTGGTTGGTGGGTGCCGGATAAGGCAGTTCATACTCTTTTTCCACCAGGGCACGGCGGATCTTCCGGGCCATCTGGATGCCATGCCGGCCCAGTCCTTCATACAGTCCGTCCGTAAACAGGGTCTCAAACTGGAGACCGCTGATCCGTCCCTTGGCCAGAAGGGCACCATGCTGCTTCACCATGGTGAAGAAATGGGGCACGAATCCGGGTTTGGGGAATACCACAGCTTCACCGAACAAAGCCCCGCATTTGGTCCCGCCGATGTAAAACACATCGCACAGACGAGCCAGATCGGGCAGGGTCACGTCGTTTTCCGGTGTGCCCAGAGCGTAGGCCAGCCGGGCCCCATCCACGAACAGGGGAAGCTTGTACGCCGTACACACGGCCCTGATAGCTTCCAGCTCGGCCAGTGTGTACAGGGTCCCCATTTCCGTGGGCTGGGACAGGTACACCATACCGGGCATCACCATATGTTCCCGGTTGGCGTCGTCCCAGTAGTTCTTCACGAAGGCCTCCAGGGCTTTCGCCGTCAGCCTGCCATCTTCCTCCGGCACGGCCAGCACCTTGTGGCCGCCGTATTCGATGGCTCCGGCTTCATGAACATTCACATGGCCGGTGGCCGCTGCTACTACGCCCTGATAGGGCCGCAGCACCGTATCGATGACCGTGGCATTGGTCTGGGTACCCCCCACCAGGAAATGGATTTCTGCTTCAGGAGCCTGGCAGGCTTCCCGGATCCTGCTGCGGGCACTTTCTGAATAACCATCTTCCCCGTAGCCAGCTGTTTGCTCCCAGTTGGTTTCCTGGAGCCGAGCCAGGATTTCGGGGGCCGCTCCCTCCTGATAATCACTGGCAAACTGGATCTTTTTGGTTTCCACAATCGTTCCTCCTTATTTTCTCTTCAGATAAAATCGTATGCAGTGAAAGTCACAATCCCAGCGGTTCGTTCACCAGGATCACATGGGCACGGTCCGGATTCCGGGAAAAACGGGTGATCAGGATCTGGCAGCAGCGGGTATCGATGGCTTTGCAGTGGGAACACAGGCCGGTGACCGTGCAGGGTGTCTTCACCTTGTATTTGATGGCCACCACGGACGCCACCCTGTTTTCCGCCCGGTCCAGAGCCGCCTCCAGGCCTTTACACACCTTGTCCAGGCTGATCAGATACAGTACGTGTTTCGGTCCGTAGGCCATGGCCGAAACCCGATTGCCATTGCCGTCGATGTTAACCATCACCCCGTCGTCGGTCATGGCATTGCAGCTGGTCAGGTACCAGTCTGCCGTATAGGCTTTGTGATGGGCCTCCTCCCGGTCAGCATACTCCTCCCGATCGATGAAAGTGTAGTTTCCCTGTTTCAGGGCTTCCACCAGGCCGCTTTCCCGTACGGAAGTGCTGCCGCCCATGGTCACCACACTGCCTTCCGGAATCAGACGCAAAGCCTGCTGCACCCCGTCAGCCACCGTTTCCGCATAATAGGCATGCATATTCCGGGATTCCAACCCCCGGATCACCTTCCGGGCCAATACGGCATTCCGTTTTTTCTGTGCCTCTTCCAACCCGATCCCCTCCTGATTCATGATGACTGTATTATACCATACAAAAAAGGTGCCGCCGCAGCGACACCTTTTGATTCCCTGGAAGCAGAAAGGCTCCGGGATTATTTTGCAAAGTAACGAGCCAGCAGGCCATCGAATACACGGCCATGACGAGCTTCATCTTTAGCCATTTCATGAACGGTATCATGGATGGCATCGTAGCCCAGTTGTTTGGCCAGAGTTGCGATTTCTTTCTTGCCGGCGCAGGCACCCTGTTCAGCAGCAGCCCGCATTTCCAGGTTCTTCTTGGTGCTGTCAGTTACCACTTCGCCCAGCAGTTCGGCGAATTTGGCAGCATGTTCAGCTTCTTCGAAAGCGATCCGTTTGTAGGCTTCAGCCACTTCCGGATACCCTTCCCGGTCAGCTACACGGCTCATAGCCAGGTACATACCCACTTCGGAGCATTCACCGGTGAAGTGTTGACGCAGGCCTTCCAGGACTCTTTCATCTACGCCTTTGGCAACGCCTACAACGTGTTCATCAGCGTATTCTTTCACGCCTTCCTTCAGTTCATCGAATTTGTCTTTCGGTGCACCGCATTGAGGGCATTTTTCCGGGGCTTCTTCCCCTTCATAGACATAACCGCAAACTCTGCAAATGAATTTTTTCATGATATTTCCTCCCCTTGAAACTTGCAAATCCAACGATATTTCTTTGGATTCGATACTTGTTGATATTTATTATTTCTTACAGTTGTTATTATATCAGAGTCTGGAAATAATGCAAGTACTTTTCCGGGATTTTTACAAAAAAATCGGGAAAGGGACCTGGTCCTCACAGTCCCTTTCCCAATAACTCCGCCAGCTTTTTTTTCAGCCGGTCCCGCCGTTTCCCTTCCTCCGGTTCCTCCCGCTGCAGCACTTTACGGAACTGCCCCATGGCCTCGTTGAGGATCCCCAGATTCTCCGGCATCACCTGCTGCAGCCGCCGTTTCATCCACTGGGCCACCAGAGGACTGCGACCGCCGCTGCTGACAGCACACACCAGCTCCTGCTGTTTTACGATGGCCGGGAAGATGAAAGTGCACAGCTCCGGATCATCCACCACATTCACCGGGATGCCCCGCTTCCGGCACCCTTCACTGATCACCCGGTTCACGGCCCGGTCATCCGTGGCCGCCACCACCAGCCGCCAGGGCTGCCGCTCCAGATCACAGGGCGCAAAGGGACGCTGGTGCAGGATGACATCCAGGCCCCGGATCTCCGGATCCATGGCAGGGGCCACCACCTCCACGGCGGCACCGAATTCTTGTAAGATGGCAGCTTTCCGCCGGGCCGTTCTGCCACCGCCCACCAGCAGCACCGGAGCGTGTTCCAGCTGGATCATCATGGGAAAATAACTCATGGTTCCTGTACCTCCCGCACCAGTCCTGCCACGGAATGGACCGTGGCACAGGCCGGTTCAGAAAAGCCTTCTTCCCGGACGGCTTTTGCCGTAACGGGTCCGATACACAGGATCTTCGTCCCGGAGACCAGCGTATAGTGGGCAAAGAAGGAATGGACCCCTTTGGCGCTGCCGAAGATCAGCGTCCCTGGAGCCAGTTCCATTTTTTCGACAGCTGCCCGTTGGACGGGACGGACCCGGTAAATGGGGATATCTTCATAGGCGACTCCGGCTTTTTCCAGGATCCGGGGCAAATCCGGGGAGCCTTCCTCGGCCCGCAATAATACGCACCGTTCCCCGGGTGCCACTGCCCTGGCCAGCGCTTTCCCCAGCGCTTCCGCCGTATAGGTTTCCGGCATCAGATCGGCTGTAAAACCCAGCCGGGACAGCTCGTCCGCCGTTCCTTCCCCCAGGGACGCCAGCCGGCACCCTGCCAGTTTCCGGTGATCCAGGGAATGCTGACGAAGCCACCGGCCAAACAGCCGTACCCCGTTCCGGCTGGTAAACACCAGCCAGGAAGCCTCTAAAATGGACGTGGGCAGCCTGTCGATGCATGGTTCTATTTCCAGCACCGGAACCTGTTTCACCGACCATCCCAAAGGTTCCAGAGCCATCGCCACCTGGTGGCAGAAGCTGCGACTGCCTGTGACCATCACCGGGTCCTTCGACTCTCCTTCCAGGTGCATGGCCGCTGCAGGGCCTACCACGATGATGGCAGGTGCAAATGCCTTTCCCCGGGCTTTTTCCACCATGGTGGACAGGGTCCCGTCCAGCCGCAGCTCCTCCGCGCTGTATCCGCCGCACAGGATGCTCACCGGTGTCTCCGGTGCCTTCCCGTACTGCAGCAGGTTTTCACAGATAGGGGACAGCTGGCCCAGTCCCATGAGGAACACCAGGGTTCCCTGCAGATTGGCCAGCGCCTGCCAATCCTCCAGATCTCCATTCCGGGTATGGCCAGTGACCACCGTGAACGAACGGGCCAGCCCCCGATGGGTCACCGGGATACCAAGATGCTCCGGTACCGCCACCGCCGAAGTGACTCCGGGAACCATATCATAGGGGATACCGGCAGCCTGCAGGGCCAGGAGTTCTTCCCCGCCCCGTCCCAGTACGAAGCTGTCACCTCCCTTGAGCCGGACCACCCGCTTCCCCTCCCGGGCTTTTTTCACCAGCAGGTCATTGATGGACGCCTGTTCCAGGCTGTGATGACCACAGCGTTTTCCCACCGGAATGGCTTCTGCACCGGCCGGGATTTCTGCCAGGAGGGCCGGATCCAGCAGAGCATCATACAGCACCACCTGAGCCTGCCGCAACCGTTCCAGTCCCTCCAGGGTCAAAAGTCCCGCGCTGCAGCCGGCTCCCACCAGCCACACCTTTCCTGCATTTTCATGATTTCCCATCATACAACTCCTTTTTCAGAGACGCCGCCAGCAGAGCATGGTTCTCTGTCCGCCCCTGCCGGAAAACCTTCACCCCATCCAGCATGGCCCCCAGGCGCACCTCTCCCTTCCGGGGGAAACTGGCATGGATACCCACTGCCATGGCGCAATCCACCTTCATGCTGCAGAACAGTTCCCGTTCCAGCAAAAAACGCCGCCAGGTGATCCCATGGCTGATTTTCTGGAGAAGTGCCATCAGTTCCCTGTCCCGGCTGCGGCATTCCACAGCAATGATGCCCTGGCAACCGGCAGGCATCACCTGCTCCACGTCAAAGGGATGGAGGTCATAAGCCGATGCATCCACGCCCATCCGTTCCAGGCCGGCCATAGCCAGCACAATGGCATCATATTCTCCCCGATCCAGTTTATGGAGCCGAGTGGTCACATTGCCCCGGATATCCTTGAACACCGCTTCCGGATAAAGAGGTCTGAGTTCTGCGATCCGCCGGGGACTGCCGGTTCCGATGACCAAAGGACCGCCTCCGTTCTTTCCCTTCCGGGTGACCAGCGCATCCCGGGGATCAGCTGCTTTGGGCGTGCCGGCAATCACCAGACCGGGAGCCAGTTCATAGGGAAGGTCCTTGGCGCTGTGCACAGCCAGGTCCGCCTCTCCACTGAGGAGTTCCCGCTCGATTTCCCGCACGAAGACGCCCCGTCCGCCGATTTTCACCAGGGCATGGATCCGATCCCGATCCCCGGCCGTGGTAATGGTATGGATGGCCGTTTCCACCTGTACCTCCTGCAACAGCCGACGGACGATTTCCGTCTGGGCCAGGGCCAGCTTACTGCCGCGGGTGGCAATGATCAGTTTTCTCATATTATCTCCTTACCAGAGGGGCCAGTTTCCGATACACCAGCGCAGCCAGTACGCAGATAATGCCGTCCGGGATCACCGTACTGAAGAACCATACTTCCAAAAGTCTGATGAGCCCGATGCCCTCCCCATTCTGAAGCACAACGTTGAACATGATAGAATAGTAGACAAGACCGGTGAAATAATAAATCATTTCTCCACCGAACGCTGCCGCCAGCAGCTGTTGCAATCCCGTCTTCCGGTTGTCACCGCCCAATACCCCGGCCACCCAGGCCGCACAGGGGAATCCCAGCAAAAAGCCGAAGGTGGGTTTCAGCAAATAGCCCAGGCCACCTCCATGGGCAAAGATGGGTACCCCTGCCAGGCCCAGCACCAGGTAGGCCAGGACACTCAGAAAACCATGCCGGGACCCCAGGAACAGCCCGGCCAGGATGGCAAAGAAGATCTGGAGAGACACGGTCACCTGAAATGGCCCGACGGGCAGCATGATGTGGATGAACGCACCCACCGCCATAAGAGCCGTAAAGAGACCGCACAATACCAGGCTGCCTGTTTCTTTTTTCACGTTTTTTCCTCCCCCAATGACTCTTTGTAAGCCGCCTTTTCAAAATACTACTATTATATCAGAAATTCCTGGAAAAGAGGGTTGCCCCACAAACATTTCAGATGTAGATCACATCGTTATTAATTATGTTATTTATAAATAAATCTGTTATTATTTTTTTTGATTCTTTTGTATATAATATATTTAAGACAAGACAATAAACAAACCGGGAGAACCACCAAGGTTTGGGAGGAGAAAGTATGAAATTACATCAATTGCGCTATTTCCAGGAAGTCTGCCGGCAGCAGAGCATCACCAAGGCTGCCGAAAATCTCCAAATCTCCCAACCTGCGGTGTCAGCAGCCATCCGCGAGCTGGAAGAAGAGTTTGATCTGAAACTGTTCAAACGATCCCACAAGAAATTGACACTGACCACGGAGGGTTCCTATTTCCTGCTGGAAGTGGAGGAACTGCTGGACAAAGCCAAACAGATCAGCGATGACATGACCCGATTGCAGAAGAAGAACACCTGTATACGGATCGGCCTGCCACCCATGATCGAGTCACTGGAGGTTCCCCTGCTGGCCCAGTTCCACAAAGAATACCCGGACATCCGGCTGGAACTCCACCACGGCAATTCCCTGAGCCTGCGGAAAGCTCTCCAGGAGGAACGGATCGACATCGCCCTGGTCAGTGGACTGGGGTCCGACCAGGCGAACACGGATGCCTGTGCCATGCGCCAGAGTGAAATCGTGTACTGTGTGAACCGGGAGCATCCCTATGCTGCGGAGAAAACCATTTCCCTGAAACAGGTAGCCCAGATGGCCCTGGTGGAAATCGAGGGTCACCAGCATTTCCGGGAAAAGATCCTGGAACGGTTCCATGCAGATCACTGTACGCCCAAGATTCTCTGGTCCACCAGCCAGCTGTACACCAAAATCCAGCTGATCAAGAACGGGGCAGCCGGGGGATTCCTGTACCGGCCGGTGGCCGAACGGGAGCCGGACCTGGTACCCATTTCTCTGAATCCGCCACTGTATTATGGCATCGAAATGCTCTGGCTGAAAAATACCGCCAGCTTCGAGAACATCCATACGTTCCTGGACTTCGCCCAGAAACACGGAGTGACAAAGTAAAAAATCCTGTAGCATGTAACCATATATACCACAGGAATGGAAAAGGCCTTCTGCTGGGGAAGCAGAAGGCCTTTTCCTTGAAAGGAAGTTGTTTATGATGATTTGATGGGGAAGATGTAACAAGGAGGGGTAATCCCTGTTACGAGTATTAGTATAGCCATATCTTGTGTCAAAGGAAGGGCAAATTCTTGAATGATTTGTGAATTTGACTGGTCAGTCAGTCAGTCCAAAATACGCATAGACACCCTGTATCAGACTCTGGGCATTCTCCGGGCTAAGGCCCGTCTTCTCGCTCATGAACAGCAGCCCTTTCAGCTGCTGTTTCAGATAGGCATTGAACTTTTCCCGGTCCAGAGAAAGGTTGTCCCCTTCCAGCTTGTCACTGCGGCAGGTGAGCATCACCAGAAGCTTCAGGGTCTCCCCTTCCTTCTCTGCCAGGTAGAACAGAAACGGAAATATCTCCCCCAGCTTCTTAACAAAATCCACCGCTCCCTGATTCTCCCACAGATACTGTCCGCAATCCTCATGGAAAGAAAGCCCCCAGCGACTGCAGAATTTTCTGGCCCATTGGGGATGACTGCCCACGTAGTCCAGCAACTGAAAATACCGGGCCGTCCCCTCCGGTTTCTCCAGCTCGGCCTGGTGGACCTGGAAACCAATGAACTCCTGTTTCTCCAAATAGGCCTGCAACTGTTCTTCTTCCATATTACCGCTCCTTGATCATAACCGTCCACTGGCCGGGCAGCTTGATCCGCTTCCAGGTGGCCGGCCAGTCCTCTTCCAGTTTGGTAGTCAGTTTCTTCGTATGGGTGTCCACCAGCACCACCGCCTTGCCCGACTGCTGCTGCACCTTACCATAAGTAGTCCAGGGCATGATGTTCTTGGCCGACCAGCTGTCCTGCCTGGGCTGGAAAGCATCGGCTTCCTGGTCGGGCACCAGCATCACCATCTCCCGGCCCGTATAGAACACCGCAGAGGTGGGATAGCCGCCGCCCCGGATGTAGATGGGCACATCTGCCGGCACCATGGAATTGATGAACTGGGCCGCTGTCTTACCGGTCACATCGTACATCAGCGGCTGGGCCAACAGGTCCAGGCTGCAGCAATGGAAGGCAATGGTCAGCAGGATCACTGTGGAGAACACTTCCTGGTTGCTTTTTCCCTTGTATCGATGCAGGACCAGTACGGCCATGCACAGGGTGTAGATGAGCATGAAGTAAAATACATTCATGGGATGGGCAAACACCTTGGGTGCCAGCTTGGGCAATTTCCAGGCTGCCACAGCCAATGCCCCGTAAAACAGGATGTTCCCAAGGAGCATCCATCTGACTTCCAGCTTCTGTCCCTTTTTCCAGATGTAATCTGCCGTAAGCACACACAGAGGCAGCAGCAGCGGATACGTATAGGTGATGTATTTGGTGGCCATGCACTGGAAAAACACGAAAATGGCTGCCATCCACAGCAGCAGGAATGCTTCCCGGGGTGCCGGATACTTCCATTGCCCGTTCTTCCGTACCAGATTCCACAGCATGGGCGGTATGAACCCCACCCAGGCATAGGCGTTCAGCAGGTTCACCGCCGTATAGTACCAGATCACATTGTCCCGGGGATGTTCCGAGACCGTTGCCCGCAGCACATTCTGAGTCCCCAGGAAACTACCCAGGAAATCCGGATGGACCCTGGCCATGGCAATGTACCAGGGCAGGGCCACCAGCAGGAACAGGACAATGCCTGAAGGCAGATGGGCGCTCTTCAGACATTTCCAGTCCTTCTGGTACAGCAGGAACAGGGTGATGATGAAACCGGGCATGAGAAACCCGATGGGTCCCTTGGTCAAAGTAGCCAGCCCAGCCAGGAGGTACAGCCCGTAATACCAGTTTTTCTCCCGGGTACTGTAGCCCAGGTAGAAGCACAGCAGCGCCCCATCCATGAACAGAAACAGCATGCCATCCGTGAGCACGCTCTTGGAAATGGTAAAGAACTGCAGGGTCATAAGCAGAAGGATGCCGCTGAGGAATCCCACTTCTTCTCCATAGAGCTTCTTGCCGGCCTTTACCGTAAGCCACAGCCCTCCCAGCCCGAACAGGGAGGGAAAGAACCGGGCACCGAATTCACTGAAGCCAAAAAGCTTGAAACCCAGGGCGATCATCCAGTAGGCAAAAACCGGTTTATCATACCAGTAGCGGCCATAGATCTGGGGTGACAGCCAGTCGCCACTCAGGACCATTTCCTTGGCCGTCAGGGCGTAATTCCCTTCCACACTGTCCGTCAGGGGCAGGGAAGAATTCATAAAAAACAACAGAAAAATGGCAGCAGCCCAAAAGCCCAGCCAGTATTTTTTCTTCATACACGTTCCTCCAATGCAGTGTCACAGACGTAATAGTTCTATTTTACACTAGAATGGAAGAAGAAAAAAGAGGCAGCTGTCCTTTACCGTGCAGCCACCGCCTGATGTTCCGGATTGTAGGGACACCTTTTCCCCAGGCACTGCTGATTCCGGAGATAGAAGCCGCAGACCGTCCTTTCTTCCGGCAGGTCGATCCCGAACCGTTCCTTTACATAAGGAATGGCTGTTTTCAGGGCTGTGAAAGCATCCCGTTTGCAGCACCGGGGCCCTCCGATGGCCGCCAGATTGGCCAGAGCCCCGCAGACACCCCAGTGGCCACAGATGGCTCCGGGCATCTGGAGTCCCTCCTGTCGCAGTCTGTTCAATTGTTCCGGCAGATCGAACTCCATGCCCGCATGATGGAGAGCGGTCAGGAGACAGGCTCCATCCAGTACATGGTGCTCCGGCCCGTGGATCCGCACGAAATCCTGTCCCGCCACATGGCGGAAAATGGCCAGAGGATTGGTTTCCTTTTCCCGGGCACAGGCTTCGATGATGGCCTGGGTCCGCTGTTCCATATCATTCATGGTGTACACCCTCATTTCATCCGTTTCAGTACTTCCAGCAGCAGGTTCCAGGTCCGCTGGACGGAAGCGATGTGCATGGTTTCCCGATACGTATGGATTTCCGTCAGGGTGGGCCCCAGGGAAATGCAGTCCAGTCCCGGGAGCTTGGCGGCGAACATGCCACATTCCACCCCGGCGTGGATGGCTTCCACTTTGGGTTCCTTTCCATACTGTTCCCGGTACACCTGGACAAACAGGTCCCGGAGAGGCGAATCTGCCCGGTAGGCCCAGCCCGGATAGTCCCCGGAGCGGATGGCCTGTCCTCCCAGCTGCCGCAGCAACCCTTCGATCTGTTCCGCCACCATTTCCTTCTGGCTTTCCACACTGCTGCGCACCAGCAGGCCAGCGCACACCTGCCCGCCTTCCGTATAGAGGATCCCCAGGTTCAGGGAGGTCTGGACCATGCCTTCCAGTTCCGGACTCATGACCTGGACCCCTCCCGGCAGACTGGTCAGGAGACACTGGACCTTTTCCGTGGATTCCCGGTCCATGGGCATGCGTTCCGCCCTTGCCGGCTCTGCCGTCACCTGGAGGTCCGGATCGGTCACCTGGAATTCCTGCCGGAGAATCCGGTCAAAAGCCGCCACTGCCTGCCGGAGTTTTTCCGGTTCGGGAGTCAGCACAGCCGCCCTGGCTTCCCGGGGAATGGCGTTGTCCTTGGTTCCCCCTTCCACTTCCACCAGCCGGTACAGGACTTCCCGGTCCAGATGGAGCAGGAGACGGCCCATGAGCCTGTCCCCGTTGGCCCTTCCCTTGTGGATTTCCGCTCCAGAGTGGCCCCCTGTCAGGCCGCTGATCTTCAGTTCCAGGCAGGTGCCGGCAAAGGCTTCCCGCCGGACGGGCAGGGCGCAGTTCACATCCACTCCGCCGGCACAGCCTGAGGTGAAGACCCCTTCTTCCTCCGAATCCATATTGATCATCCGCCGGCCTGCAAGTCCGCTGGCATCCAGATCCACTGCTCCCAGCATGCCGGTTTCCTCGTCCACGGTGAACACCGCTTCCAGCCGGGGCCGGGGAATGGAGGGATCATCCAGCAGGGCCAGGCCCATGGCCACGGCAATCCCGTCATCCGCCCCCAGGGTGGTCCCCCGGGCGGTGATTTCATCCCCGGACACTTCCAGGTCCATGCCTTCCTTTTCCATGTCCTTGGGGCAGTCCGGGGCCTTTTCACAGACCATGTCCATGTGGCCCTGGAAAATCACCGGCTCTGCCTGTTCATATCCGGGAGAAGCCGGTCCCACCAGGACCACATTGTTCAGGGCATCCTGACGGACTTCCAGGCCCCGTTTCCGGCCAAATTCCACCAGCCAGTCACTGATGGCTTTGGTATGGCCGGACCCATGGGGAATCCGGGAAATTTCTTCAAAGAAATGGAACACCCGGCGGGGTTCCAGAGAATCCAGTACGGTCATGACAGCAAAACTCCTTTTCTTGTTGATTGGTTCCATTATACCCCAAAAGGTTACAGGATGCCCAGCATGGGCGCCACGGAAACGATGATCCCGCCGGTAACGAGCAGCAGCAGGGCCCCTTTCAGGATGAACTTCAGGTAGATGTCATAGGGTACCTTGTAGAGTTCCAAAGTCCCCATGTTAGTGGCACTGGGATACAGGGCACTGGTGAAGTTCAGCCCGATGGTGAAGCTGGCGATCAGCAGTACCTGGCCCCCCACCGGCCCGATGGGAGCGGTTTCATACAGGGCATAGGCCACGGCCCCCAGGATGGGCATGGTGATCCCGGCTACCCCGCTGGTGGACTGCATGAAGAACCCGATGGCCACATAGGACAGGATGACGGCCAGGGAGAAAGCCCAGGAAGGCACGCCCTGGAGGGCATTCTGGATCCAGTACACAAAGGTGACGGACATGCCGGCGGTCTTGCTGCCCATGATCACGGAAATCCCATTGGCAATGGCCAGCACCAGCACCACGCTGAGCAGGTCCCGGGCTCCGGCGATGAATTCTTTGATGAAGGTGGCTTCCGGGATCTTGTTGATGATTCCCAGCAGCAGGGCACCGGCCAGGAATACGAAGGAAAATTCTTCAAAATACCAGTCTCCGAACTGGGTGTAATGTTCCGCGCCCAGCAGGTTCCCCAGTACCGGTACCTTGGCCAGGGTGGTAAAAGGCAGATTCACCAGGGTCTTTGCCGTGGTTCCATCCGCAAATTTAATGGAGTCCCAGGGCACATAGCCGCAGATCATGGCAATGACGATCAGTACCAGGAGCCCGATGGAAAGAGCCTGACGGGAGGTGATTTCCACCTCTTCCTGCCTTTCCTCCACCATGGTGTTCACCGGCAGTCCGGCCACAATGGATCTGGAGGGATCTTTCTTCACCCGGGCCGCATACTGGAGCACATAGGCCAGGGCCACCAGATAGAGCACGGCGAAAAGCACCAGCCGCAGGACGATGCCGCTGCCCAGGGACAGGCTTTCATTGCCGATGGCCCCCACGGCAGCCCCCAGGGAGAAAGGGTTCACCACGCTGGCCATGTTGCCGGCCGTGGCCCCCACCGTCAGCACCCCGATGCCGGTGACCACATCATATCCGGCCAGGACGAACAGGGGCACCACCGCCATGGAATAGGCGGGGATCTCTTCCCAGAGGCCGTAAACGGCCCCGAAAAGGGCGGAGAAGAAGGTCAGCACCACAATCAGGGTCTTGCCGGTGAACCGCTTCAGCAGCCAGCCGATCCCGGCCCGCATGGCTCCCACATAGTTCAGCAGATGGAGGAACGCTCCGGCCATCAAGAGGGCAAAGCACAGCTGGGCCGCCTTCACGAACCCCTTGGCCGGGGCCATGATGATGTCCCACAGCCCCATGGGCTGGAGCCCCTGGCCGGCCATCACTTTTCCCTTCACCAGGATGGCATCATAGATGATTTTCTTGGTTCCATGGTCGTTGATGACCACGGACTGGGGCACGAACCAGGTCAGGATGGCTGTGAAGATCAGGAACAGGAAAACGATGGAATAGGAACTGAGCATTTTTCTTTGTTTCTTGGGTTGATCCGCCATGGGGCATTCCTTCTTTCTGCAATGGCATTTTTGGTGATACAGCCGCTGTCTGCGGCAGGGTACAGGAAAATTATACCATGGATTTTTGAATTTTTCGAACTTTTGCGCAGTTTTATCTGACAGGAAAACATCCGGGAGGACTGTCCTGAAACTTCAGCCTTCCTGTATGCAGCCAGCAGCCTTTATTGACACTTTTCCACCGGCTGCCGTATACTGGAACAAAGAAGAAAAAAGGAGCATATCCATCATGGCCCAACCTGTACTTGTAAAAAATCTGGCAATCGGCGACGGGCACCCGAAAATCGCCGTTCCCCTGACAGCCCCCACCCTGTCAGCCCTGGAAGACGCCCTGGAGACTCTGGAAAAATCACCCTGTGATATGGTTGAATGGCGGGCGGACTGCTATGATTCCATTCGAGAGCCAGGCAGCTGGCGGGCCCCACTGGCTCTTTTCCAGAAGCGGATCCCCCATCTTCCTCTGCTTTTCACCGTACGTACAACAGCAGAAGGCGGGATGCTGGAAATCTCCACCGATGACTACGTGGCCCTTTTGGAAGAAGTCATTGCCAACGGGCCCCTGGACTTGATTGATGTGGAACTGTCACGGGGATTCCAGGTGATGGAACATCTGGTTGCTCAAGCCCACGATTCCGGAATCAAAGTAGTGGGATCCTTCCATGATTTCCAGAAGACCCCTTCCCGGGAGGAACTGGTCCGTACCCTGTGTACCATGCAGGATCTGGGCTGCGACCTGGCCAAAGCAGCCGTGATGCCCCAGACGGAAAAGGACGTACTGACCCTGCTGGAAGCCACTTTGGAAATGAAGGAAGAACACCCCCGGACACCGGTGATTACTATGTCCATGGGAGCCATGGGAGCCATTACCCGAATTGGAGGCGGCCGTTTCGGTTCTGCCGTCACTTTCGGAACGGCAGGTCCCGCATCAGCGCCAGGACAACTTCCTGCAGAACTTCTTAAGAGGCTGTTTCCTTTGATATAAAGATATATCGGCCTTTACGCGTAACGAAATAGCCAGTATCCAATGGGGAAAATGACTACCACATAGGCAATCGTCGTTTCCAGGAAAGCCGCTACAGCCAAATCTACGTCCAGATGGAAAAGCTGGGTGGTGATCACTGCATTGATGGCCACAGGTGCTGAGGCAGCCAGGAAAATGGTCCCCAGGAGTACCGGGTCTTCAACCACCAGACTGGATGCCCCACAGATCAGCAGAGGCACCAGCAGGAATCGTATGGGAAACAGTCCTGCAGCCTGCCGCAGGCAGCGATAAGCCCGATGGAAATCAATGGTATAGCCCACAGGCGTAAAGGCAATCCACGCCTGGATATGGATCAGCAGCCGAAAGAAATCGGTAACAAATACGGGACGTTCCACCTGGAACAGCTGCAGTCCCAGTCCAATCAGCATCCCGGCCACGCCCAGCTGTTTCCGGGTAAAGAGCAGTTCCCGGAGGCTGAAGTGCAAAGGAGCCGCTCCGTCAGGACTGCCTTCCCGGGCAGCATAATACTGGGCCAGAGGAAAAGCCAGCACCACCATCAAGATATTCTGGGGCACGGCAAAAAGCTGGATATAAGCAAAGCTCAATTCCCCATAGAGAATATATCCGCAGATACCGGCCAGGGTCCCGATATTGGCCAGCATGGCAGCCACTACCAGTGTCCCCTGATCCACAAAAGACAGGTGGCGGCATAAAGGGACCATCATTCCCGCTGACAGGAAGGCCACCAAAAGGCTCAGGAAAGGCAGCAGGAGCAGATCACCTTTCAGAGGCAGGATCCAGAAACTGAGCAGATTCATGACCGTGATCAACACCACTACATTGAACAGCATCATCCCATTGCACTGAGCCATCGTCATCCAGTTCCGCCGCCGCAGGAAATATCCTGTTGCCAAAGGACTGAACACATCAAAAAAAGCAGTAAAAAGCTGGGCATGGTTCACTATTTCCTGCCTCCTCATCCATACGAAACTCAACCCGCACAAAGGTATTTTACTCCTTTATGCGGGTCTTTTGCTCTCTTTTTTTATTTTCCATTCTGGGAAAAATAGCCATGCTCAATACCTCTAAAGGCCTGATTTGCTATATAAAAATGACTGCACGCACAAAATTGAACATGCAGCCATTTCTTCAATCCCGTTTCTTGTTAGGATTTTGCTTTCTCCAGTTCCTCCACCATCAGTGTCCCCAGGCCGCCGGTCTGGGCGTCGATTTTTCTGTACAGTTCCTGGATGGCCGGCAGATTCCGGACTTCCTGGTAAAATTCCGGCTGGTAGGTCACCAGGATCATGCCTTTTTTCTGAAGCTGTTCCTTTCCGTCCCTGTCCACCTGCACCAGGCTGGGCGCCAGTTCTTTCATGGCTTCCTGCACCGATTCCTCCAGCACTTTCTGATAGGCTTCCGGCAATGCGTCAAAGGCTTTTTTGTTCAGGACCATTTCATTGGCGTACAGGATCACATTGGTTTCGGCCACATATTTCTGTACTTCATTGAAATGGGCAGAAACAATGGTATCTGCCGCATTCTCTTCCGCATCCACAATGCCGCTCTGGAGGGAGAAATACAGTTCCGGCCAGGCCAGAGGCGTAGGATTTGCCCCCATGGCCGACCAGAAGGCCATATGGTTCTTGTTGCTCATGGTACGGATTTTCATATTCCTGAAATCTTCGATGGTCCGCACCGGTCTGTTGGATGTCATGAGCCGGTAGGTTCCGTTCTGCAGGGTCCCCATATAATGGAGCCCTGACCGGTCATAGGCAGCGGCCAGTTTTTTCCGGAAAGGGCCGTTCCCGTTCAGCACCCGGTCGATGGTCTTTCCATCATAGGGAGCGAACACCATGGGCAGATCGAATACGGCGCCTTCGGGTACGAAGGCCGTCACCGGTGCCATCTGCCCCACCACCAGCTGGATGTCGTTGGCCCGCAGCTGGCGCAGCAGATCTTCATCCCCACCCAGTTCGGCGTTGGGATGGTAATCGATTTTCAGGCGGCCTTCTGTTTTGGCCGCCACCTTTTTGGCCACCAGTTCCCCGAATCGCTGGCCTACGGAGCCTTTCCCGGAGGAATCGCCCCCCACCAGGGTCACCTGGGGCAGATCGGCATAGGGTCCTTTGGCTGCTGCCTGTTTCTGTTCCTTCCGGCTTCCGCAGCCGCTGAGGCCCAGCAGCAGCAGGCCTGCCAGGCACGCCGTAATCAGTTTTTTCATGTTCATATGCATCGTCCCTTTCTCCTTTTCAGGCTGCAATTCCTACCACAGACTGGGCAGCCAGGTGGACAGCCAGGGGATGTAGGTGATTCCCAGTAACGCCACCAGGAACGCACAGAGGAAGGGGACGGATTTTTTCGCTACACGCATGGGCTGCTGGTTTGCAATGTTCCCGGCCACGAACAGGTCCAGGCCGAAAGGCGGCGTGGCCAGTCCAATGGACAGGCAGCTTACCAGCACCACACCCAGGTGTACCGGGTCGATGCCCAGCTTTTTGCAGGCAGGCAGCAGCACCGGTACCAGGATGATGATGGCCGGTCCCGTATCCATCACCATACCCAGCAGCAGGAAGAACACAACCAATACTGTCAGTACAGCAATGCCCGAGGTGAAATTCCCCAGGATAAAGCTTTCCACCACCCGGGTCGCCCGGGTCATGGACAGCACCCGTCCGAAGGCCGTGGCAAAGGCCAGTACAAAGGCCAGGCCCCCATAGGTGTGGACGGATTCCCGCAAAAGGGGCAGGATATCCCGGACCGTCATGGTATGGTACAGGAACAGGGAAACCAGCAGGGCATAGAACACAGAAACCGCCGCCGCTTCCGTAGGTGTGGTGAACCCGGTGTAAATGCCTCCCAGCACGATGACCGGGCACAGCAGGGCCCAGCTGCTTTCCTTGAACAGCTGCAGGAAACCCATCCGGGACAGTTCGTCCATCCGCTCCTGCACCCTGGCCTTGTCTTCACCCTTGCGCAGGCAGTAGATCACTGCATAGGCCATGAGGGCCAGCCCCACCAGGATGCCTGGCAGGATCCCGGCCAAAAACAGTTTGCCGGTGGAGACCCCGGTGGCCAGGGAATACAGCACGAAGGGAATGGACGGCGGGATGATGACGCCCAGGCCCCCAGCCACGGCCACCAGCCCGGCGCTCCAGGTCCTGTCATAGCCCAGTTCCGTCAGGAACGGGACGCACATAGCCCCTACCGCCGCCGTGGTGGCCGGTCCGGAACCTGAAATGGCTCCATAGAACAGACAGGTCAGGATCACGGCACAGGGCAGCCCGCCGGTGAACCGGCCTGCAAAAAACGCAAAGAAGTCAAACAGCTTCCGGGAAATGCCACCCTTGGCCATGATCACACCGCCCAGGATGAACAGCGGCACGGCCAGGATCGGGGTCGAATTGGCCCCGGAAAATGCGTTATGCAGCAGCTGCCCCATGGTTCCCCCCTGGTGCAGCAGGGCGATGGGTGCCGTAGCCCCCAGGATCATACTGATGCCAATGGGCAGAGAAATGGCAATGGCCAGCAGGAATACAGAAAAAATCAGTACCGCAGACATCAGTCATCCCCTCCCCGGGCCAGAGCCGCTTCGGCTTCCGCCTCCTGGAAGGTCTGTTCCATGGTGGACAGTTCCTTTTCCTGCAGATGCTGCACATGGAACCACAGCTGCTGTACGGCCCGCAGAGCGGCCAGGACGAATCCGATGAGCATGAAACTGTACACAAAGGCAATGGGCCATTGCATGGCCGGCGAGATTTCATGACTTTCCTGGATGGTCCCCACCACCTGCCAGGAAAACAGTCCCAGCACTGCCATGCACCCCAGGGTCATGGCATCCACCACCAGGTTCAGTATCTTCCGTAAGCTCTCCGGCAGCAGGTCCTTCAGCACTCCCACCCGCAGCATGCTGTCCGTACGGATGGTATAGGGCAGAGAAAGAAAAACGCTCCAGATCCACAGGAACCGGCACAGTTCTTCTGCCCAGGTCAGCGACGCCACCCCGGGGATTTTCCGGACAATGACCTGCAGCATGGTGACGCAGGCAATGAGGACCAGCATCACCACCAGGAACGTCTCTTCCAGGTGCAGATCCAGCCAATGGATCAGAGCGATGAAATTTGTCTTTTGCGTTGCTTTGCTACTTTCCTTCTTGTTCTCCATGATATTTCTCCTTTGCTACTTTGCTTCCTTTCCGGCCAGGATCTGGAGGAGTTCCTGCCGCATGGCTTCTACCGGAGCCTTGTGCCCCGTCCAAAGTTCGATCTGGGCCGTACCCTGGTACAGGCTCATGGTCAGCCCGTTCAACACCCGGCAGCCCGCCTGCTCTGCATTCTGCAGGAACCGGGTCCGGGCCGGATTGTAACAGGCATCGAAATAAAACTGGCCTTTCCGGATGAATTCCGGAGGCAGCGGCGTTTCGCCGATGGTGTTGCCCATGCCCACCCCGCTGGCATTCATCACGACCGTGGCATCCTTCACCCTGGAAAAATCCTGGTAGGGAACTGTTTCCGCCACCGGAGCAAAATTCCGGTTGATGTCGTCCACCAGGCTCCGGGCACTATCCGGGAACAGATCCGTGATATAGATCTTCGGGGCTCCATGATAGGCCAGCACCGAGCACATGGCCCGGCCGGCACCGCCTGAACCGAAGCAGAAGAACGTCTCCTTCGTCACGTCGATGCCCGCTTCCGTCAGTGCCGTGTAAAAGCCGATCCCGTCGGTGTTATAGCCCTTCAGCCGTCCGTCCGGCAGCTTCACCACCGTGTTGCTGGATCCCATCTTCCTGCACAGGGGATCCAGGTCGTCCAGATATTCCAGCACCTTCACCTTGTTGGGCTTTGTAACAGCGAACCCGGCAAAGGGCATGTATCGCAAGCCCTTTATAATGTCGCCCAGATGTTCCTGACCTGTGACAGTGTAAAAATACACCAGATTGAGGCCGGCGGCCTCGTACCCCCGGTTCTGCATCCGGGCCGCAAAAGACTGGGCCAGGGGATCACCCAGCAGGGTGATGAACCGGGTATGGATATCGATTGTCATAACTACCATCCTACTTTCCTGCACTGCGAGACACCTCTCGCATTTTGTATACATAAGTCGTGGTTTTTATTGTAAGCCTGTAATGGTATTTTGTCAACGAGAAGCCCATTGGGAAATAGGGAAAGAAAAAGCATAAAAAAAAGGTTCTTTGTCAAATGTTGGGGTAAGCTCCAATTCATCTACCACACACGGACGTGAGCGATTTTTGCTCACGTCTGTTTTTATTTTAATTTCACCATCGAAAGTAGTAAAATCCGAGAACG
>Ga0256406_1003271_pt1 | contig 20467 bp, 17 predicted proteins | sample RumenRJG_03DNA_FD_185986 | JGI IMG/M metagenome (GOLD analysis project Ga0256406, IMG submission 185986) | Bovine rumen microbial communities from Lethbridge, Alberta, Canada - RJG_03 | ecosystem: Host-associated > Mammals > Digestive system > Stomach > Rumen | place: Canada: Alberta | collected... | reverse complement strand
AGCGTCATTGCGCTTTTCATGCTCTGTTCCGTTACCATGAAACAGGCTTTGAGCACAGGCTTGTTGTCGTTGTCCTCATCATAGACCGTCACCGTATAGTTCCCACTGAGCTTCAGTCGGCAGCGGTCATTGGGCAACGTCAGTTTATAATGGGTGTAAAGGGTGTTGGTGTTGACCGATTGTTGATAATCGTCGATGGTATTGCCCGAAGCAAAGCCGTCGACATAATCGCTCTCAAGAAGTTCTTCCGAAGGTGTCCAGTCAGCCTCACAATGCTGTACGGTATAGGTGTAACGATGATAGTTGTGGGACAGTTCGTCGAAAGCAATCGTGACCGAACGCGCATTGCTCCCATCTCCATCATTGTTCGATGACAGGCTGATCACCGGTAAAGGTTTCATCCAGTTGTTTCCCGGGACGACCTGAAGAGAAGCAATCGTTGAAACAAGAATCTCACTGCGCTGTGCCTTTGCCGTAGCACAGAGCAATGAGATTAAAAGGATGATTATCTTATTTTTCAAGATTAACCCTTGATAGCAGCCACACCTGGGAGCACCTTGCCCTCGATAGCCTCGAGCATGGCACCACCACCTGTAGAAACGTAGCTCACCTTGTCGGCCAGGCCGAACTTGTTGATAGCAGCGACAGAGTCACCACCGCCAACGAGCGAGTAAGCACCGTTCTTCTGTGTAGCCTCTGCCACAGCCTTAGCGATCTCGCCAGTACCGTGAGAGAAGTTCTCAAGCTCGAACACGCCTACAGGACCGTTCCACAGAATCGTCTTGGAAGAGAGAATGATCTTCTTCCAGTTGTTCAAGCTCTCCTCGGAAGCGTCCATGCCCTCCCAGCCGTCAGGAATCTGGTCAATGGGGAATACCTTACGCGGAGTGTCGTTCTTGAACTCCTGACCGCAGACGGTAGCAACAGAGAGAGAGAGGTTTACACCCTTCTCTTTGGCAGCCTTGATGACGTTCAGAGCCTCTGGCATGAGGTCATCCTCGTGCAGAGAGTCGCCGATATGGCCACCCTGAGCCTTGATGAAGGTGTAACCCATACCACCACCGATGATGAGGTTGTCGACCTTGTCGAGGAGGTTCTTGATGACACCGAGCTTAGAACTGACCTTTGAACCGCCGATGATAGCGGTGAAAGGATGCTGAGCGTTCTTCAGCACATTGTCGATTGCTGTCACCTCTTTCTCCATGAGGTAGCCGAGCATCTTGTGATCCTTGTCGAAATAATCAGCGATGACAGCTGTAGAAGCGTGCTTGCGGTGAGCGGTTCCGAAAGCGTCGTTGACATAGACCTCAGCGTAAGAAGCGAGCTTCTTGGCGAACTCCTTCTGACGGTTCTTCATCTCAGCCTTGGCAGCGTCATACTCAGGAGTGCCTTTCTCAACGCCAACGGGCTTGCCCTCCTCCTCAGGATAGAAACGGAGGTTCTCGAGCAGCAGAGCCTCTCCGGGCTTCAGCGCAGCAGCCTCGGCATCAGCCTTGCCACAGTCGGGAGCGAACTTCACGTCAACACCCAGTGCCTTGCTCACGTTCGGAACGATCTGCTTCAGGCTCAGCTTAGCATTCACCTTGCCCTTAGGCTTGCCCATGTGGCTCATCATGATCAGAGCACCACCATCGTTCAGAATCTTCTTCAACGTGGGCAGAGCACCACGGATACGCGTGTCGTCAGTCACGTTGCCATTCTCATCCAATGGCACATTGAAATCTACACGAACAATTGCCTTCTTACCAGCAAAGTTAAACTCATCGATTGTCATTGTACTAATAAATTAAAAAGTATTGTTATAATGATATTTCTTATGCCTACAAAGGTACTAAAAAAGAGACGAACAGCGATTGTTTTTAATTTTTTTATGATTTGTTTTCCAGTGCAAGGCGAACGTGTCACATACGAGGCAAGATCGTGTCACATCTGTGTCACGATCTTGCCTCATCTGTGTCACGATCTTGCCTCATCTGTGTCACGATCTTGCCTCATCTGTGTCACGATCTTGCCTCATCTGTGACACGATCCGCTCACTGTCCGTGGCGTGACGGCATCACACCTTTATGCGTCCGTCTTTTCTCGCTTCGGGTTTCTCGGAAACCATCCTTTCTCCACACGTTTCTTCTGCTCGAAGAGTTCTCCTATAGACCAGAGGCAGGAGGCACCAATCACACCGACAATGGCAGAGGCAAGGGTGCTTTCTATGCAAAGAGAGCCTACGATACAAACGATCCCCGCCAAAAGAAAGAGCCACCAAGGGCGCGTGCCGAAATAATATTCGGTTTTGATGACAACGGGGTGGAATACCCCTATTATAAAAAATGTGGCCAAAGCGATGGTTATTCCGGATAAATACATATTATTTTATTATCTTACAGTGTTACAGTGTTACAATTGCAAATTTACAAAAATTAATTTGCTCACAACCCGTTATTAGGAAAATAAATGTTATCTTTGCGACATAAAAATATGTAAAACACTTTTTAAACCCTATTAGTTATGGATAATAACAAAGCGCTTATCGCTCAATGCGAGGCTAAGGCTAAGCAATGGCTGACTCCCGCCTTTGACGAGGAGACCCGTCAGGCCGTACAGAAAATGCTGGATGACAGCGACAAGACCAACCTCATTGAGAGTTTCTATAAAGACCTGGAGTTTGGTACAGGTGGTCTGCGCGGTATCATGGGTGCAGGATCAAACCGTATGAACATCTATACGGTAGGTATGGCTACTCAGGGCTTTGCCAACTACTTAAAGAAAAACTTTAAGGACCGCAAGGAAATCTCTGTTGTTGTGTGCCATGACTGTCGCAACAACAGTCGTCTGTATGCTGAGACCGTGGCCAACATCTTTTCTGCCAACGGCATCAAGGCTTACCTCTTCGATGATCTTCGTCCGACCCCGGAGTGCTCCTTCGCCATCCGTTACCTCAAGGCTCAGGGCGGCGTGAACATCACCGCCAGCCATAACCCCCGCGAGTACAACGGTTACAAGGCTTACTGGGAGGACGGTGCTCAGGTCCTTGCTCCGCACGACAAGGGCATCATCGACGAGGTGAACAAGTGTACCATCGCTGACGTGAAGTTCCAAGGCAACAAAGATCTTATCCAGATCATCGGTGAGGATATCGACGAGCCGTATCTGCGCAAGATCCGTACCATCAGCATCGATCCGGAGGTTATCAAGAAGCAGCATGACCTGAAGATCGTCTACACACCGCTTCATGGCGCCGGTCGTGTCATCATCCCGCGCTCTTTGGCTTACTGGGGCTTCGACAATGTGCACTGCGTCTTCGAGCAGATGATCAAGGACGGCAACTTCCCGACGGTGGATCGTCCGAACCCTGAGTTTGCCGAGGCATTGACCCTGGGCCTGCGTGATGCCAAGAAGCTTGACGCTGATATCCTGATGGCTTCCGACCCCGACGCTGACCGTGTGGGCATGGCGTGCAAGAACGACAAGGGCGAGTGGGTGCTCATCAACGGCAACCAGACCTGCATGATCTTCCTGTGGTACATCATCTCTAACCGTAAGGCCAAAGGGTTGCTGAAACCGACCGATTTCATCGTCAAGACCATCGTGACGACAGAGCTCATCAAGAAGATTGCTGACAAGCAGGGCGTGGAGATGCGCGACTGCTACACCGGCTTCAAATGGATCGCCCGGGAGATTCGTCTCTCGGAGGGCAAGCAGCAGTATATCGGCGGCGGCGAGGAGAGCTACGGCTTCTTGGCTGAAGACTTCGTGCGCGATAAGGATGCCGTGTCAGCCTGCTCGCTGTTGGCAGAGATCTGCGCTTACGCCAAGGACCAGGGCAAGTCGCTCTATGACATTCTGATGGATATCTATAAGGAGTACGGCTTCTCCAAGGAGTTCACGGTGAACGTGGAGCGTCCAGGTAAGGCTGGTGCTGAAGAGATCCAGCAGATGATGGCCGACTTCCGTGCCAATCCTCCGAAGGAGCTGGGTGGCTCCAAGGTCGTGCTGTGGAAAGACTACAAGACGCTTGAGGCTACTGACGACAAGGGCAACAAGACAAAGCTCAACATGCCCGAGACAAGCAATGTGCTGCAGTGGTTCTGCGACGACGACACAAAGGTCAGCGTCCGTCCTTCTGGCACAGAGCCTAAGATCAAGTTCTACATCGAAGTGAAGGGTGTGATGCACGACGCCTCTGAGTATGAGACACTTGACAAGAAGGGCATGGAGAAAATCGAGGCTATCAAGAAGAGCCTCGGGCTGAAATAAAGCCTACTACATAGAATAATTCTTTATCTCACACGGGTTTATGGAATCCGTGTGAGATAATTCTTCTGAACCAATTCAAATCATGAAACAAATCAGATGGGGCTTCATTGGTTGTGGCGAGGTCACGGAGAAAAAGTCCGGACCAGCTTTCAACGAAGTGGAGGGTTCTTGCGTTGTGGCTGTGATGAGCCGTAACGAAGAGCGTGTGAAAGCCTATGCCAAACGACATGGCATCCCTAAGTGGTACACCGATGCGCAGGAGCTCGTCGACGACCCGGACGTCAATGCCGTTTACATCGCCACGCCTCCATCCTCCCATGCTACATACGCGATCATGTGTATGCGGTCCGGTAAGCCGTGCTATGTAGAGAAACCCTTAGCTGCCAACTATGAGGACTGTATCCGCGTCAATCGTATCAGCGAGCAGACGGGAGTGCCTTGTTTCGTGGCTTATTACCGCCGGTATCTTCCTTATTTCATCAAAGTAAGAAAGCTTATTGCCACCGACAGTATCGGCAAGGTGCTGACCGTGCAACTACAGTTCGCCGTTCCCCCGCGTGAACTCGATTATAACGTTTCGTCGTCTTTGCCCTGGCGGTTGCAGCCCGATATCTCCGGGGGTGGTTATTTCTATGATCTCGCTCCTCATCAGCTCGATCTGCTGCAGGAACTCTTTGGAACGATTGTACGGGCCCATGGTTATCCTACGAACCGTGAGCATCTCTATGAGGCCGAGGACACTATCTCCGCTGCATTCATCTTCGACAGTGGTATCTCAGGCAGTGCCTCCTGGTGTTTTGTGGGTCATGAGAGTGCCAAGGCCGACAATATCACCGTGATCGGCGACAAGGGCATCCTCTCGTTCAGTGTGTACAACTATGACCCGATCCAGCTCATCAACAACGCAGGGTCACGCAGTATCATTGTTCCGAACCCTCCTTACGTGCAGTTGCCTATCATCACCTCCGTCATCCGTCATCTGCAGGGCATAGACACGTGTACCGCCACATCGGTCAGTGCTACGCCTGTCAACTGGGTCATGGATCGAATTCTGGGAAAGTTCTGATTCTTAATGCGTACATTATCCTTATTGATAGTCATACTCTTCACCGTCCTGTCAGAGGTAACGGCTGCGGATACGATACCGACTCCCCCGAAGAAGAAACTGTCTGCTTTTCGAAGGATGGTACGCAATTTCTCACGGGTAGACACCAACTATATAGAGCCACAGAAATACAACTTCACCGTCATGCTTCAAAACACGACCAGTTTTGAAGGCTATACGTTGAAACTCAAGGACGACCATTCGGTAGTCTTTGCTCCTGAGCCATCCTATAAATTAGGTCCGTACTTCGGTTGGCGTTTCGTGTTCATAGGCTATACGATCGATATTAAGCGCCTGAAGAATGAGGCACGGGAAGCCGTGGCGCTCAGCCTTTATGCCCCACAGCTTGGCGTGGACCTCTTTTACCGCAAGTCGGGTGACAACTATCGTATCAGTGGGGTAAACTTTGGAAATGAGGCAGTCAACAATGCCATGCGGAAAGTATACTTCGACGGGTTCGAGACATCGGAGCGAGGCTTCAACCTCTACTATATCTTCAATCACAGCAAGTTCTCTTATCCGGCGGCCTACAGTCAGAGCACGGTTCAGCGCCGTTCGGCAGGCAGTGCGCTGGCAGGAATGAGCTATTCTCGCCACTCGCTGAATGTCGACTGGGATAAGTTTCACCAACTGATGGATGATAAGGTAGGAGCAGGGACCTCTGTGGCGGTCGCTGACACGAGTATGCACTCCACCAATATCAGTTACACCGACTTTTCCTTGAGTGGCGGCTACGCCTACAACTGGGTGTTTGCCCACAACTGGCTCTTCGATGTCTCTATGCAACTGGCACTGGGCTATAAGCAGCTGACAGGAACCGCCAACAAAAATTCCCGGGATTTCTTTCGAAACTTCGATTTTAAGAATCTCATGATTGACGGCGTGGGCAGGACCGGTATCGTTTGGAACAATATGCGGTGGTATGCAGGAGCCAGTGCCGTCTTTCACACTTACAATTATCGGAGATCGAAGTTTTCCGCCAACTCGACATTTGGAAATGTATATGTCTATGTAGGATATAATTTTGGATTAAAAAGCAGTTATCGTAAAAAGCACAATAAGAAATGAAAAAACTGATTATAACGATCTTCTCTCTCTTGTTGACAGTCAACGTCTTGGCTCAGAGAGTGGATTATACGAAGCCAGACTCCTTGCGGGTTGTGACGTTGATGAAGAAAGCCAAAATATTGAAAAACAAGTCGATGGCGTCCTATATGCTGTTCTTTGGCCGTGCCCTGCGTGGTGTGCCTTATGTGGCCAAGACGCTGGAGAAGAACAGCCAGGAGCAGCTTGTTGTCAATCTTCGGCAGCTCGACTGCACCACGTATGTAGAGACGGTGCTGGCACTGGCAAGAAGCATGGCTAAAGGCCAGCAGAGTTTTGCAGGATTCTGTCAAAACCTCCGGCAGATACGCTATCGCAACGGCGTGGTCGATTATCCGAACCGGCAGCATTACTTCACTTATTGGATTCAGGAGAACACGCGAGAGCGGATCGTGGCTAACATCCAGTCGCCCAACCCTCCCTTCTCCGGCGTGCAGACGGTGAAGGCCGATTACATGACGACCCACCTTGGAAGTTATCCGATGCTGAAAGGAAGGCCACAGTGGATCAAGCAGATTGCTGAGATGGAAAAAAGTATCACGGGCACAAAGCAGCGTTATATCCCCAAGAATGCCGTCAACAACAGCAGTCTGCTGAGGAAGACGGTTCATGACGGGGATATCATCGCTATCGTGACAGTGAAGAAAGGCCTGGAGATCAGTCATATTGGCATAGCTGCCTGGCATAAGGACGGACTGCACATGCTCAATGCCTCCTCGCTCTATCATAAAGTGGTAGAGGATCATAATCTGCTTCGTACTTACCTCTCCAAGCAAACGTCAGCCTTGGGCATCCGCATTGCGCGGCCAATATAATTTTATAGAAGTTTGGAAGTTTTTTAAGTTTCTAAGTTTTTAAGTTTGGAAGTTTTTAAGTTTGGAAGTTTTTAAGTTTGGAAGTTTTTAAGTTTGGAAGTTTTAGAAGTCCGGACTTCTTAAATTCAGAACTTCCGGATTTCCGGGCTACAAAAAACAAAAGATATGGAACCATTAGCAGAACGGATGCGTCCGCGCACCCTCGACGATTATGTCGGACAAGAACATCTTGTCGGACCGGGTGGAGTAGTGCGGCGGATGATAGAAAGCGGCAGAATATCTTCCTTCATCCTTTGGGGACCTCCGGGCGTGGGCAAGACAACACTGGCGGAGATTGTCGCTTCAGAGATGAAAGTGCCGTTCTATACCCTCAGCGCCGTGACGAGTGGCGTGAGGGAGGTGCGTGAGGTCATAGAGAAAGCCAAGAGCGGCCGTTTCTTCAACAATGCCTCGCCGATCCTTTTCATCGATGAGATTCACCGTTTCTCCAAGTCGCAACAAGACTCGTTGTTAGGCGCTGTGGAGCGTGGTGTCGTGACGCTCATTGGAGCCACGACAGAGAACCCCTCGTTTGAGGTCATCAGACCGCTGCTCTCCCGTTGTCAGGTCTATGTGTTGAAGTCGCTCGAGAAAGGAGACTTGCAGAAGATCCTCGAGCGCGCAGTCGCTACGGATAGCGAACTGCAGAAGAAGCATATCGACTTGAAGGAGACGGATGCTATGATGCGCTATAGCGGGGGCGACGCACGCAAACTGCTCAATATCCTTGAACTGATGGTCGAGTCGGCAAACAGCAACGATGTCGTCATCACCGACAAACGTGTAGAGGAAGAGCTACAGACCAACCCGCTTGCTTATGACAAGCAGGGAGATATGCACTACGACATCATCTCGGCTTTTATCAAAAGCATCCGAGGTTCCGATCCCGACGCCGCTCTTTACTGGATGGCGCGGATGATCGAGGGAGGCGAGGACCCGCAGTTCATTGCCCGTCGTGTCGTCATCTCTGCTGCTGAAGATATAGGGCTCGCCAACCCGAATGCCCTGCTCCTTGCCAACGCCGCGTTCGATGCCGTGATGAAGATCGGATGGCCGGAAGGTCGCATCCCCCTTGCCGAGGCGGTGGTCTATCTCGCCACGAGTCCGAAGAGCAACTCCGCTTATATGGGTATCAACACGGCTATTGAGGAAGTGAGACAGAGTGGTAATCAGCCGGTACCGCTGCCGATCCGCAATGCACCGACAAAACTCATGGCACAGTTGGGCTATCACGATGGTTACAAATATCCGCACGACTATCCGGGTAACTTCACGCCCCAGCAATATCTCCCCGAAGCCTTGAAGGACAAACGCTTCTGGCATGCCCAGCACTCGCCTGCCGAGGAGAAGCTCTATCAGCGCATGCTCAACTGCTGGGGAGAGCGGTACAAAGAATGAGAGAATAAAAGAATAAGAGAATAAAAGAATAAGAGAATAAAAGAATGAAGAAAAGAAACAACCGATAAAAAATAAGAACTATGAAAAACATCGTTGTACTCGACGGATATACCGCCAACCCCAGCGACCTCTCCTGGGAGCCGTTGAAAGAGTTTGGCACACTGACCGTCTATGACCGCACCAAGCCCGAGGAGGTCCTCGACCGCGCCAAAGATGCCGAGATATTGATCATCAATAAGATAAACATGACCGATGAGGTCATCAGTAGTCTGCCGAAACTTCAATATATCGGCATCCTGGCAACAGGCTACAACAATATCGACACCGAGTCTGCCCACCGACATGGTGTGGTGGTCTGCAATATACCGTCTTATTCGACAGAGAGCGTGGTGCAGATGACCTTTGCACATATTCTGAACATCACGAATCAGATTGGTCATTATGCCCATCAGGACCGTGTGTCGAAACATTCGGACAAAGGTCTCCGCTGGTCAAAGAATCCAGATTTCTGTTATTGGGACACGCCCCTGCCGGAACTGGTAGGCAAAACGATCGGTATCATCGGGCTTGGCCATATCGGTATGCGCGTAGCTCAGGTGGCACTGGCTTTCGGCCTCCATGTCTACGCCTATACCTCGAAGTATAAAGCCGATCTTCCCGACGGCATCAACAAAGCGACGCTCGACGGTCTGCTCCATGCCTCGGACATCGTGACCCTTCATTGCCCGCTCACCAAAGACAACCTCCACTTCTTCAATGCCGAGAACATTGCCAAGATGAAACAAGGGGCTATCCTCATCAATACGGCCCGTGGTGCGCTTGTCGACGAACAGGCCGTTGCCGACGCCTTAGCTGCGGGGAGACTCGCAGGCTATGGCGCCGATGTGATGGCGCAGGAGCCGCCCAAAGCAGACAACCCCTTGCTCCGTCAGCCACATGCTTACCTCACCCCTCATATAGCATGGGCTACCTTAGAGGCCCGCAAGCGCTTGATGGATATCTGTGTAAACAATGTGGCCGCTTTCGTGAGTGGCAAGCCAATCAATGAAGTATAGTGGAAGCACTACAACTTGCTGACCCACAGTTTGTACGGACCGTACAAACCGTGATAGAGATTCTCGGTACCTTGGCTTTTGCCATCTCTGGCATCCGGCATGCCGCCGCCAAGCACCTCGACTGGTTCGGGGGCTTTGTCTGCGGCTTTGCCGTGGCTATCGGAGGCGGTACCCTTCGTGATGTCATGCTCGGACTGCCGCCATTCTGGATGACCTCACCGTTGTATATCATCTGCACCATTGTCGCCCAGGTGTTTGTCATCTCCTGCTCCAAGCTGCTGCGCCCACTCGACAATGCGTGGTTTCTCTTTGATACGTTAGGCCTCGCCTCCTTCACGATAACGGGCATTCAGAAGACCTTGGAGTGCGGTTACCCCTTCTGGGTGGCTATCATCATGGGCTGTATCACCGGGGCTGCGGGCGGTGTCATTCGCGATGTGCTGCTCAATAAAACGCCGGTTGTACTGCGGAAAGAGATTTACGCCAGTGCAAGCATCTTTGGCGGCATCCTCTATTGGATGCTTGATGCCTTAAGGACGAACGTTGCCGTTACGGTGGTCATCGTCTTTCTGTTCATTGTCATCGTACGCATCCTTGCCGTGAAGTATCACATCTCGTTGCCCGTGTTGAAGAGCGATGAGGAACCAGACGGAAAGGATTAAACGTACTATTTTTGGCTATGCTAAATAGAAAATCCGCGAGAGCTTTGCTTACCTCGCGGATTATTAGTAATTTTGCACAAAATATACACAGAAATATAACTCATTACAATGAAGATTTCATATAAGTGGCTTAAGGACTATGTTGATTTTGACCTTACCCCACAAGAGACAGCTGACGCACTGACCTCCACGGGGCTTGAGGTGGATGCCCTTGATGAGGTAGAAGCCATTAAAGGCGGACTGAAAGGCCTTTATGTGGGCAAGGTCCTCACTTGTGAGATGCACCCTAACAGTGACCATCTCCATGTCACGACCGTTGACTTAGGCAAAGGTGAGCCGCAGCAGATCGTCTGTGGCGCTCCTAACGTAGCAGCCGGACAGAAAGTGATTGTTGCCGACTTAGGCTGCAAGCTTTACGATGGCGACAAAGAGTTTGTTATCAAGAAGAGCCGTCTGCGTGGCATCGACTCTTACGGCATGATCTGTGCAGAGGATGAGATAGGTGTGGGCAACGACCACAGTGGCATCATCGTCTTGCCTGACGATGCTGTCGTAGGAACGCCCGCCGCAGAATATTACCATTTGGACAGCGACTGGGTGATTGATATTGATATCACCGCCAACCGCGCCGATGCCCTTTCCCACTATGGCGTGGCGCGTGATCTCTACGCCTGGCTTGTACAGCGTGGTTATAAGACCAGTCTGCATCGCCCCGACTGCTCCAAGTTCCATGTGGACAACGAGTCGATGCCCATCGATGTGGAGATCGAGAATACTGAGGCTTGCAAGCGTTACGCTTGCCTGAGCATCACCGATTGCGAGGTCAAGGAGAGTCCGAAGTGGCTGCAGGAGAAGCTCACCGTCATCGGGCTGCGTCCTATCAACAATATCGTAGATATCACTAACTATATCATGATGGCTTATGGTCAGCCGATGCACTGCTTCGATGCCGACAAGGTCATCGGTCATAAGATTGTGGTTCGTACGCAGCCTGAGGGCACGAAATTTGTCACCCTCGACGGTGTTGAGCACACCTTGGGTGAGCACGACCTGAGCATCTGCAATGCCGAGGAGCCGATGTGCATCGCCGGCATCTTTGGCGGCAAGGGGTCCGGCACTTATGAGACCACTAAAAATGTGGTTCTTGAGTCGGCTTATTTCCATCCCACATGGATCCGTAAGAGCGCCCGTCACCACGGTCTCTCAACGGATGCCAGCTTCCGTTTTGAGCGTGGGGTCGATCCCAACGGCACCATCTATGCCCTCAAGCAGGCTGCCATTCTTTGCCAGGAGCTGGCCGGTGGTAAGGTCTCCATGCAGATCAAGGATGTCTATCCTAAGCCACTGCCCAACTTCGACGTACGTCTCAACTACGAGTACTGCGACCGTCTCATCGGTAAGAAGCTCGGAGCCGATACGATCAAGCGCATTGTCACCAGTCTTGAGATGAAGATCAATAAGGAAGATGCCGAAGGTCTTGACCTCACGGTGCCTGCTTATCGTGTAGACGTGCAGCGTCCTTGTGACGTCGTGGAGGATATCCTCCGTATCTATGGATACAATAATGTGGAGATTCCCACACAGCTCAAGTCTTCGCTCACAGTAGAGAATGCCGAGGACAAAGAGCACAAACTCGAAAACATTGTCTCTGAGCAACTTGTGGGTTGTGGCTTCAATGAAATATTGAACAACTCGCTCACCAAGGAGAGCTATTATAATAAGGATGAGTTGAACGCGTATCCCTGGGCCAACACGGTGAAGATCATGAATCCTTTGTCTGTTGACCTTGGCGTGATGCGTCAGACACTGGTCTTTGGTGGACTGGAGTCGCTCGCCCGCAACATCAACCGTAAGCGTGAGAACCTTCGTTTCTTCGAGGTGGGTAATGTCTACCATTATGCTCCGGAGAAGGATGACCATGACGCTCCCATCTCTGCTTACTCACAGCAGTACCACCTTGCTTTGTGGCTCACGGGAAAGCGTGTGGAAGGCTCTTGGGCACATCCCGACGAGGAGACTTCTTTCTACGAACTGAAGGCTTATGTGGAAAATATCCTCAGCCGTGCGGGTCTGGCGCTGGGACTGGCTGTAGAGTCAAAGACGGAGAACAACCTCTTCGCTTATGGCTTGACGCTGAAGAGCCGTCAGGGTGTAGTGTTTGCAACGTATGGCAAGCTCGCTAAGAAAGTAGCCCACACGTGTGGCGTAGACAAGGATGTCTATTATGCAGAGCTCAACTGGAGCGCCATCGTGAAGGCTACCAAGAAGAACAAGATAGAGTTTAAGGAACTGTCCAAGTATCCTTCTGTCAGTCGTGACCTTGCCCTGCTTGTCGATGACAATGTAGAGTTCGCACAGATAGAGCAGGTAGCGCGTAAGGCTGAGAAGAAGCTCCTGAAGCGTGTCACGCTCTTTGATGTCTATCAGGGCAAGAATCTGCCTGCAGGCAAGAAGAGCTATGCTGTCAACTTCGTGTTTGAAGACGAGGAGAAGACGCTCTCTGAGAAGCAGATCGATGCGATGATGCAGAAGCTCATCACAGGTTTGAAGAAACAGCTCGGAGCAGAGCTGCGCTAAGCGGAGAGCGGGGTAGGGCAGTCGCACAGCGACTGCTTACAGGACGCAGCCCGAAAAATAAAGAAATAAAAACAATAAATAACAGATAAATCCAATGGGAAGAGCATTTGAATACCGTAAGGCTACAAAGCTGAAGAGATGGGGTCACATGGCCCGCACATTTACGAAACTCGGCAAGGAGATTGCCATCGCTGTGAAAGCTGGTGGTCCTGAGCCTGAGAACAACCCGCGTCTGCGTGCGATCATCGCAACCTGCAAGCGCGAGAACATGCCGAAGGATAACATCACACGTGCTATCAAAAACGCGATGGGTAAAGACCAGAGCGATTATAAGGAGGTGACTTACGAGGGATACGGTCCTCACGGAGTGGCTATCCTGGTAGACACGCTGACCGATAACACGACGCGTACGGTGGCTGATGTCCGTTCGGTCTTCAACAAGTTCAGCGGCAACCTCGGCACAACAGGTTCACTGTCGTTCCTCTTCGACCACAAGGCTGTCTTTACCTTCAAGCCGAAGGCTGACACAGAGATGGACGAACTGATCCTTGACCTCATCGACTATGGAGTGGAGGATGAGTACGACACTGACGAGGAGACGGGCGAAGTGACGATCTATGGTGCACCGACAAGCTTCGGCGACATCCAGAAGTATCTGGAGGATAACGGTTATGAGATCACCTCTGCCGAGTTCACTTATATCCCCAATGACCTCACGGATATTCCCGCTGACCAGCGTGAGACAATCGACAAGATGGTTGAGAAGCTTGAGGACTTCGATGACGTTCAGAACGTTTACACCAACCTCAAGCCCGCTGAAGAGTAAGGCTCGAAGCTGAGCGAATAATTAAAAGGAATAAAGAATACAAGGGGGGCTTATGTGTATAATGCCCTTAAGCGCATCATGTATTCTTTATTCCTTTTCTGTTTTCTTTTTAGACTGAATTATCTTAACGATGTTTTAAGGAAACGACGTGTACGCATTACCTCAGTGTTTATGTCTGCGATTGTACGCCAATCGCTTCATCATAAAAGGTCTTGCTCTGCTGAATAGTTATAGACAGCATTGCCTTCTCTCAAAATATTATAATGTATTGAGCATAAATTTTCTCAGAAGGTTTCTTAAGTGCGAATAATTCGTTACCTTTGCAGAAAATTAGCTATTGCATAACATACTAAGATGTTTGAGAATTTAACTGATAGACTTGAACGGTCGTTCAAGATACTCAAGGGTGAAGGGAAGATCACAGAACTGAATGTCGCTGCCACGCTGAAGGACGTGCGCCGTGCGCTGTTAGATGCCGATGTCAACTATAAGGTCGCCAAGCAGTTCACCGACACCGTCAAGGAGAAGGCATTGGGCATGAATGTGCTCACTGCCATCAAGCCTGGTCAGCTCATGGTGAAGATCGTGCACGACGAGCTGGCGCGTCTCATGGGCGGCGAGGCTTCAGAGCTCCATCTCACGGGCAAGCCGGCTATCATCCTCATGTCCGGTCTTCAAGGTTCGGGTAAGACCACGTTTAGTGGCAAGCTCGCCAACATGCTCAAGACCAAGCAGCACAAGAACCCACTGCTCGTGGCTTGTGATGTCTATCGTCCTGCTGCCATCGACCAGTTGAAGGTCGTGGGCGACAGTATCAGTGTGCCGGTGTACAGTGAGCCCGAGAACAAGAATGTCAATGAGATTGCCGACCATGCTATCGCTGAGGCCAAAGCCAAAGGTTACGATGTCGTCATCATCGATACCGCCGGTCGTTTGGCTGTCGATGAGCAGATGATGAATGAGATCTCGTCGCTCAAAGAGCATGTCCATCCCGATGAGACGTTGTTTGTTGTCGACTCCATGACCGGTCAGGATGCGGTCAACACCGCTAAGGAGTTCAACGATCGTCTCGATTTCGATGGCGTGGTGCTCACAAAGCTCGATGGCGATACCCGTGGTGGTGCCGCCCTCTCTATCCGTACTGTGGTCACGAAGCCTATCAAATTCATCGGTACGGGTGAGAAGATGGAAGCTATCGACGTCTTCCATCCCGACCGTATGGCAGACCGTATCCTCGGCATGGGTGATGTCGTCTCCCTCGTGGAGCGTGCGCAGGAGCAGTTTGATGAAGAAGAGGCGAAGCGCCTGCAGAAAAAGATTCAGAAGAACAAGTTCGACTTCAACGACTTCCTCAAGCAGATAGAGCAGATCAAGAAGATGGGCAACATCAAGGATCTCGCTTCCATGATCCCGGGTGTGGGCAAGGCTATCAAGGACATGGATATTGACAACAGTGCTTTCAATGGCATTGAGGCGATCATCCGCTCCATGACTCCTAAGGAGCGTACGAACCCTGAGGTGCTCAACCAGAGCCGTAAGCTGCGTATCGCCAAAGGCTCTGGCACCAGCATCCAGGAAGTGAACCGTCTCATCAAGCAGTTTGATCAGACGCGTAAGATGATGAAGATGGTGACAGGCAGTGGCATGCGCCAGATGATGCGTAACATGCCGCAGATGAAGCGGTAAGTAATGGGTGTAGTACAAAAATACTGACAAATGGCATATGAGTTGATCGACGGTAAGGCCACCGCCGCTGCTATCAAGCAGCAAATAGCCGAAGAAGTGAAGGACATCATGGCCGCAGGTGGCAAGCAGCCACATTTAGCAGCCGTCCTCGTAGGTCACGATGGCGGTTCGGAGACGTATGTCAAGAACAAAGTCATTGCCTGTGAGCAGTGTGGCTTCAAGTCGACGCTCATCCGTTACGAGGATGACGTGACGGAGGAAGAGCTTCTGGCTTGCGTCGACCGGCTCAATAAAGACACGGATGTCGATGGCTTCATCGTACAGCTCCCCCTCCCGAAGCATATCGATGAGCAGAAGATCATCATGGCTATCGACTATAAGAAAGATGTGGATGGCTTCCATCCCATCAATGTCGGTCGTATGGCCATTGGCCTGCCTTGCTTTATCTCGGCTACCCCGCTCGGCATCCTCACGCTTTTGCAGCATTATCATATTGAGACCTCCGGTAAGAAATGTGTGGTCCTCGGTCGCAGCAATATCGTTGGCAAGCCGATGGCTCAGCTCATGATGCAGAAACAATACGGAGACGCTACGGTGACGGTTTGTCACTCTCATTCCAAGACCTTGAAACAGGAGTGCCGGGAGGCTGACATCATTATTGCCGCTATCGGCCAGCCTAACTTCGTCACCGCTGATATGGTGAAGGAAGGGGCTGTTATCATCGATGTAGGTACCACGCGTGTCCCCGATGCCACCCGTCAGCGTGGCTGGAGATTGAACGGTGACGTGAAGTTTGATGAGGTAGCACCCAAATGCTCCTTCATAACCCCTGTGCCCGGTGGTGTAGGCCCGATGACAATCTGTTCCTTGATGAAGAACACCCTCGCTGCCGCCAAACATGAATTTTATAAATAAGATATAACAACCAAATAAAAGAATAGATCGCTATTCAGAGTCCCACTAATCTGTTGATAGATTGGTGGGACTTTTTTTACAACATAATCTCCTATATGCCGGCTTTTTTCCGGCGGGGCGTCTTTTTCACCAACCCATGCAGCTGGTCAGACCGAAGGTCGTTGCGATGGCGGTGAGGATGGAGATGATCATGTTGATGATCAACTTCCAGGTTTCTTTCTTGCTTTCTTGTGACATAGTGAAAAGATTTTAGGTGTTTTGGTTTTTAGGGTTTACTGTGCGGGGCGGTCGTGAGGGCCGCCCCGCTGATTGTTTTGCCATTCGGGTTGCGGACGGCCACAAGGGCCGCACCCTGCAATCGTCATGGCTCAGGCGTAGGCGTGGTGGGCTCGGCGGCTTTCTTCTTGGTCTTGATCAGCGGCTCGGCGGTGACACCCTCCAACAGCGTCTTGGTGTAGGAGCCCAGGCGACATCCCTTTTCGCCGACGCGGCCGTTGGGCGTGAACGTGGTCACGGGACGGTACAGGATGCGGTACCGCTTGATGTTGTTGGCCTTGAAATCCTCCTCCTTGTCGCTGGGCTCAGACTTGAATCCCACACGGAAGGAGCCGATCTCGTCGAGCTGGACGGTCATGGAGTTGAGCAGGTGCTCTTTCATGACGTTGAAGAGCTCTATGAGCACGGCGGCGACGTCGGAGCGCGTGACGGTCGTGGAGTGGCTGATCTCCTCGGCGAGCTGACGCGTGGTGACCGTGCCTAAGCTGACGGCCTTGCCGTACCACTTGCCGTTGATGGAGCTGTCCTTCAGATGGCATTGAACTACTTTGTATCGGATAGACATAATGGTTGGATTTTTAGAGGTTAGACATGTGTTTCACGATGGTTTAAGCGCTTACCATGGGTTTACATGGACAAAGGTACGAAAAAATATCACGGTCTCCAAGGATTTTCCGGCAGCACCCCCGACTATTTTTCAACTTTCGCACAGTTGGTTGATTTATAGTATGTTACAATCGCACTTCCGGTTCGCTTCAAGCGTGCTTCCGGTTCGCTTCAAGCGTGTCGGGAATGAGCTGGCATGCCGCGTGAAACATCACTGCCGGCGATTGACATTGCACCGCAGGTCGATTGTGGTTGAATCGCCCCGCGATTGCAGCTGAACCGCCAGTCACCGTGAAACATTTCCTTCTGTACGAATAGATTTAGCGGTCTATACTGCCCCCGGCCATCCCCAACCGTGATGCAGTCGGTCTTGGTTGCAGTGGCCGCCTCCAATGGCGGCCACCACCCGAAGGTAACTCGATCCATGTTTAGTCACCCTGCGATGGGTGGCCGCCATTTGAGGCGGCCACTGCAAAACATTACCGTACAGGCCGAAACATTTTTCCCATGCGTCGCACCGTCGCACCGTCGCACCGTCGCATAAGGCCGGTTCTGACATGCGGCGGGGAAATGGCAGAAAATGAGACTATAGAGTAAAAATATATTATATTATTATATATTATAATATTCATAATATATTAATAATTAGTATTTTATATTGTTTATATAATATTCTTCTTATTTTACAATATTGATTTTCCCGACATGCGATAGCTATAAATGCGACGGTGCGACGGTGCGACGGTGCGACGGATGAGGGAGGAAAGAAAATTGCAGAGTTTGAGCGAACCATAACGAAAATGAATCTTGAGAATCTCAATCCGCCATGCAAAGCCTCAAGCATCAGCAAAGCCTCGCAGCATTGACATGTGAGGTCAGCTAATGGGTGCAATATGCTGTAAGCAACGAAAGCTGTGCCAAGCAGTATCGTATAGCCAAATGGCTTATAAAAAAACGATGTAAAATTGTCGTTTATCTTTTTCCCATTCTCAAATTCGTTCCCATTTTCCCAATATCGTTCCCAATCGTGAGAAAATCGTGATTGGGATTTCTTTTTCAACTACTTTTGCACCGTAATCAGTTAGCTGCTGGTTGCGGTGCTTTTTCGTTATGGCTAAAGCTGTTCACGATAGACACAAACTCGGATAGGTGGCCACCGTCCATTCACGGATTATTAATTATAAATGTTTTAGAAGCATGAAAAAGACGTTCAAAGTAGTGAAGCTCCTCGCCCTCCGTCAGGGCACTTCGGAGCGCACGGGACAGGAATGGAAAAGCCGTGAGGTCGTGCTCGAATCAACCGAGGCCGTGATGTATCCCGACCTCATCGTGGCCACCCTGCGTGGTGACTGGGCAGAGAACCCCGACTTCCGAGAGGGCGACATCGTTGAGGCAGGACTGAGCTTCTTCGCCCACGAGAAGGACGGGAGATGGTACAATAACATTAGAATAATCAAAATAGAAAAGAAATGAACAACGAATTGATAAACTTTCATCACGAAATGTTCGGAGACATCCGGGCTATAGAAAAAGATGGGGAACCGTGGTTCGTGGGAAAAGACGTGGCAGTGGCATTAGGGTACAGCAACGCAAGAGACGCTTTGGCTAAGCACGTTGATAATGAGGACAAGAAAATCCTAACGTCGCAAAACGCGACTTTAGAAAAATTAAACATTCCGAACAGAGGGCTTACCATCATCAATGAGTCGGGTCTCTACTCCCTCGTTCTCTCCTCGAAGCTCCCTTCTGCCAAGAAGTTCAAGCACTGGGTCACCGCCGAGGTGTTGCCCTCCATCCGCCGCCACGGGGCCTACGCCACGGCACCGACGATAGAGAAGATCATCGCATCACCGGAGTTCGGCATCGCACTGCTGAAGAATCTCCAACAGGAACAGAACATGCGACGCGAGGCTGAGCAGCGGGTGAGGAAGCTGCAGCCCTTGGCCGACTACACCGCCCTGATCCTCGCCTGCCCCGAGACGGTGAGCGTCTCGCAGGTGGCGCAGGACTATGGCATGTCGGCAGTGGCGTTCAACCGCATCCTCAACCGAGCCGTCTTCGACCGATTGGCCGACACCTTCACCTCTCATGACATCCTCGCGCTGAAGACGGACATCACCGATTCCACCGCACGGAACATCATTCGGCGATGGCATGAGGCCGGATGGGTGGTTCCTGTGCCAAGACAGAAGGGAGAAAAGAGCAGGAAATACAAGAAAACAAAAGCGCAACCGTCGCAGTGTCGCACCGTCGCACCGTCGCATTTATAGGTATCTGAACTAAAACAGAAAAGCTATGATAGAACTCCATCTGAAACGCATCGCGAAGCGACCTACCTACACCATCGGCCGCCTCAGTATCCGCCGCCGGGAGCGCGGCACGCTCACTCCATGGAAATATTTCTGCGACACCCTTGAGCCCCACTGGGTCGACTTCCACCACGGCGGCCGCAAGACCAAGGGCAAGACCGCCATCCCCGAAGGCCGTTACCCCGTGGTGGTGACGATGAGTCCACGGTTCAAGCGCTGGCTTCCGCTGCTCGTCGGCGTGCCCCGCTACAGCGGCATCCGCATCCACAGCGGCAACACCGCCCAGGACACCGAAGGCTGCATCCTCGTGGGCCGCAACACCGAGGTGGGCAAGGTCACCGACAGCCGCCGCACCCTCTACCGCCTCATGCAGTTCATCAGCCGCCGCGACGAGGGCGAGCCCGTGTTCATCGAAATAGAATGAAATAGAAAGAAATAGAATAAGCGCTCTTATCGGTTTGCCGCAGCCACGCAATGAAGCGAGGCTGCGGCATTACTTTTTTGTTTCATGCTTATAAAGTTGCATAATTTGAAAATATATTCATCGATTTTGTTGCAAATAATATAAAAGTTAGTATCTTTGCATTCAATATCGTAATAATAAAGCATTATGAAGCATCAATTGAGAAGCGCAGTTTGCACCCAGGGCCGTTTGATGGCCGGAGCAAGAGCTCTTTGGGTGGCTGCAGGAATGAAGCATGAGCAGATGGGTAAGCCTATCATCGCTATAGTCAACAGTTTCACACAGTTTGTCCCCGGACACACACATCTGCATGAGATTGGGCAGATTGTAAAGAAGGAGATAGAGTCGATGGGCTGTTATGCTGCCGAGTTCAACACGAT
>Ga0256406_1003269_pt1 | contig 20469 bp, 17 predicted proteins | sample RumenRJG_03DNA_FD_185986 | JGI IMG/M metagenome (GOLD analysis project Ga0256406, IMG submission 185986) | Bovine rumen microbial communities from Lethbridge, Alberta, Canada - RJG_03 | ecosystem: Host-associated > Mammals > Digestive system > Stomach > Rumen | place: Canada: Alberta | collected... | reverse complement strand
CGCCTTATGTTTGTCTGTCTCAAGGACCGTACAAAATTTATTGAGCCGGAATTGAACGACTTGTTCTTTCGTACTTGTACTACTCTTCTGTCTTTTATGTAATCTTTTCAAAGAACTCTTTCTTCGTCGCTGCAAGTCATTCTGTATGAACTTCTTACGGCGTGCCTCCCGGTGGACTTTCAAATGTTTGTTTGATTGTTTCCCGAAAAGCGAGTGCAAAGGTATAGCGTTTTTTTCATTCCTCCAAATGTTTTGAGAAAAAAATATTCGATTTTTATAAAAGTTTTCGGAAATATTGACAAAATAGCGTTTTTAAATTCGGGAATACCTTATTTTATATACTAATACGGGAAATTACAGATTAATGTTAAATTTGGAAAAGTGGTAGGATTTTTCACCGTCAGAGTGAAAAAAGTCCCCAGATGAGTTATCCGATTAATGTGGATAAAGGAGAAAAAAGGTTGACATGATAAAACGCAGATACCCGATTACGTTCTAAAAGGGTATCTTTGAGAACGTAATCGGGTATCTTTTAAAGCGTAAAACGGTATCTTTTAGGGCGCAAAAGATACCGTTTTACAATAGTGCTGATTATCAAGCAGATAGCAAGACGTCAGTTTTGTTGGAATAATATTTACCTTATTTGAGCTTCTTGAACTCCTCGTAAATCTTCGCAGCGACCTCACGCTGCTCATCGTCAGTGAGCTTTACGTGATGATGGAAATCGACATCAGCCTCGCTGTTGATAGGGAGAAGATGGATATGGGCGTGGTTTACCTCGAGTCCGAGGACTACCTCAGCGACTTTCTTGCATGGGAAAGCAGCCTTGATGGCACGAGCAACTTTCTTGGCGAACACCTCGAAAGCAGCAAGATCCTTGTCGTCCATGTCGAAGATATAGTCGATCTCCTTGCGTGGAATTACCAGTGTATGTCCCTTTACTACCGGGTTAATATCGAGAAAGGCGTAGAAGTTCTCGTCCTCTGCGCACTTGAAGCTGGGAATTTCACCAGCTGCTATTTTACTGAATAATGTCATTTGGCTAATTCAAAATTATAAATCAAAACTTATCCCTCGATACTAATGCTGTCGATTTTCACCTTCAGCACACCGCGCGGAATCTTGATGTCGACCTCGTCGCCCACCTTCTTGTTGAGCAATCCCTTGGCAATAGGAGTCTTGATGGATATTTTGCCCTGCTTGAGGTTGGCCTCGCTCTCGCTGACGATGGTGTACTTCATCTGTCGTCCGTTGGCAAGGTTGGTCATGACGACTGTCGACATGAGCTGTACAGAGTCGGTGCTCAAACGTGACATATCGACAATCTTTGCCTGAGCGATGGTCATTTTAATATCATTGATTTTAGCTTCAAGATGAGCCTGCGCCTCCTTGGCTGCGTCGTACTCAGAATTCTCACTTAAATCGCCCTTATCGGCTGCTTCGGCAATTGCCGCCGACGCCTTCGGGCGCTCAACAGACTCCAGTCTCTTGAGTTCAGCCACGAGCTTGTCGTAGCCTTCCTGTGACATGTATGCCATAAATGTAATACTTTAAAATTTATTAATCTGTTTTTCGAAAGTAGCAAAAAATAAAGAATTCCGACATCAATGAAATGTCGGAATCCTATATCCATGTTTTGCTTGCTTATATTTTATGAAATGCAAAGTTACAGATTTTTTCCCTGAGAGCAAAATTTTTGCAATGAAAAAACTTCTTTTCCTAAGTTTATTTTCATTTGTTTACACTTTAAGTTTCGATTTAACAAAGAGCAACAAAAATTGATTTATATCAAGAAATAATCTGTTTGCGCACACATTTTCCAAAAAATGTTTGTATTATATATAAAAGATGTCTACCTTTGCAATGTGTTTTTCATAGTATTAGATTTAAGGTTAACAAAGGTTGGACTACGGCGGTAGTCCTTTTTTTATGCCTTTACTGACCACCCAAACGGCTGAAAAACGTTATCACCTCTTCCCAAGTCTTGAATTCATCAGAGCCGAACTCGATGCCGGTTCCGAGACAATCGTCAGAATGTTCCGACGAGATAAAATAGTCGCCATAGAGCATCTGCGGCTGGTTGGTGAAGATTATGCGGTTCCATGCCGGGGCGCTGATGTATTCCTCAATCCATTGCTGTACCTTCGGGACGAACTCGTGGTCGTTGGTTGGCGCCGGAGCGACGAAATAGACATTGTAGTTCTCGAGAAGAGCTTCGTATGCCTTGTGAAGGCTGGACTTCGGTTTACCGTAATTGTCGGCGAGAGCGTCCCAGTGGATGAGTACTACCGGCCGCTCACGACCTTCCTGCTTGTCGTCAATCCAGCGGATAACCGGCATGATGTAGTGGAAGACCACCTTGTCGTTGAGCCGGTGCTCGCCATGGAAACGGATTGCCTGATGATAATGCTCACGGAACATGTCGAAGGTGTGGACTACCGGATCCTCGTCGCCGAAGAGTCCGTAGACACGCTTCTGCTCGTCGGGTGTGACGCTGCTGAAGCAGTGAGTGGTCATCTCCTTGTATTCCTTTTGCAGAGCCTTGGTTACTATCACCTCCTGAACTCCGTCCCGGCGTGGGTTCTGATAGGTCTGCTTGCCTATCATGTTGTGCTCCAGTATTGTGTCGCCCATCTGGAAAGCAGGATTGACACAGATACGGTCGACGCCATAGAGCATCTCAGTGTACATGCCGCCCATAGACGTTCCAATCACGAGGTCAGGCTTCTCAGTGTCGACGAGGTTATGAAGCAAGTCCATAGCCTCAGCCGGATGGATGGGCAGGTCGGGGGCTATGACTGTTGCCTCAGGCATCTGGTCACGGAGAATCTGCGCTGTGTGGGTACTTCCGGCGGACATAAAGCCGTGGACATATATGATTTTCTTTCCTTCAAACATAATTGTTGTGTATTTCAGCCAGTCCTGTAATAGGACGGCAAATGTTAAACTATAGGCAGTGATATGCCGTTGATTTTCTGATAAACGTCGAGAGCATAGACGTCGGTCATGCCGCTAATGTAGTCGGCTACCGCCATGATGCGGGTCTCCAGATTGTCGCTGTCGATGTCATACTGGCTGCTAACCCGGCGGATAAGCTGCTTAGAATGGAATGTCTGGGGGTTGACAGCCGCTCCGACAAAGGCATCCATGAGGGTTTCCATTATCTTGTATCCGCTGAGCTCGACGTCAGTGACGGTCTTGGAGTTGTATATCTTCTTGACGGAAACATCCGAGCTGCGGCGATAGGCTTCACGAACCGGCTCAGAGATGTGGTCGATAAGTGAACCGGTGAATGTACCGTTGAGAATTTGCTCTTCATTGTCTACAAAGGCGTGGACGCACTCCTGCTCTAGTTTTCCGACCGCACAGGCACGCATGTAGACGATTTTCTCATTCTCGTCGTCGACCCCTTCGTCGTGGATTCGCTGGAAGATGTGCTCACGGGTGGGCTGGTCGAAATAGCCAAGGAGCAGTCCGGCGGTCTCATCGAATGACAACAACTTAAGCTTATGGGCGTCCTCAATGTCCATTATCTCATAGCAGATGTCGTCGGCAGCCTCTGTCAGATAGACGAGCGGATGGCGGACGTAGCGGAGATTATCGGTAGATGGATCAAGACAGATTATACCCAAGTCGTCGGCTATGCGTCGGTATTGGTCTTGCTCCTCGGCGAAGAACCCGAACTTGCCGTGCCGTCCTGCCTGCATTGAGGTGAACGGATATTTTACTATGGCTGCAAGGGAGGAGTATGTCATGACGAATCCGCCACGACGACGACCCTTAAAACGGTGGGTAAGCAGGCGGAATGCGTTGGCGTTGCCTTCGAAATGAGTTATGTCCGACCAGAACCGCGACGACACTTTGCCCTCAAGGCTGCGTCCTTCGCCCTCGGTGAAGAATGTCTGGATTGCCTTTTCTCCACTGTGTCCGAACGGTGGATTACCCATGTCGTGTGCCAGTCCGGCTGTCTGGACGATGGTTCCTATCTCTTCGAACAGGGTTCCACGCAACTCAGGATGGCGGCGGATAAGCTCACGGGCGACATCATCGCCGAGCGACTTTCCCAGCGACGAGACTTCGAGGGAATGCGTCAGGCGGTTGTGAACGAAGATGGAGCCCGGCAGAGGAAACACCTGGGTCTTGTTCTGCAAACGGCGGAACGGAGCCGAATAGATAAGACGGTCGCTGTCGCGCTTGAATTCCGAGCGGTCGTCGTGGCGTTGCGGATGCCTGTCTTCCTGTCCGAGTCGTTTGTTGGATATTAGTCTGTTCCAGTCCATTATTATAAATTTCTCTATTTTCCAACCGCAAAAGTAATTAAAATTGGCTAAATACATGCTTGGAATTAACGAAAAAAATTAATTCGTTTTGTTATTCCGTGCTTTTACATTAAATTTGCAGTTCAATAGGTGTGTCGGGCTTTGACTGTCCGGCTCAACCGCAATAGTCTATCATAGTCAGGCATTGTGGATTATAGTTTGTCCCCGCCAGTTGGGAACGGTATATCCTTGTTTATAAAGCTCTATCTCTGTCTATAACAGACTGTCTTATCAATAAAAGTCTATAGCAATGATTAAAATAAAAGTAGTTAACACCGGTCACCAGCAACTTCCAGCCTACGCCACTCCACAGAGCGCAGGTATGGATCTCCGTGCAAACATCGACGAGCCGATAACTCTCCACCCGATGGAGCACCGTCTCATTCCGACAGGATTGCATATTGCCCTGCCTGCAGGATTCGAAGCACAGGTTCGCCCTCGCAGCGGGTTGGCTCTGAAGCATGGAATAACCGTCCTCAACACTCCGGGCACTATCGATGCCGACTATCGTGGTGAGGTAATGGTTCTTTTGGTGAACTTCTCGACTGAGGACTTTGTCATCAACGATGGCGAACGGATTGCCCAGATGGTTATCGCCCGGCATGAGCAGGGAGAATTCGAAGTTGTCGATGAACTTGACTCTACCGAACGGGGAGAAGGCGGCTACGGACATACCGGGGTAAAGTAAGCCCTGTTTTGAGTAATTAATGTGACAAGATTTCATCATCAATGACCACTCTTAAGACTATAATATCAGTTCTCCTGCTCTCCGCGACCATTCCGGCAATGGCAGATGGGGGCAAGCTTTCATACAACGACCAGCGCCGTTTCGACTACTTCTTCCTTGAAGCTGTCAATCAACAGTCGGCTGGAAATCTGTCAGCATCATACGATTTGTTCCGCCATGCGCTGGAGATTAACCCCAACGCGCCGGAGGTTTATTATAATCTTGCAGGCTATTACGTCACCATGCGTAATGATTCCTTGTCAAGGTTCAACTTTGAGAAGGCTGCCGAACTTGCCCCGAAGAACACTACTTATCTGGAGAAGCTGGGACAATTCTATATCAATTCAAAGGACTATGAGAGCGCAATCAAGGCTTACGAAAAGCTTTATGCAATACAACACGACAACCCTGACGTCATAACGATACTACTCCAGCTCTACGGAACACAGAACAATTATGACAAGATGATTGCCATGCTCGACCGTCTGGAGACTGTCCAAGGCAGCAGCGACCGCATTTCGCTGACAAAGATGCAGGTCTACCAGCAGCAGGGAAAGAAGAAAGAGCAGGAAGATGTTCTTAAGTCAATGGTGAAGAAATACCCCAATGACCCTAATTACAAGGTCATGTATTGCAATTGGCTGATGAACAACGGTCGTTCGAAGGACGCTTACAAGACTCTGAACCAGGTCCTTAAGGATGACCCGAAGAACGTCGGCGCACAACTTGCCATGCTCGATTACTATTCTTCCCAGCACAAAGCCGACAAGACAATGGAGCTTACCAGCCAGTTACTGGTATCGAAGGATATTCCATCTAACACCAAAGCAGCCCTTCTCCGACAGACAATCATCGACAACGAGCAGCATCACGGCGACAGCACGGCTATGTTGAACCTTCTCGACAAGACCCTTTCACAGCCTCAGGAGAACGGCGACATCTACTTGATGAAGGCTGCTTACATGTCATTACACCACATGCCGGACTCTCTGATAGACTCCGTTTATGTGCAGGCGCTGAACGTTGAGCCCGACAACTCACGTGCACGAATCCTTCTTTTGCAGGATTTGTGGACGAAGAAGGAGTACGACCATATCATCGCTGTTGCCCATCCGGGGCAAGAATACAACCCTGACGACATGGCATTCTACTATTTTGAGGGATTGGCTCACTACATGAAGAAGGACAACGACAAGACTCTAGCCACTTTCCAGAAGGGAATCAGCCAGATAAACAAGGACAGCGACCCTGACATCGTTGCCGACTTCTACTCTATCATGGGCGATATTCAACACGAGAAAGGACAGGACAGCCTTGCGTTTGACTCCTACGAAAAGAGCATTCAGTGGAAACCTGACAACGTAGGAACCCTCAACAACTATGCATATTACCTCAGCGAAGTCAACCGCGACCTGCCAAAAGCAGAGCAGATGAGCCGCAAGACCATCGACGCAGAGCCCAACAACAGCACTTTCCTAGACACTTACGCTTGGATTCTGTTTATGGAAGGCAAGTATGCCGACGCCAAAACATACATCGACCGTGCCATTGCCAACGACTCAACCCTCAGTGATGTCGTCCTCGAACATGCCGGAGACATCTATTCCATGAATGGAGACAACGACAAAGCATTGGAATATTGGAACAAGGCTGCAGCCAAAGGAGAAGGCAGCGCAACCCTCCAAAAGAAGATAAAGCTTAAGAAATACGTCAAGGAATAGCCCTTTGCTGTAAATAATAGATAGCTATAAAGCAAACAAAGGATTGCTATAAAGTGAATCAAAGAACACTATAAAGTGAATCAAAGAACACTATAAAGTGAATCAAAGAACACTATAAAGTAGATAAATGAACGCTACAAAGATAATAATAGCATCTGTCCTGGCAGCTACTCTGACCGCCTGCGGCTCACAGAAAGCAGCCGTTTCGTCAGCGGGAAGCAGTCCAAAGACAGATGTGACAAGCAAGAATGATGATAAGGCACGCATCGACTTCCTCGACAAAGTGAACGACAATGCCTCTTATCAGAAGAATATTTCAGCCAGCATAACATTCAAGCTGACCCAAGGCAACGGCAAGGAAATATCCGTTCCGGGGCAATTGCGAATGCGGAAAGATCAGGTTATCCGTCTTTCTCTGCAAGTTCCAATACTCGGAACAGAGGTCGGACGCATTGAGTTCGCCAAGAATTATGTACTTTTTGTCGACAGAATGCACAAAGAGTACGTCAAGGCATCATACAAGGATGTCGGTTTTCTTCGTGACAACGGCATCGACTTCTACTCCCTTCAGGCTCTGTTCTGGAACAAGCTGTTGCTTCCCGGACAGGCAATCGTGGGCTACACCGACCTTGACAAGTTCTCGGCAAACATCAGCGGAAGCTCACAGCAAATACCGGTATCGCTGATAAGCGGAAAGCTAACATACACATGGACAGCCGACAGAACCACCGGCTTGATAAGCAAGACACGTGTCGATTACTCAAGTCAGGGTCACGGAACATCATCACTGACGTGGGATTACTCCAAGTTCACCAACTTCGGCTCCAAGAAATTCCCCTACTCCAACCAGCTGACAATCGTTACTCCAGCCACGGGAAAGACAAAGACCATGAAGGCTTCGTACGAAATAAACACCATTTCCACGTCAAGCGACTGGGACGCAACGACCACTCTGTCGGATAAATACAAGCAAGTATCAGTCGAAGAGATACTTGGCAAACTGTCGAACATATAAAAAAGGAACAATTAGAAATACCGCCTAACATATAATAAATGAAGAGATTAGTACTTTTTCTGCTATTCATATCGTTTACGCTGACGCCATTTGCCCAGCACAGGAAGACTTCTTCGAAGAAGCCTGCCGTCGCCAATGTACAAAAGAGCAAAAGGAATTCATCGGCAAACAAGCATAACAACTCATCAGACAAGCACAGCAATTCTGCAAACAAGCATAACAACTCATCCAGCAACCACAGCAAAGCCCAGCCACAGAAGCCTCAACGCGGCAATTCCCGTCAGACTCAGCAAGCCAACAACCGCAGGAACAACCGCAACCAGGCTAACAACCGCAGCCAAAGAGGACACGGCAACCAGAGGCAGGCAAGCCATCAGGAACATAGATATGCCAAGACCCAGCAGATAAAAGGACTGGAACAGCAGAAGCAGAACATACAGCGCGACATACAGAACAAGCAGAAAGAGTACAACGAAAAGGAAGCCGACGTCAAGCAAAGGCTGACAAAGATTGAGTCGCTCAGCGCCGACATCGACCAGAAGCAGCGCAATATCGACACCATACAGAGCGACATCAAGGGTCTCGATACCAACATCGGAGTGCTCAAAGGACAGATTTCCACACTTCAGGCAGACCTCGGTGAACGCAAGGAGAGGTTCATCCAGTCAATGCGCTACATGGCGCGTCACCGCAGCATACAGGACAAGATAATGTTCGTCTTCTCAGCCAAGAGCCTCACACAGATGTACCGTCGCCTGAGATTCGTCCGTGAATACGCACTCTATCAGCGCACCCAGGGTGAATTGCTTAAGCAGCAACAGCAGCTCGTCGAGACCAAAAACAAGCAGCTCGAAGGCGTCCGCGGCAACAAGCGGGTACTCCTCTGGAAGAACCGTCAGGCTCACAGCGAGATGGAGAGTTCAAAATCGCAGCAACAGAACATCGTCTCCTCGCTCCAGCAAGACCAGGAAGTACTGCAGAACGTCATATCGCAGCAACGCCAGAAGCAGGCTGCCCTCGACGCGCAAATCGACCGTCTCATCTCCATTGAGATTGAGAAAGCCCGCCAGAGAGCCGCAGCCGAGGAACGTGCACGCTCAGCTGCACAGGCAGCCGCCCGCAAGGCGCAAGCCGCCGAGATGGCAAGGAAGCGTGCCGCAGCCCAGCGTGCAGCCCAAGAGAACGCCCGCCGTGTAGCCGAAGCACGTGCCCGTGAAGCCCAGGCAAAGGAGGCAGCACGCCAGGCAGCCATCGCAGCCGACAAGGCACGCCGTGAGGCTGAAGCCCAGAAGCAGCAGGCAGCAGCCAAACAGAGAGCCGAGGCACTGGCAAGAGAGGCTGCCGCACGTGAGGAACGCGCCCAACAGCAAGCCCGCGAGGCTGAGGCACAGCGAATGGCAGCCGAGCGTAAGGCAGCAGCCGAGAAGAAGCGTGCCGAGAACGAAGCTCGCGAAAGCAACAACGACAACGCCGCCAGCAGTTCACTGAGCTCCGCCGACCGTGCCATCACCGGCAGTTTCGCCAGCAACCGCGGTCGTCTCCCGATGCCAATGAGCGGACGAATCGTCAACCACTACGGACAGTATAACGTCGAAGGCCTCAACAACGTCCAGCTGAGCAACAGCGGAATAAACATCAAGGGCGGTGCCGGAGCCGGGGTCCGTGCCGTCTACCGTGGTGAGGTCAGCGCCGTGTTCAACTTCGGTGGCACATCAGTTGTGATGATTCGCCACGGAGCCTACATCACCGTTTACGCCAACCTCGGAAGCGTCAGCGTCCACAAGGGACAACAGGTAGGCACAGGACAGACCATCGGCAGCGTTGCAGGCGACGGAATCCTGCAGTTCCAGCTGCGTAAGGAGACCGCAAAACTGAACCCTGAAGCATGGCTCCGCCGCTAAATTCCAACATCCATCAACGATTATGATACTCAAAGGCCAGCTTTACACTATCAAGAAAAAGGAGACCAACGGCGACTCAGCCACGGTCTCCATAGTACTCAACCCGGAGTGCTTCATCTACAAAGCCCACTTCCCCGGCAACCCAATCACACCGGGAGTATGCATCGTCCAGACAGCAAGTGAGCTTCTCGGCGATATAACCGGAAGCACTCTCGAGATCAGCGCGGCAAAGGATATTAAGTTTCTCAATATTCTGTCGCCGGTACAGAACACCAATGTCGAATTCGCATTCAGCGGCATTGAGCAGGACGACGATACCGTAAAGGCAAAGGTAACAGTCGGAAAAGACGGCGAAGTCTTTGCCACTATCAACTTTACATGCACAAAAAAGCAGTAGTCCGTATGGGCTACTGCTTTTTTGTTTCTTGTCATTTTGTCGCCAACGCCGTTTGACTAGCGTTTCGACTTCTTCCTTCCCTTAACCTTCTTGGCAACCTTCTCGAGCTCACGATATTGTTTATTGGCGGCTTTCTCACCCATCTCAATCATCGCGTCGATTGCCTTCGGCTTGAAGCTCATGACGTCATATTTGCCCAAGTCGGGGTTGATATACACATCAGCGCTCTTCCTCATCTCATTATACTTGGCTATGTCCGGACGGTTCTTCAGCCAGTCGGACGCACCGTTGACACCCTTCAGGAAACTCAGCGGCGACTTGTAGTCGTCGTGCTTGTTCTGTTGAAGGTCGATGGCAATGACAATATCGGCACCCATCTTACGAGCCACATCGACCGGCAGGTTGTTGAGGGCACCGCCATCGATAAGGACATTATTGCCAATCCTCATCGGCTTGAACACACCCGGAATAGCCATGCTGGCACGCATACAGCTGTCGAGCCGTGCGCTGTCGGTACTCAGGACAACCTCACGGAAGTTCCCATGCGCCACATCGACAGCCACGCACCGGAAAGGAATGCGACGAACTCCACGCACATGATTAGCCACCGGGCTCTTGCTAACCATCGAGTCAAGTAGTGCCAGCACCTTGGCTCCCTTGAAAATGCCGGGCAGTGTGTCAGCCTCAGCGGTATGCTTGCGCCTTACAGGGAATCCGAGGATATAGTGGACACCGAGGCTGTCGCGTCCGAACAGCTTATGGCCCAGCGAGTCGTTGCGGTCGGTGAGCAGCGAAGTCCACTCCTGCGACTTGAACATCTGCTCGATGTCGCCACTGCGATAGCCCATCGAATAGAGTCCGCCGACGATACTGCCAATACTCGTACCGACGATATAGTCGATAGGCACGCCTGCTTTCTCAATGACTTTCAGCGCGCCACATTCGGCAGCGCCCTTTGCTCCGCCGCCACCAAGCACCAGTCCGACTTTCGGACGGCCTTGAGCCATCACAGCCATGCAGGCGAAGCACATTAATACAGTTACTAATATTTTCTTTCCTTTTATCATCATCCAACATTTTCTATAAGAGTATCAGCAATCGTCCTAATTGCCGATATACATTATTTATCTACGCAAAGCGAAGTCCTATACGTACTTCTCGCCGAGTCGGAGCTGTATATCATTGACATACTTGCGGACCAATGCCGACGAGTCGCCCTTCTTGCAGATGAACAGCACATTGCCCTTCTCGGCAACGATATATCCGTCGAGCCCGCTGATAATGCCTATCCTGCCCTTCGGCAGCTTCACGATATTGTTATGGGAGTCGTCGTAATAAGCCTCAGTATCCACCGAGACATTGTCGCCGTCGACCTTGCTCGTAGCCTCATAGATACCGTGCCACGTGCCGAGGTCAGCCCATCCGAAGTCACACTTCATGACATACACGTTGTCGCTCTTCTCCAGAACGCCATAGTCTAGGCTCACGTTAGGGAACGACGGGAAATAAGTCTCTATCCACTCATTCTCCTCCTCGATAGTCCAGTCAGGGCGTGCAACGTCGAGATTGGTCATGACCGGCGGCAGGAACTTCTGCAAGCTCTTGCGCAGACAGCCCACATTGGCAAGGAACAATCCCGTGTTCCAGTACCACTCGCCACTGTCGACGAACATCTTGGCGAACTCGCGCTCCGGTTTCTCGGTGAACGCCTTTACCTTATATATATCGTCCTCGCCAGAATGCTCGCCTATCTGAATGTAGCCATAGCCCGGCTCGGGACGTGTAGGCTTCACTCCCATGGTCAGCAGACAGTCGTTCTTAGACACGAAGTCGAAACCCTCGAGAATATTCTCCTTGAACACATCCTCCTTCATCACAGCCTGGTCACTCGGCGTAACGATAAGGTTTGCCTTCGGATTGATGTGCTGGATGCGGTGGCAAGCCCACGCGACACTAGGAGCAGTGTTGCGGTGAACCGGCTCAGCCATGATGTGATTGCCATCGACATCAGGCAGCTGGTCGACAACATAGTGCAGATACTGCTGGGTTGTGTTTATGAAAATATGGTCTTTGGGAATTATCTTTGCAAATCGTTCGTAAGTCTGCTGCAACTGAGTGCGGCCTACTCCGAAAAAGTCTAGAAATTGTTTTGGTTCATCCTCACGGCTGCAAGGCCATAAGCGCATGCCTTTTCCACCTGCGAGAATGACACAATAGTCGTTGTTTTCAATAGCCATTACGTATAGATTATAAAAATAACGTTCTTAGATTTAATAATTAACAATGACAAAGTTAAGCAATAACAGCAACTCAACCAAATTTTTTTTGTCTTTTTATCCCTTTCCTTTTATTTTTTCAATTATATTTACATACCCTATAATTGGTGCCAAGCCAAGGTGTAAAAGATACCGTTTTAGCTCGTAATCGGGTATCTTTCATCCGCTGATTGGGCATCTTTTAGAACACCATTCGGCAGGCTTTTGCAAACAATTAATAATCAGTCGGTTACAAAGGCGGTTTTACCAATACTCAAAGGATGTGCATAGACGAAAAATGATGACATACAAAAAATGGCTGCTTACACTGCAAGAGGTCGTTACTTGCGATGTAAACAGCCATTAAACAGACTGCAGTGACCCGTAGAATCGACTCCGGCAAGGTTGCGGATAGCCTTCAGGTCGGTGCTGTTGATACATCCAAGGCCCCATTGCCATTCCAAATCAACATCACCAATATCTCCAGCCACCCCCAATTCACCATTAAAACAAAAAAAATCTCCCTACAAATTGTTTATTCCCATTTTTTATTGTACCTTTGCATCCACATTTATTCGTTATCCATCCTTTTGGCCCAGATGGCGGAATAGGTAGACGCGCTGGTCTCAAACACCAGTGAGGCAACTCATCTCGGTTCGAGCCCGAGTCTGGGTACCCTTTAACACTACAAATCCCTTGTAAATCAATGATTTGCAAGGGATTTTTCGATTATAGGGCGTTAATAAGGTGTTAATCTTGGGCAAGAATCGGAAAATGTTTCTTGTTATTCCGTCATTAATTGTGCCACATCCACTTTTCCAGAAAGATCCTGTATCTGAATTTTGCCTTTCAGTATATCAAAGAAGAAATGGCGAATTCTGTCCATTGAAAGAGGAGTATCTTTGCCAGTATTGTCCTTACCAAGGTTATACGTTCTTAGCAGTTGAGGACCAAGTGCGGCTGCAGTAAGGAGAAAGTGGTTCTGAAATTTGTCCGAATCGAGGAGGTCTGCTATCAAGACTTTGTTGGCAACACTGTAACAATTGATGGCAACTTGAGTCTTGTCATCTTTTAAGGTGGTATGGATTTCGTCGGCAGTCAAGTTCATGGGAATCCTCCCTGAATCGGTTGTCTGAGGCAGACCTCTGTAAAGTCCGCCTAAATCTGCGAGACAAAGATTGTAGAGATGCGCATTTGGAGCCTCTATCTTTAGTTGTGAGAAAGCGGACGGTAAAAGCAGGTTGACATCTCCATTAATGTTTACCTGCTGTGCATGGAACGTTCCCACAATGCTGTTCTTAATGTTAGCTTCACGAGTAGCGAATACACCTCCAATAACAACACAATTATCTATGGTTATATTGTCGGCATAAATGCTGCCACTAACAAAAGCATTGCTTAGCGACACTTCCTTTGCATTAATGTCTGAGCAGAAAGTAAGTTCTGCATTGGTGGCACGGGAGGTAACAGCCAAGGAAGAAGCCACGGCCTTCATAAAGCGGATAGTTCCCTTGGCATCAGTGTTGACATAGATTTCCCTTTGTGCGAACACCGCTCCTTTGAAGTCGGCATCGCCACTTTCCACATTGATTTGCGCTGCATATACAGGACCATCAATAAGGGAGTTTTGCTGAACAGTAACCGTGCGGGGCAATTCCGCTATCTTATTTGGTAATATGCCACCTGCTACACGATTACCATTGAGAACAAGATTGTTCTCGTTGATTCTTATTTCTTTCAGGTCTTTCATTTTCTTACTTGTTTAATAGTTTTACTATCATTTCTCTCACTCGTTGAGAATGTTCATCTATCTTGCCATTAAAGCAATTCTCCAATTCTTCGGTGAAATAGGGTTTGATAACTTCAACTTTTTGATTATACGAGTCTTTAGAGTCATTAGAATCATTAAAAAACATAGAGACAGCGTCCTTTATTTGCGACACCGGCAATACATTTTCATCAAAATAGATTTCTTCGTTGGTAATATCGATTCCATTATAGCATCGCACATAAACGACTGGCAAATAGAATTCGCTTCCATTAATGCCTACTGATATGGTGGAACTTGTAATAGTCTGTTTCGAACTCTCATAGATGGCGAGGAAGTTAGCAGCTTGTCCTGCCATTTGCAACGCCTCTGCCTTCATAACAGCGGCACCTATCTGTGCAGTAAGGGATGTATTCTCGGAATTCACGACAGAAACTACATAGGTATAATCGCTATGAAGTATTCGGTCTGCCTCTTTGCTCATGTTATCAACAGCTTTATAAACAGGGGCATCGAGGCGTTTTACACGTGTTTCCAACTCTTGGTTAAGATCTTGGAATATTTTGACATATCGGGCAGAGGTTCGCCGATAATCGCTGTCCATCTGTTTTTGCTTTTTCAGTAGCTCCTTAGCCTGCATTTGGAGATGTGCAAGTCGACTCTCAAGAATCTGCTTCTGTTCAACAACAATCGTACTCAATGACGACTTTACATTCTTAAAGAAGCCATCTACTATGGTAGACGCAATCTTCTTAGAATTATCTTCTATATTAGCCACCTGAGCCGTTTCTGTAGCGACAACAGAGCCAGTCAACAGATTTATATTGTTTCCACAATTGTCCGCCTGACGGTCATACTCATCAGTATCAACATAGATTTCGAAATCTAAATCTTCCTTAATCTCGAAATCTTTAAGAGTGCCACTACCAGTAGTTCCAATGGTGTATGAAAACGGTCTATGATCACCCACTGTTATTTGAACTTTTCCTCCGCTTATCCCGTCCTTTGTAACTTCAGGGTCGTCTATGTCTACCTTTACTGGAATACTTAGTGTACCCGTTTTATGTCTTTTATAACTCATGACTTGCCCCCTTCCACCGTTTCAAAGTTATTTTCATTGAAAAGTCTCAGAACAATTTGTCTTTCTCTTTCTGAAAGTTCTGCAGTCTCACAAAGTTTTTGGAACTCCATTTTCAAGCGTTCGTCCGCAGCTTCGGTCTTTGCCCATTTTATGTTAGATATGGTGTCTTTCACTGTGTTTTCGACGGCTTGCTTAAAGACAGTAGTGGAGCCGTCTGGTGTAGCTACGTCAACACTATTACTCTGTTCCTTGTCTACAATGCTGATGCAGACTGTCACAGGCATGTATAGCGTAGCCTCCTTTTGCGTTACTTCAGAGATTGATATGGCTTTCGTAATTCGTTTACCTGTCTCTATTTGACGTACAAGCGATGCCATTCCATCAACAGCCCTTAATGTGTCAGACTTGAAAGCTGCCATTAGAATACGTTGGCTCGATGTTAAAGTCTCCTTCTGAACAATTGGAGCTGTACCTGCAAGGGCAGCCTTTCTGTTGTCGCCAAGCAGAAGGTCACGCTCGCAGAAATCAAAAACAGGCTTGTCAAGATCTGCCACTCGCTGGTGTAGGCTCTTGTTGATACTCGAAATAATACGCTGATAACGTGTCGCTATGCGGAAATAATCTCTTTCCATGGTAGACTTAATGTCCAATAGACGTTTCTGTTGCTGTTGAAGCTCCATCAACAACGCCTCTACTCTACTCTTGTTTGCAGCTATCTTTTGAGATATTTGGGAGCGCATGAGGGAGAAAAAGCCCTTGTTCACGTTTTTACAAACATGCTCCGCGCCTTTATCACTCGCTGCCAAGACCGCAGTCTTCATTGCGACAACAGCACCTGTAGTGCCATTGACTTTCTGCGACACTTCGCTGATTTTATCAGCCATTGGAGAAGTATCAACATTGAATTTAAAGTTATGCGTAGCCATAATTATTCCTCCTTAGTGTCTTGAGTATCAACAGATGACTCAGTTTCATCGATTGGTGGGTTAATCTCATCCAAAGCGTTTTTAGCCATTTGTGGCAAGTTAAGGGAAAGTTTCTCCTTTGTTACTTCCTCTACATTTGGCTTTGGCGGCAACACAGCTTCCTTGGCAAGTAGAGGATTGCTTTCTGCCAATTGTTTTCTGCGCCCATCCATATTATTTACCTCTGAGGCGGCAACTGCAGCTTCATTGGAATATCCGTCGCGTAATCTTGCGTCGTAGTATTCCACATGCCCGAATTGTTCAGCTTTCATAGCAATATCGTCCTGTAGTCGGTCCATAAAGTCGGAGAAATCATCTTGAACCTTTTTGTATTTCTGTCCCTCCAACTCGAAAGCAGCAAGGGTTTCTTGCGACTTATCCTCAGATTCGACAACGGTAGAGTCAAGGTCTTGTTTTTCCTCCATACTTTTCATTGTACGCTCCAATTGTGCCAAAGTATTGTAAGCTGCGGTGTATTCACTGAGGGTCTTTTGCATGTTATTGATTATGTCGGCGCTTTCCGCATGATTACTGCGATAGAATGCGTCTACATCCTGATGCCATTTGTTCACATAGCTCAGTTTTTGGTCATGGATGTGGTTGTATATCTTCTGCCGCTCAATCCTGTTCTCCGCCATCAAGTTTTGCACGAGAGGGGCGACAATCTCCTCATAGATTTGATGAACACCAAAAGGAATAGTAACAGCAGACCCATCCTCTGCTTTCCAGTTGCCAGCAAAGAGATCGTACTTCACACGAGAACTTGGTTTTAAAGAGAAAGGCTCATATCCTTGCATACTGTCAGAGAAATCGAATTTCTCGTTCTTTATCCGGTTGATTTCATCAGCCTCCAACACTGGTGAATAATGATTGTAGGGGGCCTTTAAAATCTGATAAAGTAAATAATTCGAGCGGTCTATTAGCTTATACGTAGATATAAGCTTGTTTCTCGACACGGATTGGACTATACCTGACATAGTGGTAATCAAAGAGCGTAAGACACTTTCGAGCTCTTGGGTATCTGTTGAAAGGGTGTCTTGCAATTTGCTCATATCCTGGAATTTCTCCACACTTGATGCATACCGTTCTCTATCAAACACATTGATGGTCTGGCTGTCATCTGGCAATTCAGTCGTAGAGTATTCCTGGAAATACGCAAGCCTCTCTGATTTGTCATGAACCAATGGCAATTCAACTGAACTTGACTCAAGATCAGACATGTAATAGGCAATAGATTTCATGGAACGGTCCATCTTCCCAACATAGTCCCCTTGGTGCATCTTCTGAATTGAAGTGGAGTAGTCGGAGGTGTTAACTTCCTCAGGATTCTTGTCGGTATCCACTAATGGCACATCCTTAGTTAAGTCAACAAGATTCTGGATTGATTCACTCAACTCTTTGCCTTTTCGGGGCATTTGTAGGGTTATCTCTGAGTTATCGATTTCCCCAGTGAAGTCGACAATAAAACTCTTGTCCCCATATTTCACCTGCTCGGCTACTGGAACATAGACAACACCCAACTTTTCTACTTTATAGTCGCGGAAAATAGATTTGTGTTGACTCTTTAACTCCTCTATTTTGGCTTCTATAGCTGCCAATTGCCTTTTTAGTCGTCCATTGCGGAAGAGGATAAAGTTGATAAACTTGTGCCACCAACCCGTCAGACTATCCTCTACAGAGTTTTTGTCAGACTCAAGCGATTGGATTTCTCCCTCCAATCGCTCTTCTTCTGTTACTATTTTTTCAGCACACTTCTGATAGTAGCTGAAAAGGATCTTGGCTTCATCTTGATAGATGTTGCTTGAATCCTTGAAGATCTTACCGGTTTTTGCCATTGTTTAGATATGATTGATTATATTTAGTTGCTTCGTCTGAGATAATTAAATACGGATATGCCTTCGTCTTTGCATTAGCAATTCAGCTTCATGCAAGTTTGTTTCAAAATTGGTGTCAGTTCCATTGCTATTTAAACTAGACATCAACTTCTCAATTTTTAAAACAATTTCATGTTCCAAACCTAATGCCTCTCCATTTCCTATTGGGGTTAAGTATCGGGCTTAATCACATAAATTCTTCATACGTCCTGTTATTTCTGGAGAAAGCTTATTTGAAGTGGAAACTGCATAAGAAAGATCCGCAAAATGTGAACGTAATTCATCAACTGTTGAGGTTAATTGCTGCTCTGCCGCAGCAACATTCTCAACCTGTGTTTGAGTAACATCACTGAAATGCATGGACAGCAGCATCACTGCCAATGCAACTAAATGTAGAGAGAATTGAAAAGCAAATCTTACGTGAGGAAAATAGATGTTACAGCATACTATTATAAGGCATGTTGCTATAAAATAGGCTGATGTCCCCCAAATCCGTATACCCAATGTACCTACCCAAGAATGGAATCTTGTTCCTTCCGGGATAAAAGGTAGAAAGAATGGTAAGGCAGTAAACGCATATGATGTCAATCCAAAGAAAAGGCTAAGCCAGAATATATCTTCGCCCAAATAGGTTTTAAACTCAATGAGCAGAACTATGGCAACAATACCACCCAGTAAAACTGCCATTGAAAGATAAGGTTTATTCTTCATGATTGCTGAATTTGATAACCACAGTTTGGACAGAATTTAGTAGAAGGAGACACACTAGCTCCGCATCTTGGGCAAGTATGTACATCAGACGATTTAAGCGAATAACCGCAATTTGAGCAGAACATCGCGCCTGGTGCAATCGGCGAGCCGCATTTAGGACAGATATTTACAGACTGAGATTTTCTCTTAAGTACTGTACCACAACTGACACACCTACTGGCATCAGGAAGATTATCTGCGCCACATACAGGACATGGATTATATTCGTGTCCACAATATGGGCAATACTTTTCTGTTGATAGATGTCTCCTTGAGCAATTAGCACAATACACCATCTTCGGGGCTTTCTGAACAGTTGGAGTTACTTGTGAGCCTCCTACATTGGCCGTAGAGGCAGAGCCGCCGAACGTAGGCTGATTGTACTGCGTATTCATCATGCCGCCGCCCATAGAGCCTTGCATGTTATTCATCATGTTTATTGCCAGCAGTCCGCTTAGCAAGCCTCCACCTGAGCCATCTATTCCTCGTCCCATTTGCTCAACAGCATTGTTAGCCATATCAAAAGCTTGTTCTTGCTGCCAAGTATGTCCTGTAATTGACATTGTGGACTGTTGAGATATTGCTTCTTTTATTTTCTTACCATCCTGAGTGCTATCGTCTATATCTATACTCGATACATAGAATTTGGTTAATTGAAGGCCATATGTATTCCAAAAAGGCTGTATAGATTGACTAAGGTAATTAGATAGACTATCAAGATAAGCCGAGATTTGCTTGAAACCGACATGGTTAGTGAGCATGAATTTCATGATGGCAGATTTTGCTTTTGTAGAAAACTCGCCGTATGCCTGTTCGGTTACATCCTGCTCTGTAAACTCCGTTTTCGTTCCCACCATATTAATAAGGAACTTTTCAGAATCTACAACTTTCAGTCCATACTGACCACTTGCTACCAATGGCAACTGAGTCTGGTAATCAGAATCATGGATAGTCATGCGATTAGTAGACCAATCGAAATTAACTGGCATCAACATATTGACTATCCAAATTTCGGCAGTAAATGGATTCTTTCCGCCAAAAGGAATTCCAAAGAAATTACGAAGTAAAGGTAAATTTTCAGTATTGAGCGTATGTTTGCCGGGGCCAAACTTCCCCATGAGCCTTCCCTTTGAAAAAAGAACGGCCTCCTGAGACTCATGTACTACAAGTTGAGTATATGTGCTAAGATTCGTTTCTGGTATTTTATAGGCAAATACAAATTCATCAGAATCTGGCGCCCATCTGGCAACATCAATTAGAGCCATAAGCTTTATTCTTTACATATTAATTTTTTCTTTTTACTTGCTTTGTTACAATGTCTTGATAACCGCAATGTTTACAACGTCTATGAATATGATAGGTATACACCGTTGCAGGGACATCTACTTCATAAGACCGAATAGTATTGCCTTGACTATCTCTAATCTTTCTTTTTTCGGTCACACTAGAACTTTTTTCGTCAACAAGTTCTTTGCCAACGACTTTCATAGAATTCCATTTGCCACAATTATCGCATTTACGATTATAGCGATACTTAATAATTTTATAGACGATCCATAAAACAAATATTGCTGTAATCGGTATCTTTGCACCAACAAATTTCAGAAATTAGCAATGTAGCAGATTTCGGAAAAATGAATGTAGCAGATTTCGGAAATTAGCAATGTAGCATTTCCGGCAAATAAGGATGCAACAT
>Ga0256406_1003267_pt1 | contig 20478 bp, 21 predicted proteins | sample RumenRJG_03DNA_FD_185986 | JGI IMG/M metagenome (GOLD analysis project Ga0256406, IMG submission 185986) | Bovine rumen microbial communities from Lethbridge, Alberta, Canada - RJG_03 | ecosystem: Host-associated > Mammals > Digestive system > Stomach > Rumen | place: Canada: Alberta | collected... | reverse complement strand
CATTTGAATGTCTCCTCCTTCTTTACTTGAATGCAGCTGACAGACCGCATTCAAAGTGTAGCAGGAGGATTTTTTCTGTTCAAATGTAAAACATATCCGGAACCACTCGCCTAGCGAGTGGTTTTACTCGAATACAAGAAACTAGGACCGCGCATGGCTAATTCGGGCCTCGCGGTCCTAGTTTGGTCTAGCCCCCCTGTGTGAGCGACTGCTCACCGCCCATTTCATCAGACCATTCGGCCAAAAAAACGAGTTTGGTCTAACAGGGGCTGAATCGCCCCAGATAAATAAAAATTTTCCTTTGGTCTAACAGAATCTCAATCGCCCCTATATAATAGAAATGAAAGTGAGGTGCTCCCCATGAAACACAAAATTCTCGCCCTTCTCCTCGCCCTCCTCCTCGCCGTGACCGCAACCGCCGCCAGCGCACAGGCCGAAGACCTGCACCGCGCGCCCACCCTCACGGTTCGAAGCGGCTGCAACACACTGCAGGTCCGCAACAGCAGTGCCACCTGGTCCTGGGTACAGGAAGACGGCTCCACATGCACCATTGCCATAGATGCCATGCGGCCGCTCTCCGGTTATGTATTGAAAAACGAGGGAATCCAACCATCTTCCCTCCCGTCCGTCCTCCACTGGGATGTCCCGCCGGACCGCCTGACGTTCAGCTCCTACAACATCTCCGACGTGGGGAACAACAATGCGGAGGTGCTGGACTTTGAGGAATTGCATTATCCGTACATTGTGAATCTCAAACCCGGCCGAATTTATGACCTCTATGCCAACTGGGACGAAAGTCACATCAAGACAGACGGCTTCTGCGGATCCGCGGAATATGTATTCCACACCTGAATCGGCGGTGGGCGATTCACCAAATATAAGAAAAAATGCACGGGCTCATCCAAACAGCCCGTGCATCTTTATTTTATGAAACTATTCCTCTTCACCCTCCAGCTCATCCAGCTTTTCCTGAATGGCCCGACCAATTCGCTCAGGGACCAGGATGCAGCCGTCCGCACCCCGGGTGGGGACAGCGTCCAGAAACTCCTCTGGGTATATGGTCTCCATGAAGCGGATGGCGTCTATGAGATCCTCCTGTTCCTCCGGAAGAACGCCGCTGATAGGAAGCGGATTCGTGAGGGAGGAGCCGTCAAACTCGACACCGGGGAGATCCAGGCGGGTGAGGAACTCCGCCTCCTCGTCCATGAGGGCGCGGGTGCTGTTCTCGGTGAAACCGAAGTCGTTTCTGTCGTGCACCGTGTTGTAGTACTGGCTGCCATCGTCGGCATAGACCGTGCCATAGTAGATGCGGTACGGATGGAAGCGGTTCAGCAGGTCTGCCGTGTCATGGGCAGAGCCGGTAAAGGAGTCGCCGCCAAGACCGCCAGCCACAATGCTGGCCGACCAGCGGATGCCCGCCTCTTCAAGCTTTTCCAGCTGTTCTTCCACCGCGTCGGCGGTGAAGCCCTTCTCGAAGATCATGAGGACCAGACTGCTGCCGGACTCAATGCCGACGTTTAGCTCGTCAAAGCCCATGTCTCGCAGCATGATGAGCTCATCCAGGGATTTCTCCTGAATTTCCGGAATGCGGGCGTAACAGCGGATGGTATGGCACTCCGGGAACGTCTCCTGCAGCTTCCGGCCAATGGCTGTGAGTTCCGAGTTGGGGGCAGCAAAGACATTGTCCCCCTCCAGGTAAATACTGGTCACATCGGCATGCTGTTTTCGCGCCTCCTGGACCTCCTCATCAAAATTTTCCCCCGGAGACAGTGTCAGGGACTCCTGGGAGAGGTCGGGGTGAAATAGACAATCTGTATATAACATAGGACATCTCCTCTCTTTAAAGCTTACAGAAATTGTATCATAGTTTCTCAAACTCGTTGCCATTTGTCATATTATTTTATAAAATTTATATGTAAGGGGGAAGTGCCATGAAAGATACTGTCATTGTATACTACTCATTAGAGGGAACCACAGACAAAGTGGCCAATATCCTCGCCGACTATGCAGCGGCGGATACCTTGCGGCTGACGCCGAAGAAGGAGCCCCCGAAATCCGGTTTCGGCAAATTTGCCGTGGGAGGGTTTCAGGCCATCTTCCAGCCGGACCCGAAAATCCAGGCGGTGGTCGGGAAGCTCGCGGACTATAAAAATGTCGTCATTGCATATCCGGTCTGGGCCGGGACCTACCCGCCCGCCATCGGGTATCTCATTGACCAGGGCGGCCTTCTCGGAAAAAACGTCTACCTCATCGCCACATCGGGAAGCGGCAACGCAAAGGCCTCTTTCGGCAAGGCAAAGCGCAAGCTCGCCTCAGTCGGTGTCCGGGACACCCTGAGTCTGACCGGACCGGACAAGAAAAAAATCCGGCAGTTCGCCGAGAAAAATGGTCTTATTCCATGATCTATGACATCATATTTGCGGCCATGGTCCTGAGCGTGTGCATCGGCGCACTCCGTTTCCACCGCTTTCGGCCTTTCCGTGAAGTCTTTGCCCCGTTCTACGCCATTGCCATGTGCGTCTACTCCGTGTATGGGCACTGGACGAACCGGGACTATATTCTTCTCGCCATTGTGGTCGCGCTGGGCATCCTGATTGGTGCCCTTCAGTCCGCCCGCTCCGAGGTGGAGTACCGTACCCGCCGTGAAGGGGACAGTCCACAGCCCTATGTCCGGGACCACGCCCCCTACATTCTCGGCTGGCTCATGCTCTTCGGCGTCGGCGTACTCATGTATTATCTTGTAAACCATATTACTCCGGTGTCTGCGGAGCAGGCACGTTCCATTGCCCGGACCGTCTGGCAGAGCCGACAGCCCTGGTATATGTGGGCGCTCTATGGAGCCGCGGGTATCACGTATTATCTCTATGTCAATCGCAGAGTAAAGGAGAGTGACCAGAATGAACGTCCTGTATGAGGAAGAGAAGAACCGGGCCGCCGCCTATGAGGGGGAACATCTCATCGGCATGTGCCACACCCGGCAAAAGGACGGGGTCTGGACCATTACCCACACCGGAGTGGACTCCATTTACACCGGCCGCGGAATTGCGTCGGATCTCGTACAATGCATTGCGGATAAAGCCCGGGAAGAGGGCGCCACAGTCCGCTCAGAGTGTTCCTATGCCACCCACTGGTTTTCCAAGCATTCGGAATATTCTGACATCTACCAGGAAGAGACCTGAGGTGTTTTTTCATGCAGAGTAATCGCCAGCGGCAAATCATTCAAGTCCTGGCCGAACAGGGCACCATGACCGCCAAGGAACTGGCAAACTGTTTTTCCGTCTCACCGCGGACCATTTACCGTGACATCGTCGCCTTGACGGCGGCGGGCCTTCCCCTGTCCATGACTCAGGGGCGGGACGGTGGCATCACCTTGGACCCCTCCTACCATCCCGAACCAGATCCCCAGGAGAAAAAGCAAGAGACGCCGCCTGGCGGCACCACCAGTGACTGGATCGAAATCGTCCGCAACCCGCTCTTTGACCCCGCACGCACAGCCGTCCAGAACCGACAGGCGGTTGAGTTTATCTACAGTCCCTCCGGCGGAGAGAACGGATTACGACATGTGGAGCCCCTCAAACTCGTACAGCGTTTTCGCGCCTGGTATCTTTTCGGCTATGACCGGGACCAAGGGGAACTCATGTACTACCGTATGAGCCGAATGAAGGAATTTGTAATAACCTCCTCCACGTTCACACGCCCCTGTCCGGACCCGCTCCCGCCCATCGCCTCCGGAGAGCCCATGATAAAGGTCCGTCTTCTCGTGGATCAGGACCGGGCCTGGAAAATCCATGAGGACTTTCTGCCCGACTCCATCCAGAGCGGCAGCCGCCTTCTTGTGGACGCCACCATGCCGGACAACGGGGACACCCTCTCGCTCCTCTTGAGCTACGGCAGCAGCGTTGAGGTCTTGGAGCCGGAATTCCTGCGCCGCAAAGTGCGCCATGCCCTGTCCCGGGCAAGAGAACAGTATATCGACTGACGGACGGAATGACTTTTCTGTCCACGGTATGAATATAGGAGAAAGAAATTTAGAAAGGTACGGTGATACGAAATGTATCAGGACGAGTACAGAAGATGGCTGGAGACCCCCCTCGAGGACTTTGACCTCAAGAAGGAACTCCACGACATCGAAGGAGACGACGAGGCCATCAAGGACCGTTTCGCCATTGCGCTGAAATTTGGTACGGCGGGTCTCCGCGGCACCCTCGGTGCCGGCACAAACCGGATGAATATCTATGTTGTCCGGCAGGCCACCCAGGGCGTTGCCGACTGGGTCAAGACCCAGGGCGGCACCCAGACCGTCGCCATCAGCTATGACTCGCGTCTCAAGGGCTGGAACTTTGCCCGCGCCGCTGCCGGCGTTCTGGCAGCCAACGGCATCAAGGTCCGCATCTATGACGAGCTCATGCCGGTCCCGGCACTCAGCTTTGCCACCCGTTACTATAAGTGCAACGCGGGCATCATGGTCACTGCATCGCACAACCCGAAGAAATACAATGGTTATAAGGCCTATGGCCCCGACGGCTGCCAGATGACCGACGAGGCCGCCGGCATCGTCTACGAAGCCATCCAGAAGACCGACGTTCTGACCGGTGCCTCTGTCATGTCCTTCGCCGAGGGCGTGGAGAAGGGTCTCATCCAGTTTGTGGGCGACGACTGCAAGGCCGCCTTCTACAAGGAAATCGAGGCAAGACAGGTCCGCCCGGGCCTCTGCAAGACCGCAGGACTCAAGCTCGTCTACTCCCCGTTGAACGGCACCGGCCTTGTACCGGTCACCACGGTGCTGCAGGACATTGGAATCACCGACATTACCATCGTTCCGGAGCAGGAGTACCCGAACGGCTACTTCACCACCTGCCCGTACCCGAACCCTGAAATCTTCGAGGCCCTGAAATATGGTCTGGAGCTCGCCAAGAAAGAGGGCGCCGACCTCATGCTGGCCACAGACCCGGACGCCGACCGAGTTGGCATCGCCATGAAGTGCCCGGACGGCTCCTATGAGCTCGTCACCGGCAACGAGATGGGCGTACTGCTCCTCGACTATATCTGTGCCGGCCGCATTGAGAAGGGCACCATGCCGAAGAATCCGGTGGCTGTCAAGTCCATCGTGTCCACGCCCCTGGCGGACCTCGTCGCCAAGAAATACGGTGTCGAGCTCCGGCATACGCTGACCGGTTTCAAGTGGATCGGAGACCAAATCGCCAAGCTGGAAGCAGATGGTGAGGTGGACCGCTTCATCTTTGGTTTCGAGGAGAGCTACGGTTACCTGGCAGGCCCCTATGTCCGCGACAAGGACGCCGTCATTGCCTCCATGCTCATCTGTGAAATGGCCGCCTACTACCGCAGCAAGGGCTCGTCCATCAAGGAGCGCCTTGAGGAAATCTATGCCGAGTTTGGCCGCTACCTCAACAAGGTAGACGCCTTCGAGTTCCCGGGTCTCTCCGGAATGGATAAGATGGCGGGCATCATGGAGAAGCTCCGCAAAGAGCCGCCCACAGACATTGCCGGCACCAAGATCGTTAAGACCGACGACTACCTCAAGCCCGAGGAGACCGGTCTTCCCAAGGCCAACGTCCTCATCTACACGCTGGAGAACGGCGAGACCGTCGTGGTCCGTCCCTCCGGCACCGAGCCGAAGATCAAGGCCTACTACACCACCCTTGGCAAGGATCTCGCCGGGGCCGAGGCCGAGTATGAGCGCCTCGCCGGCGCCCTGAAGCCGCTGTTTGAATAACGTTCCGGCCGAGTTGGCCAAAAAACGGGCCGCCCTCCGGGTGGCCCTGTCTTTGTGTTATGTTATAATGGAAAAGCTGAAAGGACATAACCATGGAAAATTCTAATGTTCGCATCCGTATCGCAAGACCCGACGACGCGCAGGCCATTCATGACATCTATCAGTACTATGTGGAGAACTCGGTAGTCACCTTCGACTACGAGACACCCACTGTGGAGGAGTGGGAAGAGCGCATCCCACGGATCGAGCAGAACTATCCGTTCCTTGTCGCCACCATTGACCACAAGGTCGTCGGATACACCTATGCCAGCCAGTTCCGAGAGAAAGCTGCCTATGACTGGTCCGTCGAGGTCACCATCTATCTCGACCCGGAATTGCGCCGCCAGGAAATTGGCACGAAGCTCTACTTTGCACTAGAGCATTTTCTCAAGGATATGGGCTATATCAACGCCAACGCATGTATTACCGTGCTCCGTGCCACCCCAGGCAAACAGATCGTCAATGAGAGCATCCGCTTCCACCGCCACCTCGGCTACCGAGAGGTCGGACAGTTCCATAAAATCGGCTACAAATCCGGCTCGTGGTACGATATTGTCTGGATGCAGAAGAAAATCTCCGAGCACACCGAGAACCCGCCGAAGGTCACCCCCTTCGCGGTCTGGAGAGAGGAAAACGACCTGTGAAGACCTATAAAGTAATCGACATCCATGAGAAGGACTACGGCTGTGAGGAAATCCCCGAGGGCATGTCCCGCCTCAACACCGTTGTCCTGGAGGACGCAGCCGGGAAAAAGACCACCCTGGATCTGACCGACTTCCAGCTGGATGAGGGCGGCGCCATCTACGAGGGCGACACCGTCACCATGGATGACCAGCACAATCTGAGGAAGGTAAAATGAAATTCCACGGCCTCAAAAAAGTCCACGAGGGAAAGTTCATGGCCACCTACGACCTCTACTATGAGACCGAGGACGGCCAGCCCAAGACCTATGAGATGATAACCCGAGACCACAACATGCAGACATTGGGCGATGTACACAATCCCCACATCGACTCCGTCATTCTCATCATCACGGATCCATCCGGCGAGCGCATCCTCGTAAACCACGAGTACCGCATGTCCATGGGACGCTGGGTCTACAACTTCCCCGCCGGCCTCATCGACCCCGGTGAGACGCCGGAGCAGAGCGCTGAGCGGGAACTCCGTGAGGAGACCGGACTCACGCTCCTCCATGTTGACGATATCCTCGGAGAGAGTTACAATGCCGTGGGCTTTTCCAACGAGAAAAGTGTCTGCATTCTCGGCACTGCCGACGGGACATTCCAGAAGAGTTCCTCCACCCTGGAGGAGATCGACGCCCACTGGTATACCCGGGAAGAAATCCGCAGCCTGCTGAAGACGGAACCGTTTGCCGCCCGGACCCAGGCCTGGCTCTACCTCTGGTCCCGCCCGTAAGAATACAGGAAGGAGGATCCGCCATGATCCGTCTCTACACCTCCGCCGAATCCGGCGACTTCTACCACAAGATCGACCTGCCGACGCTCCGCCAGGTGCGCAACGCCAGGACCTACGCTGTTCGAACAGAGAACGGCGCCATCCTTGTGGAGTTCCATTGGCTGGACGATCAGAACGTAACCGCATATGCGGATCAGGATGTGTGCTGTCTCATGACGGACAGCGCCACGGTCTCCATGCGCTGCGCCACTATCGACGAGGAGAGCGGCATCCAGGAACTTCTGGACTTCTTCATCAACCTGACATCCACGGACATCTTTGAGCTCGACCGGTTAGAGGATCGTCTGGAGAAGTTGGAGGACAAGCTGTTCACCGACGGAAAGCCCAACGACAGCGGCATTGACCTCATCCTCCAGTACCGGAAGGAAATTCTCCATAAGAAACGCTACTATGAGCAGATGGAGCTCCTCTCCGACGAACTGGCCGACCTGGACCACACCTTCGACTTCATTGACCGCAAGTTTGACCGTCTCTACGACTTTATCCTGCGGACCCAGGAATATGTGGAGCAGGTCCGTGAGGCCTACCAGTCCCAAATCGATATTGAGCAGAACAAGCTCGACCTGGAGCAGAACAACATTATGAAGGTCCTGACCGTCGTCACGACCCTCATCATGCCGTTGACCCTCCTCACCGGCTGGTATGGCATGAACTTACAAATGCCGGAGTTCCATTTAAAGTATGGCTACTACATTATCATCGGTGTGGCCGTTGCCATCTTCACCGGCACCCTGATCTACTTCAAGAAGAAAAAATGGCTCTAAGACGAGTCCACCCGCTCCAACTTACCCGACATCCGTCCATCCTATGGCTGAATTTATAGCCCCGCCGCACCGGCGGGGCTACTTCTTTTTCCCGGAATGTTGTATAATTAAATCCTGTTTTATCGAACAAAGAAAGAGGGTCCTGCACCATGTCCCAGGGAACCGAAAATCCAGCGAAACGGGAAAGTTTTTCCTCCCGTATCGGCTTTCTTCTCGTCAGCGCCGGCTGCGCCGTGGGAATTGGAAACGTATGGCGTTTCCCATTTGTCACTGGCCAGAACGGCGGGGGCGTATTTGTCCTGTTCTATATTCTGTTTTTAATTCTGCTGGGTATCCCCGCGTTCACTATGGAACTGGCTGTTGGCCGCAACAGCAAGAAGAGCGCCATGGGCGCCTTTCGTCAGCTGGAGCCCGCAGGAACCCACTGGCATTTAAACGGCTACCTAAGCTTCGCCGGCAACTACCTGCTCATGATGTACTACACCATCGTAGCGGGCTGGATGTTCGCCTATTTCTTCAAGTTCATAAAAGGGGACTTTACGAAGGGCATGACCCAGGGTCAGGTCCAGGGCGTTTTTGACTCCCTGACCGGCAGCCCCGAACAAATGGTGGTCTGGCTCGCCATCACCGTGGTCCTCGGGTTCCTCTGCGTCAGTTTTGGCGTCCAAAAAGGGCTCGAGAAGATCTCGAAATACATGATGTCCGCCCTGTTCCTCCTCATCGTCGTCCTGGCCATCCACAGCTGCATGGAGAGCGGCGCCGCCAAGGGTGTCTCCTTCTATCTGAAGCCGGACTTCCACCGCGCCTCCTCCCAGGGAATCTGGAACGTCATCGTAGCGGCCATGAATCAGTCGTTCTTCACACTGAGCATTGGAATTTCCTCCATGGAAATTTTCGGCAGCTACATGGATGACAGCCACTCCATCCCCGGCGAGGCCATCCGTATTACCGCCATGGACACGTTCGTGGCCATCATGGCGGGTCTCATCATCTTCCCGGCCTGCTTCTCCTACGGTATTCAGCCGGACGCAGGGCCCTCTCTCATCTTTGTCACCCTGCCCAACGTATTTCTGAACATGGCTGGCGGCAGAGTCTGGGGCTCCCTGTTCTTTGTGTTCATGTCTTTCGCCAGTTTCTCCACAGTCATTGCTGTCTTTGAGAACATCATGGCCAACAGCATGGAGACATTCCATATCAGCCGCACCAAGGCAGCAATCATCAACTGTGTTCTCATGTTTGCCCTCTGCCTGCCCTGCGCTTTTGGTTTCAACCTCTGGTCCGGCGCATTCGCAAACACCCCTATGGGCAACATTCTCGGCTTTGAGGACTTCCTTCTCAGCAATATCGTCCTGCCTGTCGGCGCCCTCATCTATGTGCTGTTCTGCTGCACAAAACGGGGCTGGGGCCCGGAGAACTACTTTTCCGAGATCAACAAGGGCAAGGGCACCCATTTCTCACGGGGACTTCTCCACTACTTCCGGACCGGTCTCCCCGCCCTTATCCTCATCATTCTTGTCTCCGGATTGGTGACATATTTCCAGTAATCAGGAGGAATCCATGAATCAAAACGCCATAGCGGTCTACCGCTCTGCTCTCACCGAGCAGGATTTTGAGCACTGGCTCCGGCAGCGCGACAATATCCTTACCCTCATCTGCCTGGTGCTTGAGAGCATTGTGGCTGCCGGCGCCCTGGTGGCATTTATCATAGGGCTTGCAAAAGGGCTGGCCAGTCCATCGCGGATCATTGCGGCCTTTCTTCTGGTCCTCCTCTGCCTTGCCGCCATAATTTATTGGCGATTCGCCTATCCCAAAACCGCCGCACCCCGCCTTTTCCAAAAAGCACAGCAAGCCCAGGAACAGAACGGAGAGCCGGTCACCACATTCTACGAGGACCTCTTTCAGACCAAGGCCGGAGAGCAGATTCTGGCCACCGTCTTGTACCGTGACATCAAGAGTTCCACATGTAAGCAGGGCCTCCTCATACTGGGTGCCGACAAAGGCGTCTGCTATGTTTTCCGCACCGACGGATTTTCCGAGGAGACCCTGAAAGAACTTACAAAAATCATCCAGGGAGGAAACACCAATGACAATGATTGACGTCGTCCCAGTCATGGGAAAAGACATAGCCATCGTAAACGCCGACGCACCTGTCATCAAGGACTACAAGTCCGCCAAGGACTTCATGATCATGATCAAGAACAACGCGAAGACGGACTTCTTCTGCATGAACATTGAGGGCCTCACCGAGGATTTTTTTGACCTCGAGACCAAGCTCGCCGACAACATCCTCGACCTTTACAAGAACTACCACATGAAAGTGGCTTTCTTCGGCGACACCGCAAAGTACACTGAAGGGAATATCCCGCTCCAGGAATACATTCAAGAAGTCAACAAGGGCTTTGATGCCTTTATTGTCCTGGACCAGGAAGAGGCTGTGAAGTGCCTCACGAAAGTGTCGGACGAATGAGCGAGAAAAAACAGAATCGAAAGACCATCGTCTGGGTCATCAGCGGAATTCTTCTCGCCGCTGTCATTGTGGCCGTTGCCCTGCTGGCAAAGAACAGCGCATCTGGCGAGGGGTTCCAGGAGAGCTACGAGGGCATGGGCACCATGGTGACCTCCACTATCTATGCGGACTCCAAGAAGAACGCCGAGGATATGTCGGACCTCTGCAAAGATGAGATCCTGCGATTAGAGGACCAGGATATCTCCTGGCGCATCAAGGGTTCCGACGTATGGAAGATCAACCAATATGGCTCCGCCAGTGTATCGCCCGCCACGGCACAGATCATTAAGCAGTGTCTGGATGTCGCGGCAAATGCCGATGGCAACTACGATATCACCATTGGCAAGCTCTCCACCCTGTGGAATATCGGCACGGACAAGGCTCGGCTGCCGGCACAGAGCGAAATTGACGCTGCACTGCCCTATGTGGACTGGCACAAGGTGTCGGTCAAAGGCAACAAGGTCACCATCGGGAACGGCCAGTTCCTTGACCTCGGTGGTATTGGCAAGGGTTACGCTGCAGATAAGTGCGCAGAAATCCTCAAGAAGAACGGCGCCACCGGCGCTGCCATTGCCGTGGGAGGCTCCGTAGTTCTCTACGGCAAGAATCCGAGCAAAGCAGACGGCGAGTGGACCGTGGGCATTCAGGACCCGAAGCGAACCCACAACGACACCTGCATGACGTTTACGTCCGGACCTTGCTTCGTCTCCACATCGGGCGACTACGAGAAAGTCCTCAAAGTGGGTGGCAAGAAGTACCACCACATTCTGGACCCCCGCACAGGCTACCCCGCGGTCACTCCGCTGACCAGCGTAACCATTGTCTGCAACAATGGCGCCCTGTCTGACGCGCTGGCAACCAGCTGCTTCATGTATGGCTATACGCAGAAATCACTGGACCTGCTGAAGCACTATGGTGCAGAAGGCGTGTTCATTGCAAAGGATGGCACCATCTATACGACGCCCGGCATTCGTCAGAAGCTGACGCTGACGGCGAGCGGGTATCGGTTTGGAAAATAAAAAATAAAGAGCTGTATCTCTTCGGTGGAGATACAGCTCTTTTTTGGTTGCAATATAGGTGGAGGTACAGATTATTGCCTGCATTTTGCTCTTATTTTTGAGAATGCAGTTAATTCCGTTCCAGTTTAATAAGGGAAAATAACTGCTATTCCCTTTTATTTTGGGAAATACAGTTAAATGTGGCTCGAGTTGGTGAAGGAATTAACTGCTGTTACCTTTGATAGGAGAAAATGCAGTTAACTGGGGCTTGGTTTGAATTGAGGAATTAACTGCTGTTCCTTAATAATTTGGCAAGTGCAGTTAAAAAGCGGGCAATTAGGTGTTGAAGATTAACTGCTTTCCACTTTTATTGGAAAATTTGCAGTTAAATGAGACTTGATTAGGAGCAGGAATTAACTGTTTTTCCCTTAGGATTTGAAAAGTGCAGTTAAATTAAGCCAGTTAGACAAGGGCGATTGGCTCCTCATCCTTTTGACAGCCAGTGAATCGCCCCATTTATTTCTCTACAGCCGCCTGCCACCACTCTTTTTCCGCGCAGCCCCCCTGCGATTCTCCGGCGGCACCAGACATTTCGGTCCATACCCAATCAGGTCGCGTCGCCCTGCCTTCACAAGGGCCTCCCGAACCAGTCGGTGGTTCTTGGGGTTATGGAACTGGATGAGGGCGCGCTGCATGGCCTTCTCATGCGGGTCGCGCGCCACGTAGACCGGCTTCATGGTGAGCGGGTCCAGACCCGTATAGTACATACAGGTGGACAGTGTGCTCGGGGTCGGATAGAAGTCCTGGACCTGTTCCGGGTTCAGATGGTTCTTGTGCAGGTACTCGGCCAGGGCAATGGCGTCATCCAGCGTGCTGCCCGGGTGGGAGGACATGAGGTAGGGGACCAGATATTGGTCCATCCCCTCCTGGCGATTTATCTTCTGAAATTCTTTCACGAACCGGTTGTAAGTCGAGACACCCGGCTTGCCCATCTCTCGGAGCACGTTGTCCGAGATATGTTCTGGTGCCACGCGCAGCTGTCCGCTGACATGGTATTTGCAGAGCTCTGGCAGGAAGGTCTTGTCATGGTCCGCAAGGACATAGTCAAAACGGATGCCGGAGCGGACAAAGACTTTCTTGACACCCGGCAAAGAGCGCACTTCCCGCAGCAGCTGCAGATAGTCACTGTGGTCCACATCCATGTTGGGACAGAGGTCCGGGTACATGCATTTGCGGTTCTTGCACGCGCCCTTGGTGAGCTGCTTCTGGCAGGCCGGTGCGCGGAACTGGGCCGTGGGGCCACCCACGTCATGGATATAGCCTTTAAAATCCGGGTCAGCGATGCACTGTTCGGCCTCCCGCACAATGGATTCATGGCTCCGGCACTGCACGATCCTCCCCTCGTGGAATGTGAGGGCGCAGAAGTTGCATTCGCCGAAACAGCCGCGGTTCGAGGTCAATGAAAACTTGATTTCCTGCAGAGCGGGAATGCCGCCATCCCTATCATAGCTGGGATGCCAGGCACGCATATAAGGGAGGTCATAGACGTCATCCATTTCCTGCTGACTGAGCGGCTTTGCAGGCGGGTTCTGGACAACGAACAGAGCGCCGTCATAGCACTCGTAGAGCCGTTTTCCATTGAAAGGATCCGTGTTCTGATACTGAATGCGGAAGCTCTCAGCGTATTTGCGCTTGCTGTCCCGGATTTCCTCAAAGTCGGGAAGCCGAATGGCGTCGTAGATGTCGTCCTCATTGCGGGTCTTATAAACAGTACCATCAATGAACGTGATATCCTGTACCTGCAGTCCGCTGTCCAGTGCCTCCGCAATTTCCACAATGCTGTGTTCGCCCATGCCATAGGAGACGAGGTCGGCGCCCGAGTCCAGTAGGATAGACCGCCGGATCTTGTCCGACCAGTAGTCGTAGTGGCCGAGCCTGCGCAGGCTCGCCTCAATGCCGCCGATGATGATCGGCGTGTGCTTGTAGACCCGGCGGATGAGGTTGCAGTAGACGATGACGGCGTAGTCCGGGCGCCTCCCCGCCTTGCCGCCGGGGCTGTAGGCGTCCTGGTGCCGGCGCTTTTTTGCCACAGTGTAGTGGTTCACCATGGAGTCCATGTTTCCGGAGGACACCAGGAAGCCCAGCCGCGGCTCCCCGTACTCCTTGATACTCTCAGGGTCCTTCCAGTCCGGCTGACAGATGAGTCCCACGGAGTATCCACGGTCCTCGAGCAGGCGGCAGATAATGGCAGCGCCGAAGCTGGAGTGGTCCACGTAGGCATCGCCGCAGACATAGACAAAGTCGAGCTGGTCAAGGCCGCGCTCCAGCATGTCCTGCCGGCAGAGCGGGAGAAAGCCTTCCGCCATATCTGCCGCCCCCTTTCCTAAAAATCTGTACCTATTTTAAGGCAAAGTATGGCCGGTGGCAACCAGATGCCACCGGCCAGTCAACCGTTATAGACTTTTCTCCAGTGCCTCGCCCTCATCTGCGGGTACGATCTTACATATGGGCATGGCAGGTACGTGCAATGACGTCGAGCTGCTGCTCATGGGTCAGGTCGATGAATTTGACGGCGTAGCCGGATACACGGATGGTGAAGTTGGCGTACTCCGGTTTCTCCGGGTGCTCCATGGCGTCCTGAAGCTTTTCGACGCCGAAGACGTTGACATTCAGGTGATGTGCGCCCTGGTCAAAGTAACCGTCCAGGATGTGCCAGAGGTTGTTGACCCGCTCGCTGTCGTCATGGCCCAGCGCATTCGGGTTGATGGTCTGGGTGTTGGAGATGCCGTCCAGAGCATACTCATACGGGAGCTTGGCAACGGAGTTGAGGGAGGCGAGAAGGCCGTTCTTCTCAGCGCCGTAGGCCGGGTTGGCACCCGGCGCAAACGGGGTGTAGGCTTTGCGGCCGTCCGGAAGAGCGCCGGTAGCCTTGCCGTATACGACGTTGGAGGTGATGGTCAGGATGGAAGTCGTGGCCTCGGAGCGGCGATAGGTGTGATGCGTGCGGATTTTGCCCATGAAGTCCTTCAGGAGCCAAACCGCAATGTCGTCGGCGCGGTCGTCGTCGTTGCCGTAGCGCGGGAAGTCGCCCTCGACCTCATAGTCCTTGACAAGACCGGTCTCCGGGTCACGGATGGTCTTGACCTTGGCGTACTTGATGGCGCTCAGGGAGTCGACAACGTGGGAGAAGCCTGCAATGCCGGTGGCAAAGGTGCGGCGGACATTGGTGTCGATGAGGGCCATTTCCGCAGCCTCATAGTAGTACTTGTCGTGCATGTAGTGGATGAGGTTCAGAGTGTTGACGTAGAGGCCGGCGAGCCAGTCCATCATGAACTCAAATTTATGCAGGACCTCATCGTAGTTGAGATACTCGGAGCGGATGGGCTCGGTCTCCGGGCCGACCTGGTCGCCGGTCTTCATGTCGACGCCGCCGTTAATGGCGTAGTTCAGGCACTTGGCGAGGTTTGCACGGGCGCCGAAGAACTGCATTTCCTTACCGGTCTGGGTGGCGGATACGCAGCAGCAGATGCTGTAGTCGTCGCCCCATACCGGACGCATGACGCAGTCGTTCTCGTACTGGATGGACGAAGTGGTGACGGAGATATATGCCGCATACTTCTTGAAGTTCTCCGGGAGACGGGAGGACCAGAGCACCGTGAGGTTCGGCTCCGGGGCCGGGCCCATGTTCTCGAGGGTATGCAGGAAGCGGAAGTCATTCTTTGTGACCATGTGGCGGCCGTCCATGCCGATACCGGCCATTTCCAGGGTGACCCATACCGGGTCGCCGGAGAAGAGCTCGTTGTAGGACGGGATACGGGCGAACTTGACCATGCGGAACTTCATGACAAGATGGTCAATAAGCTCCTGGGCCTCCTTCTCGGTGAGGATGCCGTTCTCAAGGTCTCTCTCAATATAGATATCAAGGAAAGTGGAGATACGGCCGACAGACATGGCTGCACCGTTCTGGGTCTTGATGGCGGCCAGATAGCCGAAGTAGAGCCACTGGACAGCCTCGCGGGCATTCTTAGCGGGCTGGGAGATGTCGTAGCCGTAGATTTTGGCCATCTCTTTCATCTTGCCCAGGGCACGGATCTGCTCAGCGACCTCTTCACGGAGACGGATCTTCTCACCGGTCATGGTGAGTCCGGCCAGGATGCTCATGTCCTCCTGTTTCTTCTCGATGAGGAAGTCGATGCCGTAGAGGGCAACCCGGCGGTAGTCGCCGACGATACGCCCACGGCCGTAGGTGTCCGGAAGGCCGGTGATGATGTGGTTGTGGCGGGCCTTCTTCATCTCGGGAGTGTAGGCGTCGAAGACGGCCTGGTTATGGGTCTTGTGATACTCGGTGAAGATCTTGTGGAACTTCGGGTTGATCTTGTAGCCATAGGTCTCAGCGGCCTGCTCTGCCATGCGGATGCCGCCATAGGGCATGAACGCACGCTTCAAGGGCTTGTCGGTCTGCAGGCCGACGATCTTTTCCATGTCTTTGGTCTCGGGGTCGATGTAGCCGGGGCCATAGGCGGTGAGGCCGGTCACGACCTCGGTCTCGCACTCGAGGACGCCTCCTCTTGCGCGCTCCTCCTTCTGGAGGTCCTGGAGTTTGCCCCAGAGAACGTCAGTTGCCTCTGTGGGGCCCTCGAGGAAACTCTCGTCTCCGTCGTACATTTTATAGTTATCCTGAATGAACTCGCGGACATTGATGTCCTCCATCCATTTGGTTCCTTTGAAGCCTTTCCACTCATCTCTAACTGCTTTCATGGGGCTGCTCCTTTCTCAAAAGGTTTGTTCTCTTCATCTCGTCCTGTATCTTATAGGATTATCATACACAATTCTTTGACTTGAATCAATTAATTGTATTTTTTACATTTTCCCGTGGAGGATGGCGTCGGCCCTGTCCACGCGCTCCGGTGTCGGGGGCACCGTATCTTTCAGTGTATAGGGGAATCCCAGCTCGTCCCACTTGTAGGCTCCCAGGCTGTGGTACGGCAGGATCTCTATTTTCTGCACGTTGTGCAGCGTCTCAATGAATTCGCGTGTGCGATTCAGATATCGGTCATAATCCGTAATTCCCGGAACCAGCACATGCCGGATCCAAACCGGCTTGCCGATGGTCGACAGATACGTCAGGGCATCCAGGATATTGTCGTTGGGCTGACCCGTGAGTTTTTTGTGCTGGGAGTTGCTGATATGCTTGATGTCGCACAGCAGCAGATCCGTCACCGTCATGAGCTCCTGAAACTTCGAAAAAAACGGCTCCTCGCGGGTAAACGGCTGCAGCGCAGTGTCGATACATGTGTTGATACCACGTTGTTTGGCCTTAATAAACAGCTCAAGGAGAAAGTCGATCTGCAGGAGCGGTTCGCCGCCACTGACGGTAATGCCGCCCTCATCGCCCCAGTAGCCTTTGTAGCGCTCGGCCATGTCGAGCAGCTCATCTGCGGTGAGCCACTGGGTGTCCGGCGTCTCCCGTTTCCAGGAGTCCGGGTTGTGGCAATAGCGACAGCGCATCTGACATCCCTGGAAAAAAATCAGGAAGCGGACGCCGGGTCCGTCGACAGATCCAAACGACTCGGTGGAATGGATGGCACCTTTCATTTCGCACTCCTCCTTGAACAATAAAAGCAGAGAAAAACTGCGCCTCCCGGGCTCCTATCCCGTTCAGCGCAGTCATCATATCATGTTAAGTTTTTCAAAAATTTGATTCAAATCAAATTTCGTAAATTTCTTTCAGGGCCTCGAAGTTCAGGATCTGGATTCCGGACTGTCCCACCCGGCGGACGATGCCCTCCTCCTCAAACTCTTTCAGCTTCCGGCTGACGGTCTCCGGGCGCATGCCGGTGCTGGCAGCGATGTCGCTGAGGCGGAGCTTCATGACCTTTTCCCGGTTGTGCTCCGTGTAATACTGCAGGAAGCCGGAAAGTCGCTTGCGCGGGTCGCCGGCTGAGAGAATCATATTCCGCTCATTGGCGTCATGGAGTTTCTGGCTCAGGAGTCCGATGGTTCGCAGTGCCACATCCGGCTGCTTCAGGAGCCGCTCAAAACGTTCCTTGTAAATAATACAGATCTGTACCGGTGTGACACAGATGGCAGAGTACGGATAGTAGCTCTCCTTCAGGTAGACGCCCTCCCAGATCGTATCGTACTGGCCAAACATGCCGACGATCTGCTCATGGCCGTCCATGTCAAACGTGGCCAGTTTCACGGTGCCGCTTTTAATAACGTAGAGCGCTTCCACCGGGTCGCCTTGATTGAACAGTGCATCGCCCTTGCGGAACTTGGCATGCAGGGAGGTACGGAGCAGCTCGTAACGCTCCCATGGCGGGAGGCCGCGGAGGAGACGAATTTCCGCATTGGAGAGCTCCTGCAGCTCCTCTTCGGAGATCTTCGTGAGGTTCTGGTTATCCATTTGCCCCATCCTCTCCGTTCAGGACGCCGCTCTGCGAAATGGCCGAAACAGCCTTGCGGATTTTCTCCGGCGGCAGCACAAGTGCGAAGCGGACATAGCCCTCGCCCAGGGGCCCGAAGCTCACACCCGGTGTCACGATGACGCCGGCGCGGTCCATGAGGGCGCGGCAGAACGTCATGCTGTCCGGGTAAGACTCTGGAATGGGCGCCCAGACGAACATACTCCCTTTGCTGTCGGCCACATTCCAGCCGATATCCCGCAGGCCGCTGCACAGTGCATCGCGACGCTCCTGGTATTTCCCGCACTGTTCCTCCACCATGTCCGTGGGGCCCGTCAGTGCGGCAATAGCCGCTTTCTGGATGGGCAGGAACATGCCGAAGTCGATCTGTCCGCGCAGCTTCCGGAAAGCCGCCACCACATCGGGGCGTCCCACCAGAAAGCTGATCCGCGCTCCGGTGACGTCGAAGGACTTGGACAGGCTGAAGAACTCGGTGCCCACATCCATGGCACCCGGCACAGCCAAGAAGCTGCCGCCGTGGTTTCCATCAAAGATGATGTCGCTGTAGGCGTTATCGTGGAGAATCAGGATATCATACTTTTTCGCAAACTCGACGATTTCCGCATATACCTCCGGGGTACCGATGCTCCCCATGGGGTTGGCCGGCAGCGAGACCACCATATATTTTGCCCGCTTTGCCACGTCTTCCGGTATCGTTGAGACGTCGGGGAGAAAATTGGTCTCTGCAGTCATGGGGTAATAGTAGGGCTCGGCGCCTGCCATTTTGGCACCGGCAATGAAGACCGGGTAGCAGGGCGTGGGGAGAAGAACTGTATCGCCCTCGTCGCAGAGCACCATGCCAATGTGGCCCATACCCTCCTGGGTGCCGTAGCAGCTGCAGACCATGTCACGGGTAATCTCCACGCCGTAGCGCCGCTTATAGTAAGCGACGACTGCATCCAGCAGCTCGTCGCTGTCATGCAAAGCATACTTCCAGTTGGCCGGGTCCATGGCGGCCTCAGAGAGCGCGCGGCGGATATGCTCCGGCGTTTCAAAGTCCGGCGCGCCGACACTCAGATTGTAGAGTGTCCGGCCCTCCTTCTCCAGGGCGATTCGCTGATCGTCCAGAGCCGCAAAAATTTCTTCGCCAAACCGGTCCAGCCGTTTGGAAAACTGCATCGCCAAATTCCTTTCTCTTACTGATTTTTGTCGTCAAGATTTTAACACCGCCCCAATTGTTTGTAAACAATATGGTATACTAAGACAAATCACAGCGAGAGGAGTCCCATCATGGCAAAGAACGCGAAGAAGCATACCGCGGAGTGCCCGCTCTACAAAAAGTGCGGCGGATGTCAGCTGCAGAACATGACCTACCCAGAGCAGCTCGCCTACAAGCAGCGCAAGGAGGAGCGGTGGCTCAGCAAGTTCTGCCATGTGGAGCCTATCATCGGCATGGAGGACCCGCATCACTACCGGAACAAGGTGCAGGCGGCGTTCGCCTGGGATCAGCGGCATAGGAAGGTAATATCCGGCGTCTATCAGTCCGGCTCCCACCGCATCGTTCCTGTCAACGACTGCCTCATTGAGGACCGCAAAGCGGATGAAATCATTGTCGACATCCGCCGCCTCATGACGAGCTTTAAAATGCAGCCCTACGATGAGGATTCCCGTCGGGGCTTTCTGCGCCACGTCCTTGTGAAGCGCGGCTTCTCCACCGGCCAGATCATGGTGGTCCTCGTAACCGGAACGCCCATGTTCCCCTCCCGCCGCAACTTCCTGAAGGCATTGCTGGAACTGCATCCGGACATTACCACGATAATCCAAAACGTGAACCCCTATCGCACGAACCTCGTTCTTGGAAAACAGGAGCAGGTGCTCTACGGGCCCGGCTACATTGAGGACACGCTCTGCGGCTGTACGTTCCGTATCTCTGCGAAGTCGTTCTACCAGATCAACCCGGTGCAGTGTGAAAAGCTGTACCGCACCGCCATCGACTATGCGGGGCTGACCGGGAACGAGACGCTGTTTGACAGCTACTGCGGCACCGGCACTATCGGAATCATTGCGGCGAAGCAGGCGAAGAATGTCATTGGAGTTGAGCTGAATCGCGACGCCGTAAAAGACGCCATCTCCAATGCAAAGCGCAATGACATCAACAATATCCGCTTCATCTGCGGCGATGCAGGGAATTTTCTCTCCGCCATAGCCGAATCCGACGAAGAGGACGCCCACGTCGACGTCATCATGATGGACCCGCCCCGTGCCGGCAGCAGCCAGGAGTTCTTGGACTCCGTACTGAAGCTCTCCCCGCCCAAGGTGGTCTATGTCTCCTGTAACCCGGAGACGCTGCACCGGGACCTGAAGTATTTGACACAGTATGGATACTCCTGTGAGAAGATACAGCCGGTGGATATGTTTCCGTATACGTCCCACGTGGAGACGGTAGTATTGATGTCACGAGTTCAGAAGTAAGGCGCGAAAAAGTGCTTGATTAACGGGCTTTTCTGGCATATGACCTTCAGCGGTGAGGAGCGGAAATAACCGCAAAAACCGCTCC
>Ga0256406_1003266_pt1 | contig 20479 bp, 19 predicted proteins | sample RumenRJG_03DNA_FD_185986 | JGI IMG/M metagenome (GOLD analysis project Ga0256406, IMG submission 185986) | Bovine rumen microbial communities from Lethbridge, Alberta, Canada - RJG_03 | ecosystem: Host-associated > Mammals > Digestive system > Stomach > Rumen | place: Canada: Alberta | collected... | reverse complement strand
TGACGACAGGTGCGTCATTTTTGGCAGAAATAAAAAGTTTCAACCTATAAAATATACCAAATGGATGGAACTTTTTATTTCTACCTATGATGATTTAATTGTAAAACGACAGTTTTACAATTACTTAATTTTATTTCAATGCCGTTATGCCTCGCACTTTCGTAAAAGGCAAAAAGCAGTCTCATTGCATTTTCAGCGTCCTCAAGAGTGGTAAAGCTGCCGCCCTTGCCGGAAAGGGAGGAGTAGAAGTTGTTTATAACGTTTGAATGACCGCTGCCCCAATAGCGTCTGCCAGTGGAATTGTTTTTATCGTCTGCAATAACCTCGGCACTGCTCTCTGTTATTTTATAAAGTCTTTCGTCTGCATATCTGTAAAGTGCTTTTTCATAGCTTACCTCAATCCTCATGGGGGAATTGGACGAATAACAGTTTGTTCCGTAAAACATACCGGACACTCCGTTGTTAAGATATATTAAAGCGTCGGCAGTGTCCTCCACCTCGATGCAGTCGGCAAGCTTCTTCGTGCTAATTGAGCCCTTTATACTGCTTGCTCCGCCGCCGAGCCAGCTGATTATATCGAGAGTATGAACAGCCTGATTGATAAGCAGTCCGCCGCCCTCCGTTGCCCATTTTCCGCGCCATTCGTCAGATGCATAATATTCGGGAGTTCTCTGCCAGGTAAGAAAACCGCATATGCCGAGAATTTTTCCGTCCGTGGTGTTGTTTACAACAATATTATGCAGCCTTTCAAGGCTTTTGTTTGTTCTGTTCTGAAGCATTACGCAGATTTTTCTGTCGGTTTTGATGCTCAAAAGCCTGTCAAATTCTTCGGAGCTGATTGTGGCAGGCTTTTCAAGCACAACTTCCTTATCCGCTTTTATTGCCTTTTCGGTCATTTCTGCGTGAAGATAATGCGGTGTACAGATATGCACCGAATCAATGCATTTATCCTTAAGCATTTCATTAAAATCGGTATAAACCGCAGCACCGTATTTTTCGCGGCATTTTTCGGCTCTTTCAAAATTGTTGTCGCAAACAGCGTAAAGCTGTGCATCGGGACAGCTACTGACAGCTGCGGCATGTATGGGACCTATTGCGCCGTATCCTACAATACATACGTTTTTCAATTGAATTCACCTGCCATTAATTAAAGCCCTTTGTTTTAAGATTGTTGTAGCTGATTGCGAGGCTTTCAAAGGGGTCACGCTGACATATATCCTGTTCAACCATTGCCCATTCGCTTCCTGCATGCTCACTTGCTGCTATGATTGAATCCCAATCAAGGTTGCCCTCCATAACCTCTGCAATTTCATGATCATTATCTCCTCTGACTATTTTCATATCCTTAAAGTGGATTACTTTTGCACGCTTACCGAGCTTTTTAATATAGCGCGCCGGGTCAATACCCGCATAAGCCAGCCAATAAACGTCAAGAATAAAATCAAAGTCTCCATTCTCAACAAAAAAATCCATTATGAATTGATTGTCAATTTTCATAAATTCAAGGTGATGATTATGGTATGCAAGCGTAATGCCATGCTTTTTAAATTCGGCACTGATTCTGTTCATATCCTTAACAAAATTTGCGGCATCCTCCTTTGTAATTCCACCCCAGATATTCGGATATGAGCCGAGACCTGCAATATTACAGCCGATTTCCTTATGAAAATTAATCGACCATTCAAGGTTGTTTGTGTATTCGTCCATGCTTCTGTGAGTGCATACGGGAATTACGCTGTACTTATCGCATATTTCTCTGATATCCTTTGCGTCAATCGGACCGATAGCTGACAGCTGCACAGCCTTATAGCCGATTTTTGCAATCTTTTCTATAGTTTTTTCAAAATCCTCTTTTGTTTTGGTAAAATCTCTTACGGTATATAACTGTGCGCCAATTCTTTTATCCATATTGATTATCCTCCGTTCTGCATTATAAAGAAAGATATTATTATTTGTTGTTATATGTATTTTCGGTACCTGCAAGCACATTTGATTCTTTTTTTACTACGGTTGAGTTCTTAATCTTTTCCTGCAACAGTTCGTAAAATTCATCATGGGGGAAGTTCTTTACATCTGCCCATTTCCCCGTCCAGGCGGAATAATGAATTGCATTTGAAATAGTAAGCCCCTTTATGCCCTCACAGCCGGGTGCAAGCAGGGGAGTACCGTTTAACATTGCGCTTGCAAAGTCCTTAAAAATACCTACATGCTGTTCTCCGCCGTCCTTGCTTACGGGAATTTCGCATTTCCAAGTCTCGGGAGAGCCGAACACCTTCATGTTTGTTTTGTTAAATTCTCTTTCCGAAACGGTATTTCTGTAAAAAATCATCTCGTTGTTTTCAACAACGATTTTACCCATATCACAGGCTATTTCAAGTCTGTTTGTTCCGGGAGCCTCGCCTGTAGAGGTGATATATACGCCTGTTGTCCCGTTATCGTATTCCATATACGCCGTAACATCGTCCTCAACCTCAATGTCATAGTATTTTCCAAAGGAAACGTGCGACATAATCTTAGAAGGCATACCGAACATCCACTGCCAGAGGTCAAGCTGGTGGGGATTCTGATTAATAAGAGCACCGCCGCCCTCTGTTGCCCAGGTTGAACGCCATGTGCAGCTGTCATGATATGCCTGAGACCTGTACCAATTTGTTATAATCCAGGCAATTCTCTTTATGTGTCCCAGCTCGCCGCTTTCAACAAGCTCTTTTATTTTCTGATAAATAGGGTTGGTACGCTGATTGTACATAATACCAAAGAGCAGACCTGATTTTTCTGCCGCTTCATTCATTTCAAGCACCTGCTTTGTATAAACCCCGGCAGGCTTTTCAACAAGAACATTGATTCCGTGATTAAAGGCATCAATTGCAATTGGCGGGTGGTCATAGTGGGGTACCGCAATTTCAACGGCATTTATAGCTCCGCTTTCAAACATTTCCGTTGCTGTTGCAAATACGGGAACATCGGGATAAGCCTTTTTTGCGGCTTTGCGTCTTTCCTCCGAGATATCGCAAATACCGGCAAGCTCCATGTTCTCTATTTTTCCTTCGGAAATATTTTTGCAGTGAGCTGTACCCATATTTCCGAATCCCACAATACCCATTCTGATTTTTTTCATAGTCAATAATCCTTTCTTTACTTTGTGGTTTATTTTGTAATTTTGTCTGTTATTTTCTTTAATGCTTCACAAGCAAGGGTAAATTTTTCGGGAGAGCTGCCCTCAAGCTTAAGCATATCATCGTCAAGCTCAAGGTTCTCAAGCCCTTTAAAGCTGCCAAGATGAGGCTCAAGACTTAAAAAGCCTTCATATCCGCTTTCATAAAGCATTTTTAAAATTGCCTCAACATTACCTTCACCGTAGCCTACAGGAACAACGCTACCGTCTTTTTTTGCATCCTTGATGTGCATATATACAATATAGGGCTTTAACAGCGCATATGCCTCAAGGGTGTCCTGACCGCACTGTACAAAGTTTGCAGGGTCAAAAACCGCTTTTAAATTGGGTGAATTAACCTCGCTTAAGACTTCTTTGCAGCGTGAGGCAATATCTCCGTAAATGCCCTTTTCATTTTCGTGAAGAAGAATTATGTCGTTCTTTGCGGCAATTGCCGTCATTTCCTTTAAGCGTTTGATAACTTCACTGCGGTAATTTGAGGGATCCTCGCCCTCGGGAATATAAAAGCTGAACACTCTTATGTATTTTGTTCCTAAAGTCTTGGCTGTTTTTATTGTGCGTTCAAGCTTTTCAAGATGAGGAGCAAAATCATCAGTAATTTTGATTTTACCCAGCGGAGAACCGATAGATGAAGCCTTTATTCCATATCGATTCATTTCGTCAGACAGAGAAAAAACCTCAGCGTCATCTAAATCAGATATATTTTTACCGTCAATTCCTCTCGGTTCAAAGTATGAAATTGACAGCTTGTTCAGATGCTCAAACTGCTTTGTGATTTTTTCGTCAATTTCATCCGAAAAGCCGGTTAAAATGAATTTTGCCATAACATTACCTCCATAAATACTTGATATAAACATTATAATACAAATATAAGAAAATTTAATACTCAAAATTGACAAAAATATTGCAATTATTGACTTAATATGTTATAATGAGTTAACTGATTATAAAAATGCACGTAAGGATACTGTAAAATGGACGGATATAAGCAAAATTTACATACACATACCGTATTTTGTGACGGGAAAAACACTCCGGAGGAAATTGTATTTAAGGCGATTGAGCTGGGCTTTGATACAATTGGCTTTTCGGGTCATTCATATACCGGGCTTGATATTGATTGGGATATGAGCAGGGAAGCTACTATGATATATAAACAGGAGATAGCGTCTTTGAAAAAACGCTATTCGGATAAAATAGATATCCTGTGCGGACTTGAGGTTGAAATTTTTTCGGACTGTGACATATCAGGTTATGATTATTTAATAGGTTCGTCACATTTTATTAAAGCAGGCAATGAGTATTTTGGAGTTGATGATGAACCGGATACAGTACGTAACATAATCGATAATTATTTTAGCGGTGACGGAATGAAGTATGCAAAAGCGTATTATGAAAACATCGCACAGCTTTATAAATACGGGAATTTCGATATAGTAGGTCATTTTGATTTGGTTGCCAAGTATTGTGAAACACATAATTTTTTTGACGTTGAGAGCAAAGAATATAAGACTGCTGCTTTGGAGGCACTTTATGCTCTGTCAGAGAAAATCAGAGTTTTTGAGGTTAATACGGGAGCTGTTGCGAGAGGGTGGCGCACAACGCCTTATCCTGCACCGTTTATCCTTGAAACGTTGAAAAAACTCGGTTGTACCGTTATATTGACATCTGATTGTCATGATAAGAATTTCCTTAATTGCTATTACAAAGAGGCTGTTGAATACATTATGTCCTGCGGCTTTGACAGCATAGGAATTATGAAAAACGGAGCTGTTACGGAAATAAAAATATAATGATAAAGCGGCGGAAGGTTAGGAACAGAGGACAGTAAATTACATTAACGGTAATTATTGTAGGATGTGCAGGGTTCAGAATAAAAAAGAGGTTATTTATGAGCAGAAACAATTTTAAGGAAGAAATTCAGAGATCTGTCAGTATTGGTCGAAATTATGTTGAGCATCCGCAGAATACCGATTTTATTATGCACAATCATAAGGATGCGTTTGAAATACTGATATTTATCAGGGGAGATGCGGAATTTAGAGTTGAAGGGTCGGTTTATGACCTGAAGCCGTATGATACGGTTATTGCGGCGGATAATGAAATGCACAGAATAATTCATCGCTCCTGCACACCGTATGAAAGAATTGTTATCAATATATCCGCTGATTTTTTTGTTAAAAATAACTGTGAGGAATTTTCGGGCTTTTTTCTGTCAAGAGTGCCGGGAGAGCATAATCTCATTTCCTATGAGACAACAAAAAATACGCATTTTATGAGCTGTATTGAGCGGCTTCTGGAATATTACGGTGACGGTGAGAGTGATGTGCTGATTAAAAGCGTACTAATCGAGCTGTTTTATATTCTTAATAAGTGCGGAAGCAATAATCGGGATAACAGCGATTACAGCAACAAGTATATAAAAAATGTTATTATGTATATCAATGAAAATCTTACCTCTGAAATAAATCTTGACACTATAAGTGAGCATTTTTTTGTAAATAAGAGCTATCTTTGCAGAATATTTAAAAGACATACCGGATATACGGTTAATAAATATATAACACATAAAAGACTGATGTATGTCAGGGAGCTTTGCTCGGGCGGTATGTCCATTACACAGGCAAGCGTTGAAGCGGGCTTCGGTAACTATTCCAATTTTTATAAAATGTACATAAAGGAAACCGGCTCAGCACCCAGCACAGAGCTGAAGCGTTCCTAATTTAAATATAAAGCCTTTTTCGGTTTATGCCCGAAGCATTTATTGTATTTTGCAATACAGCATTATATGAATCAGTGTCATTATTTTGCCCGACGAACATAAATATAAAATAAGGACTAATGCTTTTCGGAGGGTACGGTATGAGAACAATTATATCAATGGCGGTGTTTATAGGTCTTTTTTTGTGTTCAAAAGCATATGCGCTTGATTTATCGGCGGAATGTGCTTACCTTATGACTGCGGACAGCGGAGTGTGTCTGTATGAAAAAAACGGAGATGTAAAGCATAATATTGCAAGTACAACAAAAATAATGACAGCAATAACCGCTATCGAGAGCTGCGGACTTGACGAAGTGGTAAGAGTATCTGCAAATGCTGCGTCACAGGAGGGTTCGTCGGTATATCTGCGTACAGGCAACAAGGTTTTACTTAAGGATTTATTGTACGGAATGCTTTTAAATTCGGGCAATGACGCTGCCTGTGCCGCTGCCGAATATGCAGGAGGCAGCATTGAGTGCTTTGCCGAAATGATGAATAATAAAGCAAAGGAAATAGGCGCAAAAAATACCTGCTTTGTAAATCCAAGCGGCCTTGACGCAGAAGGTCATTATTCAACTGCCGGGGATATGGCGCTTATTACCGCCTATGCTTTAAAAAATGATGTTTTTGCCGAGATTGTTTCCACAAAAACCGCACAGATGAATGTGGGAGAAGATATTTGTTATCTGAAAAATCATAATAAGCTGCTATGGAATTATGACGGCTGCATAGGAGTAAAAACCGGATATACAAAAAAGACGGGAAGATGCCTTGTATCGGCGGCAGAACGGGGAGGAATAACCTTGATAGCGGTTACTCTCGGCGCTCCCGATGATTGGAATGACCATAAAAAGCTGCTTGATTACGGCTTTGAACACACAGAGCTGATACAGTCCGTTAAAAAGGGTGATGTGTTAAAAACCTATCCTGACAGCGGAATTGGGCTGAAAGCGGCAGCAAAGGATGACGTATGGATTTCTGCTAAAAAAAATTCCGGTATGAAGCTTGACGTGGTTGTTCATGCTGTCGGCAGACCGTCAAAGGAAATAATTCAGGGTGAGAAAATAGGATATGCGGAATGCTTTTTGGGTGAAAACAAGCTTTGCGAGGTGGATTTGATTGCTGAGTTATCCGGTGGTGCAGCTGAGGAAAATGGCGGATTTATTGACGGATTGCTTGAAAAAATAAAAAAAATATTGCTAAATATGTAAAAATATAGTATAATAATAATTAAAGACGTTATCTGTTATGCAGATATGCCTTTAATAATTATAACGGAGAAATGATAATGGGAGAAATTGTCAGACTGCAAAAATATATTGCCATGAGCGGTGAGGCATCAAGAAGATCGGCTGAGGCGATGATTGAGGAAGGCAGAGTAAGGGTTAACGGTGAACTGATTACCCGGCTCGGAACCAAGGTTGAAATCGGTGCGGATAAGGTCAGCTTGGACGGTAAGGAAATAAAACCGGAAATTAAAAAGTATTATATAATGCTGAATAAACCGGAGGGATATGTGTCAACAGTTAATGACCAATTCGACCGTCCTACGGTACTCGATCTGATAAGTGGTGAAATTAAGTCAAGAGTTTTTCCGGTGGGAAGGCTTGATTATGATACGAGGGGACTTTTGCTGCTCACCAATGACGGAGATTTCACATATAAGGTGACGCATCCGAAATTTCAGATGAACAAGACCTATGTTGTTACCGTCAAGGGAGGAATAACCGTTAAAGGGCTTAATGCTCTCAGAAACGGAGTCCTTATCGATGACTTTAAAACCTCGCCGGCAGAGGTTGAAATTTTGTCGGCTGAAAAGGGTGTGACTGTTTTGAAGATAACCATACACGAGGGTAAGAACAGGCAGGTAAGAAAAATGATGGAGGCTGTGGGCTGCAAGGTCAGTGAGCTGAACAGAATAAGCATCGGAAATGTTGAGCTTGGAAATCTGCCTCTTGGAAGGTGGCGCTATCTGACGGCACATGAAATCAGCTGTCTTACACGTGACTAATAATGAAATTACTGTTAATCATATATTACAACTTTGATACAAGTATTGAAACCTATAGAAAATTGTGGTAAAATATCTTAGCAGACTGTTTTGTGACAGAGTGTTTTACCAAAGAAAAAAGGTGAAAACGGGTTGTTGATTTCTTATTTTTTTTCATATTAAGTATCAGACCGACACTCGTTTTTGCACAGATATTTATGCCGCCTCTGCGGCGGCGGAACGGAGCTTGATATGGGAAACAAATTATGTAGGACTGCGGCTGCGCTGGTTGTTTCAACGGTGCTTATCGGAGGAGCACTTTCTCCTGCGACCGCATACAGCGGCTGGGCGGACAAGTATATAAAATTCTGTAATGTCAGGGGAATTATTACGGGAGACGAAAACGGAGATCTTTTGCCCGAGTCGAATTTAACACGTGAGCAGATGGTAAAAATGATTCTTACCGCGCTGTCTGTTGACATAACAAAAAGAGGCGAAGCGGAATATGACGATATTTCTCCCGACAGATGGTCTTATCCGTATATTTCAAAGTATATGGAATATGTAATTGAGCAGGATAAATATTTTTTGCCGGAGGAATATGTAAGACGTGAGGAATTTCTTGCTATGTGTATTAAGGTTGCCGGCTACGGCAATGTAACGGCTATGCACACAAACGAGTTTGACTCTCATTTCAGTGATTGGAAGGAAATAGATCCGAAGTATTATAATCTGATTGCTGTCGGATATGAAAAGAATTTTATAACAGGCTCTGATAACCTGATAAAGCCTAAGGATTATTTGACTCGTGCCGAGGCCTGCACAGTTCTTTATAAGCTGATATATGCCGTTGAAAATGACAGGCTGTCTTATGTTTATAACAACAGTATTACAGAAGAGCCAAAGGAATTTATACCGCCTTCTCCTCAGACTCAGGAGCAGCAGATAACTGCCTCAACACCCCTTATCGGAAAATCGGAGGCAACTCTTGAGCAGGCTAAGCAATGGGCAAAAAACAGAGGTGCGCATCAAAGATATATAGACATTGCGGATTTATATTGGAAATACGGCGAAATTACAGGCTTAAGAGCTGATGTTTTGTATGCCCAGGCGGCAAAGGAAACAAATTTCGGAAAATATACGGGACAGGTAAAGCCGGAGCAGAACAATTGGGCAGGTATTAAAAAATACGGCGCAGTGGGTGACGCACCTGAGGATCATGAGGATTTTGCAACGCCGGAGGACGGAGTGCGAGGTCATTTCAATCATATGTGTGCATATGTCGGTCTTGAACCTGTAGGCGAACCGCACGGTAGATACAGGTCGGTTAAAAGCCTTGCATGGGCAGGTACAATTAAAACGGTTGAACAGCTCGGCGGAAAATGGTGTCCAACTGTTACCTACGGTGTCAGCATAGTCAACGATTATCTTACACCTATGATAAATACTAAAGTAAATTGATAAAGGAACGGCCGCTGTTTTTACGGCTACAGAGGTATGATATTAGTTAATGCAAATAATTTGAAAAAGACCTTCGGCAATGAGGTTTTGTTCGATAATGTCAGCTTTAATATTGATTCGGAGGATAAAATCGGTCTTGTCGGAATAAACGGTGCCGGAAAATCGACGCTGTTTAAAATCCTTACAGGAAAAGAGGACTATGACGGTGGCGAAATATTTAAGAGCAAGGATATTAAAATAGGATATCTTGATCAGTATGCCTGCAATGAGTCGGACAAAACCGTATATGATGAAATACTGACGGTTTTTGAGGATTTAATCAGAGTTGAAAAAGAGCTTGATGAAATAAGAAAAGCAATTGAAGCAGAGGATGACCGTGACGAGGTTCAAAGACTTGTTATGAGACAGGCAGCTCTTAATGAAAAATTTAACGAGCTTGATGGGTTTTATTATAAAAGCCGCGCAAAATCCGCGCTTTTAGGTCTTGGATTTTGTGAGGAGGAGTTTTCTTTGCCTGTTTCTGCACTATCGGGCGGGCAGAAAACAAGGGTGTCGCTTTCAAAAATTCTGCTGTCGGGAGCAGAGCTTCTGCTGCTTGATGAGCCGACCAATCACCTTGATATTAATGCTGTCGAATGGTTGGAGGATTTTTTAAAAAGCTATAAGGGTGCGGTTTTGGTAATATCTCACGACAGATATTTTCTTGACAGAGTAACAAACCGAACCTTTGAGATAGATACCGGAAGACTGTATTCCCAAAACGGAAACTACAGCTTTTATGTTAAGCAGAGAGAAATCGAAAAGCTGACTCAGCAGAGAAAATATGATAATACCGTGAAAGAAATTGAACGTCTTGAGGCTGTTGTTGAGCAGCAAAGACGCTGGAACAGAGAGAAAAACATAAAGACTGCGGAAAGCAAGCTGAAGGTTATAGATAAGCTGAAGGAAACCTTAGACAAGCCTGAGGAAACCTTAAGCGAAACCTCATTTTCCTTTAAGGCGGTGCCGGGCGGAGGTGACATAACTCTCGAATGCTCGGGGCTTGCAAAGGGCTTTGACAATAAAAATCTGTTTAATAATGTGGATTTGTTCGTTAAAAGAGGCGAAAGAGTATTCATTCTTGGGCCAAACGGCTGCGGAAAAACAACCCTTTTAAAAATAATAACAGGTCAATATACGCAGGACGAGGGTGAATATACAGTCGGAGCAAATACATTTATCGGATATTATGACCAGATTCAGGAAAATCTGAATATGAATAAAACCGTTATTGACGAGGTATGGGACGAATATCCGAGGCTTACTCAGACGGAAATAAGAAATGCCCTTGCGGTGTTTTTGTTCAGAGGAGAGGACGTTTTTAAGGAAATAAGCAAGCTGTCGGGCGGAGAAAGAGCCAGAGTGGAGCTTGTAAAGCTGATTTTAAAAAAGGTTAATTTTCTGATTATGGACGAGCCTACAAACCATATGGATATAGAATCAAAGGAGGCTCTTGAAAAGGCGCTTGCCGGATATGACGGCACAATGCTGATTGTTTCCCACGACAGATATTTTATCGACAAGCTTGCCGATAAAATCTATTATATGGATAAAAACGGAGTTAAGCTTTATGACGGCAATTATACCTATTTTACCGAAAAATTCAGAAAGGAAAAGCCCGAGGAAGGCAGTACGATAAAAAAGGAAAGCGTTGCCGCACTTGATTACAAAGAGAAAAAAAGGCTTGAGTCGGAAAAAAGAAAAAGACAGACAAAAATCAAGAGGACAGAGGAGGCTATTGCCGCGCTTGAGGATAAAATTTCCGGGCTTACCAATGAACTGCAGCAGCCGGAGATTGCTTCTGATTATGAGAGGGCAATGGAGCTGTCAAACAGCATAGCGGAGCTTAACGGTGAGCTTGAGGAGCAGTATCTTGTCTGGGAGGAATTACAAAGCGAACAGGAGTAAAGTAAATGAGAGCAGTGATACAGCGCGTAACCGAAGCGTCGGTTACTGTGGACAATGAAATATTGGGAGAAATCGGCAAGGGCTTTGTTGTGCTTTTAGGCGTAGCTGACGGTGATGATGATACCGATATGAAATACATTGTCGATAAAATCATCAGCCTTCGTGTGTTTGAGGATGAAAACGAGAAAATGAATTTATCCCTGAAGGACGTAAACGGCGAGCTGCTTGTAATTTCACAGTTTACCCTGTGCGGTGATTGCCGAAAGGGAAGGCGGCCGAGCTTTGACAAGGCAGGGAAGCCTGAGCTTGCAAGGGGATTATATGACAAAGCCTGCAAATACTTTTCAGACAGCGGAATAAAGACCGAAACGGGACGTTTTGGAGCAGATATGAAGGTTCAGCTTATAAATGACGGACCTGTGACTATGCTGCTTGACAGTAAAAAATTATTTTAAAATCAAGGCATATGCCTTTGACGGAAAGGATTAAAAATGGTAAGAGCAATAAGAGGAGCAACTACGGTTGATAATAACGAAAAAGAGGAAATATGGGCAGCGTCGGAAGAAATGCTGTCGGCTATAATAAATGAAAACGGAGTGAAGCAGGAGGATATGATCAGCATAACCTTTACACTGACTCCCGATTTGAATGCCTGCTATCCGGCTGTTAGGGCAAGGGAAATGGGATTTACAAACGTTCCTCTTATGAATATGAGCGAATTGCCCGTATCCGGGTCATTGGAGAAATGTATAAGGGTAATAGTTGAAACAAATTCAGACAAGAAGCTTGATGATATAAAGCATATATATTTAAGAGGTGCAAAAAAGCTCAGACCTGATCTGGCAGAATAGGCAAAAGGAGAAAAAAAGTGAAAAATATCAGAGTTGCTATAGACGGACCTGCCGGTGCGGGAAAAAGCACAGTGTCAAGGACGGCTGCGGAGAAATTCGGGCTTATATATGTTGATACCGGAGCAATGTACAGAGCGTGTGCCGTATATGCAATAGAAAACGGAATTGAAATAAGCGAGGAGGCTATAACGCCTCATCTTGATGAAATTAATATTGATTTGTCTTATAATGAAAAGGGACAGAGAATTTTCTTAAACGGAAAAGACGTTTCGGAAAGGATAAGACAGGCTGACGCAACAGCCGGTTCCTCTGCAATTGCCGTAATTCCTTCCGTAAGACTTAAATTAGTTGAGCTTCAGCGCAAAATTGCGGAAAGCAAGGCAGTTATAATGGACGGCAGGGATATAGGTACATATGTGTTGCCTGACGCTGAATTAAAGATTTATCTGACCGCCTCGGTGGAGGAGAGAGCAAGACGAAGATTTACAGAAATGCGTGAAAAGGGTATGGAGTGCGACCTTAAAAGAGTTGAGGAGGATATTGCCAAAAGAGATGAAAATGACTCAAACAGAGCCTTTGCCCCCTTAAGACGAGCAGAGGACGCCATACTTATTGACAGCTCCGCAATGAGCTATGATGAGGTATGCCGGGAGGTTTACAGGCTGATAGAGAAGATAATTTAATTTTGAATTGGTATTTTGAAAATTACCGGAATAATCAAATCGGATGGAGAATATGAAATGGGATTTAAGATAGCAAGGATGCTTGTACGCTTTTTTCTGTTATTTGTTTTCAGAATAAAGGTTACAGGCAAGGAAAATATGCCTGCCGAAGGCGGTGCGGTTGTGGTAATAAATCACAGAAGCAATTGGGACGTGGTTGTTGCGGGAGTTTCCTCGCCGAGACAGCTTGGCTATATGGCAAAATCGGAGCTGTTTAAAAACAGGCTTTTAGGCGGTCTGATAACTGCCCTGGGAGCATTCCCCGTACATCGGGGAAAGGGCGATATAGGTGCAATAAAGGCGGCGCTGATAAGGCTCAGAGAGGAAAAAATTGTAGCAATGTTCCCCGAGGGCAGACGGGTTAAGGATAATGAAACAGCTATGGCAAAGCCGGGTGCGGTAATGCTTGCCCATAAGGCAAGGGTGCCTGTTGTGCCGATAAAGCTGTCAGGCAAATATCATTGGATGTCAAAAATAAATGTAATAATCGGAAAGCCGGTTACCTTTGAGGAGTATTATGACGAAAAACTGACGGTGGAGCAGCTTCAGGAGCTTACAGACAGCATAATGAAAAATCTGCGTTCACTTGATGCGGCATTACCGACAGGGGAGCAAGCATAATGGAATATAAATCCGAATATATCGAGGTAGCAAAAACAGCCGGCTTTTGTTACGGAGTCAAGCGAGCGGTTAATGAAGCCTTTGCTGCGGCGGATAAGGGAGAAAAAGCCGTAACTCTCGGTGCCTTAATTCACAACAAGCAGGTGATAGGCGAGCTTGAGAAAAAGGGAATAAGAGTTATTGACAGCATTGGAGAGGCTGATAAGGATTCAACCGTTATAATAAGGGCACATGGGGTCGGAAAGGATATTATTGACCGGCTTGAAAGAGAAGGTATAAAATATATTGACCTGACCTGTCCGTTTGTTAAGAAAATCCACAACATTGTTTTTGAGCATTATAAAAAAGGATACAAAATTGTAATTATCGGTGACAAAAATCATCCCGAGGTAAAGGGCATAAACGGTTGGTGTGACAACAGTGCATATATTACTTATTCGGCAGAGGATAAAATTCCCGTCGAATTAGCGAATTTTAACGTATGTATTGTAGCACAAACGACAATTAATAAAAATATTTTTATACAAATCGTACAAAATATAAAAAACACTTGCCAAACCACTATAATTTTTGATACAATATGTAGTGCAACAAAGGAAAGACAGAATGAAGCAGAGGAGATTGCGGGGCGTTCGGACGTAATGCTTGTTATCGGCTGTGCCGAAAGTTCAAATTCCCGTAAGCTTTTCGAGATTGCAAGGGGCATATGTCCCGAAAGCTATTTTATTGAAAATTTTGAGGATATTCCTCAAAATATATATTTAAAAAAAAGAAAGATAGGTATTACTGCCGGAGCTTCAACTCCCGGGAGTATTATCGAGGAGGTTTACACAACGATGGATGAAAAAATCAAAAACGAAGAAAACTTTGCTGAGCTGTTCGAGCAGTATGAAAGCAAAACCCTGAACAATGGGGACATTATTGACGGAACCGTAGTTGAAGTTCGCGGCAATGAGGTCATTGTTGACCTGGGAGGATTTAAGTATAACGGTCAGCTTGCGCTTGATCAGATTACAGACGATCCTTACCAGAAAGCAGATGATATCGTTAAGGAGGGCGACAAGATTAAGGTTTATGTTGTTGGTGTCAATGATGCTGAAGGCAAAGTTGTTCTTTCAAGAAAAAAGCTTGTTGCTATGGAAAGCTGGAATAATATTAAGACAGCTTATGAAAACGGCGATGTTTTAACTGCAAAAATCATTAAGGTAGTTAAGGGAGGCGTTGTTGCATTAGCTAACGATTATCAGGTATTTATTCCTGCCAAGCAGGTTGCTTTGAGATATATTCAGGACTTGGAGAGCCTTCTCAATACAGAGGTTAAAATCAAGCTGATTGACATTGACGAAAAGAGAAAGCGTGCCGTTGGCTCTGCAAGAGTAATACTTGCTGCCGAAAAGCAGGCTGCTGAGGAAAAGTTCTGGTCTGAATGTGAAATCGGCAAGGTATATACAGGTAAGGTTAAGTCCTTGACTTCTTTCGGTGCCTTTGTTGACCTTGGCGGAGTTGACGGTCTTGTTCATATTTCAGAGCTTAGCTGGGATAAGATTAAGCACCCGTCAGAGGTTGTTAAGGAGGGTGACGAATTAACGGTATACGTTAAGGATATTAAGCCCGAAACAAAAAAGATTTCTCTCGGCTATAAAAAGGCAGAGGATGATCCTTGGTTTATTGCACAGTCAAAGCTGAATATCGGCGACGTTGTTAAATGTACTGTTGTAAGAATTATGCCTTTCGGTGCTTTTGCGCAGATTATGCCTAATGTTGACGGTCTTATCCATATCTCTCAGATTGCCGACAGAAGAATTGAAAAGCCTGAGGATGTTCTTTCAATCGGTGAAGAGGTTGAGGCTAAGATTACCGACATTAATTGGGAAACAAAGAAGATAAGCCTCAGCATCAGAGCACTTATTGCTCCGCCTGTTGAGGAAGTAAAGGAAGAGCCTGTTGAGGCAGTTGAAGAGCCTGTTGACGAGGTTGTTCCCGTTGATATTGAAAAGTTTATTGCCGAAGAAAATGCCAATGAGGCTGCTGACGCTGAATAAGCTGTAATATTTAAAAAAAAGGAGTTCAATACGATGGTATTGCGCTCCTTTTTTGATATCTGATTTTGTTAAAAACAAATTCCGCAGGATAGGCTTTCTACCCTGCGGAATATAATGCTTTAGTCAAATATTCTGTCAATAACGCTGTCAATATCATCGGTAACAGCATAAACATCATATTTTTCCGCTTCGGACTTTGAAATTACTCCGTTATCGGCAAGCTTTTTTGCAAAATAGCCGCCATCCGGTGTGGGAGCTTTAAGGCTGCGGTACACAACGTATACCATATCATCTCTTGTAAAGCTGCTTTTTCGCTCAAGCTCCTTTGCCTTTGAGGAGTTAAAAAGACCGACTGCTACGGCTTTTGAGTATGCCTTTTCCGGCTCGGCATTTTCATAGCCTAAAAGGCGCAGGGTGAGTGTTACAAATTCCTGCCCGGTAATTTCCTTTTCGGGCGAAAAGGTATCCTCTGATGTGCCTTTTGTAATGTTATTTTCATAGCAATACATAACATAAGGGTAGGACCATCTGTCAGAGGGAACGTCCTTAAAGATGTCAGAGCTGTCTTGTGATGAAAGTGTTTTTTCTGCTCCGTTAAGCCTTACAAGCATAGTTGCCGCCTGCTCTCGTGTCAGGGTGCTGTCAAGGTCAAAGCCGTTATCGGTTCCTTTGAAAAGACCGAGAGAATTAAGCTCCTTTGCAAAATTTTCGTTTGTTGCCGCTGATGCGCAAAAAAGCGAAAACGCAGCTACAGCAGCCGCTGCTGCGGCAATTACTTTAGATAGCTTCATTTTTATTTGCCTCCTTAATATCTTAAACAAAACAATATACCTTTATTCCTGTGGAAGCTCAAGGGGAGTAAACAGATTATCATAAATGGATTTACCTCCGCCGATATACTTCTGATTTTCCGGGCTGACGTTTTTTACAGCGTCATCAAAAACAAATTCCATACCGTTATATAAAACCTCGCCGTCCTGATAATCGAAGAGTATGTTAAGACCTATTTTGTGTGCATTTGCGTTATCGCTGTAATACTCAACGTTTACACCGTCAAAGGATTTTACTGCGGTCATAACTATATCATAATGCAAATCACCCTTTGAAAGAGTGGAGTCGTTTGCAAGGTTGTCACTTGGGGTTGCACGTTCCATTGTGAACCAGCGCGTCTTGCTGCTGCCCTTTAGCTGCAGCATTATGTCGGTGTCCTTTTCTTTTCCGTTCACAACTCTTTTTATCCCCAATACGGTTGCGTTTACTCCGCCGCCTAAGTTTGCAAACCATTCCGGCTTTTCGTTGGGAGAGAGCTTAAGCTCATTTTGGGCTATGAAATTTACGTAACGCTTTAGGTCAAAATTGCCGCCTGAGTTTTCTTTATACTTTTCGTTAACAAGATCTTTATGTACTGTAAAAAAATCAGGATGAAATTTTGCATATAGATTTCTGTTGTAATTGTATCCAAAATTTTCTTTAAAAAATTCATACTTAACATTGTATGCTTCTATTTCCTTGAGAAATCCTCCGTATTCTACAGAATGAGAAGAAAAATATACTGATTTCATTTCGTAATCTCCGGAGCAACCATCTATTGAAAACAGACCTTCATTATCCAAAATGGCTACAAATTGATTGTCTGTATATCTATTTTGGTTATTAAAATATAATTTCAGATCTGTAAAGAAATTAGTTGTTGTAGCTGCTTCGGAAAAAAGAGTTACCTTGCTCTTGTTTCCCGACATAGTTAATACGTAATAATATTTATGTGATGTTCTTTCCGGGGGGTTCATTCCTAATTGTTCAATCTTGCAACTGATCTGACCTCCCGGATTGGAAACTTCGTATAGCGGTTCACAATATTCGTGGGAAGGCACAGTTATATCAAAAGTCAAACGCTCTACAATGTCAATAGGTTTTCCTTCATGAGTATAGTTTTCAAGATCAACATTTTGAAGTTTTATTATTGTATCGGGCAGAACATAGTCAAACAGCTTTGTTGTCTTAAACAATGCATTATACAAAATATTATTCCATTCATTTGAATTTGTACTAACATAAGAAGGTACATTTATTTTAAGAAACTGCTCGGGAATTATTAAATCAGTATAAGGTATTTTTACTTCTGAAATGTGAACATACTTTCCCGATTGTTCAAAAAACAGCCGGTTTTCGGGCTTATCCTTAATACCGTAAGTGAAGCTGCAAGTATAATCGGGATTTGGATTGTTTTTGTTTTGTTCCCATTCCTCCTGAGTAATCTGTTCGGGGTTTTTGTTATCAACTAATACAATCAGCTGTGATAATCCGTTGCATATAGCGTAATTTTGTGATTCGCTAAGTTCATAGGGTTTGTTGTTTATCTTACAATAGTTTTCGTCAAATTCAAAAGACAAACTCATCGGGCGGTCAAAGGATTCTTCGGTTGTTGAGCCGTAAGCCTTAAATTCCTTTTCTGGTATGGTAAGATATATTTCCATATAATTTGAATAGGTTGGTGTTTTATGAAAATACTTTGCATCATAGTTTATTTGTTCAAGCAATTTAATAATGTTTTCATCTTTAACATCGCCGAATGAGAACTCGGAATTGTTTTCCGACTCTTCAAAAGTGATTTCAGAAACATCATCAGATATAGTTCCGTTTGTAGCTTCTTCTGCATTAACAATTGTTAGATTTGATATAACCAAGATAAATACAATGGCGTGTATTATTATGTTCTTGAATTTTTTCATTATAACCACCCTTTCCTTAAATTGAGCAGGGTAGTTTCCTACCCTGCGACAATATAAAATAATGTCATACAATCAGTTTTGTTTTGATGATTTATATTCGCTCAGCAATGTTGTCAGAGGAGTATCCTCCGTACTGCCGTCCATTATTGCGATTGTCGGCACCATCATACCTCCCGAAAAATGCAATCCTGTTGTATATACCATTGGCAGATTAATAGCATTGTAATACATAGCTATTGCAGTATCTCTTGTTACAGGGGTATTTTCTTCAGCAAGCTGAATATTTTTTAATATGCCTTTTTCCTCTGCGACTTTCATATATTCGACATACCAAGGGTAAATGTCGTTGTTTTCCATAAGAGCGGAATATCCTGTTGCTCTGACAAGTATAGCCGCAAGCTGCTCGGCAGTAACTGCTTCGTCAGGTCTGAAGCTGCCGTCCTCAAAGCCGTAAACATATCCAAATTCACTCAGCTTTGAAATGTCGTTAAATGCCCAATGAGAATCGGTCATATCATTGTAAATTGATGCCATAGGCATAACGTCCTCTTTGGGAACTATACGGCTTATTATGGCGCACATCTCGGCTCTTGTAAGGGTTTTGTTCAGCTCGAGACCTTTGTCTGTACCCTCAAGCAGTCCGTCTGCTTTCAGACTTTGTGCAATTTCCTCATAGGTCAGGTTTGCCTGATTGTTTTCTTCTGCCGATACCGCTCCAACTGTACCTGTAAAAACAGCTAAAGCGGATAGCAGTAATGTAATTCTTTTTTTCATAATAACAAACTTCCTCCTTATAATTATTTTTTTGAAGCATTTATTTTTCTGCTTCTACCATTAAAAACTGATTTTAAGGAGGAAAGGGGACAATTTTTTGCAGATTTTTTGTAAAAAATTGTAAATTTGGTTATTTTGTATATTTAATCATTTGAAATTTAGTTAATTCATATAAACGTTTTCCGCTATTTTTATTAATTCGTCTTTGGGAATATTCCCTGATATTATGAATATTTTTGTGTCTGTATTATATACTACAGTTTTTATTCTGGGGTTTTCAATGTAAATTCCGTTGTAATTTCTTATCTTGATATTTTCTTGTATAGAATCTTCTGTATCTGTATTACAATTTGTGCCAATATCATGAGCTTCAAGTATGAAATACAAATCATTGTTATCAAATACCATAATACGGTGTTCCACTCCGTTATCGTTTTCCGTAACCTCAAATCCCTCGGGAAGATAATCAACAGAAATATACTTATCCCGATAGTAATTACTGTTTTCTGTCAAAATGCGAATGTCGGTATTACTTGAATCATTGATAACAAAGCTCATAATTCGACTGCGCCATGCTCCGACACTGAAAACGCCTGCAAACATTAGCAGTCCTGCGGCAATTACGGCGCAGACAAGCAAACGCATACGCTTTGCGGATTTCGTGCGGCGGTATCGGTGGGCAGACTTAAAAAGCCTGTTCATTTCTTCTATATGCTCATCTGAAAATTCAACTTTATTTTCGGGCAGGCTGATTTCGCTCCCAAGCTCTTCATCGGCAAGACGGGCAGCTGTTTCAATCAATTTATCAAAATCATTGTTATTCTTATTCATGATACAAGCCCTCCTTTATCATTTGCTCTTTGATTATTTTTCTTGCTCTTGTAAGACGCTTTTTTACCGTTTCAACCGGAAGATTCAGCTGTTCGGCAATTTGCGCGGCAGTAAGCGATTCTGACGCACTGAGAATTATTACATCTCTGTATATGTAATCAAGCCCCTTGATTATTTCCTTTACGCGCATTACTGTGTCATTATCTACTGCAATTGCTTCGGGTGAAGAACCGTTGTCGGGGGTTACAGCTTCTGTTTCCTCTGTAAAAGGTATTGCCGCTTTGTCAATGTTATTTCTTTTGAAAATATCAAAACACACATTTCTGCATATTGTTATAAGATAGTTTTTAATGCATTGACTGTCCTCAAAATTTAAGTCTGACCTGTATTTTATAATTCTTTCAAAGACCTCATGAACAGCATCCTCGGATAGGGTTTTATCATGAAGTATACTATATGCGTATAAAAAAATCATATCGCAGTATTTTTCGTATATTTGTTCAATTGTTATTTCAGACCTTTGCTTTTGTTTAAAAAATTGTAATCTCATTTCTGCATAACCTTTCTGTATTTTT
>Ga0256406_1003264_pt1 | contig 20492 bp, 11 predicted proteins | sample RumenRJG_03DNA_FD_185986 | JGI IMG/M metagenome (GOLD analysis project Ga0256406, IMG submission 185986) | Bovine rumen microbial communities from Lethbridge, Alberta, Canada - RJG_03 | ecosystem: Host-associated > Mammals > Digestive system > Stomach > Rumen | place: Canada: Alberta | collected... | reverse complement strand
CTGTGCTATACTCCATGTTAATGACCTCCATTTGTATGCGGTAACTCCTGTTACCTTGTTTTTTCCGATTCATAGTTTACAGGTAAATCCACGAAACTACAAATCGGGGGTCATTACATATTGTCTAACAAGAGGCGATAGATTCAATAGAACTACCGCCTCTTGTATTTAAATTCGCTTATTGATTATCTTCATTCCGGAATGAGCTGCAAAAATATTGGCATCGTTGCTGATCGAGGAGTTGTCAAATTTATCTACAACCCTATGTTGAGATTCCGGGCTCCAGTATATTTTCAGATACTTTTTTGTCCGCGTAATGGCAGTGTAGAAAATATTATGGGTAATCATCTCATCAATATCCTCTGTGATGACAACCTTGACAGAGTCGTACTCAAGGCCCTGTGCTTTATGAATCGATACTGCATACGCTATCTGAAATGGCACTATTGTCGATGGCTCTACATCGTCTTCATCTGCGAAACTATGATCTTTCTCCACGGTAAACCGCACTACTGACCTTCCGGCATGTATTTGATCAAGCAGTTCAAGACCTGCATCATCGGCTTCAAGTCCATTCACAACCTTCTCCAGCTCTATATCAAATTGAATGGAATCATCTAGCAATTCTATTCCAACAATCCAGCCTTTAAGATTATTATAGAGAACCGGAGCGAAGCGGTCGCTGTCATTAAAAAGGACGGGATCACCAACCTTATACGGCCACAATCCCCATTGCACTGCCTCTCCAGGATTATTATTCTGTAAAAACCTATTGATGTTATTTATTCCGTATAATCCATTATAGTTAAGGCACAGGATAATCTCATCTTCACATTTTTTCTCAAATAACGAGTCATCAAGTGGCGCAGAATAGTGGTTCTTTACCAGAAACTCTGTTATATTTCCGTCGAACTCTCTTACACGTCTCCACAACTCAAGCAAATCGTCATTCTTGGTCCTGTACGGGTCTTTCAACTCATTCCAGGCCTTTCTGGGAATAAAGTATCTGGCAAGAGAGAACCAGTTACCAAATGTAAGTGATTCTATCTGATAAGTATCTCCAACAAGAATTAATAGTTTAAAATCCGCCTGCTTTAATATCTCATTCATCTCTGAATTCGATACCATGCTGCACTCATCGATGAAAATAAGATCATAATCCTTTTTTATGTTTTTGGATTTTGTAAAACTTGAGATGGTCAAGTACTTACAATTTGATGCCTTTACTTTCCTGTTAAGATTGTCTACAGCGGTATGTGTATAGGCAAGAAATAGTTTGCTTCTTTCATCAAACAGCTGTGCAATATGGTGAATCAAATGAGTCTTTCCGGTGCCTGCCGCACCATATATCATGGTAAGTCGAGTGTCAGCAAACATTTCCTGTAAAATGCTTTTCTTTTCTTCGCTGTCAACATTTACTGTTGGATCCTCTAACCATGAATTTACATAGTTTCTGTAATTCTTAACACCGCCTGTCGCATACCCAAGAAGCTTGGTTAACACATCTTTCGTATCTTCAAAATAGTCCTCGATATAAAGATATTTCCCAAAGCTTTTAATCTTCCGCCTTTGCTGCTTAATCGAATAAAACAAGTTACCATTGAATTTTGCAATCAGCTGATCCAGATTATCATATTTTGATAGATCATCTCTTTTTGTATAGAGACTCCCCTTGCTTCTTGTATTTGTTTGTATAATCCGAGAGACAAATTCATGCTCCCGCCCCGTTGAATCAATGCATTCAAGCACATCTCTTAAATCGGAAATATGGCCACGCGGATTCGTTGCGATGGGCATTTCATCAAACGGAATACTACCCCATGATAGATACAGATTAGAGAGCTTTGGATTCTGCGAAGAATCTAACTGTTGCTTTATCACCCTATTATGCAGCGTATGAAGCAGATATCGGACTATATTACACCCCGGGGCATCAGCCTGTACAATTTCTCTTGCTTTATCTAGAACTCCGATAAACTGAACTGTCCTCGGTCTCTCTAATAGCCTACTTTTAGCCTTCAGATATTCATCGTCCGGCAACAAAATAAGTTCTGTTAAACTCTGCCCAGTATCCTTGAGATAATTCATAATGGACTGATATTCTGCAGACCTAGATTCCATCTTGATACGGTATCCAAAAATTCTGGCGAAATTATTAAGTTCGCAAGGTCGAATGGATATATCAAAATCTTCTAACAGGTTAACCGGCATTCGTCGTCCGTCTACCGTGATCTCTTTCTGTTTGATTGACGCACGAATAGCATAATGATCCGGCAAAACAAACTTCGAAAAGGCAATAAATCTATCAAACTTACTGGTGAAATCGCTGGCAGGAAACAGGTTATTCTCGTAGATCAGTTCTCCGTCCACAACGACCGGCTTACTCCTCATAACATAGTAGCGTTCCGGCTGCAGATGCTCCACGAAGCCAACACTTTTTAAGCGTATATAGACCTGCCGATAATAATCGATAACAGTTTCATCTGTATTGATCGGAAAACTATCAAGATTATGAAGAATCTCTAAGCTGTACTCCTTCTTGCAAAAATCTCTGAGCATTATTAAATACTCATAGTATTTCACCATCAGTCTTTCTGCGCCATCATCCGTTGGAGTATAGTGAGATTCGGACTCCTGAATGTATAGATGGAACTTCCTAATAAAATCGAATTTCGCTTTCTGTGGAAGGTGCTTCACCGAATGTTTAAGGCTATCCTGCAAATCAAAAATCGTATTATGAAGCGCGTATTCTTTCAGAGCAACATGTTCTACAAGGTCTCTTGTTTGTTTGAGTAATACCTGGGAAACCTCAGCTCTGGATAACATGCTTATCCAATCAATTTCCCTGCAAATATTGTGATCTATATTCTTTATTTCTGCGTCGATATCGTACATTCGGTATTGTCACTCCACTCCCAGCGCCTTGAACACCGCATCCTCTGCGCTGCTGTAGAAAATAATGTTGAAGGATCCCACCAGCTCCGCCGGCACGGTCCCGAGATCTGCGGCCGACGTAATTGGAAGCAGCACCTTCTTCGCACCGGAATCCAGGCAGACCTGCAGGCTGTTCGCCAGCTCATCCACCTTGATCATCGTGCCGCTGATGCTGATCTCTCCCAATACTGCCAGAGAGCTGACCGTCGGCTTATTGAGTGCAATCGAGCACAGAGCAATCAATGTCGGCAGTGCCAGCTTACCAGTGATCCCGATGCCCTGCAGATCCTGATAGTTGATGATATAATCCTTCGACGTCGTGCTGATTGCTCCGCTGATCCGGCTACCGTTCGCTTTCAGGAAATTGAAGGCAGTATTCGTTGCTTCCTTCGCATCCCTGTCAGATCCGATACCCGTCCGCTCGAACTTGCCGCTGCCCGGCAGCATCTGGCTCTCCAGGCGGAACACGCCGATCATACCGGACTTACCCTGCGATACGGTATAGACCTGACCCGGATTGCTGATACCCTCCGGGATCAGCTTACCGCCGCCCTGCTCCGGAACGGACACGTACTTCTCCTCAAACGTATCATTGTCGATGTAGGAGAAATTGACATCATAGAACTCCATGCCACCCAGCTTCTTGAGTTGCTCCTTCACACGGCGCCGCATCTCCAGAGCCAGAACCAGGACCTCTTCCACGTCCTCTTTCTCAAAGACGCCATCCGGATACATGAGCTTCAGGTATCCATCCACCATACGGCGGACCGCGATCACATCACGCTGGTTCAAATTCTTTCCCAGGTGGAAATAATGATCCAGCGCATCGCCATACTGTTCTTTCCTGAGCTCCCGGATGAATCCTGCCAGATAGTCCGTAATGAAGCCATAGTCATTTGTGAAATGCTCTGGGCGGAACTTCGGCACTTCCCAGCCCGGCAGATAGCAGTGCATTCTGTCCAGGAACGCCGTGTCGGTTCCAATCTCCGGCGGGAACGGATCAAACAGGCTGGAAGTCTTCAGAAGCACATCCACGCTCTGATTGATATTGCCGACAAATACCATCGAGGCAGATGCGGCTTTCTCTTCCTTGCCGCGGGCAAAGGATCCGGACGCCATATAGTCCTTCATGATCTGGATGCCGTCCTGATCCTTGAACTTGATCCCGGCGACCTCATCAAATGCCACGCAATCCCAGAGGCCGACCAGGCCAATCGTCTTTCGGCCCATGTTGTAGAACAGGTTTGCAACAGTCGTCTGTCCGCCGGACACAAGGATACTGTTTGGTGAAACCTCCTTGTACAGATAGGACTTACCGGTGGATCTCGGCCCGAGTTCGCAGAGATTGAAGTTGTTCTCCACAAGCGGGATCATTCTGGTGAGCAGCAGCCACTTCTCACGCTCTGTCAGCTCATCCGGCTCCATACCGATGGAACGCATGAGAATATCCATCCATTCCTGCTTAGTGAATGCTTTCCGGCCTTCCTTCAGGCCATCCATATCCACATTCGGCAGCTGGATCGGCGTCAGCTTCCGGATGCTGACTGGTGTCATATCCTTCTGCTTCTTCCTCTTCGACTGGATCCGGCTGCCGTCCATAGACACAATATCCGGCACAGCTTCTTCTCCGGAATCGTATTCCAACTGAACGATGCACCAGATGCCGCCGCAGAGCAGGCGGTCATACTTCTCCGGATACTCTTCGCTGATCGGAATGCCGGCTAGGCCCAGGTTCGAGAAGGACGCTTCATACTCATCATACCGAAGGTTCAGATTAACGGTCACCATATCAATAATGGTATGGCTCCCCCGCTGCCGCAGTTTGCTGAGGACCTTCTGTGCTTCATCCGGACGGACAAAATTGTCCGCCAGGATACGCTTCACATTCTCAATGCCCTTCTCAATAACTTCTTCATCATCGGAACTGCAATACTGTCCCAGAAGGAACTCCAGGACATAGACCGGCACATTGGCGCCTTCCTTGATCTTCTTCGTGAGATCCTTCCGGACGATTTTGCCATCAAAATTTTCGCGAAGCTTCTGCTTTATCTTCTCACGAGTGCTTAGCTCTTCCCCACTCTCTGACATCTATACGTCCTCCTCAGTTCAGCTGAAGAAATTGAAATCGTCCGTTGCAAAGGCGATATCGATCGTAAACTCAATCTTCTCCGGCATCTGCAAGCCGGATTCATCAGCTATCACAAGGTAATAACTCTCCGTGTTCTTATACTGCTGAGACTTCAGACTGAAGCTACACCGGAAGGTCCGCTCCTGCCTGTTCTCATTGGTCTTATCCGCAATAATCTTCTGCACGTCACTGATCTTCTGACCATTCTTGTCCACAAAATACAGATCATACGTTGCCGCTTCCCGGTTGGCTCCGACAGCCTCTTCCTGATAGAAATTCAGGGAGAAGATCATGTTGCTGATCTTCCTGCTTGCAGACAGAAGCGCCACCGTAACAGGCTTTGTATCATACTTCCCGCGGTTATGCTGATACTCAGCGTAATCACTTCTCAGATGATGGTATTCAATCAGCGGCACGACCATCTCCTGCAGACTGGTCCCGCCGTGAACAAACTGCATTCCGGCGCCGCTCATCTTGATCCGGACATTTTCCCGCGGAGCAAAACCTTCATACTGACTCGTCTCCCGGACCATAGAGACCTTCATCAGGTAATCCGAATTGAAGCCCTTCTGGCTTAGGGCAAATCTCCTGCCGTATTCAATGACTCTGTCAGCGAGGCCAGTTCCCACCTTGTCCACTTCCTTCAGCGGGCTTGCGGTATAGAGGAAGCCATGATCTGACGTAATATAGAAATTGCCGTTTCCGTAGTCACCGATGATGATCCGGATCACGTTCTTGATCTCCGCAATGGCCTTCTCGCAAGCAGTGAATACCTCTGTATCGGATGTATGACTGGCTTCATCGATCGTATCGTGATAGATGTAGACGACCTCCATGCCCTTCATGGCAGCATTCCGCTCCGGCCGCTTCATGGCAATCAGATCACTGTATTTCACGGCTACGCTCTTCGGATTCGCTGCCTTGAGTACGGCATCACGATTCCCCATATCCGTAGACATGCCATCTGCCAGAACATTGACGTGATCGCCCTTGCCTTCTACCGTCAGCTTGTCATGAGGCAGTAATGCTGCCATGCCGAACTTGGTAATCGTCGGGAATATTCCCTGCATGGAGCTCAGCTTCACTTTACTCTGCGTCTCCTGCTGCAGCTGCTGGGAAAGCTCAACTGCCACCTCATAACGCATCGCATCGGAAATAATCACAAAAATCCTGCTGTCGCAGGGCTTGACCTTGTCCCTGTAGAAATTCTCCTGCTGCGGGATACCAGTAATCGTTCCGTTCTTCTCCAGGTCATCCGCACACATATTGGTCCAGTTCTGCATCAGCTGTCCCAAAAACCAGTTGGAATAAAGCCCCTCGACCTTCGTTACCACGCCCTTGAACAGATCATCCAGCAGCGGATTCGAGGTCATCAGGCTCTTCTGGAAGTTCAGATGGAACCGCCTGTAATAGGTGTCCACCATATAGTATTCATCTGTGTATTCCTTCCAGATCTTCTTTGCCTCGACGGTATGGAAGGAGGAAGCATGCGTCTTATAGAATGTGTGCATGTTGGCAACCTGCACGATCCCATTGAAGAAGTTCTCAAAGTTATCAAACCAGGCGGTGGTCCTTCTCTTGTCTGCGATTTTCCGGATCTGATCCGGATCAATAATGTCGTTCCCAATATCAGCCATGATCCTGGACAGGATCACTTCGTTAATGCACGGGAAGCACTCGGTATCCGCCAGAATATCCAGCGGGATCTTCGCAAACCGCCCCGGAAGCTTCAGCTCTGATTCAACCCGTCTTGCCCTTCTGCGTAAAGATCCATCCGCATCGTCATGAAGCCACTCGTAAATAAAGTCATAGCACCAAGCCTGATGGGAGCCTGAAATGAAACTTCCCAGCCCGCCAAGATAATCCTCCGGCATAGTCCTGGAAGTCGCAGTCATCAGCAGATGAGACATCAGTCTTCCGAGATCCGGCTCATCCTCGCTGTAACCGGTTCCCTGAGCCACCATCCTCCAGAATGCCTTGTCAGCGCCAAAGTCGACCAGCTTTTGATAGGCTTCATTTTTCTTAAGATCAGGATCTCCCTGCAGAACGGTTCGAAGGATATCGTCTGCTGCCGCATCCTTTGCTCCGGTCAGCACCGCCATCACGATCAGATGAAGTTGTGCCGGAGTCGTCGGTGCCTTGAAACGGGCAAACTTCGCCCGCCGATCCTTCGCATTGAAGAATTTCCGGTAAGCTTTCATCTGCTTCCTCATGGTCGCAGAAGCAGGAACATTCAGCTCATCCATCCAGATGGAGATTAGATCCGCCCGGAACTCTTCACTGTAAAGCTCCATATCCAGGAGCCAGTTATCTTCCAATTTCTCATACGATATCGGGCAGTGAACCAGGTAATTGCTGTTCTTATCGACTCTGGTGATCTGCCTCTTGGCATCAAAAAGATTACTGCCGGTAAGGGCATATACCTTCACGTCAGGAATCGAAATATCATCCAGCTTATCCCCGAATTCATTGTCCTCGTCATACCAGAATATGATCCGGCGGTCATAGAACTCCGGAAGAGGAGCTGAGAAACGCCGGCCCAGATCCTGTGTGATTTTATCTATATCCATACCAGGCACTATTCAGCACCTCCCTTGTCTTTCCATTTGTTGATAGCCATTAAAACTTCTTCTTCCTGTTTTACTTTGAAGATAGTCCGAAACGCCCCTAGAGAATATTGTATCGACTGCGAAAAAATCTCTCTTGGAATTCTGTCTTCCTGAATTTCTATAGTTCTTGAATGAAATAGTCCTCTGTTATCTGCCGAATTATACTCATATTGTCCGGAAACCACGGCCAATGTATATTCCTTACTACTACGATGCGGAATTAAAACATAATCACCGACACTTATTTCTTTAACAAATGAGTAAAGCTGTCCAGCCCAATTTGAGATAGATGTACGTTGGCATTCGCCTTTTTCTTCAATAACTACTCTTTTTAAGGCGTCTCTATCAGAGTAGGCGGACAAATCCAAATTATATCCATCCCAAGGTATGTATATTCTCTTATCTTGGACAAATTCATTTAAGAACACCGATTTTACTCCAGTTCTGCACACCCACATCATTGGTTTATTCCTCACTTTATTCTTGCCAAAATATCCTGAAACTTCGCATAATTTGCCTTCACGCCGTCGTCCAAGTCAATAGAAATATACTGATCAGCAAGGTGGTGAATTTTCTCTTCATACTCATGTATCTCTTCAGCTTGACCCTGTAATTTATTAAGCTGCTTGCCTAATTTAACTCGTTCGCTAGTATCTGTATTAGCAATTCTGCTCTTCAAATCTTCTATAGCGGTTCGATACCTGCTCTGCTGCTCATGCACATAATCTGTTCTTATTCTTGCAATAGTATCTGGTTTGTAACGGTGCATATACATTAAAGCCTTAAAGCCCCCTTTTCGACCTGAATCAAATTGCCAATAAATTGGCCTTTTCCCAGACCCGGGAACCTGATAAATATCACAGTGATCGCGATAAAATGAGTTGCTGAAGTATTCGCGAATAATCTGCTTAGGAGTATTCTTTCCGCCTAAAGCATGGGCAATAAAGCTTAAATTTTCATCTAAATTCTTTTTGCCATAAACTATTTCCACAAAATTGAAAAAACGTTCCGCAATATCATCATTAAAATATTCATCATCGCATATGGGCAATATATTATCTTCGTCAGGAATAAAAGAATCATATTTACTAGAATCCCACTCACCGCCAGCATATACTAATCCAGGACATTTTAATGAATATCTGCCAAACATACACCCTACAGCATAAGAAATAAATTCGGTTATATCTCTTCTTAAATTAGCCCTCCTAACTGTTATTTCAGAATCTTCCACTGTTGGATTAAGTGAATTTTCAAAACCATAGATTTTAATAAAAATGTCATTGATTCTTTCTTCATTCTGCTTTAGTTTTCTAAAGCGACGGTCACACTCTTCTGACCAATCATTGAAAGCTTCCGAAATAAGTTCAGTATTTCGAATAAGTGGTGACCGTTTAAAGTCCCAAGAGATTTCAAACGCATCCCAATCTTCTTTTGAAATACGAATACATTCATCAACAAGATCAACCACTTCGGGAACATATCTCTCATCGACTAATACAGGGAGTTTCCCAACTGCTCCGGCATTATAGTCCATAGTTGGCGCCAAGAAGGATAGAAATTCCATAGCTACTTTTGAATTACATAATCCCATAAAATATTTGATATTTAAATTTCCTTTAATAAACCCTGAAGATCCTTTTGCATCAAAAATGCATCCGGACGGCATATATCGCACGTTAAAATCAGCTATTGTTAACGCAGTCCATGTAAAGCCTTCTTTTAAGTAATATCTTATATTCTGCGGCCTAGATTTTTGCTTTCCCTTTTCATCTTTAAAATTTATGATCTCATTACCATTGTTTTCCCAGTTAACCACAAGGTTAATATTTCCATACCATTTCCTATACTCCCCACCCTTATGGTAGAAAAACCATTTTTTAGGATGATCAACATCCGTTGTAATCTTATTAGAATCGCATTCCTGCCAAAATCTTAAGAAGCGATTATTATCTCCTGTAATTAATCCTTGTTTAAGATCGATATACGTAGATAATAGTTTGCCCTTATCATATAACTTCACTGCGTCATCACTTAACCAATAAGCTATACAATGGCCTGGAATTTTACTGTAATTTAGTGGATTAGTAGTATATCTATATCCACAATGTGGATTGTTTATTGCCTCCATAGTCTTAGGTTGCTGAACATCTATTCCCTTAAACTCAGATAATCTTATATATTCTCCAGTTTCTTCAGTGTTATTGCGGCGCATAGTAAAACAACAAACCGGAACTGTTGCCCCTTCGAACGCATTGTATTCAAGCTGAACCATTGAAGTAATTGCTGCTAATGACAATATTTCATTCCTAAGATTTTCGTAGCTCAAAATAAACATCCAAACATAAGGTGTAAGGACTCCTATATGGCCATTTATCTCACACCAATTCAGAATTTTGGATAAAAATGCAGCAAACAAATCCGATTTATAATCACTGTATCTTTCTTGCACAAAGCTTCTCAGCTTGTCAGGCATATATGTTGAATTCATATATGGCGGGTTAGTAACAACAACCTGATATTTTTGAGACATTATCTGGGCTACACGAACAAATGGAAGTAGCGTATCTATCGCCTGATATGAATATATGGTTGGATTGCTTTCATTTTTTATTTCTTCAAACCTTGACTGCAAAAGCGAAAAATCTATTTCATTAATATTCAAAATAGATCCATATTCCTTGGCGTCATGAAGCTCGTCTATTAATTTTTTTATTTCAATCCTTAAATCTTCTCTTCCATTCGTGAAATAATCAATACAATCCTTCTCTAAATCGTTGCTTTCACGAATCGAGTAAATATTAGGTTGTATTCCCCTACTAAAAAATCTTCGATCATATTGGCGAGCTTTCATCATTATAGAAAAATATGCAAGCTGTGCCGCACGTTCATCAATATCTAAACCATACAAATTGTTCTTCACGATGCTTGCCGCCGCATCCCGTTCGGACATACCATATGCTCCATATATTTGAACCAAAACATCAAACATATACGCACAAATATGACCACTGCCTGAACACGGATCGATGCATCTAATATCTTCCGGCTTCATTGAGACATATTGTTTTTGAATCTCAGTAAGTTTTTCATGTACTTTAGGATTTTGTTCTGCCTCATCTATGTAATATTTCCACTTGGATTTCAAATTGTCATCTGGGTGTCCTTCCAGCCATAAACGTCCTAATGAATTTTCCACCATATACCGAACAATCCAATCTGGTGTAAAGAGTTCCGTAACTGTAGCAACATCTCTATCTCTATACTGCTTTCTTGCATTGATAAGAACGCCCTTGGGCTCTGCCATATAAAACTGATATAACCACCCAATGATCTGCACCTGGTCTTTCCAGTCTTCCTCCGGAATCAGGGCAATCATCTGCTCAATGGCACTGCCTTCCCTAAGCAGATTATCCGGGAACAGCAGCTCCGTGTAATCTGCAATCTTCTGGAACATTCCAGGCAGGATTTTGCTCAGGTCATTGCACTGAGTGATGATGAGATACTTGAACAGCTCATCATCGTTGTTTGCTTCCTTCAGGGCATAGACTTTCTCCATATCCAGACCATCAAGATCCAAATGGATAGCTTCAGACATGATTTCCGGTTTGAAGGCATTATTCTGATCGGTAAACACGCGGACGTGGCTCGGCAGATATCCGTTCACTTCCATGAAGCGGAGCGCAGAAAAACGATTGAACCAGGTGTAGGCTACTTCCTCCATCACCTGTTCAAACCCTTTTTCCTTGATCTTCTGGATCAATGCCTGCCGCTGCTTCTTCTCTGTATCTGTCAGAATGATCCCGTTGACGCTATCAGCATTGGCGTCGACAATCTGATCTTTTGTTATCCCATAACGCTGGGCCCGCTGGCTGACACGAGCGATCAGTTCATTTCTTGCCCATACGGCATATTTCTTTATCGCGTTCTTATCCATGATCCGGCTCCTTAGTTCAGTCTGATTCCATCACAGCCCTTCATCAGCTGCTCCAGCTGTTTCTTGATGTTCTGCAGGTAGGCATCGATATCTTCCTCCGACTTCAGCGTCTTGGTCGGGAACACAACCTGCCTGTTATATGCCTTGATGAATTCCTTTTTCAGCGGTTTCGGTCCAGGCCCCGGTACCAGTGGCTTCGGCGGCTCCGGCTTCAGCACAGCCTCAATTCGGTCTACAACCTGATCCTTATAGCTGAGCATCGGAGGAACCAGACCATCGAGAAGTGCCAGACTTTCTGTCTCCGCTATCTTTTCTTTCTTCTGATCATAGAAAGTATCTGCTGTATTGCTGATGGCTCTCGCCTTTTCATTGTCCTCTGCCTTCGTATGAATGGCTTCCAGGCACTGACGAACAATCTCCAGAATATCGCCTCTCTTTTCCTTTAGCATCCGGTCATGAACTTCCTTGACCTTCTTGATCAGATCATTAAGTTCAGGGATCAGACTGTAATCATAAGCCTTGCCGGTCGGGATCAATGTGATCAGCCGGATCCGGTTCAGTGCCTTATTGGTTTCCTCTTCCCCGGTCAGGTAATCAAGGTCATTCCGGAGCTGTCCTTCGAATTTCACAGCAGAATCAAACAGGACAACCTGGTTCTTGAAGAAGTCCTCGACCTTGGTCATCTTATCGTGCTGATCATACAGAGCATCTTCCTTATCTATGACACGCTGGATCAGGGCAATATTGTCCTTCTGCTGCGACAGGATATCATCCATCAGACGAATACCCGCACGGACGATGTCTCGGTCCGGATATTTATGATTCTCATAGCGCTGATCCAGACTCTGATAGTGCTGCTTCTCCGTCTCCAGATGCTCTACGATGTATTTGATGAGTCCATCTTCATCATCCGGAACGTCCATCACATCATAGTAGTCACGCAGGAACTCCTTCACTTCCCTCATATTGGCAGCGGAGACCACAATACGCTTGGAGATAGAAGTCTTCCCAATCTCCGATCTCTTCCGCAGCATGTCCGGGAGCTTCGGATCATCCGGCTGGATTGTTGCTCCGGCGTACTTGATAGTTACCTTCTGCTGATAGATCAGCATGGCTGCCACGTAGGCAATATCGATTTCTCTCCAGCCATACGGAATTGCAGAATAGCGGTTCTGGATGTCCAGCATTGAGGTTGGCAGGTTCTTTTTCGCCTGCATCTCCAGATATTCTTCCATCTTGGCTGCTGCGGAAATATTAGCTTCTGTTCCAGGAATGACTCCATCGAATGCAGATCCGTTCAATACAGAAATAATATCCGCATCACTCTCTGCATTCTTCGTGATCAGATCCAGGTCACTGTAAACGTGCGATACCAGGTATTCGAGTGCCTGATCAATCTTGCTCTTGGCATCCCCGCTGGTGATCTCGATATGCTCTCCATCAACATAGAAAGCAGCTTTCTCGATTGCCTTCTTCAGGTCATCGGCCGCATTGTTTTCATACTGAGTTGCGTCATCCTGCTTGCCACGGATAATATCCTGAACTGACTTCGGAAGCTGGGAGACATTCCTCTGCTTCACGTACTTGCGGATCTTCATGGCATTTTCCAGAGACTCATAGTACGGTGTCTCTGCCAGAACGACGATAGCTTCCTTGCCCTGGGATTCTGTCATCAGCCTCAGATCATTCTTCTCCGTTGCATCCGTAGCAACCGTCAGGATCCGGAGACGCATTCCACCGGTGATAGCACCGACTGTGATTCCGTCCACCATCTCATCGAAGGAGAAGTCATATTTTCCATAGCGGTACTTCTTCGCTGTATAGATATCCGCGAAGATCATGTTGGCGATACGGGTAACAATACTTGCGGTATCGACCGGCGTATTGGCAATCTCACGCTCAATATCCTGCTCTTCATCCGTCAGGAAGTTATAGACGTCCCCGGTACGGCCGATGTAGTGCTCCTTCTGCAGACGGTCAAGAGAGGCGCGCATCTGCTCTCTCATGACGATCTTGTCCATACGGATGTCGTCAGCCATCAAGATTACGATATTATCGAGGTTGGCCTTCACATCATCCACGTAACGGACCAGGTACAGGAGCTTCAATACATTGACATCCGTCTGTTCGATGCCGTCGCCGTTGTCTGCAGCCTTCTGGCAGCGCTCAATAACCCTCCGGATGGAACTATCCAGGAAGGTATGAACGGTATCGTAAAACATGTAGAACGGGACAAGGGCATACTCATCCTTGTCCTGGATCTTCTGGGCAGCCTCCTGGAATCCGGAGAGCATGGACCGCTCACCGCCGGACAGGTGCTTGCCGGAATTGCCGTGCTTGCGAATCTCCGCGAATACTTTCTGCATCAGAATGAACTGGTACGGGACGAACGGGAAGTCCTGAGCAAACTCCACCTGACCGGAATATCCCTTGATATCCAGGACAGAATCGGTGAAGCTGAACAGATTCCGCAGCACGGAATCGCTCTCGTTATAGAGCTGCTCCAGCTCCTTTTCAGGCTCATCCTTCTTCTGCAAGATTCTCTTCTGAATGACCTCATCTACAGAGGAAGAGGACAGAGACAGACGGGTCTTGAATCTTGCCTGAATGCGGGAGAATTCATCCGCGCGGACCTTGATGATCTCATCAATGGCTTCCTGTCCGGTGCAGATCACCCATACCTTGCCGCCGCACTCGCTGCCGATCTTCTCAACCAGGGACTGCAAGTTCAGGAGCATGTCCGTATCGGTACCGACATACTGTCCGACCTCATCGATCATGAACAGGAGGCGGAAGTCCTTCGGCTTCTTATCCACGTACTCCTTGATCTCGGATACCAGTTCCGCAATGGACAGATCCTGCGCACTCTTATCCTGGAACCAGTTCTTGGCATCCTCTTCGCTCATGTCCAACACTTCCATCAGCGTCGGGACGATGTATTTTCCATTGAAGGCGAAGGCCTTGCGCTGATCCAGCCAGGACTTCCCCTTCTTCTGCTCGAATACACGACGGAATTCTTCTGTCTTGCCATTCTCCTCGATGTACTGCTCCAGCTTGGCCACTTTCAGATTCTCGCCGTAGAATCCCAGGTGGTTGTAGAACATCTTGGCAAACACACGAAGAACCGCAGTCTTGTCCTTATTGATGGATCCCTCGATATCAATATTGAAGAGGATCGTCTCCGTCTGAGCCTTGGTGGACCGGTCGATCATCATAAAGGTCGCCGGATCATCCGCAAACTTCGAGCGGAAATACTCGACCGTCGGCTTGCCGCCGACCTCTTTGTTCTCCAGGATGTAGGACAGCATCTTCAGGAAGTGAGATTTACCACTTCCAAAGAAACCGGAGATCCAGACACCGATATCGGCTGTCGGCTCATTGAATGCTTCGCTGTAATAATTGAAGAAGGAAATAAAGTGCTTCTTCAGCTCCTTTGTGATGACGTACTCCTGCACCTCCTGCTCAAGTACATCTTCTGTCGCCTGATCGACCTTGATAACGCCGTTGATCTTACGATTGATGTCATCGGCGAACATATTCCTTATAATCATCTGCCTTCGACTCCCTTCTTCAGATTATGTTAAACGCCCTGTAATAGTCGTTTGGTTCCAGTTTATTGAACAGCTTCACATGCCGCCCATCAAAGACGCCCGGATAAAACACCAGAATCGGGATATCCGAGAAATGCGGCTGCAGTGCTTCAAGTAGCGTATGGATCCGCATGAATGGATACACTTCTCCGATTCCGGTGAGGATCAGCACATCTCCTGCCTGATGATCCCCGTACTGCATCTTCGCTATAAAATCATCCGTCCCGATTGCCGATTGGATCTGCTCGTATAGGTACTTGCTGCCGTCCGCCTCTTCCATGTCCTTCATGTCATCCAGAATGTCCATGTCCTCGCAGATCGACAGGAAGATGTCATACAGGTTATAGATCTTCGGATGACAATTCAGTTCGACGTCTGTAGAGATCTGCTTTACAAAGTGCCGGACGATCATCTCATCCTTTGCTTCATAGCAGAACATCCGGATATTGACCTCATTGGAGAGACCTTTTCCTTCCAGGAATTCCGGCTGCTGGATCAGGTCCCTGACCTTGTCCAGCCTTTCTGTAATTGATTCCATCTCGATCCCTCCTTACGCGAAGCAATTGAATGCTTTCAAAGCAATATCATCACCGGCAGTCTTAATGGCATTCTCCAGGACCGGCTGCAGCCATACCGGATTCAGATGATCCGACCGGTTATTGTCCAGGTACTCGTTCTCCACCAGGACATGGATCAGGACGGATCTTATCTTCTTCAACGTGCTCTCGCTCCATCCCGCCACGCAATCATCCTGCTCCTGCAGTTGCAGGAAGAAGGTGTTGACGTCAACCGGACTGAAAGCCAGGTCCTGCTGCCTGTACTTTTCTCCAATGACCGTCACCATAAAGTCCCACACCAGCCGGTACTGCTTCATCATGGCGTACAAGCAGATCTGCTTTGATACCTCCATTGGCTGCGTCTTGATGGCCTCCACCAGCGCATCATCCTGCAGAACCTGCAGTCTCTTAACACATCCTCTGGCGATCTGTCGGATCGTTCTCTCCGTCGGATACTGGAACAGGTTCTCGGCCACGATCCTGTTTATGATTTCTTTCTCACTTAAGCCTTCTGTCATCAGCCCGGCAGTCGTCCGCATCTCATAGAACAGGAACTGTTCCCGCGTCAGCTGCCCGGAGCCGTAGTAGGGGCTCATTGATTTCACATTTGGCATACTTCTCCCTTATTCTTCCGGCGGCGCTGGTTTATCTGCATCAGCACTCTTGCCGCTTTCAATCCAGGCATCGACTTCCGAGACACGGAACTTATATTGCCGTCCAAGCTTATGAAAAGGTATCGTGTTCTTTTTGATCCATGATCGAACGGTGTCCTTGCTGACACCGAGATATTTCGAAATCTCCTCCAGGCTCAGCCAACGTTCGGGTTCATTTAAGATTCTTGTTTCAGTCATCCGTTTTTCCTCACCTATTAGAAATCGTCGTCATCGATATCGTCCACGTTATCGAACTTATCTTTTAACTCGGCATAATATTTCTTCACCTCATTAAAGTTCTTGCGTGCGACAAAAGTCTCTTTCTTCCAGAGGTTGATAATCTCTGGGTAATTTTCCGGTTCATCTATCGTTTTCTGAAAATCGAAGAAATAAACATGGCCAAATTCAACAGGTTTACCTGCGTCGTCATAGTAGATCCTGTCCTTAAGCCTGGTTCCTTCAAAAGCCTTTGGGTCGTTTGCGATTTCGTTTGGAACCTGAAGAAGAGGGATAAATGGAGGCTTATGCTTCTCATCTCCCACTCTTTCGCCATATAGTTTTCCCTTTATCAGATCTGGATATCTAACCTCTGCTCCGCCGATATCCACTCGAAATCCCACCTGAAGTTTCCTTACCCTTAAAATCAGAGAAAGAATCTCAGAGGAGGGGGAGTTATATTCCCTGTACATAGGATACTTCTCCCTGGGTTCGTATCGGTCAATAACTGCCTTATCAACCAATGTGTATTCCCAGTAGTCATAGCCTTTCTTCAGGTATCTCCAGTAAGCATTTTCTTCTTCCTCGAAAATCTGATCAAGGAATGGAAGGAATATGAATTTCTCGACCTTCTCTGGTGCGAGATCATACAGCATGTCAAAGGCGCTCCCGTCGTCAAAAACCATCTGATCCGATCTGTCTATCGCCGCCCCGAGCTTCCTGAGAGTTGTGTCATCCTGTCTGGAGTAATAGTCCGCAAAGAAATACTCCTGAAAGGACCGATGGAGGAAATGAAAGCTCTGTCCTTCCTCATACATCAGACAAGCGCTATGGCAGACATCAAACAGGAAATTGTCGATCTTCATCATCGGAGAATTCAGGCGCTCAACAGACTTTAGCCTGTCAAAGTAACTCCCGAACTTCTGAGAATCAAATTCAAAGTCACCTTTTCTATAGGACTTTGCACAGAACTCCTTGAACACCTTTGTAAAGTCTGAAGGATCTGTAACGCTCCGAAAAACTCTTTTATACGCAAGCTTATCTGCATCGTGTCGCTGAAGGAGCGTCTGATATGCCTGTTCATAGAAGAGATACTTTTTCTCCGGAACATCCGCAAAGCGATGGTAATTCATCAGCATGAGCGTCAGGAGCAGGGGATTCGTGACGAACTCCCAATGCGTTTCAAAAAGATTGTTTACCAGCTTATCCCGGAACTGCTGCTTGAGCCTTGGCTCCTCCGGACAGAACTCAAGCTTATCGATCAACTCGAGCGCCTGTGCCCCCGTAAAAGGCATCATGGCCATTACTGAAAATCTGGACAGGCCTACAAAAGAGGAGAATCTACGGGTAGACATTACATACTGATCAGCAGGATATCTATCAATCAAAGCATCCAGCTGCTTCTGAAATTCCTCCATGTCGCTTCCCTTGATTTCATCGAGACCATCAAGAAGAAGCTGGCACTTTCCGTCAACCATGAGCCTGTTAACATGAGAAGCAGAGAACGTCACATCAAATCTATGCACAGACTCTACAATCAGGTTGAATAATCCGCCAGGTTCGCTTGTAAACTCACGAAGTGTAACAAGAACAGGGATCGTTCCAGTTCTCGGAAACGCCTTAATTGCTTCAAGGAATAAATGGCGCATCATCATCGACTTGCCGATTCCGCCCATTCCTATCAGCAGGACGAACCTGGATTTCTTCGCGAGAGCCTCCAGTGTTACATTTTTGATGAGAATCTCATCCGGGATCTTACTGCGGCGGCTAAAATGCGCCAGTCTTGGCTCCGTACTGATTTCGTTGCAGACGAAGAATTCATCGAAGGGTCTTTCCTCTGAACTGTACAGAAGCGTTTTCAGCTTGGAATATTTATCGTAAGAATTCCGTATATATGCCGGGAACGTCTCCGTTGAAGTGTACTCAAGGTACTTTTCTGCAACGACATCTTCGGCGTTCCCACAGCCTTCTGCTATCGCCTCAAATTGGATGACGATGGCATGGACGAACGCGTATTTATCAGGAATCTCTTCCGCACCAACCGTTATATGGAATCCTTCCAACAGCCGCGGCAATGCTGCTTCATTAATCTTCAGAGAAAGATTCTTTTCAAGCTCTTCTGTATTTAGTACCTTGGTGACTTTTTCCCATAAGTCGTCCTGGGGCTCCCGTTCTCCACGAAACCACTTGCGGAACGTGTCATCCATATAATTGAGAGCATTTCCTACGTTGTCCCCAAGAGCCGCCTCCAGGAAATACTCCGCTATACCGTTCTGAGAGGTAATTCCCTTTAGACCACTCTCTTTCTTTGCCCTGCTGTAAAAAGGTTCACAGAATTCACTGTAATTCATCAATTATCCCCTGTATCTCAACAACCTTCTCTTTTGTCCTACTTGTCTTTATTATGTCCCGCTTCAGTCCTGCTTCTGTCCGATACCCAGTCAGCGAATATAAATCGTATCCAATTTATGATGTTATCAACAGTCGGGAACGCCATTCTCGCCTGCCGGGATAGCAAAACTGATTTGGATTTATTTCGAGTCATTCATAGTTATTCCTACTTATTTTACAGCGAATTGTCTGAAAACTCAACTGTAATATGAGCGACAGACGAGCTTTGAACACAGCTATAAAAAGTTCCATCATATTCGGCTTGTTTCGTGACGACGCAACAGGACTGAATGTGGTGAGTACCACCCCCATGCAGATGATGACGAACGTTTCATGAGACGTCCTGCCCGAAAGTCTGATGCACGGGCATCTTGAAAATCAAAAACCAGCTTTAGGGCAGCTGGCTACGCAAAACCAGGAGGAATCCTATGTTGTGCGATAGCCAACTTCAGAAGCTAAAGATTAATCCATGCCATATGGATTCCTCCCTGCCAATCACAGGAGGAAATCTGATATGGCAATCACAATTGAATATTGCAGCAAGTACACGAGCTACAACGGCAAGGAAGTAACTGAAGGTACAGTCCTGGCGCCCTTCGTGATCTCCGACGAAGAATATGCCGCCAACACCAGCATCATCAAGGCGAATATCCGCAAGTGGAAGGTGAACGGCGTGATTTTCAAGATCGGCTTCATGGTCGTACCGGAGGCGGACTTCGATAAGATGGTCTCCCTCTACAACAGTGCGATCAACGATTACTTCGATGAGCACCCGGAGCACCGTCCGGGAAGATGCCTGCTGGGCATGGACAAGGACGGACTTCCGATTCTCTGCAACAAGCACGATCATAACTGCACGGACTGTCCGCACCGCTATGAGGGCCTGCCCCACTACAAGAATCTGGAGGACTTCATCCAGTTCGAATCCTTCCAGGATACGAAGACCGATGATGACGGAAATGAGGTCTCTCTTGATGTGGCGGATCCGACTCAGGATACGGAGGGCACAGCCCTTCTAGCCGTCCTCTTTGACGAACTGATGGAATATCTGCAGGAGAAGAATCCGAGATATGCCGAAATGGTTCGTCTGGGCAAGGAAGGTAAGTCCAAGGCTGAGATCTTCGCAGCCGTTGGTCTCGAATCCTCCTTCGGCTACAAGGAATGGAACCGCGCCAAGAAGCTGTGCAAGGAATTCCTGGCTGAATAACACGTAAAGCACTGTAACGCCAAGAGGCAGCAAACCATAAAAGGATGCTGCCTCTTTCTTATTCATCATATACGCCTTCTTGGATTATGGGAGCCGTCCGAATTATGGATCAGCTCGCCGCCTTCTCTTCATACCAGGCTGCCTGTGTTGCGTAAAATAATAGTACCCGGAATCGGAAACAAAATTCCCCACTTTCAGAAGGGGAAATCCCCAAAATCGGAAAGGGACATGTTGTAGCAACCAAACCAATCATTTATCCTTTGTCTAAGC
>Ga0256406_1003262_pt1 | contig 20512 bp, 27 predicted proteins | sample RumenRJG_03DNA_FD_185986 | JGI IMG/M metagenome (GOLD analysis project Ga0256406, IMG submission 185986) | Bovine rumen microbial communities from Lethbridge, Alberta, Canada - RJG_03 | ecosystem: Host-associated > Mammals > Digestive system > Stomach > Rumen | place: Canada: Alberta | collected... | reverse complement strand
TAGTTGCGGAGGCAGGATTTTCTATTCCTGTCTCCGCTGTGTTTTAAGCCACTAAATAAAGGCTTTTAAGACGATGTTGAAATGTAATTTTGTCCCGATTCCGTCCATTAAAATTAGGAGATAAAAAAATAATATTCAGACAGTTAGGACATTATTTTTTATCTTCATTTTGTCCCACATTGGTCTTCCCCTGTGCCAGGGCAATGACCATATTCAGGTTGTTCTGAAGATCCTTGATGCGCTTATCCTTCTCCTCGATGAGCAACTTCAATGCCGCATTTTCTGAGCGCAAAGACTCGACATCATGGTTGATGACAGTGCTGTTGACGTTGTTATGGCTTCCACGTATAGACGGGGATGCTTCCACGCTTACGTCTCCCTGCATCTCAAACAGATCATCCATCCGGCAACCGATGATGTTGGCTACTTTGACTAACTTCTCGGTGCCCATATTCTCTCTGATAAGATCATCGAAGTAACCTTTTGTTTTGTTACCTTGGCCGTAATAAGCCTTAATCAACTCACGAGAGGTAAGACCAGCAGCTTCAAGTGCAGCCTTAACCTTTTCCTTACTAATCCGAACGTATATCATATAATTTCTGTTAAAAGTTCTCTACCTGCATGGAAAAGTTCCACAAATGCTTGGAAAATTCAAAAAGTAATATTACTTTTGCACCGTAAAGTTAATATTAGAATTCGTAAAAAACAAATTTTTTAAGCTCAAATCATGGAAGTAAACCCAAAGGAATATTATCAGAGTCTGGACAGACAGGAGAAAAGTAAGTTCCTTACTTATGTCGCTCAGAAGGTAGGTATATCGCCTATCACTCTGTCAGGGAAGCTACGAGAAAACCCCAGGTCTCACCTGAAATATGAAGAGGGTAAAGCGCTTGAACAAATTATAAAATCAAACGAATGGAGATAGAGTTCAGAACCAACAGCAGAGGAGAAGTCTTCTATGAGACTGATGATGGCGAGAGCAAGCGCCTGACCAAGTTCTCAAAGGAGATTGTAACAATGGTAGCGTCTATCATCAAGGATAGATTCCCGGCAAGCTACGCAAGGCTCGCCACCCTCTATGAGAAGGCTGACCCGACTGAAAGAAAGTATCTTATGGTGGAAAGATTCATCAGATGCAACTTCGGGTCCGACGACTACATGAAGTACGACATCGATGACGAGACGTTCAACTTCGAGGAAGTCAAATGTCCTCTGCGTGGCAGGTTCTGTCCGGATGAGGGCGTGATATGTAAACCCAAAAGTATTTTCCATCTCGGCAGAGAAGAGAAACAAACAGCCAAACTCTATGTGAAGGGCTACAATTTCAAAGAGATTGCGGCAAAGCTGGGCAAGAGCCCCAGTACCATCAAGGTGGAATTGTTCCGCATCAAGAACAAACTGGGAGTCAAGAACTGTCGGGAGATTATTAAGATACTGAGATTGTCTAATTACTAATACATTCGATTATGAACGACAAAGAAACTGAAACGACAGCCAAACAGATCAGCCGCACTGTTGAAAATTCAATTGAGGAGGTCTTGAAAAGCCTCCCGAAAGTGAATGCCAAAGCGGTAATATTTGCAACATCCCATATCACATTGTCGTTGCTCATGACAATATATGATAACTGGAAATTCGATGCAAGAAACATTGTGAACAAGACCATCGATCATGAATTTGACAAGTTCATCAATCATGAAGAAGACAGATTCGACGACTGACACAAAGTTTGATGAGGATGTCACAAGGAAAGGGATTACCTGGAACCAGGTAAAGAAACTATTTAATTTACTCGATGACGAAAGCAGACCTTTCGAATGCTTTGTTGGTAAATACAACGCAGAGGAAAGAGGACGGGAAGTCAAACTTCTTATTCGAGGTGAAGACAAGGAATATTTCGAATCCCTGCTGGACAAGTTGAAAGATTATTGAATCTCATACGGTGAAGGGCGACACTTATAGGTCTGTTTTCTATCCTTGCCAGGGTCGCCCTATATATTATGAAAAAGAAATTAGAATGTTCCAGATGTGAACTTGTAAGGCACTGCATAAATGGTTTGTGGTGCACAAAATTAAAAATCTATGTTGAACATAAAATGAAAGAACCATGCAAAGAATAGATATTTTTGAAAAGGCAGTAAAGGACAAAGGCTTCAGACTGACAAGAACAAATCTTGTTAAAAACGAAGGTGTTTACAAAGTTCGTTCTGCATTCTACGACAACTTCGAGAAAGGCATCCATATTTTTTGGGATGCCGAAGGCAATGCCTATGTGAGGAAAGAGAAAGTGAAGGACAACGAGAACTTTTACCTCTGCCATAACTTCTATGGCCACAAGATAGCATTCCCCATCAGAGACACTTACTGGAGAGACGAATCCTTTGACCTCTACCTGCCAGAAGCAAACAAGAAGTAAGTATTTTGAGGGTTGGATATATAACCCTACATTTGCGACGCACATCTAAATTTTCATCATGATAAGTCAAAGAACAATAGATCAAGTATTCAATATAGCCAGCATTGTCGACGTTGTCTCTGACTATGTTGATTTGAAAAAGGCTGGAGTCAATTACAAGGGACTCTGCCCGTTCCATGATGATCATAACCCATCATTCGTTGTAAGCCCTGCAAAAAATATTTGCCACTGTTTTGTCTGTGGTAAAGGTGGTAACCCTGTATCTTTCATCATGGAAAAGGAAGGACTTACCTTCCCGGAGGCAATTAAATTCCTGGCCAAGAAGTACAACATCGAAGTTATAGAGGATAAGCACGAACAAAACAGTGAGGAGCAGGAAAGGCAGAAAAAGCGCGAGTCCATGTTCATCATCTACCAGGCCGTTGCTGACTTCTACCGCAAGAAGATCTTAGAGAAAACGCCCGAATCCATCGCCGCGCTCAATTACGTCAACCGCCGATGGAACCACAGGCAGAAGTCTGTTACAGGCAAGGGTAAGGATGACGAGGATAAGGACTTCGGAGAAATAAAGGGCATAGGATATGCGCCAAATTCTTGGGACTCGCTCGTAAACTTTGCAAAAGAGAAAGGTTATAGTCTCACAATGATGGAGGATGCCGGACTCATCAAGATCTCCAGCAAGGGCAAATACATCGACGTGTTCCGTGACCGCATCATGATTCCTATCACCGACAAGTGGGGAAGGGTCATCGCCTTCACTGCAAGAACCATGCAGGAAGACGCGGACACAGCCAAGTACATCAATAACAAAAACTCTTTCATCTTCGATAAAGGAGCAAACATCTTTGGACTCGATATCGCACGAAGGAAGGCTATATCGGAAAATAAAATGTACTGTGTGGAGGGAGCACCTGATGCTATGACACTACAGAGCATCGGAGTAGAGAACACCGTGGCAGCTTTGGGTGCATCGTGGACCGATGCTCACTTCATGGAACTCAAAGCTCTGTTCGGCCGGCACAACAACACGGCAACACTCTGCTGGATCCCGGACTCAGACCAGAAGGCTGGTCAGAAATTAGGGGCAGGGACAATGATTGCCATAAAGAACGGCAAAAAGGCCATGGAGCATGGCTTCCGCGTCACAGTGAAGGAGATCCCTCAGGGCAAAGATGGTAAGAAAGAGGATGCAGACTCTTTCATCACGTCGGTGGCCAAGCTTAAGGAGCTTGACGAGGAGGACTTCGTAATATGGTATGCCAGCAAGATTATCGACCAGGATGACAACACTACAGAGAAGTCGGAGAAGATTAAGGAAATCTGCGCTGTTGCCATCCTCATACAGGACGAATACACACAGAACGCACTCATCGACAAGCTGGGTAACAAATACGGATCCAAGAATATTTGGCGGTCAGCACAGAAGCAGGCCGTCAAGGACTATAACCGTAAGAAGGCTGAGAGCATCAGCAAGGCCGGAGACCTCGACACGCTGACAAAATACGGTTTCTATGAGCAGCACAACTGCTGCTTCTCAGCAAACGGAAAGCAATGGTCCAACTTCATCATGCGGCCGTTGTTCCACATCAAGGATCCTTACAACTCGAAACGAATATACAAGCTCGTCAACGTGAATAAAGAAGAGGCCATGGTGGAAATGAAGGAGGCGGAGATGTATTCAATCATGAACTTCCGTGAGCGAGTCGGCTCCATGGGAAACTTCCGATGGAAGGCAGGCCCGGAGGAGTTGAACAACTTCGGCGATTACCTGTATGACAATACAGAGACGGCCGTCGAGATTAAGCAGCTTGGATGGAACCATGCAGGATTCTTCGTTTGGGGCAATGGCATCGTCTATGATGGCAAGTTTCTGAAGGTAGACGACTATGGCATTGTGCGCATCGACAGGTACAATGACAAAGGGGAGATAGCGGGTACAGACAACTACTATCTGCCAGCCATGTCGAAGATTTATGCCGGACAAAAAGATATGTTCAAGTTCGAGCGAATGTTCATCCACGATGACAATCACTCGTCGATAACCCTTAAGAACTATTGCAACATGATGGCCGATGTGTTCGGCGACAACGCCAAAGTAGGCATCATGTATCTCTTTGCAACGCTGTTCCGAGACATCGTGACAAGTTACACTAAGAACTTCCCTATTCTGAACCTCTTCGGTCCGAAAGGTTCGGGTAAGTCTGAGCTCGGACATACGCTGATGTCCTTCTTCATCAAGAACAACACACCTCTGAACATACAGAATGCCACGATAGCTGCTCTTGCCGATGCCATCGCCCAATGTTCAAACGCACTGGTGCATATCGATGAGTACAAGAACAATATCGATCCGGTTAAGATTGAGTTCCTCAAAGGTCTTTACGACGGCACCGGCCGAAGCCGTATGAACATGGACCTTGACAAGAAGAGGGAGATTACGTCAGTCGATTCGGCCATCATCCTCTCCGGACAGGAGATGCCTACCGTTGATATCGCTCTGTTCTCGAGAACCATATACCTGACCTTCGACAAGACCGTACATGACCGTGAGGCAAAACAGAAGTTCAACGAGCTCACCGCCATCCGCAAGATGGGCGTGAGCCACCTCACCAATCAGATATTATCCAATCGAAACTGCTTTGAGCAGGACTTCTACCAGGAATACAACTTTGTCTGTGAGGATATCGCACAGGGAATACAGAACAACGAGGTGGAAGACCGTATCTGGCGTGACTGGGCAGTGCTGCTGGCCAGCTACCGATGCCTGTCTAAGCACATGGATCTGCCATGGACATACTCTCAGATGAAGGATATAACCATCGAGGGCATCAGAAGACAGAACAACGAATGTGCTGCTTCAAACGAGATGGGACAGTTCTGGGATGTCTTCGAATTTATGAGCGAGTCGGGCATGATATTCAACGAAGGAGACTATAAGATTAAGTACATCGACGAACTGAAGACCAATATCACAGAGAGGAAGTTCCTCACCACAACTCCAGTGCTGATGATACGGCCAAAGAAAATCATTCTCCAGTATAAGAAGGCATCGAAGCAACTTGACACAAAGGTCATGACGGAACGAAGCATCCGCTTCTACCTGCAGACCTCTCCTGGCTATCTCGGATATAAGACAGGATCGGAGCGGTTCAAGGAGATCATAGACGGAGTAGTGCAGAAAAGACAAAAATATCCGGGGGACAATAACAGTTGGGTGGACTTGGAGAAATTCGATAATCCATTCTGTTTTGACTACAACATGTTGAAGGCTAAGTTCAACTTGAACTTAGAAACAACATCGTCACTGGATAATGAGCCATTTTAGTTAGATGATGATTTAGATGCAGATCGCAAGGTTAAGGGCAGTTGTCGTGAGACACCTGCCCTTTTTTAGGCTACGTCGTTATTAACATTTGTTCACTTGCGATTTCAATACCCCTTTCCCACGTTTCCCACACATTCCCACACGCTCATTATCAGCAAGTTACAAAAGCCACACTTTCCCACAAAGTTCCCACAAATCCCCACACACTTTCCCACAAAGGCCTATTTTCCCACATTTTTCCCACAAAAATTAGATTTTCCCACAAGAAAAATAAAGGTGAATTTCTGTAACTCGCTGATAATCAGATATGTTTTATTTTTGTGGGAAATGTGGGAATCGTGGGAAAGCAAAATGTGTGTCCCAAGATACAACCTCGTTTTCTCGACATACGTGGAAATTACTCCATATTTACTTGGAAAAAAGAGCGAATTTACTTAATTTTGCAGCAGTTAAATCAATCTATATGAGTGACTTCTGCGTATATATTAAACTTAAACCATTCGTTAAGCAATGGCTGATCAACGCACTGGGCAATCCCGTAAGGTTCCCATCGCAGTCCATAGAGAACTCCACTATACACTCCTTCGTCATCAAGTTGCCTAAGGATGCTCAGCCTGATGTGCCCGGTGAGGATCTAACGGCCATCTGTGTGCCGGACTCTGCCAGCAAGCCGGCGGAATACTACAACTACCTTACGCCGCGGGGCAAGATGGCCGTGGCGGAATGCTGCGAGCACTTGTTTCGCCGATGTATGTGGAACGAACTCGGAGATATGTCAGACCTTGGCTGCAATATGATGAGCGGAATCTATGCATGGTGCGAGAAACATGGCATCGACATAGACTATGCCGATACCATCCGGCAAAGGTATTACCGCATACGTGAGCAATATGCCAAGCATGGCATAGACTTGATGAAGAAAACTAAGAACAGAAACAAATAAAATCGCAACTTTCTGTCCTTAAATCGCTACCACAAGAGGCCTCGAAAAATACGAAGGCAAACAGAAGCAAACAAAGGCAAACGACACAGAACAAAATAATAAAGCGAGATATGAGACTAAACAACATCATCAAAGTTTTTGTCTGTCCATGTAAAAAACTGAACGGACTTGTCAGATTGTCCAAGACAACGGCAAAATTGAACCGGGACGCAAACTGGACTCTTTTAGAGAATGTCAAATATCCGTGCCAGCTCTCAATTTCAGAGAAATTGCAAGATAAATGCAAGGAATATACTTCAAAGCTGGTCATCGACACCTGCGAAGACTGGTTCGATGAGGGAAGGAACGCATTTCTCTGTGAGACCGCAGACGGAAAAGAATATCTGATAGGTTCGGATGAACGGCCTTATCCTGTTGTCTCCATAGTGCAGACCCATCCGGAAAAGGCCACTGACAGCCAGCTCACTGAGGCCACAATCCAGTGGGTATCGTCTAAAATACCGCCAATAATCGAGGATTATCGTATTTTATAAGGCAATTGCCAATAAGTATCTTTGCAAAAAAGAGAAAATGGAATATCAGTTCTACATATCAGGAGTCATCGGCCAGGGCTTTAACTGGTGGACTGGCGAGAGAGGAACCACCGCCAAGGACGTGCGGAAGTTCCTTAGTGACCATAAGAACCAGGAAGTGGACATCGCCGTGTCCTCTCCTGGAGGCCTCGTTGACCAAGGCCTCGATATCTATGATGCCATCCAGAACCATGGCAAGGTCAACATCCACATCATCGGCATGTCTGCCAGTGCTGCAACGCTGCTCTGCATGGGAGCAAAGCATATTGACATGGTGGACGGCTCGCTCATCCTCATTCACAACGCCTCAGGCGAGGTCTTCGAATGGGAGAGTGCCAACAAGGAGGAACTCGACCGCATCATTGCCAAATACCAGAAGATGCGCAATGACCTCGACACCATCGACAAGGTCATTGCCTCGCTCTATGCGAAGCGCTCCGGCAAGTCGCTGGAAGACTGCATGGAGAAGATGAGCAAGGCAGAATGGCTGTCGCCGGAGGACGCTCTGTCTTTCGGTATCATCGATTCCATTCGCAAGGATGACGCTGAGACAAAGAACATAAAGAACTGCAGAGAGAAATTCATCAACATTAATAAGGAATATGGACTCCCTTCATTCCCGGCTGCTGCCGCTACCGCCAATGAAGGACCAACTTCTTCGCTTATCCTAAAGACGGTGGATGCGATCAGGTCTGTCTTCCATAACAAAGCCGCAAGTAAAACCAACAAACAAATGATCAAAATCTTCAAGAACGTTCAGGACCTGCTGAATGTCGGCGGATTCAATCCTGCCGAAGACGACTCGATCTCTGTCACGCAGGACCAGATGAAGACCATTGACGACCGTTTGGGCGAGCAGGCTGCGAAGATCGCGGACCTCCAGAAGTCTTTTGACGAGCAGAAGACAAATCTGGAGAAAGCCAACGAAGACCTGAAGAAAGCCCAGGACGAACTCGCCAAGGCTAACGAGACCATCGAGAATCTGAAGAAGGCACCCGCCGAGGAAACAAACCAGAAACCGGCTGACACACACGATGCAGCTGATGACGACAACTTCCTCAGCGACTGTGTCAAGCAGTATAACCTTATTAAGAACATCTAACATGGGAAAAGTAAACATCACTCAAGAGGCACTCGCCAAGAGTGCAGCCAAGTTCCGCAGGGAAATCCTGATGATGCCGGTCATGTCCCTCCGCGAGAAATTCCTTCCTTACGTGTCTCTACGTACAGGAATCATGTATTCTGAGACCGTGGGCGAGATGAGCGGCTCCGCTGAGATTGGCCCATACGACGAGGACCGTGAGGATGACGACGACGTGAAGATCACGCCGCGTGTGCTCTATACTTACTTTGGCTCTCTGGTAAAGAACTTCTCACCTAACTCCGTGTATCAGTCAATCTATGGCTCCTCCATCACCAAGGGAGAGGCGCTGAAGACTACTGACATCACACGTCAGGTGCTGAACTTCCTATCCGGCAAGGTAGGCGAGGCGCTTTACGACCATCAGTGGAACGCCGTGCGCAACGAGAAGGGCACGAAGACCGTTGACCTCTTCGATGGCTTCGACACCATCACGAAGAAAGAGATTACGGCCGGTAGCATCAGCGTGGCCAACGGCAACATGATTAACGTTGATCCGGCCAGCATCACCAGCGACAACGCTGTTGATACGCTGAAGAAAATCTATCGCGCTGCCAATGAGCATCTGCGTGGCGTTGACACTGAAATGTTCGTAACACCGTCGATTTTCGACGCTTATTGCGACGACTACAAGCAGACAACCGGTGCCATCCCCTACAACAACCAGTTCAAGCAGACGTTTGTCGAGGGTTCGGAGGACCGCTGCCGCATTGTTCCGCTGAGCAACAAGGCAGGATCTCCATACATCCATCTTACCACCAAGCAAAACATGCTTGTCGGTGTCAACCAACAGGGCGATGCTGAGAGCGTGGCTGTCGAGAAACACCACGCCTTCAAGCTGCAGTTCATCATGACGATGTTCTACGGCTGTCAGTTCGAGACCATCTCCAAGGAGAGACTCCTTGTGGCTGGTAAGGTAGCAACTTCTTAAATTGGAGGATTAAGACATGACAAAGAAATGCACAAGCACTAATGACATCTACGGCAACGTAGAGCACTGCCCTGGAGAAATTAATCTCCCGGGTATGAAGCAGCACTTCTATTACATACGTAGAAGCAATATCGTGAAATGGCCTAACCTGCCCATGAACGCGGCTGAAAGCCTTGAGGCGGAAGCGGTATATGTGGGTGATTTCACCCTCGCGGCTGATGCCAAATGGAAGAAAGCTGACTTGATTCCAAACGAATCAGAGCCTAAGTCGGAACAGACTGGAGCCTGGGGAAGCTATCACTTCAACAACACCGCGAATCTCGTGATTCCCGGTATCGGCAAGTCGGCCACCGGCCTTATCAATGAACTCAGCAACGACGATGTCGTTATGCTGATTCCGATGCGCACTGGCCAGTACCGTGTGTTCGGTAATCCTGAATTCCAACTGGAGGTTAAGCCTTCGCAGAACTGGGGCAAGGGTGGTACTGACTCAAACAACACCACTATCGAGATTACCGACGAGAACATGAGCGCTGCTCCATTCTATCCCGGCAAAATCGAGACGGACGAGGGAAATATCTCAGGCGAGACTGGGCAGCTCATCACCGATACAGCAAAACCAACGTCAAGCACAGGCAGTTAACTCACTCATGATTAAGTATTGATATGGCGGGAGCGGCACCTATTACCGCCCCCGCTTTTTTTAATTGTACGACTATGATAGACCCAAAATTCACAAAGAAAATACAGGACTGGCTCTATGTTGAGCCAAAGACTGACGACATGGCCGTCACGGGAGCCATGCTGCTGCAGCAGATCAATCCGCGAAACTTCGCCTACCGCAGATGGCTGTCCATGGCCGGCACAAGGCCAAAGAGCATCATCAGCAAAATTGAGTACGAACTGAAGAAGCATCTCCGCTATCGTCTCGACGGCCTAACGCTGGAGCAGGTCCGACGGCTCGACCAGAACGTAGTGCCGGAAGCCAAGAAGATTATCGAAAAGGGAGTTCCTAAAGACCAGGCAGCATCAGAAGCAGATGGCGCTACCAAGGATGCCCAACAAGAGGTGAAGCTGCTTGGCAAGCGTGCAGATCATGACCAGCTGCCTGATGAAATCAAGAAACTGTGGGATGACAACGGTAAACTATATAAGGACATCAAGGCTACCTTCGAGGAATTGAAGTCCATGGAGAATCTGCCATCCTGCGACCGCTACGACAAACTGCAGTTGCTCGCCTCTCTCGATTCAAAATATCTCAAACAGATGGAGGTCTACGACAACTATGTCATAGGTAAGGAGACTGCCGATGAAACCGGCAATTCTGAGACAACAAAGAATGTCGGCACGGCACGCGCCTATCTCTCCAAGAATCTGGATAACCTGGCACAGCTGAAGTCAGCATCAGAGGCAGAAACTTCCACAGATGCTGACAAAGAAACGTATCAGGCCCTGCTCGCAAAGATGCAGCAGCGCCTTGATGTCATCAAGGAGGCAAAGGCTCCCATCACAGAGGAGATGCTGGCCAAGTACAAGTACTTAGGTCTGACAACTGATGAGGACACAAACGATAAAGACGGAACTGAGGCCGCTGAATGAGCAGCCCTATCAGGTATATCTCGGAATGGGAGTGCATACGCTCGGTCTGCTCGCATGGATTCTCGAACAGACCGGGCCTGCCAAAGTGCTGGTGACAACCTTCTCAACAAGCGATGAGTTTCTCTCGGGATTTCTCAATCTACGCAAGAAGGGACTCATCATCGGTGCCAGCCTTCTTGCCGACCTTAAGGCCAGCAAGAAAACGGTAAAGCTCGAAGAGCTGATGAGCCAGTGCTTCGAAAAGGTATATCTCGGCAACAATCATTCCAAACTGCTGCTCGTTATGAATGACAAGTGGCAGGTGAGTGTCATATCGTCGCAGAACAATACCTACGGAGGCAGGAATGAATGTACCTTCATCACTACGGATGAAGACATCCATACAAAACTCTGTGGGAAACTATATAATATACAAAAAGATTCGGTAAAGATTGATGGATTACACACAGGAACAACTGAAGAAAATAGAGCAACTGGCAGCCATGCTCACTCCAGTCTCGGAAATTTCCGTCCTTTTGGAGTTGAAGAATGAGGACATGCTGTCTCTCGACATCGCCACGCATGGCCATCCGGCCCGCATGGCCTACCTTCGTGGCATGGCATCGACCGCAAGCGAGCTCAGGGAAAAGAACCTGCAGCTCGCCCGAGCCTGCTCGCCCTCTGCCATGGAGCAGTGCTTCCATGACCTACAAAACATGATGTTAAGCCTATGAGCCTACCAACCAACATCGATGAATACCAGCTCTCGCTGTTCTCATCTGCCGATGAAATGGCCAAAAAACACTTGCCGCAGGACATGATAGACCGTCTTCTGCGGCTGCGTTCGCTTTATACCTTTTGGCTCAACTTCCCCGACAAGACGACAAGGGAAATGGTGCAGCAGGATATGCTGCAGCACACTGGCATGAAGGAGCGCCAATGCTATGATGACATCAAACTCTTGAAGATGCTCATCGGCAATCTGGAACAGGAATCAAAAGAATGGCACCGCCATGTCTTCAACACCCGGACGGAGCGCATCTACAAGGAGGCCATGAGGTCTCATGACTACCGAAGCGCGGAAAAGGCCAATGCGGATTATGCCAAATACAACAAGCTGGATAAGGATGAACCGGAGGAACACGACTACTCTGAAATTGTCCCGCTGCAACTGGAGCCTACCGACGACCCGTCGGTCATCGGCATCAAGCCTGTCAAGGACCTGCGTGGCAGAATCCAAAAGTTAAAGAAAAAACTGGGAGCCGACATCGAGGATGCCGACTTCATCGAGATAAAGGATGAAGATGAGCCAAGAGAAGGAAACGAAGAAGATATATCTGAATGATGCACAATACTACACGCTGTCCGTTGATCCGCGGGTGCTCGTGGCTGTCTGTGGACGTGGTATCGGTAAGGGATTCATCCAGGCTTGGCGCATGATGCGCATGGTACAGTCCATGCCACGCTGTGCCATCGGCTTCGTCGTGCCATCGGTAAAGAGAGGCCTGACAAACATCCTCCCATCCGTGATGATGCATATCCAGAACTGGGGGTATAAAAAGGACCTTCATTATTGCATCGGCCACCGCCCGGCTAAGGCCTGGCACTGGGACACGCCCATCTGGGAGCCCGAAAACTATGAGAACATCATTTCCTTCTATAATGGCTCCTACGTCACGCTCATATCTCAGGACCGTGTCGGAACCTCCAACTCCATGTCGCTCGACGGTCTCATCATTGACGAGGCGAAATTCATCAATTTCGAGCGTCTCAAAGATGAGACCTTTCAGGCAAACCGTGGTAATGAGATGTACTTCTCCAAGTGCTATCTCCATCATGGCATGACCATCACCAGTGATATGCCTGTGACGAAAAAGGGATCATGGTTTCTCAACTATGAGAAACTGATGGACCCGGAAATAGTGGAAGTTGTCCAGGGCATTATTTACAAGATATGGCAACTGCGCCAAGCCATCAAGAAGCATCCTGAGAAGAAAGAACTCTACGAGCGTCGCATCGCAAGATTGCGCGCCACCGCCGATGAGTTCCGCGGTGAGCTCACATTATATAAGGAATACTCCTCACTCGAGAATCTGGCCATCCTCGGTGAGAAGTTCTTCTATGACATGAAACGGAATTTGCCGGCACTCACCTTCGCCACTTCAATCCTCGGGCTTCGACTGGGCATCACCTTGGACGGATTCTACAGCGGCCTGCGTCCTGTCAACCTTTACACGGCTCCCAATTTGTCGCACCTCGACTCCCTGCAGTATGACTTCAAGAAATTGGAAAAGGTTGATTGTCGGATGGATGCCGACCTCGACCCAGAGATGCCGCTTATCATTGCCTTCGACGCCAACGCCAACATCAACTGGATAGTTATCGGCCAGGTGGGAGACGATACCAAGTTGCGGGTTGTCAACTCTCTATACACGAAGTATGATAGGAAACTTCCAGAACTGGTGGAGGACTTCTGCCAATACTATATGTATCTCAGTTATAAGTATGTCGTGTTCTATTATGATACGACCTTTATCGCGAACAACTATGCCCTTCATAATGACGACTTCCATGGCACTATATTGAAGATTCTGAAGAAAAATGGATGGATGGTGCAGGATGTCTGTATCGGTAAGCAGATGAACCATATCGACAAGCAGCTGCTCATTGACCGTATGTTCAAGGGACACGCCAAACATCAGGTGCTCATCAACAAGGACAACAACCGAGACCTGCTGCTGTCTATTGAGACGGCAGGAATATATAATGGTAAGAAGGATAAGCGTGGGGAGAAACTGGCTGAGACAGAGGAGGACAAACTTGAGAACCGTACTGACGGGTCTGATGCTTTTGACACATTATGTATCGGCGTGGAGAAATTCCCGAAGTTCCAGTTGAGGATGACCGACGGGGTGGTAAGCTCCTTCGGGCGTGCCTAATAGGTATATCCACACATGGCCATGCCCATCAGCAGCGGACGTTGATCCCGCGTGGGCATGCCGGACACTGGGCTGAAACCTGTAATGCCGGGCTCCAGCCTTTTTATTTTCTATGGCATTCACCTGTTCCATACGTGTGATGATGTCGCGACCGCCCATAACCGTCGTGCTAATCTCATGGTTGATATTGAATGATAAAACTCTGAAAGAGGTATGGCAGACACATTGAACTGAATAAAGTCTGTCATGCTCTCCATGATTCTCTTTGCTTCCTCTGCTGTGGCTGCATGAGACTGCCTTACTTCTTTAGTGGTGATGTCATCTCCTCCATCCTCCGCCTGGAGTCGTGGTGATAGATGATGCGACTCATCTCCTTATGGCAGTCGTTATATTCCGATACTGTTGCGGTCATAATAATTTTTAGTAATGGCCCGACTTTTATTTTTCCTTTGCAAAGTTAGCGCAAGCGTGGCCCTGCAAGGTCAGGCCTCCGGTTTGAACCAAATTTTTCATAAAAATCTTGCTGTCGCTATTCAGATTTTTACAGGCGCAGACGTGAAAATTTTGGCCACAAAACCTTGCATTTACGCCACTTCCTCTTGCTGCTTTCTTATGCACGTAAAAATTAAGAAAGTCGAACCAATTAAAAATTTACAATTATGACAGCAACAGTTTTCACATCGGAATTTCAGAACGACCGCTTCAATGAGAGTCGCAGATTGTTCAACCACGACCTTTTCCAGGTGGAGGTTTACGGAGAAGACAACGAGTCCATGACATTCGAAGTAATGGCAGACTCAATGACAGCAGCCACCGCAGAGGCCGAGAGAATGGCTATGGAGAACATGATAGACATTCAGTATATCAATGTGACCGCCATGTGATTATTCAGATTTTGTTTCACCATTCAATATTTACAACTATGAAATTTACAGAGCACGACGAGAAAGTTATGGAGAAGTTCGCTTCGATGATCATCTCACGTATGGAACAGATGAAGGCCGGAGATTGGAAGAAAGGCTGGATTGGTTCCGACATCACAGGGGGGCCAGTGTCGATCTCGGCACGCCCCTACGCTGGGGTCAATGTCCTGATGCTGCTGATGGACACAACCATGAGAGGATATAAGTATCCTATCTACTGCACCCTGAAGCAGGCCAACCTCCTCGGCGGCCACGTCAACAAGGGCTCGGTCTCCATGCCGGTCATCTTCTGGAAGTTCAACATCACAGACCCGTCAGGACGGAAGCTCAGTTTGGAGGAGTACAATCGTCTGTCTCTTAGCCAGCGTTCTGCCTGCACGGTTATCCCCATCCTCAAATCCTACAACGTCTTCAATATCCAGCAGACTAATCTCGGTGAGGTGTGCCCACAGAAGATTGATGAGCTGGCCAAGACGTTTGAGGGCGCGACCCTTTCAGACACACGGGGTATGTATAAGAATGCTGCTATCGATAAGATGCTCAAAGAACAGACATGGCTCTGCCCCATCACCTACACCAAGGAATCAACAGGTGCCATGTACTCGCCATCGAAGGACAGAATCATCGTACCGCGCAAAGGTCAGTTCAAGGTACACACGGCGCCTGAGGATGTCTATGTCGATGGGCAGGAGTTCTACACCACGCTCCTCCATGAGATGATACATTCTACGGGTATAGTGAGCAGACTGAACCGCAACACTGGCCATCGTTTCGGCGACAAGCTCTATGCCAAGGAGGAGTTGGTGGCTGAGCTCGGGGCGGCAAGATGCGGACAGGCTCTGGGGTTCGATGCCCGCATCCTCGACAACAACGCTGCCTATCTCGATGGATGGATTCAGTCATTGCAGGAGGAGCCGAAGTTCGTCCTCACCTTATTGGGAGACGTTGACAAGGCCAGCCGTATGATACTGGATAAGTTATCCGCCTAAGGTGATGCCCAGCCGGAGCCCTGAGAAATCAGGGCTTTTTTTATGTTCGTGCCGGCATAGACCTCATGAGTTGCACTGTTTGGCTGCACTCAAACAGAGGAACTGATGAGAGAGAGGATGGGACAGTTGCCATGAAGGCTGTGATGAACGCCAGGCTAACGCCAGACTCACCCATCACTGCCACCATTGCCATGTGCGTTCATGCGCCACGCTGGCTAAGCAATTGCACAGTGTGTGCTTCGCAAAACACCTTGCAATTGCAAAGGAGGTATGGCAATTTCTTAACGTGCGACTCACCGCTCATAGCTTCGCAGTGAGACGCACGACCGCCGATAGGGGCATAATTGCCTACATATTCCGCTAAACTCAAATAGGGGCAATTCCAAGTCGGTTTTAGGGCGGTGGGGAGGCTGACTCCAGAAAGGCGCCCCTCCGCCGATTTCGAACCGCGTAAAACATTGATGTGGTGGAGGTTGCGAAATCGGCGGAGTGCAAACCCGGCTCGAAAACCCACGACGATTTCTTCAGAAATGGCCGTGGGACCCGCTTTCTTCGCCGGAGAGAGGTATTTTGCGCGGCAAAATGAAGATTTTTTCTGCCTTTTCAGGCAAATTAACAAAAGGATTTTATATCTTTGCGATGCAAAACTAATATTAGTTTCATAACATATGGAAAACCTAAACTGCACAGCAATCGACTTCGAGACAATGACGCCTGAAAGAACAAGTGCTTGCGCCATTGGATTGGTCAAGGTAGTGGATGGAGTAATCGTAGAGAAGTTCTACACTCTCCTGAAGCCTATACCTGACAACAGAGAAACAAACAACTCTCATGTAAACGGCATAACTCCGGAAATGGTGAAGGATGCTCCCACTTTCGAAGAAGCATGGCCAAGATTGAAAGACCTTATCGACAACCAGGTGCTCGTCGCACATAATGCGGAATTCGACAAGGACGTTCTCATTAAGGTTTGCGCCTACTATGGCATCTTCTGCAGATTGAGAACGTTCATCGACACGTATGAATTGACAGGAACATCGTTGGAAGAATCATGTATGAAGATGGGGCTACCGCTCGACAGTCATCACGATGCGCTCTGTGATGCCGTAGCCTGCGCTGAAATATTGCTCAAACTTAACGGCAAGGAGATAAGCATACCCAAGAATCTGGGTACAGGGAAACGTATCAAGGCGAAAGAACTCAAAAAAGAAACCAAACAGCCTCTCAATCCAGATGAAGTTGAGAACAAAGACACCACATTCTTTATGAAAAAGGTTGTCCTCACCGGCAATCTTCATAGTTTTCCACAAAGAGAGGAGATTGCGGAACTGCTGAGAAAGTATGGAGCAGACATTAACTCTTCTATCTCGAAGAAAACACAAATCGTGATAGTTGGCGAAGGTGCTGGTCCTTCCAAGATGAAGAAGATAGCAGAACTGAAAGACCAGGGAATAGAAATCAGAATCATCGAAGAACCTGAATTCCTTCAAATTCTTAGCGAAGAGAATATAAGATAGGAAAAGACTATAAATCTCGGGGGCAGAGCGCTCATGAGCGCCCTGCCCTCACTTTTTTTGCCCGAAAACTGAAAATTTCGGGGAAAATGTTTGGTTTCTAATATTAGTTTTCGTATCTTTGCCAACGGATAAAGGACAGTAGTTGTATCTACTCCGTGGAGCGTCGGTTATCGCTCGGCCTGATGGCAGGGCTTTTTTTATGGATATAGGGTATTGCCTAATTATATGACGGCTGCCTTCCCGTGAATTTTGCCACTCTTCGGAGTACAGCACTGTTCTTTATCCAACGGGGAGAGCAGCCGTCACCCGTATCAAGGCGGTTGCAAGGATAAAGAACAGTGCTATGCAACAGACAAGCATCAACTTCGAACAGGGCTACGCACTCAGCCCTTCTGCTTCAAGTCGGAAGACCCTGAAGGAGAGAATCCAGAGCGCGAAATCAAGTGTTAACAAATGGCTCGACACCAAGAGCGAGTTCTACAGCCGTATCGCTGAGTTCGAGGTGACGCGCCGCGTCGCCATCCGCATCGGCGTTGTATTCCCGCTGGCCATGGTCGTTGGCGCGGCGTGCGCAGAGCAGGCTCCGCTGGTGACAGTAGCGGCCATGGCAGTGAGCGGATGGCTCGTGTACCGTCTGAACCAGGACGAGAAAGGAGGCAAGGCATGACCAAGATTTATGATGCCAACGGGAATTATGTTGGCAAGGATTGTTACTTCATCCTCTGCCGTCTCTTCTCCGGCACAACGAAAGCAGAAAAGGCCATAAAAGATTTGGTAGCCAATCTAAGCTACTACTCCATGGAAGCGACCGAACTCCATAAGTTCGAAGAGTGGCTGAGAAATTCTGTCGAGACAATAAGGGAAGGTCTGGCTAAGAGTTGGGAAATTAAGGTTGAGTCGCGTCCTGATGGAATAGACGGCAATGGCATGTGTTGTTATGAGTTCTACATCTATCGTTTACGCTCCGGATGCCCGGTACAAATTTGTTATATCTATCTATATAAGTCGAATCTTCAATTAGACTTCAGCGAGAAGGGAGGCAAACAATGACTAACGAGGAAGTGAAGAAGGTGCTGCACACCTTCGTCGACGATGACCAACTGGATTACTTCTTAAGCAACATCGATGTTGCCATGGACGTCATCCTTAATGAGAACGAGGTCAGCGAGCCGATGATCATCAGGCTCTCGGCGGCGCTGAACAGAATGAGAATGGTATTCAAGAACATCAAGACTGAAATCGAGGAAGGAGGAATTGTCAATGAATGATGAGAAAGAAGTGGACATCATAAAGACTGTTCTCGACGCTTACTTCTCCACCCGCAACCCTAACGGCACGATGCTGAACTCGGTAGTGGATGACAAGACAACGCAGGACATCATCGACGACCTACAGGAGACGCTTGCCGTTACTGACGAGGACGTGGTTAAATACATGGTGCTCCATGGCTACATGCTGACCAACGCAGAGGACGGTTCGCCGGTTTGGAGAATCTACAGGATGAGATAACTTCGCAAGAAGGTACTTGGCACTGGGCATCCGCTTGAAGAAGGCGGGTGCCCTTTATTATTTTTTTTTCCACACAAACAGAGAAATTAACGCTGAAATTCTTGTTTTGTATGGAAAAATAAGGTATATTTGCAACCGAAATCAATTAAGACGGATCCAAGTGCGACATAGATTAGATAATTCTCTGGCAAACGGCCAGAAGCAGGCCGGGGAGGTACCTTCCTGGCCTGTGTCGTAAAGGGCGGAACTAAAAATCGGGAACCATGCAGATAGCAACACGAACAGACAACAACGAGCAGCGGAAATGGGTGGACATCTACGAATATGTGCCCTACTTCCACTATAGCTGCTTTGACGAGACTCAGCTGAAGGCGCTCAAACGCGCCAAGCGTAACCTCACCCAGCAAAAGAAGAGCATCAACAAGGCCCTGGGGCTGCTGGACAAAATGATAAAGGGGATGGAAGAGTAGGTATTTTTACTGCCCTCACTACTGTTGTAACTTTGCGGTAAAGGAAATCAGAAGATGATCACGATAAACCAAGGGCTGTCAGGCTCCTATTTCTCATCTGTGATACCCGATGTGAGCTATACCATATCGGGCATCAAGTCGGGTGTCTCCATGTCCATCGACGGCTCGGAGATATACAATGAGATTCTCTATCCCGTGAACGGAGTAGTGACACTGGCCGACCTCTCCGGACTGATGACAGCCTACACCCGCAAGAAACTCAAGGCTACACTCAGCATCACCGTCACCGAAATGGCCAGTTCCGACAGCGTGACTGCCACGGAGACCATGACGGCCACCATCATCTATTGCACGGCCGACTTCATCAACGGAGCAGACGATGTGAGCGCAGAAGACTTCGCCAAGACTCACTTCCTCTCCATCCTCATAGGTCGAAAAATTACGTCCATGGGACGGCTGGAGTTCCTCCACTACCTCGGTACCGAGTCGGCCAGCGTGACCGCCACTTACAGCGACGGCACCACCGCCACCTTCACGCCACCGGCCGTGAAGGGCAATGATGTCTATACTACCATCGACGTGTCGCCCGACCGCTTCATCACGGCTGGCAAGACGCTCATCAGCTTTGCCGTCTATGCCGGCAACCGCACGCAGGCCTTCGACATCGACCTCGACCAGCCCGACTGCGCGCCGGTGCTGCTCTTCGTCAATTCATTCGGCGTAGAGGAGTTACTCTACTGCACTGGTGTCCACAAGGTGGCTCCAAGCTACAGCCGTAGCTCTGCCTATATCGAACGCTACAAGCGCAACTATAAGATTGAGGAGACCCGCAAGTTCTCGGCCGACACCGGCTACCTGACCGTGGCAGAGCAGAACTGGGCCGATGATCTGTTCCGTTCGGACTATGTGCGAGTGGTGACCTTCAAGAACGGCAAGCCCATCGTGGGCAAGGAAGTTGTCATCACGGACTCAAAGAGCGAGGTCAGCAACACAGATGACAACATGTCGCGGTTCACCTTCGACTACCAGTACTCCCAGATGAACCACAACGTGGTGGACCTGGGACGTGCCGGGAGAATATTCGACAATACATTTGACTATACATTCAACTGATATGAAAAAACTATATAACAAATTCGCCACATGGATGTGTGGCATACCATCTGACAAGTATGCACACGTCATCTGCTGCCTCCTGATTGCCTTCGTGGCAGGAGCGGCATCGTTCTATTTCTTCAATCTCATCCACTGCGGCATCA
>Ga0256406_1003261_pt1 | contig 20531 bp, 12 predicted proteins | sample RumenRJG_03DNA_FD_185986 | JGI IMG/M metagenome (GOLD analysis project Ga0256406, IMG submission 185986) | Bovine rumen microbial communities from Lethbridge, Alberta, Canada - RJG_03 | ecosystem: Host-associated > Mammals > Digestive system > Stomach > Rumen | place: Canada: Alberta | collected... | reverse complement strand
TGATTGCTTCACGATGGGAATGGAAGCGAGAAGGGTGGTGCGGATGCCTTCGTAATAGTAAGATGTGGAGCCGAAAGAGTAGAGGAGGGTAGGCTCATAGTGATAGACGCGGGCATTGTAGGTGTCGGTGTTGAAATAGGTGATGCCCATGTCTATGCGGCATTTTGTTCTGAGGCTTTGCCAACGGATGTTCTCTCCGATTGCAAAGCCTTTTTCGTTGGGATTGTTGCCAAAGGTGACGAGGGCACCTGTGACCGATGTGCGGAGAGTGAGAGACGGTGTGAGGTTGTAGTTCAGTTGTAGTTTCAGGTTGTGGTTGGTGTTGTATTCGAGAGTGGTGAAGTCACCGTTCTTACGGTGGTAGGTGAAATCCTTCTGTTTGGTTTTGATGCGGTAACGTGCCAAGAGATTCCATTTTCTGTTGGTGGAATAGAGTGCCTGCACCATCCCTTCATAGCCACTCGAACTTTCCGATACCCCTTGCTTCCACCAGGGAAAATACATGGCATCCACATACGCTTCTATCTCCATGTTCTTGATGGCCTTCGAAGTCCATCCCAAAAGGATACCCTCTTCATTCTGCACTTTCGTGTTTTCTCCAAAGGCTTTTCCGTTGATGCTGAAGAACTTGGCACCGTAATATCTGCCAATGACCATAAAACTATTGGTACTATTGGCGCGCCAACGAAGGATATTGAGACTTGCCACACCATTCTGCTTCTCCGTGCTGCTGAATGCCGTCTCCCCGCTAAAAGAAAGGGACTTGTATCTGTATGCATATGCCATGCTTCCCACCAGAAAATCCTTTCCGCTGGCATTGTAATAGCGGTATGCACTGGCTTTCGTGTCGTACTTGGGCATCAATGGCACATCCAGATGTGTGGCAACCACCGTGGCAGAAAGACGTAGTTCCTTGTGTTCCCAATGCACGTTGCCTCCGAAGTTGCTGATGCTGAGGTTCCCCTTCTTGCTTCGTTCCAGTTGGGTGCGGTGCAAACCATCCGTTTTCAGCGATGACATACCAGTGGAGTCACTGTTGTAGGTGCCTTCTTCTTTCCTGTATGAGCCAAATGCGGAGAGTTGCCAATCTTTCAGTCGTAAGGTGGCAGCCCCTCCTGTGAAATAACCCGTCTCTGCCGTCGATGAGTGCTTCTTGATGCCCTCGTCCATCCTGTCCATGGCACTCAACATGGTCATCTTGCCGAATTTCATTCCGCTATTTATAGCCAGACCTTTTCCGAAACTAACCTTGTAATTGCCCACAATGGCACTTTTCACGCATCCTACCTCCTTCAACATCACATACCCCGATACATAGTCCACCCCTCGTTCTCCTGCATCCTTTTCCATACTCAATCCGGCGTGCAAATGCCCCATGCTCGAAAAAGCATATCGGAACGCATGATGAAGCGGGTCACCGCGATACACCTTATTGGGCGATTTCTCCAAAACCTTCGCCGGCACATCTGCATATCCTGCCTTCCAATAAAACGGCACATCCGTCCTCCACACCGCCTCATGCTTTCCATATCGTAGCAACTTCCCTGTCGTCAGGTCTTGTGTGTCGCGATTCTGTCGCAACTCCCTCACCTCCACAAATAACCGCAGCATCTCCCTCTCCTTCATCCCCAACTCCCTTACGAACATCAACTCTCCCAAACTCTCCACAGGCTTGTTTTTCTCCACATACTTCACAATTCCCTCCACCTGTTCCTTGCTCAGAAACGGCAGCACCTCCAAGTCTTCCTTCCTCACCTCATTGATGTTGATGGGTTGTGCATGCACCTCCTGCAATTGTTCTATCAACTCCTCGTCCATTCCTTCTTCCTCTTCTGCCATCAGTTCCACAAAATCCTCCCACGCCATAGGTTTTCCCTCAGTTTCCGTTTGGCAAAAGGCAGGGGTGGCGATGAGCCATATATATAATAATGTAGATATAATTTTTCTCACTTTCCTTGATTTTGATACAAAGGTATAGACTTTTTGCGAGGTGAACAAACTTTGCAACCCGATTGCAAAACTTTCTTCGTACCTTTGCACCGTAAATAAAAAAAAAGGAAAAAACAATGGATTATGTATTGAATGTTTTGCAGGCAGTCGTGGGCATCGTCAACGAGATGTCGCCCTATCTGCTGTTGGGTTTTTTGTTGGCGGGCATCATGCATGCTTTCATCCCCGACGGCTGGTTTAACAAATATCTGAGTGGAAACACGATGCGGTCGGTCATCAATGCCGCCATCTTCGGCGTGCCACTGCCTCTGTGTTCCTGTGGCGTGATACCCACCGCCATGTCCCTTCGTCGCGAAGGTGCCAGCAAGGGTGCGGTGGTGTCCTTCCTGATTGCCACGCCACAGACGGGTGTGGATAGCATCTTCGCCACCTATTCGTTGATGGGACTTCCCTTCGCCATCGTGCGTCCTATTGCCGCCTTGTTCACGGCAGTGATGGGTGGAGCGTTTGTCACGTTGGAGACCCACCTCTCACCCTCCCTACAGGGAGGGAGTAGTATCTCTGCCAATGAGGAAACTAACGAACAAAGTAACCACCCCCTCCCTGTAGGGAGGGTGAGGGGAGGGTCTGCTATTTTGTCTGCCCTCCGCTTCGGCTTTGTCGAAATGATGGAGGACATCGGCAAGTGGTTGGTTGTGGGTCTTATCGTGGCGGGACTGATTACCGCCTTGGTGCCCGATGAGTTCTTCGCCATCTTCAAGGACAACACCGCCCTGAGTATGCTCTTGGTGCTGTGCATCAGTGTGCCTATGTATATCTGTGCCACGGGCAGCATCCCTATCGCGGTGGCACTCATGATGAAGGGCTTGACACCCGGAGCCGCCTTGGTGATGCTCATGGCTGGTCCTGCCTGCAATGTGGCAAGCATCTTGGTCATCAACAAAGTGTTGGGCAAGAAGACGCTCCTGCTCTATCTCGCCGCCATCATCATAGGTTCCATCCTCTTCGGTGTGGCGATTGACCAACTGCTGCCCCGCGAGTGGTTCACCGACCATCTGATGAGCACTCACGCCTGCTGTCACGATGTGGCAGGCTGGTTCGAGTGGACTTGCACAGGCATCCTCGTTCTCCTCTTGCTCAATGTGCTCCGCATGAAGTTGCAGCACAAGTCTGCATGCTCTTGCGGACACTGCCATACAGACCCTCTCTGTCCTCACGGGCATCTCCCCCATAATGGGGAGAGCCATGCGGCTTGTTCCTCAACAGCAAACACCCCGGATGGTTCTCCCCTCCCCATTACGGGGGAGGGGCAGGGGGAGAGGGTCTTCTTCTTCCATATCAAAGGCATGACTTGCAACCATTGCCGTGCCAACGTCGAGAAAGTCATCCGCACCGTCAAGGGTGTGGAGTCCGTATCCGTTGACCTCCAGAGTGGCATCGCTACTGTGACAGGCGATGGCATTGATGACAAGGCTGTGAAAGAGGCGGTGGAGAGCATCGGATTTTCGATTGAGGAATAGGCACGGTAGATACCTTGTTCCACAGCCTCAAAATCGGTCTGAGTCACACCCCTATCATAGGTGTGACTCAGACCACTACCATAGGTGTGACTCACACCGATTTTGAGGCTGTGGAACACCCGTTCTGGAAGAACTGTCGGAAGGGGAGAATGTGGAACGCTTTTTCAGGGGGACGATAGGTTGGAGTGAGTTTTAAGGCAAATGGATGGGGAGGTCTTCGTAGCAAGGCTCGTCCCTCAAGAATTTCAATGCTTTATCTTGCCATGTCTTGCTGATGAAGTAGGGCGCATGTGCCATCTTGATATGAAGATTGCGGCGATGGATTTTGTATGGATAAGCTAGCATGGCACAACGCTCACCTATGTTTACGGAGAGACTTTCGGGGTCTAAGTCGTAGAACACGTTGCCAATGACTTTGACCTTTCTGGTGTTTCGCATGGGGATGGGACATTGGTCAAGGATATAATAGTAGTCATCCTTTCTTTGACCATAATTGTTTACGCCAGCAATGGTGGTGTGGCCGCTGTCGGGTCTTTCATTGACTATTCTCGCGCGGCTCATTTCTCCGTTTGAAGGAATATCCGCTTCCATAAACATGGTGGCTTTCACTACATCACCCGTGTAGATTTTCTTCCCTTTGTCATCACGGTAGCCCGTATAGAAGCCAGCGAAGATGACAGGGAAGATTTTGATGTCTTTGAACACCTCCAGATTCTGAAGCCTTCCTGTCAACTTGAAGTCATCTAACGTCAAATAATGCTCGGCTTTTTTATCCTGCGTCCAGAAGAACAGGAGGTCACGATAAAAGAATAGGTTACCCACGCTGGCATAGCCAAATGTGCAGTCGCTCTTGATAAACCTTACTTCGATTTCGTCAAAGTAGTGGTCGGTATCAACATCCATTAAAAAATCATCCAAGAACTGTTCAACATTCTCTTGGAAATCTGCATTAGAACACATTACCTTTGCTTTCATATCTACTTGTTTTAGTGAATATGATGCAAAGGTAATGCGTGATGTGGCAAGAACGTTGCACAGTGGGAAGGAAAATGGATTAATTATTGTTATATCCGTATTTTCGAGTACCCAATTTCTCTTTGTAGAGAGATTCTCTTTGTATAGCAATACTTGGAATAATATTCAAAGGCAATGTCTCAAGAATAGACCACTGAAAATAATTCTTTGCATAATTAGGATCATTCATGCATAACTTCTTTAATGTGACATCGTTGCCATGTCCAGTGTCTGCATACTCTGCCCATCTATTCCAAATGCCACTTTTCTTATCATTCTTGACATCTTTATACGTTACTCCAACATATTGTTTCCCATTATTTTTGTCTAAGATGACATATACACAATTACAAGCTTCCAATTTTGATTTCCATTCAGAATTATTGGATTCAATAATACTTTTTAATTGATGATAGTTTAATCTTACATCTTCGTATCTTTTAAAAATGGGGAGGTCGTTTTGTTCTATACCTTTGTCTATACGTACTACTTCTTTTATGTTATACCAATATTGATTCCATTTATAAGCTGGAGTTTTCCAATCAACAATTACTCGTTCTTTTAAAACATCAAATTCTTTTACTTCTTCAAAATTGAACACACATATTTCCTCTCCATTTTCATTAAATCCAGTTTGACGTTCGATTCCATAATTCTTGTATACTCCAACAAATCTGGATTCTAATTTGTCCTCACCTATAAAAGCGACAATATAATCAACATTTTCGAACAGACTTCTTTGCTGCTCTCTTTGATAGTTTAAGAATGTCTGCCGGTCAGTACGGTATAGTTCATACAAGGTAGTCCCATCATACTTTTTTCCATGCACTATCACTCCTTCAGATGAAAGTCTTTGATCAGCATGTCTAAGCATTTTTATGCGCTTGGGTGAGGTCGCATCAAATTCGGCATTCCTCTCTTTTAGCAACTCTTGGATGCTAATAATTGAATCTAAATTTCTCATTGATTAATTCGTTAAGTTTTTGTGTTCAAGTTGTGCAAAGATACATATTCCTTTGGCAAAAATGTTGCACAGTCTCAATCTTTTTTGTAATTTTGCGAAAAATAATTGTTATGGCTAAGAATTTGTTTGCACGCTACATTTGGGAGTTGACTACCATTTATCGTGCTGGGCGTATCACACTGAAAGAGTTGAATGAGCGCTGGCAGGATTGTTATTTGTATGATGGAAAGGATATTCCTCGTCGTACGTTTGACTATCATCGCAAGGAGATTGAAATGCTGTTTAACCTGAACATCATTTGTGACAAGCACGATAACACCTATCATGTGGAGGATGATGATGACTATCGCAATGGGGAATTGCGTCGGTGGCTTGTCAATAGTGTGGCTGTGAGTTCAATAGTGCGTGAAGCAGAAGATTTGGGTAGCCGTATTGCTTTGGAGTACATACCATCAAGCGAGCCTTTCCTACCCAATATCATTCAGGCTCTGCGAGAGAATAAAGTTATTTCGTTTGTTTATCAGAGTTTCGATAGGGATACACCAACACAACACACGCTCATGCCTTATGCACTCAAGTTGTTTCGTCAACGTTGGTACATTGTGGGTAAGCCATTGGATGATGAAAGGACTCTTATTTTTGCTACTGATCGTATCAGCACGTTAGCCATAGAAGAGAATACTTTCAAATATCCAAAGGACTTTGACATCAACGACTATTACAGCGATTCCTTTGGCATCATTATCGAAGAAGGTGTGCCATGTGAGCACATTGTGATTAAGGTGGCAAGCCCTCAAGTGAAATACTTGCGTTCCCTGCCTCTTCATTCATCCCAACGTGAAACAGTCACGACACCTGAACACTCCATTTTTGAATATGACTTGAAGCCAACTTATGACTTTGAGCAGGAACTTCTCTCGCATCGCGAAGATTTTGAAGTCCTCCAACCCGAGTCTTTGAGAAATAGAATGAAGGCTATTGTGCAGAATATGTATAAAAGGTATTGTGCTGATGCCTCTTGCCCCAGCCCATAAGACCGGCTGCCTCTAATAAAAAGAACCCAAATAGTGTGTGGAGAAAGTGTTTTTTCGGGGCACTAAACTTAAGGGCAAAAAAAATGGGTTGCCGCTGCAACCCGAACCTTTGTTAACCTTAAATCTAATACTATGAAAAACACGTTGCAAAGATAGAGGGTTTTTTCGTCACTGTCAAGAAAAAAAATAAAAAAACGAGTTTTTTTTGATTTTTCTTGATTTATATCAACCAAAACAGGTAAAAAGGCATAAAAAACAAAAAACTTTGGACGGAAATGGTGCGTATGTCATTTTTTATTCTTAATTTTACATCGTAAATTGCGGGAGAAGGTGCTGATGAGAAGAAAATGAGAGAATGCGGGGCGGAAAAATGAGAGTGTGAAGGAATGGGGGAATGAAAAGAGGGGAGAGTGAAATAGTGGTGAAGAGGAGGGCTGAAAAAGTGGAGGGGAGGAGCGTTGGTGGGTGGTGTTGATGTGAGATTAGACGATAAAAAATGACAACATAAAATGAATTTTAGATGGAACTACGAACCACCTACAACCGAAAACGAGGCATGTGCCGAGGGGCTGGCTGAAGAGGTCAGAGTGACCCCTGCCATTGCACAGATGCTTGTGGCGCGCGGCATACGCACGGCTGAACAGGCAAAGAAATATTTCCATCCGCAGTTGTTGGATCTGCACGACCCTTATCTGATGAAAGATATGGACAGGGCGGTGGAGCGATTGAACGAAGCGATGGGGCAACGTGAGCGCATCATGATTTATGGTGACTACGATGTGGATGGCTGTACGGCTGTGGCTTTGGTTTATAGGTGTATTACGCAGTTCTACTCCAATGTGGAATGTTACATACCCGACCGCAGTGAGGAGGGGTATGGCGTTTCGATGAAGGGAGTGGATTATGCGGCAAGCCAGGGTGTGAAACTGGTGATTGTGTTGGATTGTGGCATTAAGGCGATTGATGAAATTCAGTATGCCAAGGACAAGGGCATCGACTTCATCATTTGTGACCATCATGTGCCCGACGAGGTGTTGCCTCCTGCTGTGGCTATATTGAATGCCAAGCGGTTGGACAATACATATCCTTATCTTGATTTGTCTGGTTGCGGCGTGGGCTTCAAGTTCATGCAGGCTTTTGCTATCAGCAACGGCATTCCGTTCAGTCGATTGATTCCGCTGCTCGACCTCTGTGCCATCAGCATTGCGAGTGACATCGTGCCCATCATGGGCGAGAATCGCATCTTGGCTTATCACGGATTGAAGCAGTTGAACAACAATGCCAGCGTGGGTGTGAAGGCGGTGCTGGAAGTGTGTGGATTGACGGGTAAGGACTTGACGATGAGTGACATCATTTTCAAGATTGGTCCGCGCATCAATGCGAGTGGACGTATCCAGAACGGCAAGGAATCGGTGGATTTGCTGGTGGAACGTGATTATGACAAGGCATTGAAGATGGCGCAGACCATCAACCAGTATAATGAGGAGCGCAAGGAACTGGACAAGCGCATGACGGAGGAAGCGAGTCAGGTGGTGGCGCACTTGCCCCAGATAGAGGACAAGAGTGCCATCGTGATTTATAATGCAGACTGGCACAAGGGTGTCATTGGCATCGTGGCTTCACGTCTCACAGAGGAGTTTTTCCGTCCTGCGGTGGTGCTCACGCTCGATGGCGACATCGTGACGGGCAGTGCGCGTAGTGTGAGCGGTTTTGATGTTTATAAAGCCATCCAAAGTTGTGAGGATTTGCTTGACAACTTTGGTGGACATACGTATGCGGCAGGCTTGTCGATGAAGGTGGAGAACGTGGCTGAGTTCAGCCGGCGTTTCGAGGCGTATGTGCATGAGAACATTGACCCCGAACAGACGCGCCCGAATCTGGACATCCATGCTGTCATCAACTTCAAGGACATCACTCCGAAATTCTTCAACGACCTCAAGCGCATGCGTCCTTATGGTCCTGATAACCCCAAGCCGATGTTCTGTACAAAGAATGTGTTTGACTATGGCACTAGCAAGGTGGTCGGTCGCCAACAGGAACACATCAAGTTGGAGTTGGTGGATAGCAAGTCGAACAATGTGATGAATGGCATTGCCTTCGGACAGAGTTCGCAAGCGCGTTACATCAAGACGAAACAAGCGTTTGACATTGTGTATAGTGTGGAGGAGAACACTCGCAAGCATGGCGAGGTGCAACTTCAGATAGAGGACATCAGGACGCATGAGGAAGTGTTGAAGGATTGAAAATTTGAAAGACTGAAGAATTGAAGCCTCTTGACATACTGAAGGAATACTGGGGCTATGACTCTTTTCGTGGCATCCAGGGTGATATCATTGAGAGTGTTCTCAATGGGCATGATACGTTGGGGCTGATGCCAACGGGTGGCGGCAAGAGCATTTGTTTTCAAGTGCCGGCACTGATGCGTGATGGGGTGTGCATTGTGGTCACACCGCTCATTTCGCTAATGAAGGATCAGGTGCAGCAGTTGAAGAATCGTGGCATCAAAGCGGAGGCAGTCTATTCGGGCATGATGAGGGAAGACATCGTCAGAGTGCTCGACAATGCAGTTTTGGGTGGTTACAAATTGTTGTATGTCTCTCCCGAACGCCTTTCTACTGAAATCTTTCTGGCAAAACTGGCGCGTATGCGTCAAGTGAGCATGATTGTGGTTGATGAGGCGCATTGTATTTCACAGTGGGGCTACGATTTCCGTCCTTCGTATCTGCAAATCGCAAAGATGCGGAATCTCTTGCCCAATGGGGATGTCCCCGTCTTGGCATTGACGGCAACTGCCACACCTAAAGTGGTGGATGATATACAGGAACGGCTTGGATTTAAGGAGAAGAACGTCTTTTCCATGAGTTTTGAGCGCAAGAATCTTATCTATGTGGTGCGTGAAACGGAGGACAGGGCAGGGGAAATACTGCATATCTTGCAGGGAGTGCCCAATGGCAGTGCCATCGTCTATACGCGTACTCGTCAGCAGACGGTTGAAGTGGCGCGGTTTTTGGAAGAGAATGGCATCACAGCCAGCAACTATCATGCAGGTTTGACCGATGCGGAGAAGGATTATCGGCAAATCAACTGGACGAAGAACCGAGTGCGTGTGATGGTGGCGACAAATGCGTTTGGCATGGGCATCGACAAGCCCGACGTGCGGCTGGTCATCCATTTCAACATGCCCGATTCGCTTGAAGCATACTTTCAGGAAGCAGGACGGGCAGGACGTGATGGCAAGACTTCCTACGCTGTGCTGCTCTACAACCATCAAGATCTCAAGACGCTCAACCGACGAGTGCCAGAGACCTATCCCGACCTCGATTATGTGAAGCAGACCTACGAGAATGTGGCTTACTTTCTGCAAGTGGGTGTGGGTGAGGCTTTTGGACGCACGTTCTATTTCCCGATGGAAACTTTCTGCCGACGGTTCCATCAGTTCCCTGTACAGACCAACGCTGCCCTTCAATTGCTCAACAATGCGGGTTATCTTGAATATCATGAGGAGCAGGAGTTTAAGTCGGCACTTCACTTTATTCTTCGCAAAGAGGAACTATATCGTATCTATGAGACCGACGAGGAAAGTGACCTCGTCATTCAGACCATTCTGCGCACCTATCCAGGCGTGTTCGCTAACTTTGTCTATATTGAAGAAACCAACCTGTCCCACCTTACAGGGTTGTCGGTTGAGCGTGTCTATCAGATACTGAAAGACTTGCATCATCACCGCATCATAGATTTCATTCCTCATCGTAAGACACCGACGGTGGGTTACGCTGTAGCCCGTGTTGACACCGAACTCATCACCCTTCCGCCGATGGTGTATGAAGACCGTAAGGCGGACTTTCAGCAGCGCATCGACGAGATTGCCCACTATGTCACTTCCACCGATACTTGTCGCAGTCGTATGCTCCTTCAGTATTTTGGTGAAAAGAGCAGCCATGATTGTGGACAGTGTGACGTGTGTCTGGCAAAGAAAAAAACTCCTATTTCCCACGATGAAGATGTTAAGGAAGCAATCCAAACCATCACTTCTTTTCTTCAAGATGGCAAAGAACATCAACTAACAGATCTGAAAGCATTGCCTGTTAAGACCTCTGTTCTTGACGAAGCCATCCGTTATATGGTAGAGGAGGAGTTGCTTGTCATACAGGGAATGGAAGTTTCCTTAAATAACGTCAGTTCGATGAATTCCAACAAAAATAATTTATGACTCAAATTTCGGATATATTTTTACAACGGATTGCACGGATTATACGGATTTTTCGTCGCAAGAGGCGACGATGGCCGGATGCAGAACAATCCGAATGGCAGGAGCCGCCGAGGCTCAAAAATCCGTATAATCCGTGCAATCCGTTGTGGAAAAACACTTCCGAAACTTAAATTTATGAGAAATTCGTGGCTAATTCATGATAATTTATGTTCAAAATAAGACACGAACCTTTAGCTCGGCGTAGCCAATGCCCATGAACCTTTAGCTCGGCGTAGCCAATTAACCACGAATTTTTCATGAATTTAATTATTTGTAGTTTTCGTCGAATTCACGTTAAATAGTCAATAGTAGAATTGTAAATTGTCAAATTGTAAATTTTCCCCATGACCCCATTTGAAATCATTGCTCAAACCACTCAGGCCATTGCCGCCAACCCCTCCGATGCCGAGGCTTACAAGCAGCGTGCCGTCACCCTCTGCCAGATGCAGCAGTATGAGGAAGCTGAGAAAGATCTCAACACCCTTATTGATGCTCTTCATACGGAAGATGCCGAAATCTATCAACTTCGTGGTACGCTTCGTATGCAACGAGGTGACAAGACCGGTGCGCTCGATGATATGCGCAAGGCAATTGACCTCAATCCCGACTTGCTCGCTCATCTGAGTGGTGAGTTTAAGACCAAAGAAAAAGGGCATTGCTAATTTGCAATGCCCTTTTTGTATCAGTTCTTGTTGAGGCTACTTGATATTTCCTCGTATCTTCGTCAGATACTGTTGCATGTGCTCCTCGTCGCGGTTGTCGATGATCTCGATGATTTCTTTCATCTCTCGGCGAATCTGCTCCACCTGCCCTTTGGTGTAGGGGTTGAAGAGGATTTCGCGCAGCAGAGTGTCGTCCTCGCTGAGTACTCCTTTGGCTATCTTCATGTGACGCTTGAAGGTGGTGCCTGGGGCATCCTGGTGCTTCATCACGGCAGCGAAGGCGAAGGTGGAGATGAAGGGGATGGAGAGAGAGTAGGCCACGGTCTGGTCGTGTTCCTCGAAGGTGTATTCGAAGATGTTGAGGCCGAGACGAGAATAGAGGTCCTTGAAGAAGCAACGTCCCATGTAGTCACCTTCGTTGATGATGATGGCATTCTCATCACTCAGTTTGCCGAGGTTGGCAAAAGTGGGACCGAACATCGGGTGGGTGCTCACGTAGTGGAAGCCGCTCTTTTCGTAGTACTCCTTAAAGCCCGTCTTCACAGAGGATATGTCGCTGAGGATGCACGACTTGGGCAGATGTGGAATCACCTCGTCAAACACCTTGAGCGTGTATTTGAGACTCACGGCATTGATGACCAGTTCTGGCTCAAACGCATCAATCTCTTCCATCGATGTGAACCGCTGGGTGTTGTACATGAATCTCAGTCGTTTGGGGTCAATGTCATAGACAGCCACTTCGTGGTCGAACGACAGCAGGTCGGTAAAGAACGACCCCATCTTTCCTGCTCCTAATATCAGTATTTTCATACAGACCCTTCCCCCGCCTCCCCCGCAGGGGAGGAGTAGAATGTTGGTGGGGGAGATTCTACTTTTGTTGATATTGATGTGGTGACCACTCTCCCCAAGACCCGCCCCTCACAAGTTAGGGTTAAGGTTAGGGTTAAGGTTAAGGGGAGGGTCTTTACTTATTGATGATTTCGATTTGTTGACGTACACTTTCTTCGTGGATGCTTTCAAACACCTTGGCTACGAATTCGGGACCCATGCCGCAGAGTGAGCCTTGTACGCCACGCTTCGACAGAATCTCGTTGTAGCGAGTGGCTTGCAGCACCGTCATGTTGTGCTCCTTCTTGTAGTGGCCAATTTCACGGCATACGCGCATACGTTTGGCGAGGATGTCCATAATCTGGTTGTCCAGTTCGTCAATCTGCTTACGTAGGCTGACCAATCCCTCAGTGGTGGTGTGTTCGTCGCGGATGACAAGCAAGGAGAGGATGTAGTCGAGCACTTCGGGTGTCACCTGCTGCTTGGCATCGCTCCATGCCTTGTCGGGGTCGCAGTGGGCCTCCACAATCAGTCCGTCGAAACCGAGGTCCATGGCCTGCTGGCAGAGTGGGGCTATGAGTTCGCGACGTCCGCCGATGTGTGAGGGGTCGCAGATGATGGGCAAGTTGGGTATGCGGCGGTGCAGTTCGATGGGAATCTGCCACATGGGTGCGTTGCGGTAAATCTTCTGCTCGTAGGAGGAGAAGCCTCGGTGGATGGCTCCCATGCGCTTCACGCCAGCCTGATTGATGCGCTCCAAGGCTCCAATCCACAACTCAATGTCGGGATTGACGGGGTTTTTCACGAACACAGGCACATCCACACCCTTCAGCGCATCAGCCAATGCCTGCACGGCAAAGGGGTTGGCAGTGGTGCGTGCTCCAATCCAGAGGATGTCCATGTCGTATTTCAGTGCCAGTTCTACGTGTTCGGGTGTGGCGACTTCAGTCGAGATGAGCATGTGGGTTTCTTCTTTTACTTGCTTCATCCAGGGCAGTGCTTTCTCGCCATTGCCTTCAAAACCTCCTGGCTTGGTGCGTGGTTTCCACACTCCGGCACGGAAGTTGTGACAGCCTTTCATGGCCAGTTCACGTGCAGTTTCCATCACTTGCTCCTCAGTCTCGGCGGAGCATGGACCAGCAATCACGAACGGACGTTCGTTGTCGCTTGGCAAATTTAGGGGTTCAAGTTCGAGTTCCATATTTTGAGTTTGTTTTTAACCCAAATTGGTCATTAAGAAACAAATTACCATAATTAAAATAATTTTATCCACAAATTATCATAATTATAGAAATTAGTGGGTGAAATTATGATAATTATTCAAATTTGTTTTACGACAGAGCCACGAAGTGGCCTAATGACCGATTCGGGTTTAATCATCGCGAAGCGGTATGTTATATAAAGACAAGTTCCTGCGGGACGATTGAGCAGATTGAGCGGATTTTTCCAGAGCCTCTCAAGGCTTTCAAATCTGGGAAAATCTGTGCTATCTGTGGAAGTAAAATGGTTTTTTGTGAGACTCTCACAGAAATGGAAGGTCATACAGAAATCACAGAAATTCACGGAATCCTTTTAATCTAAAAAATCTTCCAAATCTTCCCATCGACCGCTTGCGGTCTAGTTATATATACAACTAATCCGCGTTGCGGATGATTTGGAAGATTTAGAAGATTGAGAAGATGATTAAGATTTCTTTGTGTGCTTCGTGCAGTCCATGAACGATTTCTTCACACCGCTCACGGTGTCCTTCCGTGCATTTCCGCATGAAACCCAAGTAAAGCATTGTGTACAAATTGAAAAATGAGGATAAGGTTGGGGTGGTGTGGCATGAAAAAGCCGGATTTTATGCAGTTTGTGCTTTGTATTGCATAAAATAGCGCATTTTTTATGCAGTTAATGTGGCGGAATGAATAAAAAGTAGTAATTTTGCCATCGAATCAATAGCAAATAATATGAAGACTATCATTTTGAATCAGCGCAAAGAGCGGGACGAGTTGATGTCACGCACATATTTGACACGGCATAACAGCCAAGATATGGATTTGTTGCTAAGTAGTCATCTTATAAAGTTGATAACGGGTCCTCGACGAGTAGGGAAGTCCACGCAAGCATTATTGATGTTGCGAAACAAGAATTTTGCCTATTTGAATTTTGATAGTCAATCATTGTTGGATGCGTGGGACGCAGACCTTGTCATCCGTATGTTAGATGATGTTTATCCTGGTTATGAGTATCTTCTGCTTGACGAGGTGCAGAATCTTGATGCTTGGGATATGTGGGTTAGTGAACTCTATAGAATGGGTAAGAATCTCATCATCACAGGCAGTAATGCAAGGATGCTTAGTAGCGAGATGGCTACGGTGTTGACAGGTAAGTATCTTCAGGTGAAGATGCTGCCGTTCAGCCTTGAAGAGTTTTTCGACTGGAACAAACTGGATATTCATGCATTGCAGTCTGAACAGAAGACAGAAGCATCTTTCTTGACCGATGACTATTTGAGAAATGGCGGCTATCCAGAGGTGGTGGCATCGCGCCAACTGACGCGTAGTTATCTCGACACGTTGTTTGATTCTATTATCTGGAAAGATGTTGCGAAACGACATAATATCCGTAATATAGCAGATTTGAACAATCTTGCCATGTATCTGCTTTCCAACTTCTGCAATCTCGTTAGTGCCAACGACTTGACAGAAGAGTTGGGATTCTCCAGTGCCAACACGACAAAAAAGTACATGGATTATTTACAAGAACCATACCTGTTCTATTACTTGGCACGTTATAACAATAAACTTAAACTGATGTGGAAGGCTCCACGAAAAGTGTATGTCGTTGACAATGGCTTTGTGGCTTCCAAGGCTTTCAATTTGAGTGAAAACCTTGGAAGGTTGTTGGAGAATCAAGTGTTTATCGAACTTCTGCGTAAGGGGTACGACATAGAGAAGTCAATGTTCTATTATCATTCCCGCAATGATAAGGAAGTGGATTTTGTGCTCCGAAAAGGAACGCAGATTGAACGACTTGTGCAGGTGTGCTATGATTTGAGTAGTCCAAAGACAGAAAGACGTGAGGTGGATAGCATTGTGGAATGTGCAGGAGAATTGAAATGCAGTAATCTTGTCATAGTGACATATAATGATAAACGTACAATAGAGAAAGATGGTTACTGTATCCATGTGGTGCCCATATCGGAGTTCTAGGCGGCTGAACATACCGTTCGCAATGCTTTGTGTGCTTCGTGCAGTCCATGAATTAAATGGTTCTTGTTAGGATTCAACGAACTGGCGTTGTTTGCTTTTGAGATACAGATGATGTATGCCCAATCTGTCATTTAGAGGTTCTTTTCGCCTAAAAAGTTCGTCTTTTTTACTTTTCTTGCATTTTTTGTGTGATTTTCTTGCGGTTGTCGTATGAATCTGCTATCTTTGTACCTTAAATGTACGCGCATATACACGCGAGGTGGCAGAGAAATGCTGCCAGAGTAGCTTATTTTTGAAATAAATTAAATTAACCAAATCGATATGAAAATCCAAAAAACACTTTTATTCATGATGCCGCTGGCAGTGGCAGCAATGGTTCTTGTGGGCTGCAGTGACTATGACAACGGCTACACCGAGAAGGAGATGAAGTTCAATGCAGACTTCAGCCGTCAGTTCGGCTCGTTCGACGAGACGCAGGACTGGAACTTGGCTGAGCGTGCGGCAGTGACCGTGACCACCTCCGAACTGAAGGACATCAATGTCTATACGGAGAAGGAAGGTTCGTTCGTGCAGGTCGGAGCGTTCAAGAATGTGACGGGTACGAAGAAGTTGGAGTTTGAGGTGATTGAGGACATGACGAACCTTGTGGTGAGCGACGGCGACGTGGCTCTCCGTGCCGTGACAGGCGGAACGGTCAATTTCGACGACATGACCTCTGTGGGTGGCGAGGTGTTGGGCACTCGTGGCGGCGAGTATGTGGACCGCAACCTGTGGTCAAGAAATTATGTGGTGCCCGCCAACATCACCGACGCTGAACGTGCGGCTGTGGTGGCTGAGTTCAGCAAGCAGCACTATGGTGCCTACAACGAGGTGCTGGTGCCTTGGACAGAACTGTTCGTGCAACAGGTGTATAAGGGTGAGGCAAAGTATTATGATGCCTTCAACCAGAAGACTGGCGTGGCAAGCGACAAGATGAACCACCTGCTGATTTGGGACAGTTCGGCAGGCGAAGGCACGTTTGACGGAGGCTACATCCACATCAACGACTTCAACGACGGCGACCAGAAGACAGAGGCATACGACGACAACGACACGGAGCATCAGCACCCCATCAAAGGTCTGACCCTCATGCGTGGCATTGACCCGACGGATTGCCCCACCGAGGACGTGACCATCGAAGGTGTGACGAAACACTGGGTGAAGCAGTTTGAATATCATAACGCACTGAGCGACGAATACCAACCTACATACATCATGAAGCGTGTGACCTGGACGGAGGACGGCGTGACGAAGTCGGGTCTCTACCTCGGTTTCGACTTCTACGCTCAGAAGCGTGCTGACCAGCCTGCCGGCAAGAACATGGACGTGGCACGTGACTGGATCTTCAACGACTGGATCATCAAGATTTCGCAGGGCATCAATTCAGTGGTGCCGGTGAGCGAGCTGCAGAACGCAACTCCTGCTGCCTGGATTTTGGCAGGTGAGGATCTCGGCGGCGGTTTCGACATCGACTACAATGACGTGGTGGTGAAGGTGGAGCGTCTGGCTGGCGAGAACAAGGTGCATGTCACTCCGTTGGCTGCCGGCGGTACACTCGCATCCTACCTCTTCTTCGGGCAGACCTGCATCGGTGAGATTCACCAGTTGCTCGATGCCAGCCCTGCACGCAGTGGCAGTTATCAGCCCATCAACCTCAGCGGTGACCTGCATGTGCCTACCCAGAAAGTGGAAGTGACCGTGGATAAGGATTGGGGTCTGACCCAAGACATCAGCAAGGCGAACAACATGGGTGGTTTCACCATCCGCGTGTTGCCTGCAGGCACAGAACCGATGGCAAAGGTGCTCAACTTTGACGATCCAGCCTTCGACAAGGCTACCACCGTGAAGGCTCCTCAGCAGGGAGAGGCACCATATATCATCTGTGTGCCATACGCTTACAAACTCACGAACTATCCTGAACCAGGACTGTCGGAGGCCACCGTGTGGGGATGGCCAGGCGAGCTCATCAACATTGCCTCTGTCTATGAGGAATTTGAGGATTGGGCGCGTGATAAGGCTTCCAAGAAGGATTGGTACTCCAAGCCAAGTGCACAGGGCTTCGTTTCCACGAAGAAGTTCACTCGCATAAGATTCGGTGAGCAGCCTGCCAAGATGACCGATTTCCAGATTCAGGAGACAGGCAATCCTAATGCCGACGTGACCTTCTACAACCTAGTTCCGAGCGTCTATCCAGAGACGAAGCAACCAGCGGCAACCCTTGCACTGAAGCAGGAAGGCGACATCTACGTGCAGAATGGACAGATCATCGACCTCCTCGACTACGTCAACACGAACTATCCAGACAAGGTGTTCTGCGTATCGACCAGCTATGGCGAACAAGAACCAGTGGCAGGCTCCTTCACCAAGTTTAAGACGTTGCAGGCGAACCACCGCACCCTCATGCACATCAGAATTGCCACTCCTGGTGGTCTGCTCAATGTGGATGTTTATGTGAACAGCGGCACCAGCAGCGCAGACAGCAACAAGCAGGAAAACAACATCGTTCTCTACGACAATGGCACCCCTGTCTATAACATCCCTGACATCGCAGCGGGCGAGACCAAGACCTACACCATCACTTCGAATGGCTCAGGCAGTTATTCGGTAGTGGGAAGCGAGTACTTCACGGCTTCTGTCAGCGGCAACACGCTGACCATCACCGGTGTGAAGGCAGGTAGTGCCAACCTGATTATTACCCGGGCTGCCGACGACACTTACAAGGCTGCAACCGGCACTTACTGGCTCACTGCAACAGGTAGTCAGCAGCAGACGGGTGACGACGAGGGTGACAAAGTGGATGACGGTGGAGATGACACACCAAGCGGAGGTGCAGGCACTTATTCCTTCAGCGGCAAGCAGACCAAATGCGTCTTCACGATAGAAGCGGCTGGCAACGGCAAGTACAACGTGAAGTACAATGGCACAGCCATCCTGACGGGTGTTGCCAAGGTGACCTTCAGTTGGTCTGACAACTATCAGCCAGTAGGTGCAAATGGCGGTATTAACATCAATTCTCCATGGAGCACCACATTGTTGCAGACAACATCGGTGAAAGATTCATATCCAGTGACGCTGAGTTCTGCTTTCAAAAACGATGAAGGCAAGACCATCACTGTCAGCAACAATAATACTGGCTCATCTTTCTACCTGACTGTTTCAGGGGAATAAACAAGAAAAAGGAATATTTGTTTTCATACTGAAATTAAAGGTTATATGTGAGTGGGAGAGGCTGCCTGTAAAGGTAGCCTCTCTTGTGCTTTTTAAAATAAATCATACAAATCGGACAAATCCGTTCCATCCGCTTCATCGTTCCGCAGGAACTTGTCAAAATAACGCTGATTAGATACAAGGAAATCATCTTTCCCTCCGTTATTTTTGTTTTTTTCTCTGTTTTGTTTCTTTATTTGGAATTAATCCGTAACTTTGCAAAATAATAACCGTCATTATTATAATGCCCATTATTATTTTGAAGTTATGAAGTTCTATGACAGAGAGTCGGAGCAGCAGTTGCTCAGAGAGGTGTTAGCCCAAAGTAAGCGTGAGGCGCGTATGACCGTCATCATGGGTCGTAGGCGTATTGGTAAGACTGAGCTTTCGCAGAGATGTGGGGACGAGACCATTCTCTATTTTTTCGTTGGAAAGAAAGCGGAGTCTCTGTTGTGCAAGGACTTCATTGCCGAGATAACCCATAAGCTTGGAGTCCCTGTTTTGGGTCAGGTCAGCTCCTTTTCTGAGATTTTCAGGTATGTTCTACAACTTTCAGAAACCAGACCATTTACATTGATTATCGATGAATTCCAAAACTTCCAGAAGATAAATCCGACGGTGTTCAGCGATATGCAGCGTGATTGGGATTTGTGGAAACGCAAAAGTCACCTGAACTTGATTGTCAGCGGTTCTGTATTTACGCTGATGAAGAAGATTTTCGAGGATTATGAAGAGCCGCTTTTCGGACGTGCCGATGAAAAGTTGACACTTCAGCCATTCAAGACTGATGTGATGAAGGAAATCCTCCATGATTTCAATCCCGACTACACCCCAGAGGACTTGCTGGCGTTGTTCAGCATTACGGGTGGTGTGGCTTGGTATGTCACCCTGTTGCTTGACCGTGGGAAGATTCGTAAGAACAAGATGCTGGCTGCGTTGACGGAAGAGAACTCTCCCTTCATCAATGAGGGGAAGAACATTCTGATAGAGGAGTTCGGTACGGACTATGTGATCTATTTTTCCATCCTGACCTGTATTGCCAGTGGCATGAAGACCAGTGCGGAAATCAAGAATGAACTGGGAATCGACAATATCAGCAGCTATTTATCACGTCTGGAGGACTACTATGGCTTAATCAGCAAACATCAGCCCATCTTTGCCAAGGAAAACAGCAAGAAAGTGCGATACGAATTGGATGATTGTTTCCTGATTATGTGGTTCCGCTTCTTCTTCAAGTATCAGGCACTGGTGGAGAATAAGGCTCTGAAAGCTCTCGGTGACATCATCAAGAGAGACTACAATGGCGTGTCGGGGTTGATGATGGAACGGTACTTTATCCGCAAGTTCCAAGAAGAAGGGAAATATATTGTCGGCAAATGGTGGGACAGAAAAGGATTTGATGAGATAGACCTCGTGGTGGTCGACCCTGTTGGCAAGGAAGCTTGGGTATATGAGCTGAAAAAAGACGAAAGTCGTTATCATGAGGCTTCCTTCAAGGAAAAAGTTGATACGATGGTAGCTCAGACTCCAGAATTGCGTAAGATGACCATTCACATTGGCTCACTCAGTAAGAACGATATGTAAAATGGCCACGCTCGAAGGTACTTACGTTCGGAAATAATAAATAAAATTTGGTTATTAACTCACTTAGTCGTAACTTTGCAAATGGTTTACAAGATTCGATATGTGGCTTGACATTCTATACATACTGATTGGGTTCGTCCTCCTCGTGAAGGGGGGCGACTTCTTGATTGACGGTGCGGTGGCGATAGCGCAACGTGCCAAGTTGAGTGCGATGGTGATTGGCATCACCGTGGTGGGCTTCGGCACGTCGATGCCCGAACTGCTGGTATCGACACAGGCAGCA
>Ga0256406_1003260_pt1 | contig 20535 bp, 16 predicted proteins | sample RumenRJG_03DNA_FD_185986 | JGI IMG/M metagenome (GOLD analysis project Ga0256406, IMG submission 185986) | Bovine rumen microbial communities from Lethbridge, Alberta, Canada - RJG_03 | ecosystem: Host-associated > Mammals > Digestive system > Stomach > Rumen | place: Canada: Alberta | collected... | reverse complement strand
CTGCCAATGAACTGAGCCATACCCTGACCCGGTTCGCCATCCAGGAAGACGGCAGCCTGGTCCGGGAACCGGAACAGATCCAGGAAGGGTCGCCGGTGTGCGTGGTGTGGAAGTTATGAAATTTGCCTGGGGCCAATTTTATCCTTCAGCGTATGACGTATGACAGGGGGTGTGAAAAAATGCTTTTTCACACCCCGTCACTAGTCACTGGTCACTAGTCACTAGCCGATGGAAGCCAGCTCACGCTGGCAAATGTAAGGAGCTGTGAATCATTATTTCACAGCTCCTTTTCCATTCTCTCCAGAAAAATCTTCACCTGGGGCAGGTGGGCGTATTCCTCCTGGTAGAACACGAAGGTGGAACGGGTGAACGGCGTGCCGTCCCGAAAGGTCAGGGGCTTCCGCACCAGGTCATTCCGTCCCCGCAGGCAGATCTCCGGCAGCACGGACCAGCCGATGCCGCTGGTGATCATGGCCAGGCAGGTGGCGATATCGTTCACCTGGATGGAGGAGGAGGCGTCCGTGATGTGCTGTTCCAGTTTCCAGCGCTGGATCCGGGCCATGAAGGGCTTGTCCGAAGTCCGGTGGATGTAGGGCAGCCGGGAAAATGGAATCTCACGGTTGCCCCGGCTGGTGACGGCATAGACCTTTTCCTTGGAAAGGAGCCGGCTCTGGCCCGACCAGGGGAAATGGCCCCGGAGTACGGCCAGGGACAGTTTCCCCGCCTGGAGCTGGGTGAACAGGTCCAGGCTCTGGCCGGTGGTCACGGAAATCTGTACCTCCGGATAATCCGTCATGTACTGTTTCAGCAGGTCTGGCAGGGTGTAGCGGGCATAGTTCACCGATACCCCCAGCTTCAGGTGGCCGGCGATGTGGCCCTGGGCATACTGGGTCAGGGTCTTCATCCGCTGGAGCGTGGCCTGGAGCTCCTCCATTTCGCCGGCAATGGCGTCAGCGGAGGGGGCCGGGATCAGGCCCTTCACCGAGCGCACGAACAGAGGGGCTCCCAGTTCCTCTTCCAGCTTGTGCAGCCGCTTCGTGATGGCACTCTGGGTCATGTACAGGGCCTGGGCGGTCTTGGTCACGTTCTTCGTTTCCATCAGGGTCTGGAAAATCTGGATATCCCGTTCATCCATGAGAAACACATCCTTTTCATTCCAACCGGGAATTAATTCTAAACATATTCTATCATTTTTCATAATGGATGAAAAGCGCTATACTGGAACCATCAAGAGAGAAAACGGATGGAATGCTTGAAGGAGGCAATCAGCATGAACCAGAAACAACGGAAATTCCCCTGTGTCTATATGCGCGGCGGCACCAGCAAGGCCGTATTCTTCCATAAGGAGGACCTGCCGGCGGACGAGAGCGAATGGAAGGACATCTTCCTGAAGGTCATGGGTACGCCGGATGTGAAACAGATCGACGGCATGGGCGGTACTGTGAGTTCCACTTCGAAAGTGGCTGTGATCAGCAAATCCGACCGGCCCGGCATCGACGTGGATTACCACTTCTTCCAGGTGGATATCGTGATTCCCCGGGTGGATGATTCCGCCAACTGCGGCAACATCTCCTCCGCCGTGGGGCCCTATGCCATCGACGAAGGTCTGGTGAAACCGGTGGAAGGCATCACGAAGGTGCGGGTCTACAACGTGAACACCAACAAGGTCATCGAGGAACATGTGCGGGTCCAGGACGGCATGGCCTGCGTGAACGGCGATGCCAGCATCCAGGGCGTACCGGGCACCGGCTCCCGCATCGACATGTACTTCGAAGATCCGGCCGGGGCCAAGACGGGGAAACTGTTCCCCACCGGCCTGAAGAAGGAGACCATCGACGTGCCCGGGTACGGCAAGGCAGAAGTCACCATGATCGACTGCTCCAACCCGGTGGTGTTCATCAAGGCCTCCGACCTGGGCATCACCGGTACGGAACTGACCGAGCTGAACCAGAACAAGGATGTGATGGAACACATCGAGCGGATCCGGGGCATCACCGCCCAGAAGTTCGGCTTTGTGGATGATTTCATGAAGGCCCGGACGGAATCCACGTCCGCTCCGAAGGTGGCCATTATCAGCCCGGCCCAGGATTACAAGAATATGGATGGCAACATCGTGAAGAAGGAAGACATGGACCTGTGCGTCCGGGCCATTTCTGTGGGCGCCCTGCACAAGGCCTACCCCATGACCGTGGCCGTGGCCACCGGTGCGGCCGCCAAGATCCCCGGCACCATCGTCAGCGACATCCTGGGGCAGCATGACAGCGACTGCGTGCGCCTGGGCCACTCCAGCGGCGTCACGGACGTGATGATGAAGATGGACGGCGAAAAAGTCCTCCAGGGCGGCGTGGTCCGGACGGCCCGGCGCATCATGGACGGGTACGTATATATCCGGCAATGAAATGTCAGGCGCCAGATGTCAGCTTGATTGAACTTGAAAAGAGAAGACAGAGGATCTGATGGAAGAGAGTTGGATCCGTTAGAAAAACAGAGGAGACTGAATCATGATTGAATGTTTTGCAGAAGGACATTACCTGGTCGACGGCAAACCGGTACCGGCCAAGGATCATCCCGAATGGAACGCAGAAGAAGGCAGAAAAAACACCATTGCCTATCAGATCATTGAAAACCACAACACCAGCGGCGACCCGGCCAACCTGCAGCTGAAATTCGATGCCATCGGTGTGTACGACAACACCTATGTGGGCATCATGCAGACGGCCTGCGCCTCCGGCCTGAAAAAATTCCCGGTGCCCACCGTATTCACCAATTGCCACAACTGCCTGTGCGCTGTGGGCGGCACCATCAACTCCGACGTGCACAAATACGCCGAGACCATCTGCAAGAAATACGGCGGCATCTTCGTTCCGCCCCATGAAGCCGTCATCCATTCCTACATGCGGGAAATGATCGTCAAGGGCGGCAGCATGGCCATCGTGTCCGACTCCCACACCCGGTACGGCAGCCAGGGCTGTCTGGCCATCGGCGAAGGGGGCCCGGAAGTGGCCAAAGCCATGCTGGACAAGACCTATGAACTGAAATATCCGGAAGTGGTGGGCATCTACCTGACCGGCTCCATCAAACCCTGGGTGGGCCCCATGGATGTGGCCCTGACCCTGATCGGTGCCACGTTCAAGAATGGCTTCGTGAAGAACCGGATCCTGGAATTCTTCGGCCCCGGCATCGCTTCCCTGTCCATGGACACCCGGAACGGCATCGACACCATGACCACGGAATCCGCCTGCCTGACCTCCATCTGGGAAACCGATGACAAGGTGCGGGAAGATTACAAGATCCACGACCGGGAAGCCGACTACAAGCACCTGGTACCCGGCGAAAAGGCCTACTATGACCGGCTGATCCACATCGATCTGGATACGGTGGAACCCATGATCGCTCTGCCCTACCATCCCTCCAACGCCTTCCCGCTGAAGGACGTGATCGCCAATCCGGAAAAATACATGAAGTACGTGGAAGACAATGCCAGGACGGTGTTCGAGAACAACCCGGACATCCATCCGGACATGATGAGCAAGATCCAGAAGAACGGCCGCATCCTGGTGGACCAGGCTGCCATCGCCGGCTGTGCCGCCGGTTCCTTCGAGAACATCTCCTATGTGGACCAGGTGGCCAGAGCCGAGAACCGGGGCCTGGGCATGTTCCCCCTGAACATCTACCCGGCTTCCCAGCCTGTGCTGACCGAACTGAACAAAGATGGCATCGTCAACGACCTGATGACGGAAGGGGTGCGGGTGAAGACCGCGTTCTGCGGCCCCTGCTTCGGCGCCTGCGACTGCCCGGAAAACAACGCCTTCGTGCTGCGCCACTCCACCCGGAACTATCCGAACCGGGAAGGCTCCAAACCCAACATGGGCCAGGTGGCTTCCGCAGCCCTGATGGATTCCAAGAGCATTGCCGCCACGGCCTTCAACGGCGGGTACCTGACCTCTGCGGAAGAAATCAAGGACGTGTTCAAACCGGAAGAGATCCCGGCGTTCACTTTCAATAAGAAAATCTACGACAACGTGGTCTACAACGGCTTCGGCAAGGCCCAGCCGGACACGGAGATCGTGTATGGCCCCTTCATCAAGGACTGGCCGGCCATGGAACACCTGACCGACAACCTGCTGCTGCAGGTAGCCTCCGTCATCCGGGACGAAGTGACCACCACCGACGAACTGATCCCCTCCGGGGAAACGGCTTCCTACCGGTCCAACCCCTTCAAGATCTCCGAATTCACCCTGCTGCGGAAGGATCCGAAATACGTGGGCCGGGCCAAGGCTGCCCAGGCCTATGAAAAGGCCCGTCTGGCCGGCGATGGCAAGACCGCCGAAGAATTCTACGCTCCGCTGAAGCATGTGGGCATCGACGTGGACAAGGAACTGGATACCCTGATGAAGACCACCGGTATCGGCTCCGTGCTGTATGCCAAACGGCCCGGTGACGGCTCCGCCCGTGAATATGCCGCTTCCTGCCAGAAGGTGCTGGGCGGCCTGGCCAACATCTGCATCGAATACGCCACGAAACGGTATCGCAGCAACTGCGTGAACTGGGGCATGCTGCCGTTCACGAACCCGGATGACAACATCGACCTGAAGGTGGGCGAACTGCTCTGGCTGCCGAACATCCGCGAAGTGGTGGCAGAAAACAAGGGCGGCATCGACGCTACGGTCATCGGCACCGACGGCAGCACCCGGACCCTGCATCTGGATCTGAAGATCCTGAACGACACGGAACGGAAGACCCTGCTGGCAGGTTCCATGATCAACCTGTTCAAAGAAAGCTGAGGCTGACATAATGGATAAAATGGTGCGGGAGGCACCTCTGGAAAAGCTGGCTGCATTTGCGGCCAGCCTTTCTTGGGATTCACTCCCTGAAAATGTACAACAGGCGGCGGTCTATCGGGCCCTGGATCTCATCAGCGTGGCTCTGGGTGCCGTAGGGGATCCGCTGGTGGAAAATATGAAACAGGCGCTCCGGGCACTGGATCCGGAGGCACGGAGGACCGGCGTGGCCCTTCTGGGGCAGCCCCTGGGCGAAAGATGGTCCGTGACCGACGCGGCCATGCTGGATGCCATGCTGGCCCATACCCTGGAACTGGATGATGTGCATCCCGGGTCCAAGACCCACCTGTCCGCCAGTATGATTCCGGCGGCCTGGTGCCTGGGACAGCAGCTGGGGAGCAGCGGCAAAGAATTCCTGACGGCCCTGGTGGCCGGCTATGAAGTGGGGCACCGGGTGGGCATGGCCTTCGGGGTGGCAGCACACCGGAAACAGGGCTGGCATGCCACGGCCACCTGCGGCACGTTTGCCGTGGCGGCGGCCTGCGCCCATCTGCTGGGGCTGGACGGAAAAGCAACGGCTTCGGCCCTGGGGCTGGCCGGTTCCCAGACCACCGGGGTGTGGGCGTTCCTGGGGGACGGCACCAACTCCAAGGTGCTGAACCCGGGCCAGGCGGCCATGACCGGGCTGCGCTGCACCTATCTGGCCAAATACGGCATGCAGGGGCCGGTCCATGTACTGGAGGCGGAAGACGGGGGTCTGCTGAAGGCCATGAGTGACGGCGGCCATCTGGAAAAACTGACGGAGGGCCTGGGGACCACCTGGGAAATCCTGAACATGGATATGAAACCCTATCCCTGCTGCCGCAGTGCCCATGCAGGAATCGACGGAGCCCTGTCTCTGCGCAAGGCCATTTTGGGCGAAGGTGCGCTGCCTCTGGAAAATGCCTCTCAGCAGATCCTGGACAGCGTGGTGAGCCTGGAGGCAGAAACCTATAAGATCGGCTACCAGCAGTGTGCCGTCAGCGACGGGTGCCTCCATCCCCAGAATCCCCTGGATGCCAAGTTCTCCCTGCCCTATACCCTGGCCGGGAGCCTGCTGTACGGCAAGGTGGACCAGGACCTGTTCACTCCGGAAAAGGTGGCGGACCCGGCCATCCAGGCCCTGCTGGGACGGATCCGGGTGCAGGAGGATCCGGAACTGACTGCAGCCTATCCGGGGCACTGGAGCTGCCGGGTGAAGGTGCGGCTGAAGGACGGCCGGGTGCTGGAACAGTTCATCGAAGATCCCACCGGGTCCTACCGCCGGCCCCTCAGCGAAGAGGCGGCGCTGCAGAAGGCGGAAGGCCTGCTGGCCCACGTGTATCCCACCCAGGCCGACCGGCTGGCCCGGAAGCTGCTGGCACTGCCGGAAGCACAGCGGCTGCCGGAGCTGTAGAGGACGGGCGCACCGGGCGATATTTTGCCTGCGGCAAAAATCTTGGTGCGCCCCTACGGATTTTCATCGGATGTACAATCTGGACTCGTAGGGGTTTACCAAGGGTCGCGGAGCGATCCCGCCCGGTAAACCCGTCCCTGGCCTGGAGGCGTTCTGCTTCCCGCTCCCATAGATTTCCTCGAATGGAGTCTATGGGAGCATAAGTATTGGAAACTATCTGAACAATCGGATAAACTGAAAGCATAGAGAACATCAGGAATGCCGCTGGCGAAAAGCAGCCGGCGGTTTGAGAGAAAGGGAGAGCAAACCATGGAACTCATGAACCAGAAAGAATATGATGAACAGGCGCAGGAAGAAGTGATCCAAAAGGCAATGGAACGCTTCGGCGCCCTGATCCGGGAAGACTTCAAACGGATCGAGACCATCAAGAACGCCCCTGCCCGGAAAGACTTCAAGAAACTGAACCATATCACCGTAGGGATCCTGCCCGGCGACGGCATCGGGCCGTACATCATGGAACAGGCCCTGCGGGTGGCCAAGTACCTGCTGGCCGAAGAAGTGGCCGAAGGCAAGGTGGAATTCCGCATCATCCCGGGCATGACCATCGAGGAACGGGCCAAAAAGAACGAAAGCCTGCCGGCCGAAGTGCTGGAAGCCTGCAAAGCCTGCGACGTGCTGGTGAAAGGGCCGTTCGTAACGCCCCGGGCCGGCGATCCCTGGCCGAACATGGTCAGCGCCAACAGCCTGCTGCGCCGGGCCCTGCAGCTGTATGCCGCGGTACGGCCGGTACGCATCCCCGAAAAGGGCATCGACTGGACGTTCTTCCGTGAAAACATCGAAGGGGAATACATCTGGGGCAACAAGGGCATCCAGGTAAACGATGACCTGGCTGTGGACTTCAAGGTCCTGACCCGTCCCGGTGCAGAACGGATCTGCCGGGCTGCCTTCGAATTCGCCAAGAACAACGGCAAGACCAATGTGACCGTGGTCACGAAGGCCAACATCGTGAAACTGGTGGACGGCAACTTCCTGAAGATGGCCCACGCCATGGAAAAAGAATATCCCGGCATTACCGTCCGGGAAGAACTGGTGGACTCCATGGCCGCCAAGATCACGGACCCCGAATTCACGAAAGGGATGCAGGTGTTCCTGCTGCCGAACCTGTACGGGGACATCGTCACCGACGTGGCGGCCGAATACCAGGGCGGCCTGGGCACGGCCAGCTCCTCCAACATCGGCGACCAGTATGCCCTGTTCGAAGCCATCCACGGCGTGGGGAACTTCCTGGTACAGCATCACCGGGCCCAGTACGCCGATCCCTGCAGCCTGATCCGGGCCATGGGCGAAATGATCAGCCACATCGGTTATGCCGACAAGAAAGAAAAGCTGGTGAAAGCCCTGGACATCTGCACCCGCACTGAAAAGAAAGTGGTCATCACCACGGACAAAGACGGTGCCACCGCAGAAGAATTCACGGATTACCTGCTGGATACCCTGAAAAACCTTGACTAAAAGGTCCAGAAATTGAAAGCCTCATCCTGTTTGGGATGGGGCTTTTTTGTGCAAAAACGGCAGAATAAGAATCAGAGATGTCAGAAGTCAGACTCGGCCCTGCCGGGCCTCGAGATGTCAGCTTGTTACGACAAGCACAAAGAGAGTGCGTTTTATTGCTATACAAGCTGATGTCTGATATCTGAAAGCCCCGTCAGGGGCGTTCTGACTTCTTAGCAGGAGGCGTTCCGCCTCCTGCCCCCATAGAATCTCTCCAATACCTTCTATGGGAGCACAAGTATTGGGAATTGCCTGACAAATCACTTATAATAAAAGCATCGAAAGGGAAAACAAAAACAACACCTCCGGCAATGGGCCGGAGGCATTACGGGAAAATCATCTTGAGAAAGAGAGAGGGAACATCATGATCGAACTGTACAAAAACGGGGGCTACCTGCTCCACGGCACCGAAATGATTCCGGAAGAGGAAGCTGCCGCTGTCGAACAAAAACTGGGCCGCAAGGTCAGCAAGGAAGAAGCCAAGAAAGGCACCATCGCCTATGGCATCCTGAAGAAACACAACCTGAACGACAACATGGATGATCTGAAGATCCGTTTCGACGATCTGACCAGCCATGACATCACCTATGTGGGCATCATCCAAACGGCCAAGGCGTCCGGCATGGACAAATTCCCCATGCCCTACATCCTGACCTGCTGCCACAACTCCCTGTGCGCCGTAGGCGGCACCATCAACGAAGATGACCACCTGTTCGGCCTGAGCGCTGCCCAGAAATACGGCGGCATCTACGTACCGCCTCATATGGCCGTCATCCACCAGTACATGCGTGAAATGTACGCCGGCTGCGGCAAGATGATCCTGGGCTCCGACTCCCACACCCGGTATGGTGCTCTGGGCACCATGGCCGTAGGCGAAGGCGGCGGCGAACTGGACAAACAGATCCTGGGCGATACCTGGGATAACCCGTATCCCGGCGTGGTGGCTGTTTACCTGACCGGCGCTCCCAAACCCTGGGTCGGCCCTCATGATATCGCCATTGCCATCTGCGGTGCGGTTTACAAGAACGGCTATGTGAAGAACAAAGTCATGGAATTCGTAGGGCCCGGCGTCGCCAGCATGACCACCGACTACCGGAATGCCGTAGACGTCATGACCACGGAAACCACCTGCCTGTCCTCCATCTGGCGGACCGACGAGGATACCCACAAGTTCCTGAAGGAACACAACCGGGAAGCCGATTACAAAGAACTGAACCCGGCCGATGTGGCTTATTACGACGGCGTGGTCTCCATCGACCTGTCCACCGTGAAACCCATGATTGCACTGCCGTTCCATCCGTCCAACGCATACGAAATCGACGAACTGAACGCCAACCTGGATGACATCCTGGCAGAAACGGAAAAAGCGGCTGCGGATGTGGCCCAGGGCCGTGCCACCTTCACCCTGCGTGACAAGATCACCAAAGACGGCAAACTGCAGGTACAGCAGGGCGTCATCGGCGGGTGCGCCGGTGGTAACTACACCAACGTGGTGGAAGCTGCCAACCTGCTGAAAGGCAAATTCATCGGCGCCGGCGAATTCGCCCTGAACGTATATCCTTCCTCCATGCCGGTGTACATGGATCTGATGCGCAAAGGCTTCCTGACGGAACTGATGGCTTCCGGCGCTGTGGTGAAGACCGCCTTCTGCGGCCCGTGCTTCGGTGCAGGCGACACCCCCAACAACAACGGTCTGTCCATCCGTCACACCACCCGGAACTTCCCGAACCGGGAAGGCTCCAAACCGGGCAAGGGCCAGATGGCTGCTGTAGCCCTGATGGATGCCCGCAGCATCGCTGCCACTGCCGCCAACAACGGCCGGCTGACTTCTGCCGAAGAATATGCGGATGCCTTCGGCAATGTGCCTGAATACCACTTCGACGAAAGCCCGTACAAGGCTCGTGTGTTCTATGGCTTCGGTAAAGCCGATCCCAAGAAGGAACTGGTCTATGGGCCGAACATCAAAGACTGGCCGACGCTGCCCAAACTGGGTGAGAACGTCCTGCTGAAGGTGTGCTCCAAGATCCTGGATCCGGTGACCACCACCGACGAACTGATTCCTTCCGGTGAAACGTCTTCCTTCCGGTCCAACCCCCTGGGCCTGGCAGAATTCACCCTGAGCCGCCGGGATCCGGAATATGTAGGCCGGACCAAGGCTGTGAAGGAAGTGGAAGTTGCCCGGGAAGCCGGCAAGGATGTAACGGCTGCTGATGCAGACCTGAAGGCTGTGTTCGACGAACTGAAGAACCTGCCCGGCAATGCCACCCTGGCCAACACGGAAATCGGCTCCACCATCTACGCCAACAAACCCGGCGATGGTTCCGCCCGTGAACAGGCTGCCAGCTGCCAGCGTGTCATCGGTGCCCTGGCCAACATCACCCAGGACTATGCCACGAAACGGTATCGCAGCAATGTGATCAACTGGGGCATGCTGCCCTTCCACCTGAAAGGGGAACCCAAGGATTTCGAAGTGGGCGACTACATCTACGTGCCTGAAATCCACAAAGCCCTGGATGGGGATATGCAGGACATCAAGGCCTACGTGGTGAAGAAGGGTGCCGCTGTGCCCATCAGCCTGTACATCAAACCCCTGAATGAGGAAGAAAAGGCCATCATCAAGGCCGGCTGCCTGATCAACTTCAACCGGGCCAAGAAGGGGCTGTAAGAAAGCGTACCTCCGGGGGAGGGTCGCCCTCTCGGCCGTCCCCCGATTTTCCCAAACCATAGATTGAAACCAACACGGAAAAAGCCTTTGCGCCAAAACGGTGCAAAGGCTTTTTTCGTTGGACTTATAAGTTTGAGGTGGTTTCCTTCTGGAAGTGCTCTTTCAGCAGATCCAGGAAATACCGCTCGGCCTTGTTCAGGTAGGCGCCCTTTTTGTAGATGGCGTTGATCTCCCACTGGACGGGGGTGGGGGAGTATTCGTAACAGTACCGTTCGGCTTTCGGCCCCAGGATCTTCCGGGCCCGCCGGGGCACCAGGGTGAAGCCCAGGCCGCAGGCACCCAGCTGGGCGGCGGTGGAACTACTGTCCACCTCCATGAGGGTCTGGGGTGCGATGTCGTATTCCCGGAAGATGTCATGGACCTTCCAGTTGATGGAATGGGCTTTCTTGATGCCGATGAACGGCATGTGGGCCAGCTTCTTCAGGTCCACCAGCCGGTGGTCCTTGTCCAGGAACATGTCATCCGTGAAGGCGTCCGGGGCGGCCACCAGCTGGATGGTCTCCCGGTAGATCAGCTCCGAGGTCATGGAAACCGGGATTTCCCGGGCGTCCAGGGGGCAGATCAGGAATGTGACCTTGTTGTTCTGGAGCAGTTCCAGCAGCTTCCGGGTGCCGGCCTCCTGGATGGCGAATTCTGAATCAGGGAATTTGGCCCGGAACCGGTTGATGATGGGGGGCAGCATGAAACCGGCCCGCTCCGCCGGGATCCCCAGGCTGATCCGGGCACCCCGGCCGTCCTTCAGGTCCGCCAGCCGGTCCTTCAGCTCCGTGCGCTTCTGGAGGATCTCCCGGGCGGTCTTCACGTACAGCCGGCCGGCGTCCGTAAGGGCCAGGGGCTGCTGGGACCGGTCGAACAGCTTCACGCCCATTTCCTTTTCGATCTGGCCCAGGGCATAGCTCAGGGAAGGCTGGGAAATATAGAGTTGTTTGGCAGCCTGGGTCACGTTCCGGCAGTCGGCCACGGTGACCACATATTGCAATTCACGAAAATCCATGGACGTTCCTCCTCCACTAACCTCTAGTCACTAGTCACTAACCACTAGCCACTAAAACCCTATTGTATCATAAAATGCAAAAGAATTGCATAATGGAACAAACTGTAAAAATATTGTAAAAAACAGTAAAATTAATGTTACAAAACTGGGTACAGTATAGTATAATGAATTCATATAGGCACATCAGCAGGATTTTTTTGCTCTCTGTTGAATACTTATATTGTACCTGCGAAATCATTGACCCTGCAAGTGAACAGGGAATTTCTTACAGGAAGTCCCTGGATGGGAAAAAGGTGGTGAGACCATGTCCATGCTGGAAGACATCAAAAATGCGGAGCAGAAAGCGGATGACCTGAAGAAACAGGCCACGCTGGAAGCCCGGAACACGGTGCGGGACGCCCAGGCGGAAGCCCAGAAAGAGGCGGAAACCCTGATTGCAGAAGCCCGGAAACAGGCGGCCGCGGCCATTGCTGCTGCGGAAGCCCAGGCCAAAAAGGAAGCCGATGCCCTGGTGGAAGAGAACCGGGCCAAGGATGCAGCCCAGGCGGATGCAGCCCGGAAAAACCTTGACCAGGCCGTGCAGTACATTATGAAGAAGGTCGTGATCGAATGTTAGTCCCTATGCAAAAACTAACGCTCTATGCCTTGAAAGCCGATCGCGATGCCCTGCTGCTGGCCCTGCAGAAAGACGGCAGCGTCATGCTGGAACCGGAAGCCGGGAGCAGGACCCTGCCCGGGGCCGAGGCTGTCAGCGCCCAACTGGATAAGACCGGTGCGGTGCTCCAGTTCCTGGTCCAGAACGGGGCGAAGAATCCCCTGTTTCCCCAGAAGGAGAAGGTTTCCTATCCGGATTTCCTGAAGGAAACCAGGGAAGGGAAACGGCTGACGGAACAGCTGGATACCACAGCCAGTAAGATTGCTTCCCTGGAAAGTGAAGCGGCGGCGCTGCGGACCCAGGCCGAAAGCCTGGAGCCCTGGCTGCAGCTGGATATCCCCCTGGAACAGCTGAGCTTCACGGAGACGACCCACTGCCATGTGGGCTTCCTTCCGGACAAGGAACTGCCGGCGTTCCAGGAAGGCATGCAGAACCTGCTGGCCGACTGGAAGACCTACGGGGAAGGCCAGGATGGCCAGGCCCTGGTGGTGCTGGCCTATAACCGGGATGAGGAAGCCGTGAAACACCTGCTGAAGGAACACGACTTCAGCGAGGCCGTGCTGCCCAAACGCAGCGGCACAGCATCCCAGGTACAGCAGGAACTGCTCCAGGAAGCCAAAGAGCGGGAGGATAAGATCGCCCGCCTGCAGCAGGAAACGAAGGACACCCTGCCCCACAAGCAGCAGGTGGAACTGTATTACGATCAGCTGAGCGCCGCCCATGACCGCCTCCAGAACGGGGGTGTGGAAACGGTAAGTGCCTTCAAGGTCCAGGGCTGGGTGCGGAAGGACCGGACGCAGCGGGTGGAAAACGTCATCCGGAGCGTCACGGACGCCTATCAGCTTACCTTTGCCGATCCGGCAGAGGGGGAGATCCCGCCCACGGTACTGGAAAACAGCAAGCTGGTGGAACCCTACGAAAGCGTCGTGGAACTGTATTCCCTGCCCAAGGCCGGGTCCATCGACCCGGATGCCATCATGGCGCCTTTCCACTTCATCTTCTTCGGGATGATGATGTCGGATGCAGGCTATGGGCTGGTGCTCACCCTCATGCTGTACATCGCTTTGAAGAAATTCAAGCCCACGGGTTTTGCCCGGCAGCTGGCTCTCGTCATTTTCTTCGGCGGTATCTCCACCACGATCTGGGGCGCCATGTTCGGCGGCTGGTTCGGCCTGGAATGGCATCCGCTGCTGTTCGTGCCCATGAATGAACCTCTGAAGATGCTGGCCCTGTGCTTCGGCCTGGGGTCCATCCACCTGATCACCGGGATGCTGATCAAGACGAAGATGCTGCTCCGGGACGGCGACGTGATGGGAGCGGTCTGTGACCAGATCAGCTGGCTCATCATGTTCCTGGGGTTCTTCCTCATGGCCCTGGTACCGGGTCCCATCGGCAAGTACCTGGCCTGGCTGGGTGCGGGCATCATCGTCCTGTTCGGCGGCCGTGACCGGAAGGGCATCATCAGCCGGCTCATCGGCGGGCTGCTGAGCCTGTACAACATCAGCGGCTACCTGAGCGACCTGCTGAGTTATTCCCGGATCTTCGCCCTGGGGCTGGCCACCGGTGTCATCGCCATGGTCATCAACACCGTGGCCCAGATGCTGTGGAGTGCGGGCCCTGTGGGCATCGTGGCAGCCATCCTCGTCCTACTGGCCGGCCACTATTTCAACATCATCATCAACGTGCTGGGTGCCTTCGTGCACAGCAGCCGTCTGCAGTATATCGAGTTCTTCGGCAAGTTCTATGAAGCCGGCGGCCGGGCATTCCTGCCCTTGGCACTCCGGACCAAGTATACGGATATTACGAAATAAGGGAGGATATGCATTATGATTACTTTAGGAACAGCTCTGGCTTTTGGCGGTGCAGCAACGGCAGCAGGTCTGGCAGGGGTTGGCAGCGCCATCGGCGTGGCCATTGCCGGGCAGGCCGCTTCCGGTGTGGTCAGTGAAGACCCGGACAAATTCGGTAACGTACTGGTGCTGCAGGCTCTGCCCGGTACCCAGGGCATCTACGGCCTGCTGATCGCCTTCATCATCATCCTGAACCTGGGTGTCATTGACGGCAACGTGAAAGACCTGACTACGTTCCAGGGCCTGGCCTACCTGTTTGCGGCCATCCCCATGGGCATCGGCGGTCTGCTGTCCGCCATCTACCAGGGCAAAGTGGCTGCCTCCGGCATCTACCTGACGGCCAAACGTCCGGAAGAAACCGGTAAAGGGATCATCCTGACGGCTATGGTTGAAACCTACGCCGTACTGAGCCTGCTGATTTCCTTCATCATGGTGAACGGGATCAAATTATAAGAAAGGGTGACTGTCGTGTCTGGCGATAAAATCATTCAAAAAATAGAAGAAGAAGCCAAGCAGGACGCGGCCGCCATCCAAGCAGCAGCCCGGGACAAAGCCCAGAAGGAGAAAGACCGGATCCTGGCCAAAGCCCAGGAGGAAGTCCGGGACATCCAGGCAAAATCCCAGGTGGATGCCAAGGAGGCTGCGGGACGGCTGCAGCTGATCGCGGAACTGCAGAGCCGGAAAGAGAACCTGGCCAGCAAGCGGCAGGTGCTCCAGGAAGCATTCGACCAGGCCGCCCGGAAACTGGCGGCCCTGCCGGAAGACCAGTGGAAGACCCTGATCGGCCAGATCATCCTCCATGCGGATCTGACCGGCCACGAAACCCTGGTGGTACCGGCCAAGGACCGGAAACGGTACGAAGACGGTTTCCTGGACCGGATCAATGCCGCTTTGAAACAGATGGGCAAGAAAGGCAAACTGACCCTGTCCGACACGCCGGCGGATTTCTCCGACGGGGTGCTGATCCAGGGAGATACCTGTGATTACGATGGCTCTTTTGCCACGCTGCTGGAAGAGGTACGGACCGGGGAGGAATATCGCGTAGCAGAGCTTCTGTTTGGCGCGGAGGTGAAGTGATATGCCCCAGCCCAGTTATGAATATGCCCTGGGCCGGATCAGCGTCCTGTCCACCCACCTGCTCACCGCAGCCCAGCTCCGGCGCATCGCTGAGGCTTCCACCACGAAGGAGGCCATGAAGCTGCTGCTGGAGACCGGCTATGGCGAGAATGTGGCCACGGAACAGGAAATCGCCCTGGGAGAAATCGATTTCATCATCCGGGACCAGCTCCAGCTGACCCGGAAACGGATCCGGGAACTGACCCCGGATGCGGAACTGACCGGTCTGTTCCTGCTGCCGGTGGATACCCACAACCTGAAGGCCCTGCTGAAGGCCCGGCTGCTGGGTACGTCCGCCGACAATATCCTGCGGGAGGGCGGCAATTTCGACCTGTCCCTGCTGAAGGATATGGTCCAGACCAAATATTACGAAGATCTGCCTCCGGTCTACTGCAAGACCCTGGACCAGATCGAAGCCGACCTGGCCCGGGAGGCGGATCCCTTCCGGCTCAGCGCCCTGCTGGACGGCGCCATGTTCCGCCAGGCCAAAGAGGTGCTGGACCGGAAAAAGGAGAACGGGTTCATCCGCAACTACTTCTCCCTGTGGGCCGATTACCAGAATACCATCAGCCTGATCCGGGCCCAGAACCTGCACTGGGAACTGTCCCAGCTGCGGCTGGTCCTGGTGGAATGCGGAGAGATCCCCCTGACGGTGTTCGAAGAGAGCCTGGACGTGCCGCCGGAACAGCTGGGGGCACGGCTGAACCAGGGAAGCCACGGAGCGGAACTGGTCCAGGCCATCAATGAATTCGCACAGACAAACGAGCTGGCCGTCATCCCCAGACGGATGAAGGAAGCCCTGAACCTGATCCTGCGCCGGGCCAAATGGGATACCCATTCCCTGGGGCCCATCGTAGGCTATCTGGAAGCCCGGGAAACCGAGGCCGAAGCCCTGCGGATGATCTTCGGGGCCATCCAGGGCGGGTTCGAGCCCCAGCTGCCCGATGTCTATGCCTGATCACAGGAAGCATGGGAGGCAGCCATATGGAAAAGAAAAAAATTGCAGTGATCGGTGATCCCAGCTCCGTGATGATCTTCAAAGCCGTAGGGTTCGACGTATTCTACGAAGAAGAGAAAGAACAGATTGAGCGCAGGATCCACCACCTGGCCGACAAGGGCTACGCCGTGATCTACATCACGGAGACTGCAGCCCAGAAAGCCCAGGCGGTGATCGACGAATATGCTACCGCTACCTTTCCCGCCATCATCCCCATCCCTGCCGGGAGCAGATCCCTGGGCCTGGGCATGAAGCGTGTCAAGGAAAACGTGGAAAAAGCAGTGGGCGCCGATATTCTATTCAAGGAAGGGTAGGGAACAATCGTGAGTGGAAAGATCGTGAAAGTATCCGGCCCGCTGATTGTCGCCGAAGGCATGAAAGACGTGCAGCTCCATGATATGGTCCGCGTCAGTGACAAGCGCCTGATCGGCGAAGTCATCGAGCTTCGTGACGATAAAGCTTCCATCCAGGTCTATGAAGAGACCGCCGGCCTGGGGCCGGGGGAACCGGTGGAATCCACCGGGGCTCCCATGAGCGTGGAACTGGCTCCCGGGCTGATCGAAAGCATTTTCGACGGGATCCAGCGGCCTCTGGAAAAAATCTATGAACTGGCCGGAGACCGGATCAGCCGGGGCATCGAAGTGCCGAAGCTGGACCGGGAGAAGAAATGGCAGTTCGTGCCCGTGGCCAAAGTGGGCGATGCCGTCAGCGGCGGCGATGTGATCGGTACGGTGCAGGAAACCCCGGCCGTACTGCACAAGATCATGGTGCCTCCCGGCAAGAGCGGCACTGTGGAATGGGTCTATGAAGGGGAAGCCACCATCCTGGACCCGGTATACAAACTGAAGGACAGCAAGGGGGAAGTGAAGGAATACCCCATGCTGCAGCAATGGCCCGTGCGTGTGGCACGGCCCTATAAGACGAAGCTGCCTCCGGAAGAACCCATGGTCACCGGGCAGCGGGTCATCGATACCCTGTTCCCCATTGCCAAAGGGGGCGTGGCCGCCGTGCCCGGACCCTTCGGCAGCGGCAAGACCGTCATCCAGCATCAGCTGGCCAAGTGGGCGGATGCCGACATCATCGTGTACGTGGGCTGCGGCGAACGGGGCAACGAAATGACCGACGTACTGAACGAATTCCCGGCCCTGAAGGATCCCCGCACCGGCCTGCCGCTGATGAAGCGGACCGTGCTGATCGCCAATACGTCCGACATGCCGGTGGCCGCCCGTGAAGCCTCTATTTACACGGGCATCACCATTGCCGAATACTATCGGGATATGGGCTACAAAGTGGCCATCATGGCCGACTCCACGTCCCGCTGGGCTGAAGCCCTGCGTGAAATGTCCTCCCGTCTGGAAGAAATGCCCGGCGAAGAAGGGTACCCGGCGTACCTGTCCTCCCGTCTGGCCGAATACTACGAACGGGCCGGCGAAGTGGAATGTCTGGGTAAGGACCAGCGGGTCGGCGCCGTTTCCGCCATCGGGGCTGTATCGCCTCCCGGCGGTGATATTTCCGAACCGGTCTCCCAGGCAACCCTGCGGATCGTCAAGGTATTCTGGTGCCTGTCCTCCGCCCTGGCCTATGCCCGTCATTTCCCGGCCATCGACTGGCTGCAGAGCTACTCTCTGTATTCCGACCGGCTGCGGAAATATTACGACGAAAAAGTGGCCCCCGACTGGTCGAAACTGGTGGGGACCACCATGGAAATCCTCCAGGAGGAATCCAGCCTGAACGAAATCGTCCGTCTGGTGGGGATCGATGCCCTGGGCTTCAAGGACCGGATCACCATGGAATGTGCCCGGTCCATCCGGGAAGACTTCCTGCACCAGAACTCCTTCCACGAAGTGGATACCTATACGTCCCTGGAAAAACAGTATGACATGCTGAAACTGATCATCACCTGGTACGAAAAGGCCCTGGATGCCATGACGAAGCATGTGAAGCTGGACAAGCTGATCGAAATGCCCATCCGGGAACAGATCGGCCGTGCCAAGTACATTCCGGAAAGTGAACGGAAGGAAAAGTTCGCCCAGCTGAACAAGGAACTGGACCAGGCCTTTGCAGAACTGACGGAAGAGGGTGAGCAAGATGCGTAAGGATTACAAGACCATCCGCGAAGTGGTGGGCCCTCTGATGCTGGTGGACCAGGTACAGGGTGCCACCTACGATGAACTGGTGGAAATCCACCAGGCCAACGGGGAAGTCCGGAACGGCAAGGTACTGATGGTGGACGGCGACAAAGCCATGGTGCAGCTGTTCGAAGACTCCCAGGGCCTGCAGCCCTCCACGGCCAAAGCCCGTTTCCTGGGCCACGGCATCCAGCTGGGGGTGGCTCCCTCCATGCTGGGCCGTGTGTTCGACGGCATGGGCAAACCCATCGACGGCGGCCCGGCCATCATCCCGGAAGAATACAAGGATATCAACGGGGAACCCATGAACCCGGCGGCCCGGGAATATCCTTCTGAATTCATCCAGACCGGTATCAGCGCCATCGACGGCCTGAACACCCTGGTCCGGGGCCAGAAGCTGCCGGTGTTCTCCGGTTCCGGTCTGCCCCATGCCCAGCTGGCTGCCCAGATTGCCCGGCAGGCCAAAGTACGGGGGACCGATGAAAAGTTCGCCGTGGTGTTCGCTGCTGTAGGGATCACGTTCGAAGAAGCTAACTTCTTCATGCAGGACTTCAACCGCACCGGCGCCCTGAGCCGTGCCGTCATGTTCATCAACCTGGCCAACGACCCGGCTGTAGAACGGATCGCAACGCCTCGTATGGCCATCACCGCTGCGGAATACCTGGCCTTCGAGCTGGATATGCACGTGCTGGTCATCATCACCGATATCACAAACTACGCAGACGCCCTGCGGGAAGTGTCCGCTGCCCGTAAGGAAGTGCCGGGCCGCCGCGGCTACCCCGGCTATCTGTATACGGACCTGGCCACCATGTACGAACGGGCCGGCCGGATCCGGGGCAAGAAGGGGTCCATCACCATGATCCCCATCCTGTCCATGCCGGAAGACGACAAGACCCACCCCATCCCCGACCTGACCGGGTACATCACCGAAGGCCAGATCATCCTGAGCCGGGAACTGTACCGGAAGGGGCTGACACCGCCCATCGACGTGCTGCCGTCCCTGTCCCGTCTGAAGGATAAGGGCGTGGGCAAGGGCAAGACCCGGGAAGACCATGCCGATACCATGAACCAGCTGTTCGCCGCCTACTCCCGCGGGAAACAGGCCAAGGAACTGGCCACCATCCTGGGGGATTCGGCCCTGAGCAAGGTGGATAAACTGTATGCCAAATTCGCCGATGCCTTCGAACGGGAATACGTTTCCCAGGGGTACCGGACGAACCGGTCCATCGAGGAAACCCTGGATCTGGGCTGGAAGCTGCTGGGCATTTTGCCGCGCAGCGAACTGAAACGGATCCGGGATGAATACCTGGATAAATACTACAAACCGGCGGACGGCAGCGAGGGGGAATAACCCATGGCTACGAACGTAAACCCGACCCGGATGGAGCTGACGAGGCTGAAACGCCGGCTGGCCACCGCCGTCCGGGGGCATAAACTGCTGAAAGACAAACGGGACGAAATGGTCCGGCAGTTCATGATCTATATCCGCCGGAACCACGAGCTGCGGGTGAAGATGGAAAAAGCCCTGCAGAATGTGTCCCACCATTTCGTAGTGGCCCGGGCCCACATGGGGTCCCTGACCATGGACGAAGCGCTGCTCTACCCGGCCCGGAGTGCCGAGTTCGAGGTGGGCAGCAAGAACGTGATGAGCGTGGATGTGCCTACGCTGACCTACACGGGGGCTACGGCGGATGACGCCGCCCAGGTACCCTATTCCTTCGTGTTCACCACCGGGGAACTGGATACGGCCGTAACGGAACTGACCACCTGCCTGCCGGACCTGCTGGAGCTGGCCCAGGTGGAGAAGACCTGCAACATGCTGGCGGATGAAATCGAAAAGACCCGCCGGCGGGTGAATGCGCTGGAATACGTCATGATCCCGGAAATGCAGGAAAGTATCAAGTACATCACCATGAAGCTCAGCGAAAACGAAAGAGCCAGTACGGTGCGCCTGATGAAAGCCAAGGAAATCATGGCGAAACAGGCGTAACTGGAAGCAAAGAGGGTGCCGCAAATGCGGCACCCTCTTTTTTGAAGTCTCTAGTCTCTGGTCTCTAGTCTCTAGCCAATGGAAGAAATTTGCCTTCGGCTCATTTCTCTGAATTTGTAAAACCCCAGACCTGTTCTGCAGGGCTGGGGCTTTATGCTATAATATCCGTGATGATATTTTTACCCGAAACTATGGAAAAAAGGAGCACGGATATGGCGACCATCTTTACGTTCCGGGCACAGCCGGAACAGGGACCTCTCTACAAACAGCTGGCCCATTACTTCCGGCAGGAAATCGCTCAGGGACACCTGG
>Ga0256406_1003259_pt1 | contig 20535 bp, 14 predicted proteins | sample RumenRJG_03DNA_FD_185986 | JGI IMG/M metagenome (GOLD analysis project Ga0256406, IMG submission 185986) | Bovine rumen microbial communities from Lethbridge, Alberta, Canada - RJG_03 | ecosystem: Host-associated > Mammals > Digestive system > Stomach > Rumen | place: Canada: Alberta | collected... | reverse complement strand
CACCGTCGACGATATCGCGACCGTCACCCAAGGCGAGGGTACCTCGCAGGAGCGCTATCGCGATGGCAGCAGGATCATCCAGCTCACTATCTCCAACGAGAGCGACACCAACAGCGCGACCGTCGCGAAAGCGGTCCGCGCCGCGCTTCCGGCAATCAACGACTCGCTCCCGGAAGGAATCAAGGTCGAGATCCAAAGGGATGACACGACGATGATCAGTTCCACGCTGGACGAGGTCTACGCGAGCGCCATCGAGGGAGTCCTGCTGGCCGCATTGGTCATCTTCCTTTTCCTGCGCAACATCAAGGCGACGGTCATCATCAGCCTTTCCATGCCGATTTCCATCCTGGTCACCCTGATGGTGATGAGCATTGCCGACATCACCGTCAACAGCATGTCGATGGCCGGGCTGATCCTAGGTATCGGCATGATTGTCGACGCATCCACCCTCAATCTGGAAAACACCTACAACTTCCGTATCCAAGGCAAGAGCGCGGCGGCGAGCGCCATTCTCGGCAGCCAGGACATGGCGGCCGCCAACCTTGGCTCGACGCTGACCACCATCTGCGTGTTTCTGCCCCTGATCATCTTCAAGAACAAGCTGGAGATGATCGGCATCATGTTCCAGGATCTGATCTATACCGTCTGTATTTCCCTAGCCGTCTCACTTGTCGTCGCCCAGACCCTGGTCCCCGCCCTCTGCGGCTCGATCCTGCGCCTTGACTCCCGTACCCAGAAACCGCTCCGGTTCGCGCCGCTGCGCAAAATCGACGGGGACAGCAACAGGTTCGAGAAGCGGTTGGAGGATGTCTACGCCAAGAGCTTGCAGTACTGCCTGAACCACCGGTTCCTGATCATCATGGTCCTGGCGCTGACGATGGTCTACTCGTTCGGCAAAGTGGGAAGGATCGGCATGAACCTGACTCCGCGCATGAATACCGACGACTCGGTCTCCATGAGCCTGACACTGCCGGCCGGCACCAACAAGAACGCCACACGCAGGGAGCTGTTCGCCATGCAGCAGAAGATCATCGAGCAGATTCCCAAGGAGGCCTATGACGAAATCCTGGTCAACGTGGGTACCTCGAATACCGGCACGATCGAGCTGGACATGCCTGACATCACCCGGCAGACCATCAGCGCGGGCGAACTGAAGAACATGCTCCGTCCGCTCCTGAAGGACAACCCCGCGGCAACGTGGGCGTTCAGCGCTGGCCGTGGCCCGGGTGGTGGCAGCGCCATCACCATCCAGGTCAAAGGCAGGGACACCCAGGCGATAGCCGAAGCTGTCAATGAGATTGCCGCGATCATCGTCACCCACGTGCCCGAGGCGGTCGATGTCAGTACCGACCTGGAGGATGGAGCCCCGAGGATTGCCATGCGGATCGATCAGGAGCGAGCCAAGGATCTGGGACTGACGGTCAGCCAGATTGCCACCACGGTCAGCTATGCGGTCAGTGGCACCACCGCCACCACAATCAGCACCTTCGACGCCGACAACTCCTATGACCTGGTAGTCAAGATGGACGAGGACAAGCTCTCTTCCATCGGCCAGCTCGGCGGCCTTTTGGTGACCGGATCCAACGGACCGGTCTCGCTGGACCAGGTCGCCACCTTCTCGGTCAGCAACGGCCCGCTGTCAATCAGCCGGGAGAACAAGCAACGGGTCAACAAGGTGACCGCGGGACTTGCTGACGGATACTCGGCCAACGAGGTCCAAGCCAAAATCAACGAAGCGCTCGACCAGTATTTCACCGCCCCCGAGGGAGTGACGGTCGAACAGAACGGCGACATGCGGCAACTAGCCGAGTATGGCCCGACGCTGGTCTTGATCGTGATCCTCGCCCTGCTGCTCGTCTTCGCCGTCATGGCGGCGCAGTTCGAGAGCCTGGTCGACCCATTCATCATCTTCGCCACTGTCCCGTTATTGATGATTGGCGTCATCTGGATCCACATCTGGATGGGCCAAAGCTTCAGCCTGTTCTCCATCGTCGGTGTGGTCGCCCTCATCGGCGTGGTCGTCAACAACGGCATCGTCCTGGTCGACACGATCAACCGGCGGGTGCGCAAGCATGTGCCGGTGCGGCAGGCCTGTATCGAATCGGCACGGCTCAGGCTCAGGCCGATTCTGATGACGACGCTGACCACCGTGCTGGGTATGGTGCCCATGGCCTTCTTCCCCGGTGACGGCGCGGAGATGATGCAACCGATCGCGCTGACCTTTTTCGGTGGCCTGATCAGCGGCGCCTTCCTCACCCTGTATCTTTCCCCGGTCCTGTACTCGCTTTTCAACTCCCGCAGGGAGCGCAAGTACGACGACCCGAAGACGCTGGCGAACCAGCTGGCGCGCTTTGACAAGGAACGGGCGGAGCAGCATATCAAAGAAGCGCTTCAAACCAAATAATCCCAGGGGACTGTATCGCGACAGCTCCCCTGCCGTTTTCCCCGTTCGCCCAAGGAAACCCTTCTTCTCCTTGGGCGACACGCCATTTCACCATCATGCGACCCTTCTCCGCCCTCAGCATGGACGCTGGCATCCCACAGGCGCAAAGGGATAAAAACTTGTTGACACGTATCAAAACACCTTTATACTGATACGTATCAAAGGTGGAATACATGTACACAAGGCACAATGAAAAGCTTTTAGCTGCAAGGAAAAAGAAAGCAGCGCTCGTGGCTGCCCATCGCGGCGCCATGGGGGGCTCTGTCATCCAGAATACGACTCTTGCCTATAAAACCGCCCTCATGGGAGGAGCTGACTGCATCGAGATGGATGTCGTGGAAAGCACCGATGGTGTCTTCTTTGCCGTCCATAACGGGGAAGAGAAACATCTTCTGCATATGGACAAGGACATCCGTACCTGCAGTTCGGCGGAGATTGAAACATATCATTGCTACAACTCATTGCAAAACCGGATGGTCCACCAAAAACTGGAGCGGGTCGCGGATGTCCTTCCTCGTTTCCGCAATACATGCTTTATCAACATCGACCGGTCTTGGTTCTATTGGCCCGATGCCATCACCCTCCTGTCCGGTTTCCATATGGAGGACCAAATCATCCTGAAAGCTCCACCGGAGGACAAATACCTCGACATCCTTGAGCAGAGCGGATCCGACATCATGTTCATGCCGATCATACGCAATGTCGACGAATGGGAAAAGACGGAAAGAAGGAACATCAATGTCGTGGCTGCGGAATTCGTTTTCGACGACCTTTCCAATCCCGTCGTTTCCCCCGCTTTCATCGACAGCCTGCATGCCAAGCATGTGTTGACCTGGGTCAACGCCCTCACGCTCTGGGATGACAAGTCGATTTCGGGATTCCTCGACGACAACCTTTCCATCAGCGAAGGACCGGATGCCGGTTGGGGCAAGTTGCGGGCTATGGGTTTCGATATCCTGCAAACCGACTGGCCGGGTTTACTGTACGCGTATCTCAAAACGAAAAAAGTTTGATCCACAAGGAGGACAACATGAAAAAAAGAATCACCTTGGCTCTGGTGCTGGCGTCGCTCATCCCCGCACTCGTATTCGCAAACGGCTCAAAAGAAAACGCGCCATCGGCAGCCACGTCAAAGACAGAGGAATCTGTCGACTACTCTCAGGAATTGGTAATCTATACCAACTCCGGCAGTAGCGGAAGGGCCGAATGGCTCACGGAAAGGGCAGCCAAAGAGGGTTTCAAGCTCACCATCGTCTCTGGTGGCGCGGGAGAAATCACCAACCGCGTATTGGCGGAAAAGAACAATCCGGTGGTTGACGTCATCTATGGCCTCAACTCCCTGAAGTGGTATCAGATCAAGAACGAAGACCTGCTCCTTCCCTATCGCCCGTCTTGGGCCGGGCAGGTCGACACCAGTCTTGGAGACAACGAGACCTTCTTCCCGATTGTCGCCCAGCCATTGGTGCTCATCTACAACAAAGACATGCCTGACCCGCCCAAGAAGTGGGATGATCTTCTCAATCCTTCGTTCAAGAACCGGTTCACCATGCTCAGGCTTGCGGGAGGTACCGCGCAGACCATGCTTGCCGGTCTCTGCACCCGTTTCCGTGACGACAAGGGAGTTGAAGGCGTTTCGCAGGAAGGATGGGATTTCATCAAGGCGTTGTACCAGAACGCCCATGTAGAGATCCATGGAGAAGACTATGTCGGCTCTCTCGTCGATGGCTCCATGCCCGTGAGCGAGATGTGGGGCAGCGGCGTCATCCAGTACCAAAAGGAAAGGAACACGACCTTCGGAATCGTTCTTCCCGAGGAAGGCGAGCCGTATGTCGTCGAGCAGGTCGGCATTCTGAAATCGTCCAAGCAGCCCGCGTTGGCAAAGGCATTCGTCGACTGGTTTGGTTCGGCGGAAATCCAGGCAGAATGGTGTCAGAAGTTCGGGACCATTCCCGCGCAACCGAAAGCTTTGGCAACCGCATCGGAAGACGTAAAGGCGTTTGCCAACGCGTGCAAGGCGCAACCGATGGACTGGACTTGGGTTTCTGAACATCTTGACGCATGGGTCGAGAAAGTCGAACTCGAGTTCCTCTAATCGGTACTACCTAGGGTTGCCGCGCAAAACGGCAACCCATGAGGCTGCCTCGAAGTTCTTTCGGGACAGCCCGTTTTCCTTTCATTCGGAGAAGAGGCACCAACATGATTGAACTAAAGGATATCGAAATCAAATATGGCGATTTCACCGCCATAAAAAAACTTAATCTGACCATTCACGACGGGGAATTCTTTACGTTTCTTGGCCCTTCCGGTTGTGGTAAAACCACGACGTTACGATGTCTGGCAGGGTTCATCCAACCCTCCAAAGGCGCCGTCATCATCGATGGGAAGGATGTGACATCCTTCAGCGCGGAGAAAAGGCGTATCGGCATGGTCTTCCAAAGCTATGCCCTCTTCCCGACCATGACGGTCTATGAAAACCTGGCCTTCGGTCTCAAGGTGAAAAAACTGTCAAAAGATGTCATCGACCAAAAAGTGCGGAAAGTAGCCGAGACCGTGTCCATCACCCCGGAGCAACTTTCCCGCGGTGTCTCGGAGCTTTCAGGCGGACAGCAGCAACGGGTCGCTTTGGCACGCGCCATCGTCCTCGAGCCCCGCATTCTCTGTCTCGACGAACCACTCTCCAACCTTGACGCGAAGCTTCGGGTCGAATTGCGGGCGGAGATCAAAGCGCTCCAAAGCCGCTTGCAAATCACCACGCTCTATGTCACTCACGACCAGACAGAGGCCCTAACCCTTTCCGACCGCATCGCGGTTTTCCGCAATGGAGCCATAGAGCAGGTCGGCACACCATACGAAATATACAACAAATCCTCATCCCGATTCGTCTGCGGGTTCATCGGCGACATCAATCATTTCTCCCAACAGGTGGTGAGCCGTCTCATCGAGCGCTACCACATTCCTCTAGACGCGTCGACAGATGCGTTCATCCGAATAGAACGCATGCACCGCGTCAGAGAAAATGCGGACGGCATTGTCCTGAGAACGAAAGTCTTGTCATCGGAATTCGACGGGTCGACGACAAAATACACGTTGGATTACGATGGCCAGACCATCAAATTCCTGGAACTCAACGACGGGAGCGCGGTCCCACAAACAGGCAAGGACCTTTTCCTCTCTTTCAATCCAGAAGATGTCTTGCAGTACCATGCGGAGGCTTGAGACATGACCATTTCCATGAGCAAACAGCGCCCGAACATCGGAAGCATCCTCACCAAATTACTCCTCGCCTACCTGATCATTACCTTCATTTTGTTTCCCATCATCAGTATGTTCGGCATCGTCTTTGTCAAGGACGGCCATCTTTCGTTCTCCGCGGTACGGCGTGTTTTTTCCTCGCCCAAAGCAATGAGGAGCATCAAGAATAGCCTCCTTCTTGCCTTGACGATGATTGTCACGGTCAATCTTTCCGGGACTTTGGCTGTCCTGATCATGGATTATTGGGACATCAAAGGATCGAAAATGCTCCGCCTCGCATACATGACACCCCTCATCTATGGACAAATCACGCTCGCGATGGGATACAAATTTGTCTATGGGAAAGCAGGCTTTGTCACGAACCTGCTGCTGAAGATCTTCCCGAACTGGAACCCCAACTGGTTTATGGGCTATGGAGCCGTCGCTTTTCTGATGACGTTCGCCTGCACGCAAAACCATTTGATGTTCCTCTCCAGCGCCATCAAGAACATCGACGGCAATATCATCGAAGCCGGCCGCTCCATGGGCGCCTCTGGGGCAAAAATCTTTTTCAAAATCGTCCTTCCCATCTTGAAGCCGAGTTATTTCGCCATCACCGTACTCACGTTTCTGACCGGCATGAGCGCTCTCTCCGCCCCTCTCGTTCTGGGAGGAGACAATTTCCAGACCATCAACCCGATGATCGTCATGTTCGCCCAGTCTCCTCGTTCCCGTGACATTTCGGCGTTTCTCGCCGTCCTGCTGGGATGCACGACCATCATTCTCATGACAATCCTCAACCAATTGGAAAAACATGGTACCTACATGTCTCTGTCCAAGACGAAGACGAAACTTCAGAAGCAGAAAATCCAAAACCCGGTGTCTGCCGTCATCATCAACGCGCTTGCCTGGATCATGTTCGTCATCTACGTTCTTCCCATCTTCTGCGTCGTTCTTTTCTCCTTTACGAACGGACTTGCTGTAAAGACGGGCGTCCTCGCCAAAGGGTGCTTCACTCTTCAGAACTACAAGAATCTCTTCACGAAGATGTCCGCTTTCAAACCGTATCTCGTAAGCATCTGTTATTCACTGGCGGCGGCAGTCATCGTGAGCCTCATTTCCATCATTGTCGCCCGTATCGTCATCAAGGGAAAAAGCCGTTTCAAAGCACTTTGGGAATACAGCGTCCTGATTCCGTGGTTGCTTCCGAGCACCTTGATCGCCCTTTCGCTCATGCTGTCTTTTGATGTCCGGAGAATCCTTGTAGGCAACAGGGTACTCGTCGGCACTGCCGTGCTTCTGCTCATCGGCTATGTCATCGTCAAGCTTCCATTTTCCTTCCGCATGATCCGCGCCGCGTTCTTCGGCATCAATGACGACATGGAGGAAGCCGCGAAGACTATGGGCGCGGGACAGGTCCGCATCATGGCCCAGATCATTATCCCGTACATCATGCCAGTGGTGTCATCGGTCATCGTCCTGAACTTCAACAATCTGCTGTCCGATTACGACATGTCCGTATTTCTCTATTCGCCACGCTTGAAACCGCTCGGAATCATCATCAAGGACGCGACGGACCAGACGGCAACAGTCGACGCGGTCGCGATGGGACTTGTCTATTCGGTTGTCCTCATGGTCATCTCCGCCTTTGCCATCTGGTTCTCCCGCAGGGATCCGTCTGCGCGACGAAAAAAGAAAATCGCGACAGCCGTACAGCAGAACTAGGAGCATCTGATGGACAGTACGAGATGTGGACGATATTTTCTCATGTCGGATCTGGACGGAACCTTGTTTTCCTCGTCTTCCCGGATTGAGGAAACCAATCTTCCCCGACTGGACGCATTCATGGAGCATGGCGGGTTGTCCGGCATTTCCACCGGTCGGTCCCCAGCCAACACGCTTTCGCTGTCGGGGACCCTCCGGCCCGACATGCCCTCCATGTTCCTGAATGGTTCATTGGTTCATGACACTGCAGGGCGCCGGGTATGGAAGACAGAGGAACTGGAACAACACGCGGCATTACGCATTGCGCGGATACGTCTTCTCCGGCATCCCTCCGTGAATGTCCATGGGTACGACACGGAACATACAGGCATCGTGTCTCCGGAGAGCCTATCGGACCCGAAATGGACCGCGTCCCATCAGCCGCGGTTTTCACCTCGATCGAAGTCGCGAACCAGGTTCCATGGTTGAAAATGATGCTCGTCGGGACTCATGCGGAACGAGCTGGCATCCGAAAGGAAATCATGGAGGAAAACCGCGCAGTCTTCTCTTCACCAGTATTCCTTGAGATACTCCCGAACAAGCCAAGCAATGGGTCGATGTTGTCATACCTACAGGATACCCTGTTTCCCAATCGAACCTGTTGCGCCATTGGAGACTATTACAACGACATCGAGCTTTTCCAGGAAACGGGTGTCAGTGCGGTGATTGAGGAATTGAAACGGATTGCTACCTCCATCGTCTCTGACAACAACCATGGGGCCGTGGCTGACTTTATCGATACATTGCGATACATTTTGTGGTTGACAGCTGTGGTATAAAGGAACAGAGAGCATTTTCATGGCAACATTCAAAGACATCGCGAAACTTGCCGGCGTTTCCTACGGAACGGTGAGCAACGTCCTCAACGGAAAGAGCAACGTGAGCGCGGCAAAAATTCACAAAGTGGAAGAGGCTGCGAAACAACTGGGATACGTGACGAACACCCAGGCGAAGGATCTGAGGAAAGGTCGCTCAAACCGCATCTACGTCATCACGCCGGATTTCTCGGAAGAACGTTACCACGAGCTGATGGAAGGCGTCGCAGAGTCCGCGCGTGCCGCTGGAAAGGAGCTCTTCTGCATTTCCTCCGACAACGACCCGATGGAAGAAAAGGCCATCCTGGACAAGCTTGTGCCGATGAAGCCTTTGGCCGTCATCCTCGCTTCCTGCACGCCAGGAGGCCCCCCATGCCGCCCAGATTCCATACCGCTCTATCTCGCGTTCAGAACGGCTCAGGAACGAAAGGAACCTTTTCCCTATTTCGGATTCGATTTCTCTGCCGCGGGAAAAGCCCTTGCGGAGGAAGCTTGGAACCAAAATTGCCGGTCTTTCGCCCTGTTCCGCGGCGATACCCGTTTCTCGGACGAAAAAGCCTTTGGCGATGGCATCGCTAGCGCGCTCACCGCACGTTCAGCCTCGTGGGAATCGTTCTCATTCTCCACGGGACGGGAAATCCGTGGCGCATTCCCTCTTTGCGCCACAAGACATTTTGACGCGATCTTCGCTTCCTCCGTCCAAGCGGCTAGAGCCCTTCGCGAAGCTTTGTATTACCAGGACAAGGGAGAAGGAAACCATACACGGATTTTTTTCCTCTCCGGTAAAAGCACCTCGTTTCCAGAAGGTGCCCGCGACCAGGACATGAGACCATTCCGCCTCAACTATCGTCTTTGCGGAAAACGGATCGTCGAACGAATCCTCAGCGGCGCGTCCACGACGACCCGGACCATTATTCCATCTGATGGTTTCGCTCCGGCATTGCAGAAGCGAGAGGCGCAAAGACGAGAAAAGAGTATCCGTTTCCTCACGCTGAAGAGCCCTACGACTGAAGCGTTAAAACTCATTCTTCCTTCTTTTACACGAGAAACCGGAATCTCCGTCATCATCGATGATTATGACGCAAGAACCCTTAACCGCAAACTTCTTGAAGGCAAGCAGGAATGCGGGGATACCGACATCATCCGCCTGGACATGGCATACCTCCCTGATGTCGGCCCCCTCGTCCTGCGTCCGCTCGATTTTCTCTCCGAACCCTTCCTATCTGTTTTCAAAACGCTCGACAAGCCTTTGCCGGATGAATTCCTTTCCGTGAACGGAACACCTTACACGTTGCCGTTGGACATCAGCGTGCAGATGCTGTTTTACCGGAAAGACCTCTTTGAGAATGTGCTCATCAAGCGTCAATTCAAAGAGATGACGGGATACGATCTGAAACCCCCGGCAACGTACGAAGCCTTCGATCGTATCTCACAGTTTTTTACCCGTTCCTGCAACCCGAATTCGCCGACCGAGTTCGGAACAGTCTGTTCTTGCTCTTCTCCGCAAATCTGTGGCTGCGATATTCTTCCACGGCTCGACGCGCTCGGATGGGTGCCAACCGGAGGAACGGCTTTCGGCGACGAGGCTCTTCTGCAGAGAGGCATGAGCGACTATCTCGCTTCGTTCACCATCAGCGCAAAAAACACGAATGGCTGGTGGGATATCGCGATGCAGGATTTCATCGATGGAAAGGTTGCCATGGTTTCCGTCTATTCAAATTATGCGTCGTACCTCGTAACTCTTGACGCCAGCGCAGTCAATGGCCGGATTGGTTTTGCTCGACTGCCAGGGAAAAAGCCCCTTCTCGGCGGAGGTATCGTTGGAATTGGAAAGGGGTGCGCGCATCTCAAGGAAACGCTCACGTTCCTCTCTTGGCTCTACAGCCCCCGCATCGCATCGCTCGTCACATCTTTGGGCGGTTTCATCGATAGCACGTGCGTCTATGAAAACACGGAACTTCCTCATGCCTATCCTTGGCTCGAATCTCTGCGCTCCTATCTCAAGGAAGGAAAACGCAGGCAAGCAGGACAAAGCCCACGATATACAACACATAGATTCGAACAAATCCTCGGAGCCGCCGTGCAAAGCATTGTGACGGGGAAAAAGAATATCCCGGATGCAATCAAGGAAGCCCGTACCGAATTCATGACAGACTGTGTCTAATCCACGTCCTGCCAGTTCACATCGATAGGGAAAACCGGATTTTCCCGGCTTCACGTTTTTTCCTTTCCGTCTTTCGTAAAGGACGTTTCTCTGATGCTGGCACCATGCGTTACAGGAAGGGGTCCAAAGAGCAAGAGGTGTCGGACCGCTATCTTGACATTCCCCTTTCTTGTCTCTTTCCTCATCTTCCCTGTATGCTGAGGACATGAATATCCTTTCAGTAGAGCACCTCTCCAAGACGGTCAGGGAAGTACCGCTCTTTTCTGACGTCAGCTTCGGGCTTGACAGCGGGGAACACGTGGGTGTGGTCGGACGAAATGGAGCGGGCAAATCGACGTTGCTCAAGGTCCTTGGGAAAAAGCTGCCTGCAGACGAGGGGCTTGTCAGCATGGCGCGGGAGTGCGACATCGCCACCCTCCCCCAGCACATCTCGTTCCATGAGGGAGCCAGCGTCGATTCCTTCCTCTTCGAAGGCGAGGGAAAACGCATCGAGCTACGACGCAGAGAGCTCAACCACGAGCCGGTCTCCTCCTCCGCTTTGGACGGGCTGGACTGCTGGAATCTGGAAAACGACTATCACGCCCTGCTTGGCGAGCTGGAAATCTTCGACTACAGCCAGCCGATGGCGGAGCTTTCCGGGGGACAATTGAAAAAAGCGGCACTTGCCCGCCTGATGGCGGCAAAGGCCAACCTCCTGCTGCTTGACGAGCCGACCAACCATCTGGATATCCCTACCATCGAATGGCTGGAGAACCGGATCCACAATGGCAAAGAGACGGTGCTTGTCGTCACCCACGACCGTTACTTCCTGGACACGGTGGCCACAAGCATTCTCGAGCTGGACGAAGGAACCATCTTCTACCATCCAGGCTCCTTCGCATCCTACCTGGAGCGGAAGGAGGCCCGCCTGGAGGACCAGAAGAAAGAACAGGCGCGGCTGAAGAACATTCTGAGGCGGGAGTTGGACTGGCTCGGCCACGGGGCCAAGGCGCGCACCACCAAGCAACAAGGACGCATCGCGCGCATCCAGGAAATGCAGGGAAAGGTCCGCTCCGTCGGGCACGAGGCGCAACGCCGGTTCGCCAGCCAGGAACGCCGGCTTGGAAAGAAGATCCTCCAGATCGAGCATCTGTCCAAAGGCTATGGGGAAACCACTCTCTTCAAGGATTTCAGCTATGACTTCCTTCCCGGAGACCGGATCGGCCTGGTCGGGCCGAACGGGGCGGGCAAAAGCACGATGATGGACATCATCGTGGGCAGGACCGCTCCTGACGCGGGAAAGCTTGAGGTCGGAGTCAACACCACCTTCGCCTACTACGACCAGAAAAGCCGGGAACTTCCTCTGGGAAAGACCATCACCGAATACGTCAGCGACATCGCCGAGCGGATCAGGCTGAGCAAGGACGAGATCGTCTCTCCTGGCAGATTCCTGGAAATCTTCGGGTTTCCTCCCGTCATGCAACGCCAGGTGATTTCTTCTCTCTCTGGTGGCGAGCAACGGCGCCTGTACCTGGTCAGCAGGTTGCTCTCCAACCCTAATTTCCTGTTGCTCGACGAACCGACCAACGACTTGGACCTGGAGACGATGGAGAACCTCGAGCAATACATCCGCGACTTCTCCGGCTGCGTCCTGGTCGTCAGCCACGACCGTGCCTTCCTCGACCAGACCTGCACCAAACTCTTCGTCCTCGGCGAGGCCGACAGGCTTGTCCACCCGTATGAGGGCTGCTACAGCGATTATGAAGCCGAGGAGCGCGCAGCCAAGCAACGGGCAAAGCAGAAGGAGACGCTTGCGCTTCCACGGGAGCGCGTCCACGCCGAGAAGAAGGGTCTGTCCTTCCGCGAGCAAAGGGAATTCGATGAGCTTGGCCCGAAAATCGACGAGGCCACCAAGCTCAGAGACGAACTAGAAGCCAGCTTTGCCACCGCGGGAACGACAGCGCTCGGAACCCTTGCGGAACGTACTGCGAAGTACGAACAGGTTGGCAAGGAGCTCGAGGCGATGGAAAAGCGGTGGCTGGAGCTGGGAGAAAAGGCCGAGAATGCCTGAAAGCCGTCCTCCCTTCCCCTTCGGGAAGGCTTTTGGCTAGAATGCCCACGGGAGTGTGCTATGCGCGACATGACAGAGGGAAGCATCAAGGGGCATCTGCTCTCCTATGCGGTCCCCATGGTGCTGGGGAACCTGCTCCAGCTCACCTACAACGCCGTCGATTCGATCGTGATCGGGAAGTTTGTCGGCGCCGACGCCTTGGCGGCGGTCAGTACCGCCAACCCGATCATGACCATCGTCATCCTCGGAGTCTCCGGGCTGTCCATCGGTGCCGGCGTGCTGATGAGCGAGTACTACGGGGCGAAGGACGAAACCACCCTGAAACGGGAATTCTCCACCACGATCCTCTTTGGATTTTGGACCAGCCTGGCCGTTTTCGTGCTTGGGTTCCTGCTCTCTCCGGACATCATCCGCTGGATCAACGTCCCCAGCGAGGCGGCAGGCTTGGCGGTCACCTACCTGAGGATCGTCTTTGTCGGCTTTCTCTTCACCTTCCAGTACAACCTGTGGACTGCCGCCCTCCGCTCCATCGGGGATTCCAAGACCCCGGTGGCTTTCCTCGGGTTCGCCGCAACCCTGAACATCCTGCTTGACGTCCTGTTCGTGGCGTTCTTTGGATGGGGTGTCATCGGTGCCGGCATCGCCACCGTCATCAGCCAGGCGCTCAGCGCCTTGCTGTGCATGCGCTACGTCTCCCGCCATATCAAGGCCCTGCAGGTAGGACGCGGGCAGTGGGTGGTAGACCACAAGCTGTTGGCGGCCACGCTGCAAAACGGCCTTCTGACCGCCTTGCAGCAGGCGGCCCAGCCGGTTGGCAAGCTCTTGATCCAGAGCGTGATCAACAGCCAGGGCATCATCGCCATGGGCGCCTTCAACGCCGTCTGCCGCGTCGATGATTTCGGGTGCATTCCCGCCCAGTCGATCGGACACAGCATCATGACCTGCGCCGCCCAAAACCACGGCGCGCGCAAGAGGGAACGGGTCCGGCAGACATTCCGCGAGGGCATGGAGCTGGCCGTGGCCTATTTCCCGATCATTTGTGTCGCCATCCTGCTGCTCAAACGGCCGGTAGCCCTGCTGTTGACCCCGACCGGAAGCACGGAGATGATCCGCATGGTCGTCGACTACCTCGCAGTCAAGGCGTTCTTCTACATCATGCCCTGCCTGACCAACGCGATCCAGGGGTTTTTCCGGGGCGTGGGCAACATGAAGCTGACCCTTTACTCCACCTTGATCCAGATTTCCATCCGCACCGTCCTGGTGTTCCTCTGGGTCCCGCAGATGGGCATCGTCGGCGAGGCATGGGCTTGTCTTGGCGGCTGGAGCGCCATGCTGGTCTTCGAATACGGCTACTATTTCAAGACAAGGAAACGGCTCTACGAGATGCTTTGAGCGATCTCCACGACCTCAAGGCGATTTCCCTCGACACGGAAGCGCACCTGCATGCCTGCGAACTCCATGCCGTACAGCCGACAGGGGTCGTGCTGGTAGCTCGGCCTTGGATCCTGGGCAAGCACCCCAGCCAAAGCTTTCCGTTTCTCCTCGGGCACCTTGGCCAGCAGGCCATCGGGAATCGCGACCTCGAGCAATCCGCGTTCCACTTGGTCGGTGAAGCCTCCGGTGGCGTCCGGATGGATGTCGGTATAGGGCAGATAGGGCTTGATGTCGAAAATCGGGGTCCCATCCATCAGGTCGGCCCCGCGAACCACAAGGACCGCTCCCTCGGGGGTATCCCACTCCACCCGCTGGAGACGCACCGAGGAGAGAGCCAGCCCATTGGGTCGGAAGGGGGACCTTGTGGCGAAGACCCCCAGACGGGCATTCCCGCCCAGGCGAGGCGGCCGCACGGTGGGAGACCAGTTTGTACGGAGCGTCTCGGAGAACTGCCAGATCAGCCAAAGATGGCTGAAACGGTCAATGCCTCGGAGGGCGTCGCTCCGACGGAATTCGCGCTCGAAGACGATGCGGCCCTCCAGATCGTCGACCAGGCCGCTTTGTCGCGGAACTCCGAACTTGGTGGCGAAATCGGTATGGATCCGCGCGATGATGGAAATCTCTGGCATGACACCAGTATCGGCTTTTCGCCCCCCTTCGGCAACTACCGGGCGCGCGCCTCGGCGAAGGCGCTGTCGACCATCATCACGCATTCCTCCAAGGTCGCGGGCCGGGAGGTATGCAGCGAGCAGACGAAGTGGAACGCCTCCACTCCGCTCTCGTCCATCAGCGTCCTGACTCCCACCTGCCAGTCGCGGATCATCGCCGAGGCCTGTTTCTCCGAGACCTCTGGCAGCATTACCAGGAATTCCTGCTTGCCCATGCGGTAGCAGGCGGGTTTGCGGAAGGCCCGCACCAGGCCCTCCGCGAACAGGGGAAGGACCAGAGGATCCAGAGGGCTGTGGATGTGGATCGCCACGGCGCTGAGGAGATGGCCGATATACTGGGCGTAGTCCCTTTTCAGGGCGAGATGGTTCTTCATCCTGCTTTCACTGTCGTAGATCGACTGCCCGGACAACTGCGCCTCAACCTGCTCCACCCGCTGGCGTGCCCCATAAAAACGATATTGTTCCCTCCAGTGGACCAGGCCGAAAAGCAGGAAGCCCAGATAGAGGATCACGTAGTTCAGCACATCGCCCTCGTGGGGAAGGCCGGGATAGAACATGGCCGCGCCGAAGCACAGGAAGGCCGATGTGCACAATACCGCCTCAAGCAATGGGGGCAAGAGGAAAAGGCAAAAGGCGATGATGTCCATCAGCACGAAGGTGGTCGCCTGTCCGCCCCACTGGTAATCGCAACCGGAGACATAGACCCCGAAAGCAAGGCAAACGAACAGGTACCCCACCAGCGTGACATGCGCGCTGTTCCCTTCCGTCCTGGAAACGGCGGGAGACGACGGAAAGCCACAGGCTCGCCACCATCACCACGGCATAGCTTATCAGGTGGCCCACAAGCCAGGAGGTGCTCTTGTAGAAAGGACTCACCATCGGTAGATGACGGGAAACCAGGAGAATCGCCATCATCAATGCCTCGAAGGCAAAGGTGAGAGGTCCGACGAAGGCGGCTCGTTGCATGTTGAGAGAGAGGAGATATGCGGGAAAACCTTTGGGAATCCTGGTAGCTTCCTGATAGCGGGCAAAACCCTGATGTTGCGGCATTTTTTGATTATATCCACACTTTTTCCGTACATTCAAGTGTGGACAAAAGGCCAATCGTGCTAAGATAATCGCGAAAGAGGAACCCATGTCACTCAATTCCACGCCCGCGGCGATACGGACACATATTGGATTTTTCGGACTTTGCAACGCTGGCAAATCCAGCGTGGTCAACGCGATCACCGGCCAGGAGATGGCCATCGTCAGCCAGAACAGGGGTACCACGACCGACCCGGTATCCAAGACGATGGAACTGCTTCCCCTCGGTCCGGTCGTCATCATCGACACTCCAGGACTGGACGACGAAAGCGCCTTGGGCGAGGAACGCGTCAGGCGCACCCGCAGGGTGCTGGCCCGCTGCGATATCGCCATCCTGGTCCACGACGCCACCACAGCCTTCACGCAGGCGGAAAAGGAGCTGGTCTCGCTCTTCGAGCAGAGAGCGCTCCCCTACCTGGTCGTACAAAACAAGATGGATCTGGTGCAGGCACCCCATCCCTCCCTCTCCCACACCGTCTGGGCAAGCGCCACCACCGGAGAAGGCATCCAGGAACTGAAGGAGGCGATCGGCCACCTCGGTGGCAGCGGGGAGATCGACAAGCCGCTGGTCAGAGACCTGCTCCGTGCGGGACAAACGGTGGTGCTGGTCACTCCTATCGACAGTTCCGCCCCGAAGGGACGGATGATCTTGCCCCAGCAGCAGGCGATCAGGGATGTGCTCGAGGCGGATTGCGGCTGTGTCGTCGTGGTCGAGGACCAGCTCCGCCACGCTCTGGGCAACCTGCGGGAAAAACCCGCCATGGTGATCACTGACAGCCAGGCCTTCGAACGGGTCGCGAAAGACACCCCGCTGGACATCCCCCTCACCTCCTTTTCCATCTTGATGGCACGCTACAAGGGGTTCCTCAGGCAGGCTGTCGAAGGCGTGGTCGCCTTGGAGCACCTGCAGGACGGAGATACCGTCCTGATCAGCGAAGGGTGCACCCACCACCGCCAGTGCATGGATATCGGCACGGTGAAGATACCCAGATGGCTTTTCCAGCACACAGGCAAGCAGCTGCATATCGAGACCTCTTCGGGAACCGGATTTCCCGAAGATCTTTCCCGTTACCGAGTGGTCATCCACTGCGGCGGCTGCATGCTGAACGCCAAAGAGGTGCAGTACCGCATGCGCATGGCCCAGGCCGAGGGGGTCCCGATGACCAACTACGGAGTCGCCATCGCCCAGATGAAGGGCATCTTGAAACGGAGCCTCGCGCTGTTCCCGGACATCGCGAAACTGGTTGACTGACAGGAGGTACTCATGCAGGTCACACATGCTTGGTATTACAGCAGACGGCTGCAAAGGGATATGCAGCTGATCACCTATGGGTCGAAGGGCTATCCATTCCTGGTCTTCCCCACCCAGGACGGCAAGGCGGGACAATGGGAAGACTTCGGAATGATCGAGGTACTTCGCCCCTTCATCGAGAACGGGGCGGTCAGGCTCTACTGCATCGACTCGGTCGACCAGGAAAGCTGGTCGGACACCAATGGCGACAAGAGCCGCCGCGCGCAGGTGCAGGAGGCTTACTTCCAGTCGGTCTGCGAGGATGTGGTGCCGCGCATCGATGGAAAGCGGCGTCCGGTCGCCACTGGCTGCAGCATGGGTGCCAACCACTCGGTCAATACCTTCCTCCGTCGCCCGGACCTGTTCGGAGGCTGCCTCGCCCTAAGCGGGGTGTACGACACCAACGTCTTCTTCGGCGACTGGATGGACAAGACGCTCTACGACAACGCTCCTCTTGCCTATCTCAGGGGCATGCCGAAGAACCATCCCTACGTGAAGCTCTACCAGAAGAGCCAGATCGTCGTCTGCGTCGGACAGGGCGCTTGGGAAGACGAGGGCGTCCGTACCACCCGCGACCTCGAGACGCAGCTTGCGCGGCTGGGCGTCCCCGCTTGGATCGACTACTGGGGTTCCGACGTCAACCATGACTGGCCTTGGTGGAAGAAACAGGTCGTCTACTTCCTTCCCTTCATGCTGGAGGCACTGCAATGAACGTGATCTTCATCTCCCCGCACTTTCCCCACACCTACTGGCAGTTCTGCCAACGGCTCCGCCAGAATGGCGCCATCGTCCTCGGAATTGGGGACTGCCCGCAGGGCTCGCTCCCCGGGGAAGTCCGTTCCTCGCTGGACGACTACTACTATGTGCCCAACATGCAGAACTACCCTGACATGTACAAGGCGGTAGCCTTCTTTGCCTGGAAGTACGGAAAAATCGACTGGATAGAGAGCAACAACGAGTTCTGGCTGGAAACGGATGCCAGGCTCCGCACCGATTTCCATGTGACTACCGGCGTCGGTGCCGGGGAAATCAGCGACTACAAGCAGAAGAGCGCCATGAAGCGTTTCTACAGGCTGGCTGGGGTTCCCACCGCCCGCCAGAGCATGGTGACCGACATCGAGTCGGCCAGACGCTTCATCGGCCGGGTCTCGTATCCCGTCATCGTCAAACCGGATGTCGGGGTCGGGGCGAACCATACCTACAAGCTCTCCAGCGACGACGAGCTGGTCCGGTTCTTCAAGGACAAGGACGGACAGAGCTACGTCATGGAGGAATTTGTCAGCGGCTCGATCTATTCCTACGACGCGATCGTCAACAGCAAGGGAGAGGTCCTTTTCGAGTCCTCGTCGGTATTCCCGCCTTCGATGATGGAGATCGTCCATGGACAGCTCGAGCTCTCCTACTGCGTGCTGAAGAACGTCCCCTCCCAGTTGCGGCGGCGCGGCAGGGCCACGCTGAAGGCCTTCGGTGTCAAGAGCCGGTTCATCCACTTCGAGTTCTTCCGTCTGGACGCCGACAAGAAAGGACTTGGCAGAAAGGGGGATTTCATCGGGCTTGAGGTCAACATGCGTCCTGCCGGCGGATACACTCCGGACATGATGGACTGGGCGCACTCGACCGATGTCTACGAGATATGGGCCGACATGGTCTGCTTCGACGAGAACCGGAAGCGGCCTGGCGGGGACGACCATTTCTGCCTGTACCTGAGCAGGCGGGACCGTTTCCACTACCGCTACAGCTCGGACGAGGTGCTTGCCGCCTGCCAGGGCCATGTGGCGATGCACGAGCGGATGCCCGAGGCGATTGCCGATGACCTGGGCAACGAGTTCTTCATCCTTCATGCCCGGACCAAGGAAGAGATCGAACGCTTCACCAGGCTGGTCTGGGAAAAAGCATAAGGAATCAGGGAAAAGGACAAGTCGAGGCCGGCGCCAAAACGGTACCGGCCTCTTGCTTTGCCTCCTGGCCCGCTCTCAGGCAAGGTTGCCTGGGAAATGGGGAATCTGGCTGATCGACTTCTCCAAATCGGCGTCGGTCGGGATGAAGTCCTTCATGGCGCCATCGTTGAACTGCTGGTAGGCGACCATGTCGAAGTATCCGGTACCGGTCAGGCCGAAGACAATGTTCTTCGCCTCGCCGGTCTCCTTGCACTTCAGGGCCTCGTCGATCGCGACCCTGATGGCGTGGCTGGACTCTGGAGCGGGAAGGATACCTTCCACTCTCGCGAAGAATTCGGCAGCCTTGAAGACCGAAGTCTGCTCGACCGAACGTGCCTCGATGATGCCGTCATGGTAAAGCTGGCTGACGATGGAAGCCATGCCATGGTAACGCAGGCCTCCTGCATGGTTCGGAGAAGGGATGAACTCGCTGCCAAGGGTGTACATCTTCGCCAATGGGCAGACATGTCCGGTATCGCAGAAATCGTAGGCGTAGACTCCCCGCGTCATCGACGGGCAGGATGCCGGCTCGACCGCGATGATCCGGTATTTCGGACCACCCTTCAGCTCTCTTCCGACGAACGGGGCGATCAGGCCGCCGAGGTTGGAACCGCCACCGGCGCAACCGATGATGATGTCTGGGGTGACGCCGTATTTGTCCAGTGCCGTCATGGTCTCCTGGCCGATGACCGACTGGTGGAGCAACACCTGGCTCAGCACGCTTCCAAGCACGTACCGGTATCCTTCATGGGAGACCGCTTCCTCCACCGCCTCGCTGATCGCGCAGCCAAGGCTGCCGTTTGTTCCGGGGAACTCCTCGTTGATCTTTCTTCCGACGTTGGTCGTCATCGAAGGCGACGGAGTGACTCGGGCGCCGTAGGTCCGCATCACCTCGCGGCGGAAGGGCTTCTGCTCATAGGAGCACTTGACCATGAAGACATGGCAGTCAAGGCCGAAGTAGGCGCATGCCATCGAAAGGGCCGTCCCCCACTGTCCTGCGCCAGTCTCGGTCGTCACGCCCTTCAGTCCCTGTTTCTTCGCGTAATACGCCTGGGCGATGGCGCTGTTCAGCTTGTGGCTGCCACTGGTGTTGTTTCCCTCGAACTTGTAGTAGATGTGGGCCGGAGTGCCGAGTTGCTTCTCCAGGCAGTAGGCGCGTACCAGCGGAGAAGGACGATACATCTTGTAGAAATCACGGATTTCCTGCGGAATGGGGATCAGCTCGTCCGTCTCGTCGAGCTCCTGCCTCACAAGCTCGTCGCAGAAGACATGGCGAAGCTCGTCGAATGTCATCGGCTGATGGGTTCCGGGATTGAGCAACGGCGCCGGCTTGTTCTTCATCACCGCGCGGACGTTATACCAATATCTTGGAATCTCGTTTTCACCCAGATAGATTTTGTAGGGAATCTCTTGTTCTTTCATACAGAAACACTCCTTGCATCCAATACTTCCACGCAAAGCACTTCGTGTCAATGGGTTTTCATCATAAATTTCTATAAACAGAAACAGGCCCCCTTTTCGGGGAGCCTGCTTTCCGCATGTCTACGGCGTCAGTTTTCCATCTTGATTTCGTGGATCCATCCCTCTGGGGCCCGGACGCGGCCCATCTGGATGCCGGTCAGGGTGTCGTAGAGCTTGGCGATGACCGGACC
>Ga0256406_1003258_pt1 | contig 20543 bp, 18 predicted proteins | sample RumenRJG_03DNA_FD_185986 | JGI IMG/M metagenome (GOLD analysis project Ga0256406, IMG submission 185986) | Bovine rumen microbial communities from Lethbridge, Alberta, Canada - RJG_03 | ecosystem: Host-associated > Mammals > Digestive system > Stomach > Rumen | place: Canada: Alberta | collected... | reverse complement strand
GCGCGACCTAACCCGAGGGTACCCCTTGCGACCTAATTCATACTAGTTTGTAGGAAATAGAAGGCAAGGGTGAGGTACGGGTTTCTCGGCGGTTTCACAAACTCCTACGGCTAAGGGGGCATTTTGGGGTGCGGATGAGCCGTCGCGCGGCGGCGCGGCGCTTCTCGGAGTGAGCCGCTTCTCGGAGCACAGCGCTATTGGGCCACAGCGCTTCTGTGGGCACGGCGCTTCTGGGGGACGCGTGACGCCGGAAGGCATCTTTCAGTCGCCGACTCTGTGACAAATCTGCCCTCCGGCGAGAATATGACGCCGCAACGGGGGTTCCTCATGGAATCCCGTACGAGATGGGTTCTCCGGCGAGAAAACGGCGCCCAAGGGCCTTCTTTGTACGAAATCTCTTCCGAAACACGCCTTCTGGCGTCAGATTCTCGCCGAAGGTTGACTTTCGTCTACAGCCCCTACGAAAAGGTGACTGTTGGCGTCAAGTCGCCCAGTCTATCTCGCCATTAGCGAACTTTTCGGACGGTTAGGTCTTTTCCGGATGGTTAGCCCCCCTTAAACGTCCGGAAAAATCCTAAACGGCGAAATCCGGCGGCATGGCAGTCGGGGCGCTCTAGCACTTGGCAGAGGGGCGCTCTAGCACTTGGCAGAGGGGCGCTCTAGCACTTGGCAGTCGGGGCGCTCTAGCACTTGGCAGAGGGGCGCTCTAGCACTTGGCAGACAGGATGCCCTTGCAGCGAGAACGGCCGAAACGCCTTAGCTCCCAAGGCACTTTGCCGCTCACGTGTCAGTTGCGCTAGGGTGGTCACCCGTAAGGAGCGGACGGCGTGAACGACGCGTATCCGCAATTGAAGGCGCTAGGGGAGAGGAACCACCACATGGCGAGCAAGGCGACAAGTGACGTGCTGGAGAGGTTCGTTCGGTACTGCGAGGTCCCCTCCCAATCGGACCCGCGCACGGCCACGGCGGTCCCCTCGACCCCGGCGCAGGTCGACATGGCCCGCGTCGTGGCCTCTGACCTGCGTGACCTTGGCGCCAAGAACGTCACGCTCGACGAGCACGCCTACGTGACCGCCCACTGGCCGGCAAGCGCCGGCGCCGAGAAGTGTCCCACGCTCGCGTTCTGCTGCCACCTCGACACCGCCTGGCAGACCTACGGCAGCCCGGTTCATCCGCAGGTCAAGCGCTACGAAGGCGGGCGCATGGTCTTGGGCTGCGGCCGCGACGGCGCGGAGGTGGCCCTCGACCCCGTCTCAAACCCGGAGCTAACAGGCCTCGTTGGCGAGGACCTCGTGACCACCGACGGCACGTCCCTTCTCGGCGGAGACGACAAGGCCGCCGTGGCCATGGTCGTCTCGCTTCTCGCGCGCCTCGCCGAGAACCCCTCGATCCCGCACCCGGCGCTCGCCCTTGCGTTTGTCCCTGACGAGGAGATTGGCCACGGCGCTGCCCTTCTCGACCTTGATGTCCTGGGGGCGGCCTACGGCTATACCATCGACGCCGGCCCCCTGGGCGAGTTCTGCTACGAGACCTTCAACGCCGCCGAGGCCGTCATCCGGGCAAACGGGCGCTCGGTGCACACCGGCACCGCCAAGAACGTGATGGTCAACGCCTCGGAAGCCCTTCTCCGCGTTCACCAGCTCATACCGGCCGAGGACCGCCCGGAGTTCACGCAGGACCGCGAGGGCTTCTTCTACCTGGAGCGCATTGAGGGCGACTGCGAGGACGCCCGCGCGGACTACATCATCCGCGACCACGACCGCACCCGCTTCGAGGCGAGAAAGGCTCTGCTCCGCTCGGCCGTGGCCCAGGTGAACGCCGAGTACGCCCTGCGCCCGTCCGCGAGGGATGGCCAGCCGGTCCTTTCCATCGACATCTCCGACCAGTACCGAAACATGGCCGAGGTCATCACCCGCCCAGAGAATGCGCACCTCATCGAGTCAGCGCGTCGGGCGTATGCCGCCTGCGGCGTGACCATGCGGACCGTCCCCATGCGCGGCGGCACCGACGGGGCGCAGCTCTCGTTCCGCGGTCTGCCGTGCCCGAACCTCTCGGCCTGCTACCACAACGCGCATGGCGTGACCGAGTTCGTGCCGGTGCGTGAGCTCGAGACCATGGTCGACGTGCTCCAGGCGCTCGTGGGAACCTACGCGGAGGGTTACCAAGTGGAGAGATGAGTGCGACTACCTATCATTCATTAGCTTGGGAATGTCTCTGAGCCCATGGGCGAAGGCAACATTAGTGACGACCATATCGCTTTCGTCAATGGTGCAATAGATTCCATATCGCTTTACGGCGCATCTGCGCACCTGCTTGTGTACCGCTTCGCTCAGAAGCATGTCGACCCCAAAGAGCCTGGGGTTGTCTGCGAGAAGAACTAGCTTTTCCTCGAAAGTATCGAGAAGCGACGACGCCGCAGAAGGTGCCTGCAGCGTCGTCGCCGCATAGCTAATTGCTGCTTCAAGATCTTTGTTGGCGGGGTCAGAGACTATAACCCTATAGCCCATACTTGCTCCTGATGGAGGCTACTGCCTCGAAGGCATCCTGACATTCGCCTCGTTCGACGGCGTCGATGCCTTCTTGCACGAGAGATACCAGACGCCCAACCTGCGCGGCATGCTCGAGTTCTTCATAGGTCTCGGCACTCATGATTACCATGTCGGGATGACCGTTCTTTGTCACGTGTACGGGCGCATGCGACTCCTGGCAAAGCCTGGATATCTTCGCCGTGTCCTTTAGCTCTTTGACAGGGACCATCTGCATTTGAAAACCTCCAATCCCATAATTATGTGACAATAATACCCCACAACCGTCCTTGCGCCGCGCCCTGCGTGCGTGTAGTATCGTCGCAGCATTGTTCGACCGAGGAGGCATTTTATGGCTGGGATCGCTGGAGGGCTGCTCGCTAAGTAGCGACGCATCACTCGCCCCAAGACGGGGCAACGTCCTTCCCATCGCCATGTCTCTCGGAGAACACCATGCCTTCCTTCCTGAGCCCTCTGCGGCACCCCCTCTCTACGCCCACGCGCCGTCTCGTCCTTGCAAACTTCCTGCTCGTCGTGTGCTTCACTGCCACGTACTTCGTGGGCCTCATCGGCTGTGCCACCTACCAGCTCGGCGCCGGTGCCTTTGAGGTCTCGGCCCTCGTCGTGCTCGTCAACGTCATGCTCGTGGTGGGCGGTGCCCTCGCGGGCGTGGTCACCGACCGCATCGGTCCGCGCCGCACTCTTGCGGCCTCGCTCGCGGGCTTCGCGCTTATCGGCGTCTTTGCCCTGCTCATGCCGCTGAGCTACCCCATGCTGGCCGTTGTCTCTGCGCTCGAGGGCCTCGCGGACGGCTTCTGCGGCACCACGGTGAGCGCCTACCCGCGCTTTCTCACCAACCGCCCGCGCGAGCTCAAGCGTCTGAACAGCCTCTGCGGCACCTCCGTCTCGGTTGCCGTCATCGTGGGGCCGCTCATCGGCGGGGCCGTCACGGCGCTCTCGACCAACCAGGTCTGCTTTGCCACGATTCCCGTGGCGTCGCTTCTCGCCGCAGCCCTGGTGTGCGCGACGCCGGAGGCGCCGGATGCCATGGGCGAGCAGTGCGCGGGCAACGCAAAGGGCGAGAAGACCGCCGCCAGCGGGGGCTTCTGGCACCAGCTTGCCGAGGGCTTTCACGTGACCTTCTCGCACGGGACGCTGCGAACGCTCTTCCTCATCTACTTCCTGGGCTTCTTCGCCTATGGCGCCTTCGACTCGCTGGAGTCGCTCTTCTACCGCGACGTGCTGCGTGTTGGCGGCGACTGGATGGGCTGGCTCTCTGCCTGCGCCGGCGTGGGTGCGACGGTGGGGTCGCTTCTGGTGCTGCGCGTCTCCACCAAGCGCCTCACGCTGGGCACGCTCTCCGCGTTGCTCCTCGTGACCGGCGTGGGCTCGATGATCTACGTGGGCACGGCAAACGTGGCCATTGCCGTGGTGGGACAGCTCGTGACCGGGCTGGGCTTTGGCGCCATGCGCCCCGTGAAGGACACCATCCTCCAACGAAGCTGCGACATCTCCTACGTTGGCCGCGTGACCGCGGTCATGAACGCGGGCACCAACAGCGCGGGCACCCTGCCGCTGCTCGTGGCGCCTCTGGTGGCAAACGTGCTCGGCGTGCAAGGAACGCTCTTCGCGGCGTCGGCGATAGTCGCTGCCCTAGCGCTGGCGTTTCTCCTGATTGCGCGAAACGGCGAGAAAAACGCCGCGCGTGAAGCCGTCGCAGAGAACCCCTCCTCCAAGGATTGCTAACACCATTAGCAAATGGAGGGAACGTGAAGAGTCTCGCAATGTAGTTAATGACATTAGCTACTAGCGCCATGGTGGGTATCATTCCAATTCGTTAACGGCATTAGACAAATTGACGAGAGGAGCAGCCATGGCAAACCAGGGCGAGACGGACTGGGACGAGTTGGCCAAACAGCTCATGGCCTCGCTTCACGGCATCCGAGGCGGCCGTGGGCCGCACTCCAAGGACATGGAGATGCGGGGCGAGATAAACGCGCTACACGCGCTCCATCACCATCCGGAGGGGATGACGCCAACCGCGCTGGCTCGCGCGTGCAGGGTGTCGACCGCGCGCATAACCAAGACGCTCGACCAGCTCGAGGGTCGGGGCCTGGTGGAGCGCAAGGCGAGCGCACGTGACCGGCGCAGCGTGAACGTGACGCTCACCGAGAAGGGTTCGGCTGAGGTCGCGCAGCGCATCGAAGGGATCAACAACTACGTGGCGGGCGTGCTGCGCGAGTTGGGCGAGGATGACGCGCGGGAGCTCGTGCGCATCTCAGCTCGGCTGGCAAAGGTTGTGGCGGAGCGCCCGCGCGAAGCCGGGCGCCCGCAGGACGGGTGCGCTCGGGGAGAGGATGGTGCGCATGAGGCTCGCTAAGCTCCTTCGCAGGCACGTGGGCGAGGTCGTGGCGGTGTTTGTGCTGCTTCTGGTCCAGGCGCTCTGCGAGTTGTCGCTTCCGCGCTACATGTCCGACATCGTGAACGTGGGGGTGGTGGGTGCCGAGGCGGGCAATTCCGCCTACCTTGGTCACATGGCACTTGTGATGTTTGGCTTCTGCGTGGGCTCGCTCGCGGCGGCCGTGCTCTCGGGGCTCATCGCGTCCCGCGTGGCGGCGGCCGTGGCGCGCGACCTGCGCCGCGACGTCTTTGCCAAGGTGATGTCCTTCTCGCCAGCGGAGGTCAACCGTTTCTCACAGTCATCGCTCATCACGCGCTGCACAAACGACGTGCAGCAGATTCAGAACATGATCGTGATCATGCTGCGCATGGTGATGTTTGCGCCGGTCATGGGCATAGTTGCCGTGGTCCAGGTCATGACCATGGGCGGAGGTCTCACATGGATCGTGGGCGCCGCGCTTCTTGCTGTGCTGGGCATTGTGGCGGTGCTCTTCACGCTCACCATGCCCCGCTTCAAGGTCATGCAGTCGCTCGTTGACCGCGTGAACCTCATTGCGCGAGAGATGCTCGACGGCATCATGACCATCCGCGCCTTTGGCCGCCAGGACCACGAGCTCGAGCGCTTTGACGGCGCGTCCGGCGACCTCCGCGACGCGCAGCTCTTCGTGAACCGCGCCATGACGCTCATGATGCCGCTCATGATGCTCGTGATGAACGTGGCGACCGTCGCGATCGTGTGGTTTGGCTCGCGTGGGGTAGCGGCCGGCGCCATGCAGGCGGGCGACATGATGGCGTTCATCAGCTACGCCATGATGATCGTGATGAGTTTCCTCATTGTCTCGATGGTTGCCGTCATCCTGCCTCGCGCAGAGGTCTCGGTCGGCCGCGTCGAGGAGGTCCTCTCCGTTGAGCCCGCCGTGCGCGAGCCCGAGAGCCCCGTTGCGCCGGCAGCGGACGCCCCGCGCGGACGCCTGGTCTTTGACCACGTGAGCTTCCACTACCCGGACGCCGAGGGTGACGTCGTGAGCGACGTGAGCTTCTCCACCGCGCCCGGCAAGGTGACCGCCATCGTGGGCTCCACGGGCTCGGGCAAGTCCACGCTCGTGCAGCTGGTGCCGCGTCTCTACGATCCCACGTCAGGCACCATCACGCTCGACGGCGTGGACACGCGCCAGATGTCCCTCGCCGACCTCCGCTCGCGCGTGGGCTACGTACCCCAGCAGGGCTTTCTCTTCTCGGGAACCATCGCCAGCAACGTTGCCTTTGGCACGGACGACGCAGACGAGAAGGACCTTCTCCACGCCATAGACGTGGCCCAGGCAACCGAGCTTGTCTCCCAGAAGGAAGACGGCCTCGACACCACGATCGCGCAGGGCGGCACCAACGTCTCGGGCGGCCAGCGCCAGCGCCTGGCCATAGCCCGCGCGCTCGCCATGCGCCCGGAGGTCCTGGTGCTGGACGATTCCTTCTCGGCGCTCGACTACGCCACGGACGCGCGGCTGCGCCAGGCGCTTGCCCGCGAGCAGGCGGACACGGCAGTCCTGGTGGTGGCACAGCGCATCGCCACCGTGATGGGCGCGGATCAGATCATCGTGCTCGACGACGGGCACGTTGTGGGGCAGGGCACGCACGAGGAGCTCCTGCGCAGCTGCCCCGAGTACCTTGAGATTGCAAAGAGCCAGCTCAGCGCCAAGGAGCTTGGCCTTGAGGAGGGGGAGTAGGCATGGCCGAGACAACAAGGCAGCCCCGTCGCGCGCCTCGCCCGCACGGGCCCGGCAGCCGTATGGCGCCGGGCGAGAAGGCCAAGGACTTCAAGGGCACCGTTGCCAAGCTCCTGCGCTACATGGGGCCGTACCGCGTGGGACTCGTGGCGGCGGTTATTCTCGCCATGGCGTCGGTGGTCTTCTCGGTGGTGGGGCCCAAGATCCTGGGCAACGCAACCACCGAGGTCATACGCGGCGTCCAGGCTGCGACGGCAGGCACCGGCGGCATCGACTTTGGCCTTATCGGGCAGATCCTGGTGACCCTTCTCGTCATCTACCTGGCGAGCGCCGCGGCGTCCGGCATCCAGAGTTGGATCATGACGGGCGTCACGCAGAAGGTCGTCTACCGCATGCGCGGGGAGATTGCCGACAAGATCTCGAAGGTGCCCCTCTCGTACTTTGACGGCAAGGCGCTCTCGAAGGGCGACGTCCTCTCGCGCATGACCAACGACGTCGACACCCTGAGCCAGTCGCTCAACCAGGGCCTCATCCAGCTGGCGACCTCGATCACGCAGGTGGTGGGCGTGGCCGTCATGATGCTCACGATCTCGGTGCCGCTCGCGGGCGTGACCTTCGTGACGCTGCCGGTCTCGGCGCTCATCCTGGGCGTCCTCATCAAGAGGTCTCAGAAGTACTTCCGCCTGCAGCAGGAGCAGCTCGGCGCCGTGAACGGCCGCGTGGAGGAGGACTTCTCGGGACAGGTGGTGATCCAGGCCTTCAACCGCGGCGAGCGCGCCGTGGAGGGCTTCGAGCGCGAGAGCGACCTGCTCTACGAGAGTGCGTGGAAGAGCCAGTTCCTCTCCGGACTCATGCAGCCGCTCATGAACCTCGTTGGCAACATGGGCTACGTGGGCGTGGTTGTGGTTGGCGCGGGGCTTGCCGTGACCGGCGCCATCCAGCCGGGCGACATCCAGTCCTTCATCCAGTACGTCAAGAACTTCACGCAGCCCATCACGCAGCTTGCAACGGTGTCCAACGTGCTCCAGCAGATGGCGGCGTGCGCCGAGCGCGTCTTCGAGTTCCTCGAGGCGCCCGAGGAGGAAGAGACCGCCGTCCTCGACCCCGCCACGGGCAAGCCCGCCGAGGCGATTGGCCATGCCACCGGCGCCGTGGACTTCGACCACGTCTCGTTTGGGTACCTGCCCGGGCAGACGATCATCCACGACTTCACGGCCAACGTGGAGCCCGGCCGCACCGTGGCCATCGTTGGCCCCACCGGCGCCGGCAAGTCCACGCTCATGAAGCTTCTGCTGCGCTTCTACGACGTGAACGCGGGCTCGCTTGCCGTGGACGGCCACGACGTGCGCAACGTTGGGCGAGAGGACCTGCGCCAGATCTTCTCGATGGTCCTGCAGGACGCGTGGCTCTTCAAGGGCACCATCCGCGAGAACATACGCTTTGGGCGCCTTGACGCCACGGACGAGGAGGTGGAGGCGGCCGCGCGCTACGCGCACTGCGAGCACTTCATCAAGACGCTGCCCGGCGGCTACGACTTCGAGCTGGACGAGGGCGCGACGAACATCTCCCAGGGGCAGCGCCAGCTCTTGACCATTGCCCGCGCGGTTCTCGCCGACAGGCCCATTCTCATTTTGGACGAGGCCACCTCGAACGTGGACACGCGCACCGAGTGGCGCATCCAGCGCGCCATGGACAAGCTCATGGCCGGGCGCACGAGCTTTGTGATCGCGCACAGGCTGTCGACCATCAAGAACGCGGACACCATCCTGGTGCTGCGCGATGGCGACGTCGTCGAGAAGGGCACCCACGAGGAGCTTCTCGAGTCGGGCGGCTTCTACGCGCAGCTGTACCAGTCGCAGTTCGAGGAGGCCGCGTAGGGGAGCAGAGGTTGGCTAGACGCCGAGCTCTTCCCGAACGAACGCCCTGAACTCGGGAAGAGCGAAGCGCACCACCCCGCGAGCGACCTGCTCAATGACTCCTTCCGCGAGCAGCCTGCTTCGGTACTTCGAGGCGTAACGGCTCTCCACGCCCATGCCGTTCGCCTTCTTTCGCCTTGTTCGCCTATTTTCGCCTTTGCGAGAGCTGGGAGCGAGAGGCGTCAAGAACCACGGCGATTCGACCAGAGACAAGGGCCGGGGAGAGGGACGTGGGTCCCTCTCCCCGTGGGAGGAAGGTGGGCGTTGTTGGAGTGCGGCGCTTGTGGCAGGTGCCCTGCCAGCGGCGATTCGCGCTAGCGGCGGCGATGGCTGAGGGGGCGCCAGTTGCGCTCGCCACCGTCGCCGATGATGACGATGAGGCTCAGCACGCACACGATGGCGATGAAGGCGATGTGCTCGAGGACGTTCATGGTGGCTCCTTCCGACGCGACTCTTGGTCGTTGCTTTTCGTTGACCATATACTCCCGCGAGCAGCGCTTTGGTGCCATCGACCAGGCTTACGGCTGCCTTACGGTCTTGTAAGCCAGGGCTTCTCGGCGTAAAGACGGGCTCTTCTCGCACGATCTTCTCGCACGAATGTGTTGCGCCAGCCCGCGCTCGATACGCACCGGCCCGCGCACGATACGCACCGGCCCGCGCACGATACGCATTCGTTGTGCGAATGTGTATCGACCTGCGCGCGTCACACATTCGGGTACGAATCTGTATCGGCCTGACAGCGGCCACCGCGCTCCGCCGTCGCACCCGCTCGCCGCCTGGCGGCCCGCGCCCTTCTCGCCCCCCCCGTGTTGCGCCTTGGTAATGTGACGTCGCCGCCTGCCGCCCCGTCCCGTAGAATGGACGGCGTGACACAGCTCCAGACAGGAGGATCCATGGCACTCAGCAGGGAAGACGTGCAGGGCATCGCGGACTACGCGCGCATAGCCCTCACGGACGAGGAACTCGATGAGATGACCACCTACATGAACGAGGCGGTCGACCTCCTCGAGCCCACCCGCCAGTACGACCTCGACGGGGTCGACCCCACCTTCCACCCCATCGGCGACCTCTCCAACGTGATGGGGGAGGACGTCATCGACGATTCCGTCCGCACCCTGCCCATCGACGTGGCACTATCGAACGCCGGCTCCACGCGCGACCGCTACTTCCGCGTGCCCTCCATCCTGGGCGCCGACGAGGACGAGGGAGGCATCGCCTAATGGCCAACATCGACCAGCTCTCCGCCGCGCGCATCGCCGCCGGCGTGGCCGCAGGGGAGTTCAGCGCAACCGAGGTGGCCAAGGCCTCCCTCGACGCCATCGAAGTGCGTGACGAGAAGGTCCAGGCATTCCTGCAGGTCTCGTCCGGCCTTGCCCTTGCCGCCGCAGCCGAGACGGACCGCCGTCGTGCGGCAGGCGAGAAGCTCGGGCCCCTGGCCGGCGTGCCCGTTGCCTTCAAGGACAACATGCACCTGGTGGGCACGCGCACCACCTGCGCCTCCAAGATGCTCGAGAACTACGAGTCCACCTTCACCGCAACGTGCGTGCAGCGGATGCTCGACGCGGGTGCCACGCCCATGGGCAAGGCCAACATGGACGAGTTCGCCTTTGGCTCCTCCACGGAGTCATCGGCCTTCCACCGCACGAACAACCCCTGGGACACCGAGCGCGTGCCCGGCGGCTCCTCGGGCGGCTCGGCCGCGGCCGTCGCCGCCGGCGAGGTCACCATCTCCCTGGGCTCCGACACGGGCGGCTCCATCCGCCAGCCGGCAAGCCTCTGCGGCGTGGTGGGCATGAAGCCCACGTACGGCGCCGTGAGCCGCTACGGCGTGGTTGCCTTTGGTTCCTCGCTCGACCAGGTGGGCCCCTTTGGCCGCAGCGTCGAGGACGTGGCCCTTGCCATGAACGCCCTCACCGCTGCCGGCCGCGACCCGTACGACTCCACGAGCCAGCCCTGCTCGGTCGACTTTCTCGAGCACCTGGAGGATCCTGTCGAGGGCATGCGCGTGGGCGTGGTGCCCGCGCTCATGGAGGCCGCCGGCCTCACGGCGGAGGTCCGCACGGCCGTGGAGGGCGCTGCCAAGGCGCTTGAGGACGCCGGTGCCGAGCTGGTCGAGGTCGACCTCCCCAACATCAAGTCCGCAATCGCCGCGTACTACGTGATCGCGCCGTGCGAGGCCTTCTCCAACCTCGCCCGCTTTGACGGCGTGCGCTACGGCTACCAGGAGGAGGGCTGCCTCTCGCTTGCCGAGCAGACCTCCAAGAGCCGCGCGCACGGCTTTGGCGAGGAGGCCAAGCGCCGCCAGATGCTGGGGGCGTACCTTCTCTCCAGTGGTGTCTACGACAAGTACTACTACCCGGCGCAGCAGGTGCGCACCCTTATCACGCAGGACTACCAGCGCGCCTACGAGCAGTGCGACGTCATTCTCATGCCCGCCTCGCCGCGCACGGCGTTCAAGTTTGGCGAGATGAGCGACCCCACCGAGATGTACGCCTCGGACATGTTCACCATCTCCAACAACATCGCCGGCAACGGCGGCATCTCGGTGCCGCTTGGCCTGGGGGCAGAGTCCTGCCTGCCCGTCTCGGTGCAGCTGCAGGGGCCGGCCTTCTCCGACCGCAGGCTCCTGCGCTTTGCCCGCGCCGTCGAGGGGTCCTTCTCGGCGCGTGGCTCCGTTGCGCCCGAGTTTGCCGGGAAGGGGGGTGAGCTCTAGTGAAGAAGCTCGCCGAGGTCCTGAAGGACTGGGAGGCCGTCATCGGCCTCGAGGTCCACACCGAGCTCACCACGCTCGAGACCAAGATGTTCTGCAACTGCAAGAACACGCACGACGACCCGCCAAACACCAACGTGTGCCCGGTGTGCCTGGGCATGCCGGGGGCGCTGCCGGTGCCCAACCGCGCCGCCATCCAGTCCATCGTGATGGCTGGCCTGGCCACAAACTGCCAGATCATGCGCCACTCGATGTTCTACCGCAAGCACTACTTCTATCCCGACATGGCCAAGAACTTCCAGACCACGCAGGGGCCGGTGGCGTTCTGCATGCACGGGCACCTCGACCTCGAGGTTTCTGGCGAGGGCGCGTCCGAGCGCCCGGCCTGGGAGGACGTTGCCGGCGACGGCGAGACGCCCATCTCGCGCGAGAAGGACGGCTCCTACGTGGCGCCAATCCGCATCCTGCGCATCCACATGGAGGAGGACGCCGCCAAGATGGTGCACGTGGGCGGCGAGGAGGGCCGCATCACCGCGGCAACCGAGAGCCTCATCGACTACAACCGCTGCGGCACGCCGCTGGTCGAGCTGGTCACCGAGCCCGACCTGCGCACGCCCGAGGAGGCCCGCCTCTTCATGGAGAAGCTGCAGCAGACGTTCAAGACGCTCGGCATCTCCGACTGCTCGCTCGAGAACGGCTCCATGCGCTGCGACGGCAACATCAGCCTGCGCCGCCGCGGCGAGACGCGCCTGGGCACCAAGACCGAGATGAAGAACATCAACTCGTTCAAGAGCCTGCACGACGCTCTCGAGTACGAGATTTGCCGCCAGGCCGAGGTGCTCGAGGAGGGTGGCATCATCTACCAGGAGACGCGCCACTGGGAGCCCAGCCGTCGCCGCACCGTGGTGATGCGCGTGAAGGAGACGGCGGACGACTATCGTCTGTTCCCCGACCCGGACCTGGCGCCCTTCGACCTCACCGATGACTTCATCGAGGAGGCGCGCGAGAAGATCCCGGAGCTTCCGGATGCCAAGCGCGACCGCTACATGCGCGACTACGGCCTCAAGCGCGCTGACGCCGCCCAGCTTGCGGGCGATCCTGCCGTCGCTGACTTCTTCGAGAAGGCGCTCGAGGGCGCGCCCAAGAAGGTTGTGGCAACCATCGCCAACGTGATGGTGAACCTTGCGCCGAGCTTCGACGCGCTTTCGCCCGCGCAGGTGCGGAGCATCTCCGGGCTTCTCGCCGAGGACGCCATCACGTTTGCGCAGGCACGCGAGGCGCTCGAGGCCGTCAACGGCACCGAGAAGGACCCGGAGCGCGTGGTGGACGAACGCGGCATGCGCCAGGTGACGGACACGGCGGCGCTCGAGCCCATCGTGGACGAGGTTCTCGCGCGCTGCACCGACCAGGTCCAGCAGTACCGCGACGGCAACAAGAAGGTCGTGGGCTACCTCGTGGGGCAGTGCATGAAGGCCGCCAAGGGCTCGGGCAACCCCAAGGCGTTCAACAAGATGCTCGCCGAGCGGCTCGAGGCATGATCGACGAGGAAACCATCGCGGCTGCTGCCGCGTACGTGTGCGATCTGTTTGCGGGGGAGGCGTCCGGCCATGGGGTGGACCACGCCCTGCGTGTCAGCCGCACCGCTGCAGACATTGCTCGCTGCGAGGGGGCGGACGTCTGCATCTGCAGGCTCGCGGCGCTGCTGCACGACGTGGACGACCACAAGCTCTTTCCCGGGACGAGCGCGTCGCTGGCCCATGCGGTTTCCTTCCTGGATGCCCAGGGTGTCGAGGGAGACGAGAGGCGCCGCGTCTGCCAGGCCATACGGGAGGTTTCCTTCTCTGCCAACGGGATGGAACCCCCAAGCAGCCTCGAGGCGGCCTGCGTGCGCGACGCCGATCGCCTGGACGCCATTGGCGCGATAGGCGTGGGCCGCGCCTTCGCCTTCGGTGGTGCGCATGGGCGGACTCTCTGGGACGAGAGCGGGGAATGCCGCGACACCACGATTGCGCACTTCGAGGACAAGCTCTTGCTGCTCGCCGAGGGCATGAGCACGCAGGCCGGACGCTCTCTCGCGGCTGGCCGTGGTGCCTACCTCAGGGCGTTCTACGAGGAGTTCGTCGCCGAATGGCGTGGGGAGCGCTGAGATGGGCGCGCTGAGACATGCCGCCCCCTGCCATGCCACGGACAATAGAGGTTGACTCGACGTGACGAAAAACCTCTCTCCGGCGAGAAAACGGCGCCTGAGCGTGGGTTTTAGACGGGATTCCGTACGAGACGTGCCCTCCGGCGTCAATCTGGCGCCGGAGGGCACGTTGCCGCAGCAAGGGCGTACGAAACTCCTGCTTCGGCGTCATCCTGACGCCGGAGGGCACGTTGCCGAAGCATTCACGTACAAAGATGCCGCTCCGGCGCCAATTTCTCGCCGGAGCGGCATTTATCGTAGATAGGAGCACCGTTGCGCCTGCGGGGTGCTGCAGCGCTACTCCTCGTCCTGCGCCAGCGGGGAGCCGCCCTCGTTGCGCATACGCTCGATTCTTCTCAGCAGGCTGTCCTTGAGCGGATAGGAGTGTGACTGCGCGATGTCGTTCCCGTCATCCGGATAGAACCGGAAGAAGTAGTTGCCCGAGAGGGTCTGGAAGATCCTGTACTTGGGTGCGGGAACGGGCTTCCAGTCGAGCGACGTCGTGTCCTCGACCGCGGCGTCCTTCGCGGTCCTGCGAATGCGGTCGATGCCATCCAGGCAGTCGTCCTTCGAGGGGAAGACCATCGACGTGGCGACTATGTGCCCGTTGCTTGCACACAGGTTGAAGAGGTACTTTCCTTCGTTCTCATTGAGTACGTACTGCCCCATACCAATCACCCCAAACGCTTGAGACGGATATTACCTTGGGCCCATAGGCCGACGTTACGGTATAGATTCCACTCCCATGTGGTAGCTAATGCGACCAAGGTGGCGAGCGGTCGCATTTGAGACGGAATCGGCACTGATGTGTCGCTGCATCTGGTGAGAAGCCCGCCGCGGCGGCTTCGTTTCCATTGCGTTTCGCATTGACGGTCCGGCGTGGCACCTTCGACCCGCTGCCGTATAAATACCCCAGTGCATCACTAGGAATTAAACGGGCGTCCACAGAAGTGGGGCCCGTAGAGACGGAAACCCGCAGGGGAGGCGCAGGAGTTGGAGAACCTCGCATACACGAGCACGCTCGCTACCTGCGCCTGTTGCACGCTTACTGGCTGTCGCCGTTAGACACTCCTTTGGCCCAGCCCGGACAAGTGGCTGGTGCCTCCTTTCACAATCCACAGCACGTTGAACATGCGAGAAGGCCCTAGGCATCCGCTGGGGTCTGGTTCTGCTCTGCCATATTTGCACAGGTAGTGATGGACGTGCCAACGGTGGCCGCCCGGATAGGAGAGAAGCCATGTCACAAGAGAAGCGTCCCCACGCGCAGCACCTCTCTACGCGCCTCATCCACGCCGGAACCACCACGGACCCATCGACGGGCTCGGTGAACGTTCCCATCTACCAGACCTCGACGTACCGGCAGGTGGAGGTGGGCCGCACCGTCTCTGGCTGGGAGTACTCCAGGACGGGCAACCCTACGCGCGCGGCGCTCGAGAGCCTCATCGCAGACCTCGAGGGCGGCGTCGCCGGCTTTGCCTTTGGTAGCGGCATGGCGGCTATCACTGCGGTTCTCTCGCTGCTCAACCAGGGCGACGAGGTAATCATCCCCACCAACGTGTACGGCGGCACGTATCGTGTGCTTGATAAGGTCTTCAACCACTTTGGCATCACGTACCGCATGGTCGACACCATCCAGCCCTATGAGTTCGAGCACGCCATTGGCCCTCGCACCAGGGCGGTGCTTGTCGAGAGCCCCGCAAACCCGCTCATGAGCGTCACCGACCTCGCGGCGATCGCCGACGTGGCGCGTGAGCATAACGTGCTCTCCATTGTCGACAACACCTTCATGACGCCGTGGCTGCAGCGCCCGCTCGAGCTGGGCGCGGACATCGTCCTTCACTCGGCGACAAAGTACCTGGGCGGTCACTCGGATGTGGTCGCGGGCCTGGTGGTTGTGTCCACCAGCGAGCTGGCGGATCGTCTCGCCTTCATACAGAACTCCACGGGAGGGGTCCTGGGGCCGCAGGACTCGTTCCTTCTCGTGCGCGGCATCAAGACGCTGGGTGTGCGCATGGACCGGCACGTGGAGAACGCCCAGTACATCGCCGAGGCGCTGGCGAGAAATCCCGAGGTCGCGGCCGTGCACTACCCTGGCCTCCCGGACGATCCCGGCTACGAGGTCCAGCGCCGCCAGGCGTCGGGCGCCGGGGCGATGATCTCGTTCGAGCTGGCGCCGGGCCACGACTACCGGGCGTTCTTCCGCTCCACGTGCCTGGTCGCGCTGGCAGAGAGCTTGGGTGGCGTTGAGTCTCTCGTCTGCCACCCGGCAACGATGACCCACGCTGCGATTCCTGCAGAGGTGCGCGAGAAGGTCGGCATCACCGACGGCCTCATCCGCCTCTCCGTTGGCATTGAGGACAAGGATGACATCCTCGCGGACGTCGAGGATGCCATCACGGCAAGCAGGGAGGCTTAGCCATGCGTCACTACTATGACTCTGCCGAGGAGCTCGTGGGGAACACGCCGCTGCTCAAGCTCAACAACGTGGGCGCGCCTGAGGGCGTGGACATCTTCGCCAAGCTGGAGCTGTGGAACCCAGCCGGCTCGGTGAAGGACCGCACCGGCCTCTACATGGTGCATGCAGCGGAGGAGAAGGGGCTGCTCAAGCCGAGTTCCACCATAGTTGAGGGCACGGCCGGCAACATGGGGCTGGGCATTGCCTTTGCGGCTATCGGCTGCGGATATAACGTGGTCTTCGTGGTGCCCGAGAAGTTCTCCGAGGAGAAGCAGACGCTCATGCGAGCCCTGGGGGCGCGCATCGTGAACACGCCGCGTGAGGACGGCATGTTGGGCGCTGCGGCAAAGGCCGAGGAGCTTCTCGGCCAGATTCCCAACTCGATCGCGCTCCGCCAGTTCGAGAACGCAGCAAACCCTCAGGCGCACTACGAGACCACCGGCCCGGAGATCTGGCGCGACCTGGGCGGCAACGTTGACTACTTTGTTGCGGGGGCTGGTTCCGGTGGCACGTACACGGGCGTGGCTCGCTACCTCAAGGAGCAGAACCCTAGGATTGTGGGCGTGCTTGCGGACCCGGTGGGCTCGACCATGGGTGGCGGCGAGCACGGCGACTACGATATCGAGGGAATCGGTAACGACTTTGTGGCCAAGACCATGGACATGTCGCTGGTGGATCGGGTCATCAAGGTGACGGATGACGAGGCCTTCTCGGCGTCGCGGCTCATCGCGCGGGCGGAGGGGATCTTTGCGGGCTCGTCCTCGGGCGCGGCGCTCTCCGCGAGCCTGACGCTTGCGGGTCGTCTTGCCGAGAAGGGCGAGCGCGCCACCATCGTGACGGTCTTTCCCGACCGTGGCGACCGGTACTTCTCGAAGGGGCTGTACGCGTAGCGACCCGGGGCGGTACCGGCTTCGCGGCTAGTTGGCCACCCTGTGGTGCGGCACCATCGTGCTGCGGTCGATCGCCTTGAACTGGTATCCCAGCGCCTGGTAGTGCTCGATGATCTTGGGCAGGGCCTCGACGGTGGTGTCCTTCGTGGCGGCGTCGTGGCAGAGCAGGATGATGTTGGGGTAGTCGTCATACGCGCAGGAGTTCTGGATTATCTGATCAGTGGTGCACACCGCACCGTCCCCGCTCGAGGCGTTCCAGTCGTAGTACTGGTAGCCGCGTGCCTGCACGTCGTTCACGAGCGCGTCCATGATGCCCGAGCAGTACTTCTCCGAGATGGTGTTAGACGAGCCGCCGGGGAACCGCACCAGGTAGGGTACGAAGCCAATCTGATCCTTGACCACCTGGGCAATCTGGTCGAGGTCGTCGAAGTAGGCGTCCTCGGACGCGTAGACCTTGGCGTAGTCGTGGGTGTAGGAGTGAAGGCCGATGGTGTTGCCGTCGTCGTAGGCCTTCTTGATCATGTCGTAGTGGTCGGGGTCATGGCCAACCACGAAGAACGTCGCCTTGGCGCCGTACTGGTCAAGGATGTCGAGCACGCGCTGGGTGTTCTTCGAGGGACCGTCGTCGAAGGTGAGGTAGACGACCTTCTCGCCGTTGTTCTTGTAGTTCCACTCGGTCTGGGCGTCAGGGTCCAACGCGAGCTGGGCCGCGCGTGGGTCGTTGGGGGTGGCTGATGTGGATGGGTCATTGTCATCGCTGGGAGCAACGACAGTTCCGCTCAGCGCGTGCGCGATAGCGGCCCCCAGAACGATGACGAGGAGAACGGCCGCTGCCAGGACGAGAAGCGCGTTTCTGCCTGGACCGCCATGGTGCAGGTTTCCGCCAGCGTCCTGGCGCGGCGTCCAGTCCTGCTTGAAGTGCTTCGACATTCGAACGTCCCCCTCGTCCGCCTGCGATGCGGTAATGGCGGCGCCGGTCCGTCTCCCGAGGAAGTGCCGCATCGCCATCGTAGGCTGAAGGAAACCTAAGGATGGGCGAAAAGATAAGCCACATGAATCTTTCTGAAGAAACCCATGCTCCGGGAGTTTTCTCGCCGGAGGTTGATTTTCCGCAGCTGCGGCGTACGGAACCTCGCTTCCGGCGTCATTTTGGCGCCGGAAGGTTCATCTCGTACGAAAACCCGTCGAGACCCCATGCTCCGGCACCCTTTTCTCTCCGGAGAGCCCATCTCGTGCGTGCTTGCTGCGGTAACGCAGGCGTTGGCCATCTCCCCGCCGAAGTGCGCGTTTCTGGTGTTCCTCCATTCTCGCCGGAGGGTTGGTTTCCGCAGCGAGTGTGAACAAAAACATCGCTTGGGCGTCAAAAGTCTCCTTGGCAGATGCAGCCGTGCACAAAATTTGCGGTTGCCGGTCGTTTTTCAGGGTTCCGCTTAGTATCACCCCGCAGGTGCCATTTCCCTACCAGCGGCTCCGCAAAAAGTTAGTGTCTTCGTACTCGGCGATTCGCCCAAAATGGACCGGCAACCGCGATTTTTGTGCAGAGGGGATGTCCGGGGACGGACCCGCTTCTGGCTCCGTCATTCCATTCGCGCCGAGAAAAGCGCCCGAGCCAGCATGTGGCCCGGGCGCTTGCAAGCGTTGCAGCTCCTGTGACAGGCGACAGGCAGCTGCGGCCTATCGCTCGGCGGCCTTGCGGCCGGCGTCGAACGCCTGGAGGTTCGCCTCCGCGGTCTTGGGCGGAACGCGGCGGCTGATGGCGTCGCGCCACTCGTCCACGGCGAAGGGGAGCGCCGTCGAGAGCGCGCCCACCAGCACCACGTTGGTCGAGCGCGGGCTCCCCACGCCTCGTGCGATCTCGCCGGCGTCGATGCGCACGGCGCCAATCTCGTCCAGGCGCGCGCCCACCCTGCGCGGCATCTGGGCGTTGCCAATGTTCACGGGCACGGGGACGATGGTCTCGTCGTTCACGAAGAGGCGGCCGCCCTCCTTGAGGAACTGCTGGTTGCGCAGGGCCTCGATGGCCTCGAACGCCACAAGTACGTCGGCCGTGCCCGGGTCGCAGACCATGGAGTCCACGTGCTCGCCCATGCGGATGATGGTCGAGACGGACCCGCCTCGCTGGCTCATGCCGTGGATCTCTGAGACCTTCACGTCGAGACCCGCCTCCGAGGCGGTCATGGCCAGGATGTTGCCGGCAAGGATCGTGCCCTGCCCGCCAACGCCCACGAGAAGGACGCTCATGGTGCGGTCGAGATGCACGCGCTCGCCCATGTGGACGGTCGAGCTTGCCGCGGATGCTGTTGCGTGTGGCATATGTCTACCTCCCTTGCTCTGGGCAGCGCTACTCGGACTTGATGCACCCGAAGGGGCACGCCTGCTCGCACTGGCCGCAGCCCACGCACTGCGTGGGGTCGATGATGGCGTAGTTTGTCTCGTCCTCGCCCAGCGCGGGGCAGCCGATCTGGACGCAGGTGCCGCAGCGGCGGCAGTCGCGGATGACGGGCGCTGGCTTGTGCGTGCGGTCAACCAGACGGCACGGCGAGCGGAAGATGGCCACCGAGAGCAGGTCCTCGTGCGAGACGGCCTGCTTGAGCGCCGCGCGCACGGCCTTGAGGTCCTGCGCGTCGGCCTCGATGACCTCGTCCACGCCGATGGCGCGGCAGAGCGCGGGCAGGTCGAGCGGGCGTCCGGCCGGACGGTCGAGGACCGAGGGCTTCTCGTCCGCGTCCACCAGCGGGCTGATGCGCGCGCCCTGCTCGGAGAGGGTGAGGCCGTTCACGGGGTTGCCCTGCGTGCCGGTCATCGCCGTTGTGCGGTTGTCCAGGATGAGAAGCGTGCCCTTTCCCCCGTTGTAGGCGGTGCCGAGAAGCGACGTGATGCCGGAGTGCGCGAAGGTCGAGTCGCCGATGACGCCAACCACGGGCCGCTTGGTGCGCCCGGGCACGCCCGCAAGCTCCATGCCGTGGCTCATGCTGAGAGAGGCGCCCATGTCGATCACCGAGTCGACGGCGCGGAAGGGCGCGACGGCGCCCAGCGTGTAGCAGCCGATGTCGCCGGTCACGATGGCCTTCATGCGGCGCAGCTCGTTGAAGACGAGGCGGTGCGGGCAGCCGGCGCAGAACGCGGGCGGGCGCGGGGGGAGGTCCTTCGCGGCCTCGAGGTGCGCGGGCGTGGCCACGCCAAAGCTCCGCTGGATGTCGGCGGGGAAGATCTCGCCGGAGCGGGGGAGCGGCGCCGCGGGCGGCTCGGAGAGCCTGACGCCCAGCGCGGCCACGTGGTCGCGGAAGTAGCGGCAGGACTCCTCCACCACGTAGACCTTCTCCACCGAGGCGGCAAAGCTCGCGAGGAGCTTGGGCGGCAGCGGCCAGGTGAGGCCAAGCTTGAGCGTGGAGGTCTCGGGCAGCGCCTCGCGCACGTGGTTGTACAGGGCGCCGGCGACGATGACGCCCACCTTGGTGTCGCGCATCTCGACGCGGTTGAGGTCGCTCGTCTCGGCAAACTCGACCAGCGCGTCCTCGCGCTCGTTGGTCGCGCGGGTGCGCGCCACGGCGTAGGCGGGCATCATCACGTACTTGCTGGGCCGGCTCTGGTAGTCGCGCGGGGCGGCCGCCTCGAGGTCGCGCTCGTGGGCGCACTCGACCATGGTCCTCGTGTGGGCGATGCGCATGGTCTCGTGGAGAATGACCGGCGCGTCGAAGCGCTCGGAGATGTCGAACGCCTTGCGCGCGAAGTCGTAGGCCT
>Ga0256406_1003255_pt1 | contig 20551 bp, 15 predicted proteins | sample RumenRJG_03DNA_FD_185986 | JGI IMG/M metagenome (GOLD analysis project Ga0256406, IMG submission 185986) | Bovine rumen microbial communities from Lethbridge, Alberta, Canada - RJG_03 | ecosystem: Host-associated > Mammals > Digestive system > Stomach > Rumen | place: Canada: Alberta | collected... | reverse complement strand
CACCCAAAACGCTCCGTTTATCTATTCCGGCGATGGCGGCGTGAAGGAGTATGGCAAGTTCAAGCTCGGAACCACGTCGTACCTCCTGTCTTACCCATCAAAAGGCCTTAATTACCAAGCCCAACAATAATTTAAGAAGATAACTTAAAACTTTTTGCTACCTTTGCACCTATAATCAAATCATATATCGCGCAACTGGCCAGCAAACATGAGCAAGCAAGAAACAACATTCTTTAAGGGAATAGCCTTGATGATGATGCTCTGGTATCATCTTTTTGGATTGGAAGATATGGATGATCTTGCCCATCATATTTTTTTTATTGAAGGACATTCATTGTCCAACCTCATGGCGAGGGCGTGCAATCCTGTGTTTCTGTTTCTCATCCTAGGCGGCTATGGTCTTTATGCTGTTTATCAGAAAGGCCAAGACCGGCACCACGTAAGCAGGCTTGTCAAACTGTACAAGCACCACTGGATGATTCTATTACTTTGTCTGCCACCTGTGCTTCTGCTTAACGGCCGCAGCTATTTGGGCAACTGGACAAACATAGTGAGCAACCTCATTGCGCTCGATCCCACCTGGAACGAAACGTTATGGTTTTTGTTGCCTTACTGCCTGCTGTCATTCTCCTACCCCTGGCTGTTCAAGGCCACCGACCGCTTAGGCTTCGTGGCTTCGGCCACCATCACATTCGCACTCTACATTGCGGCCTCCTATATGTTCTCAAGGCACGGCAACATGGTCTATCATCACGGATTGGTTACCTTAGTCAACGAGACAGCCTATTTGTCTTTCGCCTTTTACTTAGGAGCAGCCATACGCAAATACAACGTGCTTACACATTGGCTGCAGCACCGTATGCCATTGTGGATGGCCGTAGGCGGACTGGTCTTGACCGTTGCCGTACGTATAGGCATGAACACAAGAGCCATAGACCCATTCTACAGTTGCGCCATCGTCTTGTTGACGCTACAAATCAATCTCCCAAGGCCCATTACCCGCTTCGGCGAGCTCATAGGGCGCCACTCTATGAATATATGGATGATACACGACTGGCTGTACAACACCTTCTTCACTTCCTTTATTTACGGTTTCCGCTACCCTATTGTCATTTTCGTCGTGCTTTTGGCAATGAGCCTGGCCGCGTCGTATGCGGTCAACTTCCTTGTCCGTCTTACCGAGCCGTCTCAACGCGCTCGTTAAGTGCAGCCACCATGATACGCGCAGCCTCATCGGGTGCTACGCGGTCGCCCAAGCGGCGCACCACCTCATCGTAGCCACGCAGCATTGCGTCGCGGTCAGGCTGACCTGGCAACAACCGAAGCAGCCAGTCGCGGATGTTGGCCACACTGAAGCGATCGGCAAACAACTCGGGCACCACTTCACGCCCGGCAATGAGGTTGACAAGACTGATGTAAGGGCACTTGATGATATGGTTGAAGCCCCATCGCATGAGCTTGGGCAGAGGCGTCTCGTAGCATACCACCTGCGGCACGCGGAACAACGCCGTCTCAAGTGTAGCCGTACCACTGGTCACCAGGGCCACCGTGGCATGCGACAGCAAAGCATAGGTATCGTCGAAGATGATGTTCAGGTGACCAGCCGCAAGAAATGGGTCGTAATAATCGCGGTCTATTGACGGAGCGCCGGCCACGACAGCCTGATAGTCACGCAATAGCTCCCTTGTCAGACTGGCCGCCATCGCAGGCAGGTTGTCCTTGATCTCCTGCTTGCGGCTGCCCGCTAACAGAGCGACAACCGGCTTTTGGGGGTCGAGCCCATGACGACGGCAGAACGCCTCTCGGTCCTCCCTGTAGCCCTCACGGAATGTCATCACCTCCTCCACAGTAGGATTGCCCACATAGTGGATGGGATAATGGTGCTTGCCCTCATAGAAATCCACCTCAAAGGGCAGGATAGAAAACAGCTCATCCACATAGAGGCGGATGCTCTTGATGCGCCACTCCTTCCACGCCCATATCTTCGGAGAGATGTAATAATACACCGGGATATGAGTATGGGTGTGCACGTATTTAGCAATATCGAGGTTGAAGCCAGGATAATCAACCAAGATGACCACGTCTGGTTGCCAGGCAACGATGTCGTGCTTGCATAGCGACATATTGCGAAAGATGGTACGCAGATGGAGCAGCACCGGCACGAAGCCCATGTAAGCCAGCTCCTTATAATGGCGCACCCGCGTGCCGCCTTCGCGCGACATCAGGTCACCACCGAAGAAGCGGAACTCAGCAGCAGCGTCCTGCGCCTTCAGACTGTGCATCAGCCGCGAGGCATGAAGGTCGCCAGAAGCCTCGCCCACGATGAGGTAGTACTTCATAATTTGAGCTTGTGAAGGAAGTCATAATCCGTTACGTCCACCGTTGTCGGTGTAACAGCCACATAGCCATGATTGAGCGCCCACTGGTCAGTATCGGTGGCCTCTGGCTCGTCGTTGCGGTATTCGCCCACCATCCAATAGTAGTCATAGCCACGCAGGTGGTGCCGCTTGTCCACTTCGTTGATCCAACTGCCCCATGTCATGCGGGTGGCCTTGATGCCGAGAAACTCCTCGCGAGCAGGGAAGTTCACGTTGAGGCAGACCCCCTTGGGCAGGCCCTCCTCCAGCACCCGTTGCACAATCTTCTCGACGTATGGCCGCAAAGGCATCAGATTGGCATCCTCATTATAGTAGCAGCTGGAGAAAGCCACCGAAGGGATATACTTCATGCAACCCTCCATGGCGGCTCCCATGGTACCACTGTAGTGGCTGTTGACTGAGGAGTTGTCGCCATGGTTGATTCCGCTCAGGATGATGTCAGGGCGCCGGTCAGTGCACAGTTGGTCGAGGGCCAGCTTGACGCAGTCGACGGGTGTGCCGGAGCACGACCACACCTCCGTATCGCCCATGTTGTGGCGACGCTTGAGCCGTAGGAAGTCGGCAGCCGAAAAGGCACAAGAATAGCCCGAGCGAGCACTCTCCGGTGCCACAACGACCACATCGCCCATGGTCTTGACAAAAGCAGCCAAATGGCGGATACCCTCAGAGTGGTAGCCGTCGTCATTGGTAATAAGAATCAATGGACGCTGACGTGTAGACGTGGCAGACTGACGGGATGAATCAGAAAGGCGATGATCTTCTTTACACATAAACTTATGGTTTTGTTATCATTAAAAAACACTTGCTTCGAGGGGACGACAACGCGGCAACAACCCCCGATAGCATTATTTTGCACTGCAAAAGTACGAAAAAAGGTTTAAACAAGTTCTTTCTCAAGCAAAATATGTATCTTTGCAACTAACAATGTCCTCAACAATGTCATCTCATTGTGGGCAAACAGCTAAAAGAAAAGAAAAATGGCAAAAATCATTGCTATCACAAATCAGAAAGGCGGTGTGGGCAAGACCACTACAGCAATCAACCTCGCAGCGTCACTTGCTACTCTTGAGAAGTCGGTACTCGTTGTAGATGCCGATCCTCAGGCCAATGCCTCCAGCGGTTTGGGCGTCGACATCAGCCAGGTGGACTGCTCACTGTATGAATGCATCATCGACCATGCCGACGTACGCGACGCCATCTACACCACCGACATTGACAAGCTCGACATCATTCCCAGTCACATTGACCTCGTAGGCGCAGAGATTGAGATGCTCAACCTCGACAACCGCGAAAAAGTCATCAAGGGCATCCTCGACCCGTTGCGGCCCATGTATGACTATATACTCATTGACTGCTCGCCGTCACTCGGACTCATCACCGTCAACTCGCTCACAGCGGCCGACTCCGTGATCATCCCTGTACAATGCGAATATTTTGCACTCGAGGGCATCAGCAAGCTGCTCAATACCATCAAGATCATCAAGAGCCGGCTCAACACCAAGCTAGAGATTGAAGGCTTCCTGCTTACCATGTACGACCGTCGCCTGCGTCTGGCCAACCAGATCTACGACGAGGTGAAACGTCACTTCCAGGAGCTGGTCTTCAAGGCTGTCATACAGCGCAACGTCAAGCTATCCGAGAGTCCAAGCCACGGACTGCCCGTCATCCTTTACGACGCCGACTCTACCGGTGCGAAAGACTATCTGGCACTGGCCAAAGAAATCATTGAAAAGAACGCATAACAATCATGGCTGTACATAAGAAATTCAACGCTTTAGGACGTGGCCTCGATGCCCTGATCTCCACCGATGCCGTTCGCACACAAGGCTCATCGACCATCAACGAGATACCTCTCGACCAGATAGAGCCGAACGCCAACCAGCCGCGCAGCCTCTTCGATGACGACAAGCTGCAGGAGCTGGCCAACAGCATACGCGAGATAGGCATCATACAACCCATCACGCTCCGCCAGACTGCGGAGAACCGATTCCAGATCATCGCAGGTGAACGACGTTGGCGTGCCTCGCAGATGGCCGGGCTCAAGACCATACCTGCCTACATACGCACCATCAACGACCAGGACGTCATGGAGATGGCCCTCGTGGAGAACATACAACGTGAGGATCTCAACCCCATAGAAATCGCACTTGCCTACGAGCATCTCATCGAGAGCACGGGCATGACGCAGGACCGTATCTCTGAGCGAGTGGGCAAAAGCCGCTCCGCCATCACCAACTACCTCCGCCTGCTCAAGCTGCCGGCACAGGTGCAGATCTCGTTGCAGAAGAAAGAGATTGACATGGGGCACGCCCGTGCGTTGCTCTCGCTCGACAGTCCGTCGCTGCAGCTCAAAGTGTTTAAAGAGACCATGAAGAACGGATGGTCGGTGAGAAAAGTGGAAGAGGTGGTCAACAGTCTGAAGAATGGAGAGGACATCGAAAGTGCCAACAAGAAGATAAAAGCCAAGGTACAACTCTCGGAAAACCTCACCTCTATGCGCGACCAGCTGGCCGCAACACTCAATACAAAGGTGCAGCTCTCCTGCTCGCCAAAGGGCAAGGGAAAGATCAGCATCCCCTTCAGCAACGAGGAGGAGCTGAAACGCATCGTCAACGAAATAGGTAAACTGAAGGAGCAATAGGTGAAGACTTCGCATCATTTCTGTTTAATGGTCGTCGGTATGCTTGTGGGCATGCTTGCCACTCAGCATACAGCTTGGGGACAGACTCCAAACAAGCCTCTGCGCCATTTCAGCGCCGCCGAGATCGGTGAAGACACACTCCATGCTGCCACTCTGCTGCCTGCCGACAGCATGAAGGTTGACAGCATGGACCTGCGTGACAACACTCTGATAGCCGTTGCTGATACGACTGGCAGGCATCATAAGCGCGACTGGGCCACATGGAAGCCAAACACCAAGCGCGCGCTGTGGCTGGCACTCGTACTGCCTGGCGCCGGACAGATCTACAACCGCAAATACTGGAAGCTGCCCATCATCTACGGCGGCTTCGTGGGTTGCGCTTATGCCTTGCGATGGAACAACATGATGTACCGCGACTACAGCCAGGCTTACCTCGATATCATGGACAGCGATCCTACAACGCAAAGCTATAACCAGTTTCTGCATCTTGGCACGACCATCACACCAAGCAACATGTCACGATGGCAGGAGATCTTCCGTCAACGCAAAGACCGCTACCGACGCTGGCGCGACATGAGTTTCTTCGTCATGGTGGGCGTCTACGCACTGTCGGTCATCGACGCCTATGTCGACGCCTCATTGTCGGAGTTTGACATCTCACCAGACCTCAGCTTCCACTTCGCACCGGCAGTGATCAACGGGTCAGCCAATGGTTTCTCCAGCAACGCACTGCGTAGTACAGGCTTAGGGATGCAATGTAGCATTACTTTTTAACATTAACAATGAATTTCAAACGACACCTTATATTATTAGCAACATCCGTGCTCATCGGCGGCCTGACCATTCCGGCACAGGCTCAGAACGACAATGAAGAAAAGAGCATCACCGTGACCGATGACGAGGGCAAGCAGGAAGAGATCAACCTCCCACAGTCAATGACCATGGAGCTTGACAGCCTCATGCAGCTATACAATGCCAAGATGTATCTGCGCCCGGACTCTACTTGCAACATGCCTGATGTCAACCCCGTCTACGAGCCCGATGTCTACAAAGAAAGGCTTTCCAGACTGCCGACCATCATTGAGATGCCCTACAACAGCATTGTTCAGGCTTTCATCGACCGCTACACAGGTGACCTGAGACGTTCGGTGGCCTACATGCTCGGCGCGCAGAACTTTTACATGCCTGTCTTTGAAGAAGCACTCGACGCCTACGGCCTGCCACTCGAACTGAAATACTTGCCCGTCATCGAGTCAGCACTCAATCCGAAGATACGCTCCAAAGCCGGAGCCGTCGGATTGTGGCAGTTCATGATGTCTACCGCCAAGCGCTACAATCTCACTATCAACTCGTTGGTTGACGAGCGGCGCGACATAGTGAAGTCGTCTTATGCTGCTGCCCATTACCTGAGCGACCTCTACAAGATCTACAAGGACTGGAACCTTGTGATTGCAGCTTACAACTGCGGTACCGACAAAATCAACAAAGCCATACGCCGCTCGCACGGTGAGCGAGACTATTGGAGGATCTACCCGCGGCTGCCGCAGGAGACACGCGGATACGTGCCCGCATTCATCGCTGCCAACTACGTGATGAACTACTACTGCGACCACAACATCTGCCCGCTCAGCATTGACCTGCCGGCTAAGACCGACACGGTGATGGTGGACCGTGACATACACTTTGAGCAGATAGCTCATGTGTTGAACATCAGCATAGACGAACTCGAGGACCTGAACCCCCAATACCGCAGAGACCTCGTAAATGGACATTCCGAGCTGTCGTCATTACGGCTTCCCGCCTCACTCATCAGTCAGTTCATCGACATGGAAGACTCCATCTATGCCTTTAATGCCAAAGATTATAAGCCGAAGCGCAGTGAGGTGGAAGTAAACGACAACGCCACTTATCTGGTAAAGAAAAACCAGGTGGAGCGTGTGCCTGCTAAACCTGAGCAAGATAAGACTACCGACAGCAAGAGCGACAACGACAACCTTCAGGAGAAGGCCTCGTCATCGCGCAGCAGGTCGAAAAGCAGCCGCTCGACAAGCAGCAGGAGAAGCACAAAGAAGTCAAGGTCTAAGAAATCAAAGGAACAAACCAAACACGTCACTGTAAAATCGGGCGATACCCTCAGCGAGATAGCCGAACGCAACGGCACCACTGTGAAGAAACTGCGCCAGCTCAACGGCATTAAAGGCAGCAGTATCGTGACAGGAAAGAAAATAAGGGTGAAGTAACCCCCGTTTACCATTATTTATCCAACGCAAGACAATACCGTCTTCTGTAAAACGAGAGAGCTATGGACGAACAAGAGTTGAAAAACAAGGAGCGTGAACAGGCTGACAACAAAATGATAACAGATGCCTTCAACCATCTGCTCGATACCTACCTGCACTCCAGCCACCGGAAAAAGGTTGACATTATCACAAAAGCGTTCAACTTCGCCCGACAAGCCCATAAAGGCGTGCGCCGACTCTCTGGCGAACCCTACATCATGCACCCCATCGCCGTGGCGCAGATCGCCTGCGAGGAGATGGGACTCGGTTCGACGAGCATCTGTGCCGCACTGCTCCACGACGTGGTGGAGGACACCGACTACACCGTTGAGGACATACAAAACATCTTCGGACCGAAGATTGCTCAGATTGTTGACGGACTGACAAAGATCAGTGGCGGCATCTTCGGTGACCATGCATCGGCTCAGGCCGAGAACTTCAAGAAGTTGCTGCTCACGATGAGCGACGACATCCGCGTTATCCTCATCAAAATCTGTGACCGCCTTCACAACATGCGCACGCTGGCCTCGCAACCTGCCAACAAGCAGTATAAGATTGCCGGTGAGACGCTTTACATCTATGCGCCTATTGCCAACCGGCTGGGACTCAACAAGATTAAGACTGAGCTAGAAGACCTCAGCTTCAAGTTTGAATATCCCGAGGAGTACGAGCGCATCATGAAGAAGCTCGCCGTGACAGAGTCTGACCGACAGAAGGTATTCGACGATTTCACGGCACCCATCCGCGAGTCGCTCGACAAGATGGGATTTCAATACCACATCAAGGCGCGCGTCAAGAGCCCCTACTCCATCTGGTGCAAGATGCAGAACAAGCACGTAACGTTCGAGGAGATCTACGATATCCTCGCTGTGCGTATCATCTTCATTCCCAAAGACCGGAAGGATGAAATCAACGAGTGCTTCCAGATTTACGTAGCCCTCAACCAGATCTACAAGAGCCATCCCGACCGGTTGCGCGACTGGGTCAACCATCCCAAGGCCAATGGCTATCAGGCTCTCCACGCCACACTGATGTCGAAAAAGGGACAGTGGATAGAGGTGCAGATAAGATCTGACCGGATGGACGACATCGCAGAGCAAGGCTTTGCCGCTCACTGGAAATACAAAGAAGGCGGAAGCACCGATGAAGACATGGAGCTCAACAAATGGATTGGCACCATCAAGGAAATACTTGATGACCCGCAACCCGACGCCATGGACTTCCTCGACTCCATCAAGCTTAATCTGTTTGCCTCCGAGATCTTTGTCTTCACACCAAAAGGTGAGGTGAAGACAATGCCTGCGGGGTGCACAGTACTCGATTTTGCTTTTCAAATCCATACATTCCTTGGCAGCCATTGCATCGGTGCCAAAGTCAACCACAAGCTTGTACCACTGAGCCACAAGCTCCAGAGCGGTGACCAAGTAGAAGTGCTTACTTCCAACTCGCAGCATGCCCAGCCTTCGTGGCTGAACTTCGTGTTCACTGCCAAGGCACGGTCAAAGATACAGGCCATCCTGCGTCGTGACAACCGTGAGCTACAGAAGGTAGGCGAGGACACCCTTAACCAATGGGTCAAAGGCAAGAACCTTGAGCTGACTCCGATGCTTATCGACCAGCTGTGCAAGTTTCACGACATCAGCAACCAAGACGATTTGTTCGTTGCCTTGGGCAAGAAGACCGTCATGCTCAGCGACAAAGACGCTGAGATGCTTAACGAGAAGAAGAAATCCGAAAACTCATCCGGATGGCGCAAATACGTGCCCTTCCTCCACAAAAGCTCAAAGAAGAAAGAAGAGAAAAATACAGAAGACATTCCAAAGCTCATCGCTGCAGGCGAGGGCTTCGACAAGAAGAAGCCTTGCATCATCTCTGAGCGTACCATCGGCATGTACGTTTTCCCAAAGTGCTGCCACCCAATCCCCGGCGACGACATTCTTGGTTTCATCGACGGTAAGAAACACGTGGAGATACACAAGCGTTCCTGTCCTGTGGCCAGCAAGCTCAAGACCAGCTTCGGTCCGCGCATCCTCGACGCGAAATGGGACATGCATAAGCAACTGTTCTTCGACGCCACCATCGAACTACACGGCATCGACCGCAAGGGCATGCTGCACGATGTGGCAGAAATTATCTCCAACAAAATGAATGTCAACATCCACACCGTGTCGTTCACGGCCGATGACGGCATCTTCGAAGGCCGCATAGAGATACGCGTTCATGACCGCGACGAGGTTCGCAGCATCATGGGACGGCTAAAGAAGATAGCAGACATGCAAGAGGTGCAACAGATCATGTAGTCTGTACCAGTCCCGATTTCGGCTGACATCCCTGTCAGCCGAAATCTTGCTAAGCTGACTTCATCGTTAAGCAAGCATACCACCAAGCTGACTTCATCGTTAAGCAGGCATACCACCAAGCTGACTTTATCGCTAACTAACAATGCTTAACAACTATCACATGATTGCTGGATTAGCAGCGATCGTGAGACTTTTTTTACAAGGCAGCCGAATGAAGAATTCAACAGCAGCAACGCTGTCTGTAACTCCAAAGCATCTTATACAAGGCTGTCAAGATGCTGTTTGAGTTCCTTCAGTTGGTCGCGTATGCCTATGAGGGTATCAATCACTTCCGCACTCTTGTCTACGCTCTGCCGGTTCTCTCTTAAGTAGTTGCGGGCTGCCGCAATCTTAAAGCCACGCACCTTGATGAGATTATAAATCACCTTAATCTCCTCAATATCCTTTTCCGTGTACTGACGGACCTTGTTGGTCGTCAGCGTCTTGGGCTTAAGTTGTGGGAAAGCCGTCTCCCAATAACGAAGCGTGCTCTCGTTGACGCCTACCATTTGCGCCACCTCTTTGATCGAATAGTAGAGCTTAGGGTTCTTGTTGGTATTCAGTGCCATATCATTGTCATTTCTATCATGCGACGGTCACGTCTAAGAAACGCAGCAGTCACAACTGTGAATATTGCAAAGGTAAGAAAAAAGATTGAACGGCATTCATCTTATTTCAAAAAATAAACGTGATTTATACTAATTGAGCCACAAAAGTCACACAAAGTTGAACGTTGAAAGAGCTAAGTGGGAAGAATTTAGTATCTTTGCACCCAAACAAGTAGCAATTAATATATAACAACAATAACAATGATGACAGCTAACGAAATCCGTGACTCGTACCTTAAGTTCTTCGAGTCAAAAGGACACGTTATCGTTCCTTCCGCCCCCATTGTGGTGAAGGACGACCCCACACTGATGTTCACCAATGCGGGCATGAACCAATGGAAAGACATTATCCTTGGCACCAAAGATCCCAATCCCCGGCGCCGCACTGATTCGCAGAAATGTCTGCGCGTCAGCGGAAAGCACAATGACCTTGAAGAGGTAGGACGCGACGCAGCCCTCTCTCACCACACCATGTTTGAGATGTTGGGCAACTGGAGCTTTGGTGATTATTTTAAGGAGGGGGCCATCGATTATGCCTACGAATACCTTGTCGACGTGCTTCATCTCGATCCCAAGGACCTCTACGTGACGGTGTTTGAAGGTGATGCCAACGAGCATCTCGACCGCGACGACGAGGCAGCCGGTTACTGGGCTAAGCATTTCCCCGCCAACCATATCGTCAATGGCAACAAGCACGATAACTTCTGGGAGATGGGCGACACGGGACCTTGCGGTCCTTGCTCTGAGATTCACATTGACCTGCGCTCCGAAGAAGAGAAGGCACAGGTCCCCGGCGAACAGCTGGTCAACAAAGACCATCCGCAGGTCATTGAGATCTGGAACATCGTATTCATGCAGTTCAACCGCAAGGCCGACGGTTCCCTTGAACCCCTCAAGATGCATGTCATCGATACAGGCATGGGCTTTGAGCGTCTTGTGCGCCTGCTTCAGGGCAAGCACTCCAACTACGACACCGACATCTTCTCGCCGATCATCAGCGAGATCGAGCGCTTGTCTGACCATCACTACAACCATACATTCCCGGAGGGCACCAATGGTGAGGGCGTTAATGCCGAGCAGAAGGTAGACATCGCCATCCGCGTGGTGGCAGACCACCTGCGTGCTGTTGCTTTTGCCATCGCCGACGGTCAGTTGCCAAGCAACGCCAAGGCCGGCTACGTCATCCGTCGCATCCTGCGTCGTGCCGTTCGCTATGCCTATACATTCCTCGACCAGAAGAGCGCATTCATGTATAAACTCATTCCCGTGCTCGTGCATGAGATGGGCGGTGCCTACCCAGAGCTTGGCAAGCAGCAGGAGCTCATCACAAAGGTCATCAAGCAGGAGGAAGACAGTTTCCTGCGCACGCTTGAAAAAGGCATCCAGCTGCTGAGCGTTGACATGGACGAGCTCAAAGCCAACGGCCTCACCACACTCGACGGCACCAAGGCTTTCCGTCTCTTCGACACCTACGGTTTCCCCATCGACCTCACCGAGCTTATCTGCGGTGAGAACGGTTACACCGTCGACGAGAAAGGATTTGACGAAGAAATGGCCAAGCAGAAAGCACGTGCCCGCAACGCTGCCTCCGTGGAGAACGGTGACTGGGTGAATGTACGTGAGGGTGAACAAGAGTTCGTCGGTTACGACTTCAACGAATATGACTGCCACATCCTGCGTTATCGCAAGGTCACTCAGAAGAAGAACACCTTCTATGAGGTAGTGCTTGACTACACACCGTTCTATGGCGAGATGGGCGGACAGGTTGGCGACACCGGTAAGCTCGTTTCCGACGAGGAGACCGTAGACGTCATCGATACGAAACGTGAGAACAATCAAAGCATCCATATCCTCAAGCAACTGCCGCAAGACCCCACTGCCGACTTCAAGGCTGTGGTCGATGCAGAACGACGTGAGGCATCAGCCTGCAACCATACGGCAACCCACCTGCTCGACTATGCGCTCAAGCAGGTACTGGGCGACCAGACCGAGCAACGCGGTTCTTATGTCGACGACAAGACGCTTCGCTTTGACTTCAACTACTTCGAGAAAGTCAGCGATGAGCAGTTGCGCAAGGTGGAGCACATCGTCAACAAGATGATTCGCGCCGACCTTCCACTCGACGAACACCGTGACACACCCATCGAAGAAGCCAAGAAGCTCGGTGCCGTTGCCCTCTTCGGTGAGAAATATGGCGACAAGGTACGCGTGGTACGCTTCGGTCCCTCCGCAGAGTTCTGCGGTGGTATCCATGTGAAGAGCACCGGCCACATCGGGTTCTTCAAGATTGTCTCTGAGAGCAGCGTGGCTGCCGGCATCCGACGCATCGAGGCACTCACCGGCCAACAGGCTGAGGAGGCTATCTATATGGTTGAAGACACGCTTTCTGACATCCGCAGCATGTTCAACAATGCCAAAGACCTGTCATCGGCCATTCAAAAATACCTCGATGAGAACACAGAGCTGAAGAAGAAGGTAGAGAGCTTCCAGGCACAAATGGTGGAACGCGCCAAGGACAAGCTGCTGGAAGCTGCCCGTGAGATTAATGGCGTCAAGGTTATCTCAGCCGTACTGCCCATGGAACCCGCACAAGCCAAGGACCTGGTGTTCAAGTTGCGTCAGGCAGTGCCCGAGAAGTTGGTAGCTGTCATTGGCTCAGTGTCTCACGACAAGCCCATGATCAGTGTCATGTTCACCGACGATCTCGTTACCGACCACAACCTTAATGCCGGAAAGATCGTGCGTGAGGCTGCCAAGCTCATCAAGGGCGGTGGCGGTGGCCAGGCCTACTATGCACAGGCTGGCGGTAAAGACAAAGATGGCCTATCTGCCGCTGTCGACAAGGTGGTGGAGCTCTGCCAACTATAATTAATCTGTCAGCTGTTGCAACGACTCTGTCAATTGTAATGACTTTGATAAGGATGATATTGTCACAACCATAGATATCATAAATATGGTAACACAATAAAGACGACAGGAGACATCAACAGCACATAAATCATATATAGGAAGGACTGTTACCTCATGGTAACAGTCCTTTTTTCATGACACTCCCCTAACGGCAATTTGACAATAACGATATAGCAATTGATGAAAGACCTTGCAGCCATAGACTTTGAAACAGCCAACTTTGAGCGCACCAACGTGTGCTCGGCAGGCATGCGGTCTGCAATCGAGAAAAAACTCTCGACACATGTATATAGATGTGCGTGAGCGATATAAGCCTTCGTATTTATCGGCGTTATCTGATGCCTACCAGCTTATGCGTCTGCAGTGACAGACGCCAGCGGGGGTGCTGTTTGATAAACGCGATGCAGGCCGAAGTGATCTCCGCATTGCGGTTGGCATCCCCCACATCACAAGGCTGCAGGTAATAGTATTGCGCCTGAATCCCGAGGTCGCTGACGGGCGTCTGACCGTCGAAGACCACCTTCAATTCATTGCATTGACGCACCGCCACCGTCGCATGGGCGGGCACAGCCAACCACTCTGGAGCCTTAGGCGAAACCGTCAGCCAGTCAAGGTTGGCGGGCGGAAGGGCTGTACCATTGCTTTCCATCGCCACGAAGGAGAAGCCAGCGGCATGGATGGCACGAATCAGAGCGCTGTCAACCTGCAAGGTTGGCTCGCCACCCGTCAGCACTACCATTGGAAAAGGATTTTCACAGTTAGCCTCAGCACAGATTTCGCGCATGCGGTTCACAATCTGTTCAGCCGACAGCGTCTCGTAATGGGTAAAGTCTGTATCGCAGAATGTGCAGCGCAGGTTGCAGCCACTGAAGCGCACGAACACTGCCGCGCGACCAGTGTTGCGCCCTTCCCCTTGCAAACTATAAAAGATTTCGTTAACCTTGTACACCTTATTATATTATATGTATGGGAGAAGTCCAGGAGTTCAGAAGTTCAGAAGTCCAGTCATATGCTGAAATGCCTGTTAATCAGGTATTATTAAACTAATGACTGGACTCCTGAACTTCTGATACTACTATTGTCCTCATTTCTCATAGATGGCCACATTGTTGGCCGTTTCAGCCACACGTGCCTTATAGCAATGAGGCACCTCGTCGACAATCCATTTGGCAATATTCTCAGCAGTAGGATTGAAAGGCAACACCTCATTGAGGTTCTGATGGTCAAGTCGGCCATGCACCTGCTGTTTGATAATATTGAAGTCCACCACCATACCGTCTTCGTCGAGTGTCTCTGACTTGCAGTACACTGTGATGAGCCAGTTGTGTCCGTGTACGTTCTCGCATTTGCTTCCATGCGAGAGTGTGAGGTGATGGCAAGCCGACACCTCAAATGTTTTCTGAATATAATACATAGCTATTGATTAATCTAACATTTGTAAGTTCTATTTCTTCTTCTGGATATAAGCCAGTTCATTGAGAGCGAAGTCGCTGTTCTCAGGGTCTTGAAGCAAGATTTGCAGCAACGTCCTTGCCTCTTCATAACGGCCCAAGTTGATAAGCAGATAAGCCTTCCGCCGCCGGAGGAAGTTGACGAAAGAGCGCACCTTCTCCAAATCCTCAGAATCACGGTGGATATTCATATCAATGTCGTCATCCTCATTTTCTTCATCATAAGAGTTTGCGGTATTGTTCAATACCTGTTCCAGCCTTCCAATGATATGGTTGATTACGTCCAACGTTCTGTAGTCACCGCTGTTGACCAGGCAGTTGATATAAGCTTCCGAGTACGTCCGTTGCATTGTGGGCAAGAGCATCTGCAGATAGTAGTTGGCTTTCTCATACTGATGGATGGCCGAATAGCAGGAGCCAATGAGATAAGCCAGTTCCTTCATTATCTTGATGTTTTGACTGTCTCTCATATTGCATTGACGAGTCACCGTGTTAAATGCGTCACGCAACGGTGGCAAAGCCTCATAGAAGCGTTTACACAGGAAGTGCTTGTAGCCTTTGAAATAGTTCTGTGCTAAATGGTCATCTTGCATAGAGGCCAGCAGTTTTTCTTCCTTCGTCATCTCTTTCGTGTTGCCTTCCTGAGCCATTGCCTTGGCTTCTTTCCACCAATAGCGGAACTGCGACTTCTGCTTTTCGACGGAGAGGAGATCATAACCAAGCAACACACTGACCATTTTCTGCTTATGCAATTCGTTATCCTCGTCTATTGCCTTATTGATACTAAGTGGAGCCTGCGAGATGGTGACACGATAGTACAATGTCTCTTTGGTCCGGCTGTCCTGTTCGATGTCAATGGTCAGACTCCTCGTAAGAGTTGGGTCGGACAGATAAACATATCGCAGCAATGCCACTGCGCCCTCTGCTTTAAACGTCCCATTCTCAATGATTACACCTGACAACCGGAAGTTTATGATAGCCTGGGGATCATCAAGCGTAATCACCTGGTCATTGTTCTGGACCATGAGCATCATGCCGATTGGCTTAAATTCGACAGTGTCTCCTTCCGGCATCAACCGTATGCCCATTGTCGTCTTCAGCAACGCACCAATCGTCATGGGGGTTTGCTCATCCTCATGCCAGCCGTTGTCGCCGTCCTGATGCATCATCTCCATTTCATTCTGGATTTGCAGCTCGCGCTGGAAGTAAGCATGGCCTTTTTCGCTGTCCAGTTCTTCGGCGGGATTTCCCTTTTTCTCCGTTTCTTCCATGTTTTCCACAAACCCTTTCTGCCATCGGAAAGAATCGCCCATGGCACGCTCCAGCAAATCGTCCATGCCAAAGCGTAGGATGGGCAGCACGCTGCAGATGTGGAAATCGATCTTTCCCTTCTTTTCATCAATTGTGTAGATGATGCGCAACAGATCGGAATTGATATTAGACAGGTTGACAACCATACGGGCATTGTCAAGCGAATCCAAGTTCAGTGAGTAGATATACGGGAAGCTAAGGCGGGCATAAGGACTTCCCTTCTCCAGCGTGATAACGAAATGGCCGCTTTGATAGTTGAAGCGCACCCTTTGCTTGTCGTTTTCCTTCGTCCAGTGCATCTCGCAGTTGAGTTTGCGCAATGTGCTGGCTATCACCCGCCGATTGTCGTCGGGTGACAAGCTAAGTCCATTCGACAGGTTATCTTTCTTCAAGACATGAAAAGCATAGCCTGTCATAGCGATTCCAGCAATAAAGAATACGCAACCCCATAGTAATATGATGATGTCGAGCCAGTCCATTATTCTTGCTATTATTGGTTTACAAAAATAAGCAATTAAATGGAAAACGAAGAAGGAATGACGGAATTATTCAACGATAATATTAACTTTGTTGTCATTATTATTTCGATTTCGCCCTTTCTTGTTGTCCTATCCAAGCTTCACACAATGATATTGGCCCCCAGCTCACGCGCTATTCTGTTGCGCGTGGTTTGCAGCTCATGATATTCGGTCATGATTTTGGTTAGCCGTTGCATATCGTTGCCCGCCATCGACATCTCTGCCTGCAGGGTAGCCATGCGCTGCTCTACGATGTCCATCCGGTAGTCGAGTAGCAGGTGCACGGCCTGGTTGCGCAATGCGTCGGTCTCGTCGGCCTGACGCTGTTGGGCAGCCGCCTCATTGATAGGCTCATCCTCCTCCCGGCGTGTCAGCTGATAACGGTCCGACACCAATTCGGCCGCCACGCGGCTGATGTTGAAATCCTCATGGTGGAGGAAGTAGGTCTCCGCCTTAAATCCTTCCTCACCCGAGTGGTCTACGGCCTCACCGAGCATCCGGTTGTAGAGCTCGTTGCTCAGCGAAAGGTCGTCCTCCATGAGATTATAGTCAATCAACTGTGCCAGCGTAAGGTCGTGAAGCTGTCCCTGATCATCGGGCACGTCCTTCTGCATCACGTGCTCCCCATGCCTCACGACGAGTTGCATGAGCATGCGCTCCACCTTCGACTCCTGCTGCTTGACGGTCGGCGGTTGCAATGGCGCCGGTGCCGCAGGCTGCTGAGCCGGCCCCACGGGCACGCCTTGCTGCACCTGCGCAGTCGATCCCGTACGTCGTCCTCGGATATACGCATTCATTTGGTTGATGAGCGTCGACTCGTTGATGCCGATGCGCTGGGCACAGTCATGTATATACGTGTCGCGCAATATCTGGTTCTGTATCACGGAGATGCTCTCCACAATCGAGTTGATGGCATCGGCCCGCTTTTTCGGGTCGGTCTCTCCCTTGAGCAGCAAGTCGGTCTTAAACTGAATAAAGTCGGTCTGCCGCTCATTGATAAACTGCTTAAACTGCTCAGCTGTATGGGAGCGTGCGAACTCATCCGGGTCCTTGCCGTCGGGCAACAACAACACTCTGAGGCTCATGCCCTCTGACAGCAGCATGTCGGTACCTCTTAAGGCCGCATGTATGCCGGCCGCATCACCATCGTAGATGAGGGTGATATTGGACGTGAACCGGTGGAGCATGTGTATCTGGTGTATACTGAGTGCCGTACCGGAGTTGGCCACGACATTCTGTATGCCACATTGGTACATGGCGATGACATCGGCCTGTCCCTCCACCATATACACACGGTCCTCCTTGGCAATGGCTCTCTTAGCCTGCCAGATGCCATACAGTTCATGGTCCTTATGATAGATTTCACTGTCGGGCGAGTTGACGTATTTCTGATTGACGCCTTTGGTACGCTGGTCGAGCACGCGGGCCGTGAAGCCCACCACCTTTCCGCTCACGCCAATCCACGGGAACACCACACGCCCAGCATAGCGGTCGATGAGCTCGCCGCGGTCGTTCTTATAGCAGAGTCCCGTCGCCGTCACAAACTCTTCTTTGTACCCCTTGTGCAGTGCCTCGCGGCCCAGTGCCAGCCGGTCATTGACATCATAACCGAGATGGAATGCGCTGATTACGTCGTCGCGGAAGCCGCGCGAGCGGAAATACTGCATGCCGATGGCCACACCGTCGGCATTGTTGTGGAGCAGGTCCTGGAAGTACTGGCTGGCCCACTCATTGACGATGAACATCGACTCCCGCTTCGACTGTTCCTCCTTTTCCTGCGAGGTGAGCTCCCGTTCCTTGATTTCTATGTGGTACTTGCGTGCCAGCCATCTGAGCGCCTCTGGATAGGTCATCTGCTCATGCTCCATGATGAAGCTCACGGCATTGCCGCCCTTGCCGCAACCGAAGCAGTGGCAGGTGCCACGAGCCGGCGACACGATAAACGATGGTGTCTTCTCGTTGTGAAAAGGGCACAACCCCTTGTAGTTTGCCCCTGACTTCTTCAGCGTGACAAACTCCGACACCACGTCAACGATGTTGGCGGCTTCCTTTATCTTCTCAACCGTTAATCTGTCTATCATAGTAATTGGCAAAGATAATGCAAAACTGCGAAACCGCAAAACAAAAGAATATATTTGTTTCCCTCAAGGAGCATCGCGAGCAGACGTCGGCCGGGCTCACTTGCACCTCAGAATGTCCAGATAATAATGCAGATAGGCCTCCACAACATCGTCCCAATTGAACTGTGCCACCTGTGTGAGCACGGCCTGTCGGTGCTCATCTTCATGACTGTACCACTGTGCCAGTCCGTCTCTCAGCGTGGCTGCCATGGTCTCGGGAGTGAGGTCGGGGAAGTAGAAGGCGGCCTCGCCACCCACTTCAGGCAGGGAAGTGGACTGCGAGAGAAACACCGGTTTGCCACAGGTCATAGCCTCAGCCGGCGGCAGCCCGAAGCCTTCGCTGCGCGAAGTGAAGAGAAAGGCCTCACAATGCTGGTAGAGCCACGACTTCTCAGCTTCGCTCACACGGCCAAGCAACGTGACATTAGTCAGATGCAACCGATTGATGATGGCTTGCAGACGCACATGGTCTTCAGCCTTTCCATTGCCTGCCACAACGAGTTGCTTGTCGGGCAGACACGACATCATTGCCACTATCTCGTCTACGTTTTTCTTTCTGTCCCAACCTGAGAGGACCAGCAGGTACTTCGCTGGCAGTTGACCGCTGGGCTGATGTGCTGACAGGGTGTCGTGACGCGTGACACCATTGCGGATAACACGTTCGGGTTGAGTGACCGGAAAATGATGATGGATATCCTGTTGCGTAAACTGTGAGATATACGACAGATGGGTGGCGACGCGGAGCATGCGGTCGATGCGGGCAGCCTTGCGCTGTACGTCGGCTGGCCGTAGTCCGTTGTGGAAGAAGTTGACGTCGTGGATGGTGAGCAGCACACGGGGCGCAAGGCGACGTCTCAGTACGGGTTGTTGCTGGGTGAGGTGCAACAGGTCGAAACGCGGAAAGGATGTCAATGCCGGCACATGGTTCAGCCAAAAAGCCTTGACATGGGTGAGCACGGCATAGTCTACCCTCGGACCGTAGTGGCCCTGAAGGTATTGCGGAACGATGAAAGTGAAGCGAATGTCGTATTGTTCCTTCCAGACCTTCGCTCTCTCTGCTATCCTGCGGGCAATGTTGTCGTCAAACTCGCTCAGTCCCACATGAGGATGTCTGAGATCATAAAGATAGATACCAATATTCTTTGTCATGGTTATAGATGTTATGGTGTGAATAGTTGAATTGTGCGACAGGTTAGAGAGTGATCCGTCTGTTACTGTTCCGGATACTGCTGGTAAATCTTCAGACCGTAGTCGCCAGCCATCATAAACAGATGTTCCATGATGCCGGCCAGCTGATGCTCGTAGGTCTTCCACTCTTTCTGCCTCAGGAAGAAATACACCTCCATGGGCAAACCACACTGGGTGGGCTCCAACTGCCTGACCATGTACATCAGTTCCTGATTGACCACCGGGTTGTGTGCCAGATACTCCTCAGCGGCCTGCCGGTAAAGGGCCATGTTGGTCAGTTTCTCCTGTGGCTTCGTCTGCTTGTCCTTGGCTGCCGGAGCGGTCGTCGGTACCGTCGAGTCCACATAATGGATGCTGCGGAAGTCGAAGTAGATGATGCGCTTGACACGCCGTCCACCACTTCCCTGCATGCCTTTCCAGTTTTGGAACGTACCGCCGACAAGGGTTTTGGGCGAAATGGTGAATATCGTATTGTCGAAGTTGCGCACTTTGACCGTCGTCAGGTTCATTTCTATCACCGTGCCGTTGACCTCCGTACCGGGCACCGTGATCCAGTCGCCCACATGCAGCATGTTGGCCGAAGTGAGCCTGATGCCGGCCACGAGACCCTCGATGGTATCTTTGAAGACGAGCATGAGGATGGCTGAGGTGGCACCCAGTCCGGCAAACAACTTCAAGGGATTCTGGCCGATGGCAATAGCGATGATGACGATGGCTCCCACGAAGACAGAAGCCACACGCAGCACTCCTAAGAACGAGAGCACATATTGCTGAATGCTGGTGCGACGGCCGGTATCGAGAATCTTAA
>Ga0256406_1003254_pt1 | contig 20557 bp, 21 predicted proteins | sample RumenRJG_03DNA_FD_185986 | JGI IMG/M metagenome (GOLD analysis project Ga0256406, IMG submission 185986) | Bovine rumen microbial communities from Lethbridge, Alberta, Canada - RJG_03 | ecosystem: Host-associated > Mammals > Digestive system > Stomach > Rumen | place: Canada: Alberta | collected... | reverse complement strand
CGGGGACGGGAAGCCCGGAGAGGTCTCCCAGAAGATCCATGCCAAGTTCAGCGACATCGCGAACGGCAGGGACCCCAAGTACGACGCCTGGCTCGACTACGTGAACTGAAACTTCAGAAGGAGGGCGCAGGCCCTCCGTTTTTCTGCCGGTCCAGAATGTTCCGGTCCCCTGAGGGAAGCGGGCGGAAGCATCCGGGAAGGGTCAGTTCCCCTTGCCGGTCTTCTTCCCGGCTTCGTCCGGGTACATCCCATAATAATCGACACGGGACAGTTTGGCGAGGACGCGCGCGCACCATTTCCCGAAACCCCACAGTTGATGCAGGGTCATGACCGCGACCTTGGGATTCAGATGCGAGTCCCCTTCGGCGCGCTTGCCGAAATCGTATCTTACATAGGCGACCTTCACGTCGTGCGTCTCATACTTCATGAGGTCCATGAGCACTTTCCAGCCGCAGTACTCGAACTTGTCCCAGCATCCCGCTATGACATCGCGGAACTCGCTGCAGCGGATTGCGAACAGACCGGACATCATGTCCTTGGTCGTCTGCTTCCCGTGGATGCGGAAGAATATTTTGCAGAAAACCTCCACGGCTTCGGAACCGAACGCACGGGTGAATCCCATGGACATCCTGCTGTTCCTCACTCCTACGCATAGATCTGCCCCCCTGTCCATCTCGGCGACGATGTCTTTCAGGACCTCCACGGGGTGCTGGAAGTCGCAGTCCATACAGAGGGCGTAATCGGTGTCGGCGAGGTAGAACCCCTCTATGACCGAGGCGGCGAGCCCTTTGGGCTAGTTCCTGGGCCTGATCTCGGTCAGAGGATCGTTCAGACCTCTGACCAGTTCGATGGTTCCGTCCGAAGAGTTGTCGTCCATGAACAGGATCTTGAATTCAGGGTACGCCTTCCTGATGGCCTCCGCCATCTGTACGGCGTTCCCTTTCTCGTTGTATGTCGGGATGACTATAGTGCATGATCCTGCCAAGGATATCCCCGCCGACCCCTAGTTTCCGCATTTATTTATAGGGTCGCCCGGCCCGGGAAACCGGACTTCAGGCCTCTGGGTCTTTTCCTTCGCCTATTCCGTTCCTCTTCTTGAGGTACAGCGAAAGAGCCATGCTGACCCCTATGACCGCGAAGATCATGATCAGTGTGAAGTTCTGAGCATCCCCGCTGTCGAAGAACCCGTAGAAGAAGTCGCTCAGCAGCATGATGATGCCGTATTTCAGGACACAGCCGAGGACGATGTAGAATGCGCATTTCGCAGGGTTCCATTTCATGATCGAGATGAATGCTCCGGCGAACGGGATCATGGGCGCCACCCTGTTCAGGAGCAGGAGGCGCTCGTCGCCGAGGACCAGGAACCCAGTGTAAGCGCCTACTGCTCTCTCGACCTTCTTGGGGATGCGGATATGCTTCACGACATAGTAGAGCGAGAATATGCCGATCAGCTCTGCCGCGGCCGCCGCGGCTATGAGCTCGCATCCGAACAGGACGGGGACGTCTGTATACTCCGTGCCTGCCATGAAGCCTATTACGAAGAAGAGTTCGGGGAGAGTAGGCACCACCAGGGCGTCCAGCAGGAAGATCAGGAAAATGCAGAGCAGTATCCCTATCTCGCCGTTACCTCCGAAGAGGTCGTAGATGCTCTGCCCGATGTTCATGGCCGCCCCTTTATGTGCCACTGATGCTCTGTGCAGTATTTAGCCGAATCACCCGCTGCAGACGGCAGGATATGCCTGCAAAATGCACATTCAATCATAACATCGGCTGACTATGTAGTACAATATAGTCTGTAATAAGCCGTAATGTATTTTATAAGAGCGTTCATCGTCCGCTATTGATAGTCTCATGGGCATATGGTCCGAGATCACTGTGAAGCAGAAGCTCGCACTGACAGCGGCGCTGGCGCTCGCCGTCCGCTTTTCCTGCACAGCTTTCCTCACTCACATGGGCGATACGTCTGCATGGCCGAGGATAATGGCGTCCGTCGAGAGCGGGAACGACATCTATGGGGTCATGGGGAATTATTACACTCCGGTCTGGGGGTACATCCTGTCGTTCCTCGATCTGATGATCCAGACGGCCGGGGCTGTGCCCCTGTTCGGGGATTATTTCGAGGGCCTTCTGCCCCTGGAGGGGGTCAGGAGCTACCGTCCGTTCGTCATATCCCCCGAGATGAACATGGCCATCAAGTTCCCCCTGGGCACTGTCGATGTGGCCGTCGGATGGATGCTGTACCGCATCATCCTCGGCAGGACAGGAGATCAGTCCCGCGCGCTCCGCGCCATGGTCCTCTGGTGCTTCTGCCCCGCAACAATATACATGTCCTCCGTTCAGGGGCAGTTCGACTGCATATCGACCGCTCTTATCCTCGGATGCATTGCGCTCGCCGGCCGGGACAGGCCTCTGCTGGCCGGAATCATGTTCGGTTTCGCCGCCTGGCTGAAGGTTTTCCCTGCTGTCTGCATCCTCCTCCTGACCGCATATCTCCGCCCGGTCCGCGGAGGGAAGTGGGCAGGCGGGGTCATGACGGCGCCGGCCGGGGCGGCAGCGGTCTCCGCTGCCCTCTTGCTGCCGCAGCTGCTCAGCGGCCAGATCGATGATGCATTCATCTTCCTGACCGACAGGCAGACCGCGGACTTCAGCTCCCTCTACGGGGCCGCGGTATCGCTCCGCCAGGTCCTCGTGGGGCTGCTCCTGCTGGCGCTCATGGTGCTGACGGCGCGCCGCATCTGGCATATGGATAAGGATGAAGCGGGCACTGCCGTGTACATCTGCGCGGGCCTGCTCATCGCCGCCGCCACGATCATGAACCGCGGATACCAGTACGCTCCGTCGGTCATAGGGTTCATCATCCTCTGCATGGAGATGGCCCCGGACCGCCGCGGATACCCCCTGTCCTACTGGGGCTGGGGATGTTCTCGTTCGCCGAAGCGCTCGTTCACGCAGGGTTCACGCTGCTCTGCCTGTCCTGCGCTTACTACGGCCTGATCGATTACGATACCTTCATGTCCCTGTCGGTATCATTCGCCGAAGACCTGCCGGTGAACCTCATCGAAGGTGTGCTGGCACTGATATGGTCCGCCGCCGTGTGGTATTACATCGCCCTGGCGGCGCATGATGTGCTCGGACGGCGCGATACCCGTCCCGGCATGCTGATGGAGCGGCTGCGCGCTCCTTTCGGGAGGGTGCCGGGATGAGCATGTTGTTCCCGGGCATAAGCAGGAGGAGGGCCGCCGAAGCTGCCGCGGTCATAGCGGTCTGCGCGGTGATCTTCATCGGGGAGGCATATGCCTATCTCCCCGATGACTACGGATACGGATCATCGGCATCGGATGCCGGCGGTTATGCCGAGTACTCCGTGACCGTGAACGGCTCGCATGTCTACACGGCGTCGCTGATCGGCGGCGGGGACTATGTTCCGGTATCCTCTGTGTACCTGTTCTTCGAGGAAGGGCGCATGTCCCAGTACAGTGACGGCGGCGATCTGTTCCTGTCGCGCATGGATGAGCCGGAATTCTACCTGGAGCAGACCGAGACCGCCTTCGGCGTCTGCGGGATCGGCAGCGCTGTCTATCTTGGCATGGACGGTCTTGCGGCGGCCCTTTCGTCCGATATATCGGAGGGGACCGCCGCCGGCAAGGGTCTGGTGATGGTCTACGGGGCATTCCCGGTCACGATCTACGACGGGTCCTCCGGGGGGACGGCGCTGGAATGGATGGAGGCAGGGGGCACCGTTTACTGGGTGGGCCCGGCCCCAGGCGATTACGTGATGACCCGCGACGGGTATAGGTACGCCGGCGGGAGGGCCTTCTTCACCGGATCGGCGGAGTATCTCTCCGAAGAGGGCCCTGCGGATACGGAGGGGCCGTTCCGGTAGGCGCTGCAGCTGAAGAACGATCTCCTGCTGAACTCCCCGGACATGTCAGGTACGGGGATGGAGTCCCTCACCGCGGGGTACGCCTCCGGGAACAGGGGGACCCTGACCTTCGTGAAGGAGGGATCAGGCCAGATATGCATCGCCGCAGGCGGGGTCTCGCTCTTCCAGGCGGAGGATATCGCCTCGGCCGCATCGGCCGGCCTCTGCTGGTGCAGCGTCCTGCTGGACAGCTTTTCCGGTACGGCTCACGGGAGCGATTCCGGAACGTTGGACAAGAACGGGGCCGCAGGCACCCTGAGCGTCTATGTGACAATCGGCGATGCCTATCAGATATACGCGTGCCGGCATCAGTTATGAGGGCGGCGGAGCTCCTCGAAAGTATCGCTGTCCCCGTGGTATACGAAGACAGAATCGGCCATGCCCGGGAAGATCCCGCATTCGATGACCCCCGGTATGCGGTCGATGCCGGCCTCCAGCGAGGCAGGGTCATCTATGGGGCCGAAACGGCAGTCGTAGATCACGTTGCCGCCGTCCGTTATGAACGGGGCCCCGTCCTGCATCCTCAGAACGGGCTCGCATCCGAGCTTCCGCAGCAGCTCTGCGGTGCGGATGCTGCCGAACATGCAGACCTCCACCGGCACCGGCGCCTTCTCCCCCAGTCTGCTGACGAGCTTGATGTCGTCCGCGATGATGACCTCGCGGACCGTCGAAGCGGCCACGATCTTCTCCCTGAGGAGCGCCCCGCCCAGCCCCTTCATGAGGTTGAGGTCCGGGTCCACCTCGTCGGCGCCGTCGAACGTCACATCGATCATCCCGACGGAGGAGATATCGGCCACTTTCAGTCCGAGACCTTCGGCCAGTTCCGCTGTCCTCACCGATGATGCGACGCAGACGAAATCCGCTCCCTCGCGGGCCAGTTCCGCGAGGCGCATGACGGCGAAGTTCGCCGAGTTCCCGGTTCCGAGACCGACAGTCATGCCGTCGCGCGCGTACTTATCGACCGCCCTCTCGCATGCGGGGCGCTTCATCTCCCAGGGCTTCGGGCTGTCCACGGTATCACAGGTTGAAGAGCTGGTCCTCGGAGAAGGACATGAGCGATTCGCAGAGGGGTATGTCCTCCTGCTTGGTTATCTTGATGTTGTTGGTGAAACCTTTGGAGAAGTACACCCTCCTGCCGTAGTATATCTCCACCAGGTCGGCGTAGATGAAGTCGTGCTTCCCTTCGGCCTCAGCCCGGTCGTACAGGGAAAGGAGGTCGGAGAACTCGTAGGCCTGAGGGGTCTGCACGCGCATCAGGCTGTTCCTGTCCAGTTCCTTGATCCCGGAGACCTGGTCGTCCGTGTATATCACGGTCTCATAGCAGGGGATGGCCAGCGAGGCATTGCCTTTCTCCTTCGCAACCCGCAGCATCTCGTCTATGGCGGCCTGCGGGAGGATGGGGCGCGCCGCATCATGGATGATGACGAAGTCGCCCTTCCCGAGTTCCCCGCGCAGGCGGAACAGGCCGTTACGGGTGGAATCATGCGAGGTCTCCCCTCCGGGGACGATGCCCGTCACCTTGGTGAGGCGGTATTCCTTGACGAGCTTGGCCATGTGCTCTATCCATTCGGGGACGCATACGATTATCACGGAATCCACGGAGGGGTTCCTCTGGAAGTTATCGACCGTGTGGACGATGACTGGTTTCCCGCGGATCTCCAGGAACTGCTTGGGGCAGGATGCGCCCAGCCTCTTCCCGACCCCTCCGGCCAGGATGACAGCGACCGTCCTCATGGGGATCGCTCCCTGTCTATCTCGGCCATGGCGTCTGCGAACATCCTCATGTACTTCTCGTCCCAGACGGTCAGGCGGAGGAGCCCTTCGATGTTGTTGCCGCCGCAGAGGATGAGGATATTGCGCTTCTTCAGTTCCTCCGTGATGTAGGCTGCATCCCTGTGCTTGGGGCGGATGCAGAGGAAGCATCCGCTGCTGGGTATGTACTCATAGCCGTTGGATTCCAGCCATCCGGTTATGTACTTCATGCCCTTGCCGAACTTCTCCGACTCCTCCTTCAGGAGCCTGTCGATGTTGTCCACCACTGCCTCGCCGAAGGCCAGGGTGACGGCGTTCACGGTGTAGTGGGGGCGCCAGTTGTTGATGTAGCGGATGTTCTCCTCGCTCGACATCACGATGCCGAGCCTGAGTCCTGCCAGGGAGAACATCTTGGAGAAGGTGCGCAGGACCGCGACGTTGCCGTACTCCGATATCAGAGGCACTGACGACTGGGTATCGCTGAAGTAGTGGTACGCTTCGTCGATGACGACCATGGCCCCGTGCTCCGCGGCCTTCTTCACCACTGCCTCGACCTCCTCGGGCGAATAGGAGTTGCCGATCGGCATGTTGGGGTTCACGAGGACGACGATGCCCGTATCATCATCGATGGCGGAGAGGATGTCTTCGATATGCATCCTGTACCCGTCGCGGTAGGCGACCTCTTTCACCCTCATCCCGTTGAGCGCTCCGTAGGCGCCGTACATGTTGAACGTGGGGCGGACGACCACCAGGTCCTTCCCGGGCTCTCCGAATACCTTCATCATGTAGCCCATGGCCACGACGCTGCCGTCGGTGACGGTCATCTGGGAAGGGGATATGCCCGCCATCTTGGAGTACTTCTCGATGAACGGTCCCTCCTCCGGGTACATCCCGAGGATCTCGGGGGTTATGCCCTTCATGACCCCGTCGAACAGCCATCTCGGGAGTCCGTCGGGGTTCTCGTTCTGATCGAGGCGTATGAATCCTCCCCTCCCCTCGGGCTGTTTCTTGCGGAAGGCGTTCTTCACATAAGGATCGACATAGACCATTTTATCGGATCTCTCTTTCTGGCACTGCGGTCGGCATCTGCCTCGCAGTGTATCTGATGCTCAATATGCGCACTGCTGTTTTATTAGTTATGGGATAAAGGGCAGGCAGCATGGACACTTTTTATAGGACATTGCGAATCTGTGCACCACAATGCCAGATTTGGAGGTGACTGTAGGGATATGCGCTTATAACGAGGCGCAGATCATCGAGCGGTCCATCCGCTCCGTCTACTCCCAGAAGCTCAGCACGGTCTCGGTGAAGGAGGTGCTGGTCGTCTCAAGCGGGAGCACCGACGGGACCGACGACATCGTCAAAGGGCTGCAGGCGGAGTTTCCCACCCTCCGCCTTTACAGGCAGGAGAAGAGGGAGGGCAAGAACTCCGCCATAAACTGCTACCTCGACCACAAATCATGCGATCTCGTGGTCATGCTGAACGCTGACAACGCGTTCGGCACCGAGGATTCCCTCCAGAAGCTGGTCGAGCCCCTCGCTGACCCGAAGGTCGGGATCACCGGGGGCCACCCCATCCCGACCAACGGGAAGGATACCAAGATCGGTTTCGCCGTCAACCTCATGTGGTGCGTCCACCACCAGCTCGCGCTCGAGCATCCCAAGATCGGAGAGCTGATAGCGTTCCGCGATATCGGCACCCGCCTGCCGACCGACATGCAGTCCGATGAGGACATCATACGCATGAAACTGGAGGATGCCGGGTACATATGCGTCTACGTCCCGGACAGCATCGTCCTGAACCGCGGGCCGGAGACGGAAGAGGATTTCATCAAGCAGCGCGTCCGCGTCAATGTCGGCGAATGCGTCATGCAGAAGAAGTATGGCTACAGTATCCCTACATGGAACAAAAGGTACCTCGTGAAGGCGGCGGTGGCCTGCATCAAAGAGTTGGGGTTCCATCCCTTCAAGATGCTTTACGTGGCGCGCCTGGAGGGCAGATGCCGCCGCATCGCGCGCGAGCATGTGGAGAAGGGAGGCGACAACATGAGCGTATGGGAGATGGTCGGCTCGACCAAGAAACTGTGAGGGATAGCATGGGGATCAGGGATTTCTGCGACGGTCTTTTCTACGGGAAGCACGGAGAGGTCATGCGCTACCTCTTCATCGGCGCCCTCAACGTTGCCATCACCTGGGGCGTCTACGCGGCCCTGGTCCTCCTCGGGATCAAACCGGTCTACAGCAATGCGGCCTCCTGGGTCATAGGAGTGATGGTCGCTTTCGTGCTCAACAAGACCTTCGTCTTCGGCAGTCAGACGAGGAAGAAGAAGACCGTCAGCAAGGAGGCCACCTACTTCGTCGCAGGAAGGGCCTTCACGGGGGCTATCAACATCTGCGGGTTCCCCGTCCTCTACGACATGGGCCTCGACCTCGAGCTCTTCGGGGTCGACGGGTTCCCCGCTAAGATAATCATCTCGTTCATCGAGATCGTGCTGAACTACCTCATCAGCAAGTACGCCGTTTTCGTGAAGAAGACCGATGATGATCTTCAGTGACCGTGCTCCCTGAGCCAGTCTCTGTAATCCTCGGTCATGCTGAACGCGACGATGTGCTTGCCGATCCTCTCCTCCTCGGGCGGAGGGGTCATGTAATCCCCGTAGGCATCCGTCAGGATGTCGTCGTAGTCGGCGTACATACGGAACATGTGCCCCTCGAACGGGACGTCGGTATACTCGCGGTACCATTCCCTGGGGACCGGGCGGGAGTCCACAGGATAGTCGATGCGGTACATCGTGCGGTCGTCCCTGCAGAGCCTGTGCATGCGCTCCTGCGCCCGCGCCTGCATGCGGTCGCACCATCTCTGGCGGCGGTCCTTCGAGGGGTCCCCGTAGCAGCGGAAGGCGATGAGCCTCATCCCCCGCTGGAACTTCAGCAGGAGTTCGTACCGCGCTCTCCGGAAGCGCCCGTCGGGATATCCGCGGGCGACGAACACGTCTATGAAGAGCCCCTGGTGGCCGCGGTTGCTCCAATGATCGTCCTCTATGGCGGTGGTCCCGTTCCTGCGGATCTTGTAGAATGTGTTGGCGAAATCGATGCTCAGGGGGCACTGGACAGTGTACTTCCCCTCGGGCAGGCTCTCCATGGCATCCAGGAACTTCGGGAGGTCCTCTTCCTTCACGAGTATGTCCATGTCGTCGTCCCATGGGATGAACCCGCGGTGGCGGACCGCTCCGATCGCCGTGCCGCAGTCCAGGGAGTATTCCGCTCCGTTCTTCCGGGCGGCCCGGTCGATGTCTGCCATCATATCCAGCAGTCCTTCCTGGATAGTGTTCATAAATGTACACCAAGCATATGCTCTTTATAATGGTCTCTATAGTTATCTGCAGTTAATTTCCGGAGGCAAGGGCGTCAAAAGCATTATCCCCGTTATGCACGTAAGGCACCCGCACTGTGAGATGGAGAGTGTATTGAAACGGTAACCGTCGATAGGTCCTTCTGGGCGAGGACCCCGCTTAACGCCGCGATGAACATCGTCAGGACTGTCGTCATGGCGCTCATCGGGGTCTTCCTCGTACCCTTCTACATCGACAATCTGGGTCTTGCGACCTACGGTATAATCCCCCTCGCCACCACCATGACGTCGTACGTCATGATCATCGCCGATTCGCTCGAATCTGCATGCTCGAGGTATTCCACGCTTGCCATAAGCAGGAGCAGCGACGCCTCGAAAGAGCTCAGCACGGGCTTCTTCGGCATACTGCGGACATGCGTCGTTCTGGTCCCGCCGATAATCCTGGTCTCCTGGGCGTCGCCGTACATATTCGGTGTTGCCGGCAACAGCTACGGCGAGGTCCAGATCATGTTCCTGCTGATCATGGCCGCTTCGCTGCTGGTCGTTATCGGGTCTGCGTTCTCCAGCGTCTTCAACGCCAACAACACCCTGTACCAGATATACATGGCCAGGCTGGCGTACACGGTCCTGCAGGTCGGCCTCATCTTCACCCTCTTCGCGGCCGGCGAGAAGGACCTCATTGCCGTGGGCCTGGCCTACCTAGCCTCCTCCGCGTTCCTCCTGGTCCTGCTGTACGTCCTCGCCAAACATGACTACCCCCCGATGAGGATCCGCTACCGCTATTACGACAGGTCCCTCTTCCGTTCGATGGGCACCCTCGGCGCATGGTCGATAATCTACAAGATCGGGAACATGCTGTACATCCAGGCGTCTCTGGTCATCATCAACATATACATCGGCGCGGAGGCGGAGGGAGGGTTCGCCATCGTGTCCTCTCTCATCTCGATGATACACACAGCATGCTATTCCGTGACCACCTCCTTCGAGCCCCTGGTCTACCACTATTATGCGGAGAAGGACGGCGAGGGCCTCCGCCACCTGCTGGTCACGGGCATAAAGTTCGTATCCCTGCTCTTCGCCATGCCGGTGGCCTTCGTCATGGTGTTCGCGCCGCAGGTCATAGAGGCGTGGGTAGGGGCGGACTATGTCTACCTGGCGGACGTGGTCAGGATCGCCTTGGCCGGCGATGTCGCCTACTGCGCCGCCACTGTCCTCCAGAGCGTGCCCACAGTGTACCTCAAGGTGAACACTGTCTCCATCATGACCGTGGTCTTCGGGATCGCCAACGTGGCGGTCTCCGCCGCCGTCTGCATGCTGTCCCCCTCCGACAGCTTCGAGAGAGTGGAGGAGGCCACAGCCGTGTGGATGGTCTGCACCCTGGCCTACACGCTCTGCACCACGGCCTACGTCGGGAGGATCACCGGCACCGGGGTATGGGAGATCATGCGCCCGCTCGCGGTCGGCTATGCATTCTTCGCCGCCTCGGGGGCGCTGATGTACCTGCTGTCCGGGGCCGTCGATATCCCCGGGGCATGGATCCCGGTGATCGGGCTGTTCCTCGCGCTCTTCGCGGTCTACGTGCCTGCGATGTTCGCCGCCCTGGACTCCTACGAGAGGGGGAAGATCAGCAGCTTCCTGCCCGGCTCGCTTAAGAGGCTTTTCAGGAGGTTCCTCGGCGAGCCCGGCGAGGAGTCCTGAGAGGAACGAGAGCAGTGAGCGGTCGCGCTCGTACGGGGGGAGGCGCATGGCCCTGGCCTCCGTCAGCTTGCTCCCGAGTTCGGACAGGTCCCTGACTACCGTCCCGCGCCCCATGGCCTCCACCTTCTCGGCCACGGCCATCTGCTGATCGGTGCCGGCATCGGGCATGACAACTTCCCTGGGGACGAGGACGAGGGGGATGCAGCGGTCGAGACCGTTCACTATGGTCCCGATGCCCGCATGGGATACGATGAGGGAGCAGGAATCGAAGAGCTTACCCATCTCCGCGTCGGGGAGGTATTGGAAGCATCTGCTGTTCTTCCCTTGGAAGCCGGTCCTGCCGACCTGCATCACGACCTCCTCCCCCAGAGAGGGTGCGAGGCGGTCCATCTCCTCGAACAGGGCGCCGTACGGGGCGTCGTTCATGCCGATGGTTACCAGTATCAGAATATCCCCCCGTGGAACTCCGCTCCGATCTCCTCCGCGAGGTCCTCCCATCTGACTATGAAGCGGTCGGCGAAGCGTCTGACGATGCCGGCGGTGCCGCTCACATAGCCGACGTTGGCCCCGGATTCTATGTACACTGTATATGTGCCGAGCAGCCTGCAGAGAGGGAAGACGAAGACATCCACATAACCCATTCCGGTGCTTATGAGCACGTCGGGACGGTCGAACAGCACGCAGCGGAGGGCATGCGAAAGGCCCCTTAGGAAACGGGGGATGCTGATCCAGGGAGGGGTTATGAGGACCATCGGCTCGTCCATGGCGGCCGTGCGCTCGCTCTCGTAGGTGATGAAGCGGTAGTCGTACCTGCCCCATGCCCCGCGGAGGTCCAACATCTCCTGGAGGTGGCCTCCCCAGCTGCAGAGGAGATCTATCCTCATGCTGTCCCCCCGGTGCTTAATCCTCGGACGCATCCTTTTCACCTCCCAGAATATCGGCGATCCAGCATCCGAAACCGCCGAGGTATCTGCGGACCTCCGCCTCGAATATGACGATCAGCACCGTCAGCACGCCCATGTACTGGACGACGCTCCCCGCCACGAACTGGACATTCCATACGGTGAGCACGCCGGGCCCGGCGTTCCAGACGTCATAGTAATGTGCCAGCGAGGAGACGTCCAGGAGGTCCGTCCAAACGGCGATCGGCATCAGGTGCGTGCAGAGGGACACCGTGAATATGGCCGCGGCCCCGATGCTCAGCAGCTTCCATGAGATCATGAAACGGCGGTCTCCGACGGCGGCGCAGCAGGCCAGCAACGGGACGGCCGCGACCAGGTACTGGGCGGCGGGCGGGTAGAGCATGCACATGGTGACCATCGCCAGGGAGTACCGGTACAGCGCCCGGTCGGCATCGCCCGAGGACACGGCCTCGCGGTAGGCCCTCCTGCCGACGAGGCAGGCCACGGCGATGATGGCGGCGAACACCGCCACCCTCGCCGCTCCGGCCAGGCGGCTTCCCGCCGAATCCCCGAACGATATCCCCATGCGGTCGGTTATGAAGCGGAAGCACTCCCCAACGGTGCCGTCCGAGATCTGCGGGGCCAGGATGACCGCCAGAGCGATCAGCGCGCCGGCCGCGGACAGAGCGACCTGGACCATGCCGCGCCTGATGTCCCTCCTGTCCCTTGCAAGTATGTATGCCACCAGAGGGAATATGATGAAGAACGGGAAGAACTTGGTCAGGACCGAGAGCGAGAAGCATACTCCGGCGAGCACCGGGAGACGTTTCTGGGTCAGGCGGATGCATAGCATCATGAAGACCGCGCCGACAGTGTCCGGCATGCCGATGATGGCCGAGGACCCCAGGACAGTCGCGCTCAGGAACACGAGCGCGAACGCCTTCGCGGCCTTCTTCCCATCGCCTGTTCTGTCCTTCACTGCCCCCATGCAGAGCCAGGCGAGGATGAGATCGGACAGTGCCAGAGGGAGCTTCACCAGGTACCCGAAGGCCACCGATGTGATGGTGGCGGCGGTCTGGTGGTCGCCGTTCTCGAAGTACACGATCTCCGAGACGCGTACGGCCGATTCGCCCAGGCCCAGGAAGGAGTCGTTGAACCACTCCTCCAGCGCCAGGAGGTAGCCCCAGACCGGCGTGTAGAAGTACCCGTCGAGCCCGTAGAGCCCGTTGCCGCTGTCGATGTTCCTGATGACCAGGGCCCAGTAGTCGGTGTCGTAGACCATCGACAGGGAGGTTATGAGGAGGCGCAGGATGAGGCCGGCGAGGACGACTGTGAGCAGAGGGTGCCTGCAGACGGCCCCGCGCATATCGAATACCGCAGCGCGCATCGTTTCAGCCGCGGAACACCGCCCCCTTGCAAACATATGTCCCTCCGAAGTAGATGTAAAGGGATTTTCCAGTCGCCGTTCCGGAGAAACCGAACGACCTGTCCAGGGTCTCCCTCACCGCCGTGCCCCCGTCATGCGCCAGCACTGCCGTGCCGGGGGTGATGCCCGCGGCCAGCGCCTGGGCCAGGTCGCCTATGGAGTAGTAGTCTGCGTCGCCTGCCACGGCGCAGATGTATCCGGAACCCTTGCCGATGAATGACATGCTGGCATATGCACCGAGGCAGTACCCTGCCTGCAGGCCGGAATCGGTGCCGAACAGGACGGAGGTGCAGGACAGCTTCAGGGCGCCGGTGAGCCCCCCGCTCACGGCATCCCCGCTCTGGGTATCCTCATGGCACACTCCGGTGCCCGTTCCCAGGAGGGTGTTCTTCGAGGCCCTGTCCAGGCCGTCCGCCGTCTTGTACAGGAGGCCGGCCTCGGACCCGAGCCAGTAGACCGCGCCGCCCGACGATATCCAGGTGATGAGGGCATCCGATCCGGACCCGGTGTACACAGATGACGGGAGCGCGTACGAGAGGACTATGAGGGCGGTGCCGGCGCCGGAACCCGGCGGTATCTTCGGCGATATCTCGTCGGTCAGTTCTCCGTCGCCGATCCTCGATATATCCCTGAACCCGCGCATCTTCAGGTTCAGCTCTATCTGCCGGGCGGTGTCCGACGGATCGTTGTGGAACGGGTCCGCATCGCTGAGCGCGCAGGCCTCGGAATAATTGCCCTCGTAATCGGGGTCGATGTAGATGAGGGCCCGCGTCGGCGCCGTGTACGGTCCGCTCTCCTCCAGGAGGACTGAGTCCCAGGCATCCGATCCAGTGCTGCGGACGCTGTACGATACCGAGCCGTCGGACCACTGAGCCTCAGCATCGCGCTCGGTGACCGGATTGTATGCCAGGAACTCCCCTGCCAGAACGGCGGCCGCGAGGAGGACGGCAGCGAGCGAGATAAGCATGGTTCCGCGGTTCATCATCACACCGAACTGCGTTCTCGGATACGGCGAGGCTGTTTATATAAGAGCGGGCGCGCAGGATCGCGTTCGAACCCTCGCGGCAGACCCCTGTACGGCCCGGTATCATGATCTCTGTCCGCGGCGGGGTTTCGACAGAGTCGATGCGCCGTGTACGGCCTGTTCATCATGATAATATACCTTCTCGGCTTCTTCACACCGATGAGCCTTAGGGAGGGGGCGCTCGAGCGTTGGGATACGATCAGCCGCGGCAATCCTGCTGCATCGCTGATGATCGTCCTGATGGCAGTTCTGCTGGTCTTAGATGCGTTCCTTTTCGCGGTTCCGGGCCTCGATGCTTTCCACGATTCGCTCCACAGCGATTCCGGGACATATTTCATGGATTTCTTCGACAGTCTCGTGGATTCCATGAACGATCCGTACGGCAATCTGAGGGATGTGACTGGGGTGATATACCCAGCACTCATCACCGTATTCTACGCCGCGGTCGGGAATGCGGTCTCCGGTTATGCTGCCGATCCGGCAGACGCGTTCTCGTACAGGGAGGCGCAGGAACCGGTCATGGTCCTGCTCATCATCACCGCCCTGTCCCTGTATGCTGTCCATCTTTTCTGCATGAGGGCGGAGAGGAAAGGGGGTCTGGGACATTGGATGTCAGAGCTGATGTTCCTGTGCGTTCTGCTGTCGTCTCCCGTCATGTACGCTGTCGTACGCGGGAATTCGATGATCATGTGTGCGGTGTTCTGCGCCATGTTCGTCCTCGGCTACAGGTCCGAGAGCAAATGGATCAGATGGGCTTCGTACATCTGCCTGGGCATCGCCGCCGGGATAAAGATCGCTCCCGCTGTCCTCGCATTCCTCATCCTCAGGGAGAGGGACTGGCGCGGGTTCGCCGGATGCGCGGCGGTCGTCGCGGTCCTTTTCATAGTCCCGTTCGCCCTGACCGACGGCAGCCTGTCAGGTCTGACCGACAATCTGCTGCTATACGGCGATGGCAGGAAAGACGGCACAATCGTCACAGCCGGCGACTATGTCCACGCGATCCTGCACCGTTTCGCATCCGAAGGCATCCAGTCCGCAGTATCCCTTGCTGTGACTGCATCGGTCGTCATCCTGTTTGCGGCGATGATCCTCTTCGACAGGGGCCTTGACCAGTGGAAGGTCCTCATGCTCATGTTCGGGGCGATGATCCTCTGTTTCGGGAACGGCATCCGCTACAATTTCTGCTATGTCATCATCCCGATGGTCTGCTTCGCATCCGAAAGAAGGGAACTGTCCATAATCAATGCCGTATCGGCCGTCTGCTTCGCCGTGATATTCATGCTCTATCCGCCGGAGCCGTTCATCAAATCCCTGGCGCTCATCGCTGTCCTAGCCATGATCTCATGGGAGAGCCTGCCCAGGACTTTCAGGGCTATAAAGGACAGTTGCAGAAAGGGACACATAGATTGCTGATGCCATCAAATCGGAGAATGCGTTTCGAAGAGCATCGATTCAATTCTGTCTGTACTCTTTTGTCATCATGATCTCGGTTCTGTAAATAATGGCAAATACTATTCACTGCGAGCAGTCTCACGAGATAAATGCCGATGTTGCCGTCAGATATTATTAAACGGAATGTTATGAATGCAGAGGCTGAATAAAGATGTTCGAGGATATGAGCGAAAAAAAGGCTCGTAAGGAGATTCTGGAATCAGTCTCCGAATACTGTGAGAAGTTCCATGAGAGGAGGGAATATCGGGAAGGGGACCGCATCCCGTATGCATCCAGAGTGTATGACGATGAGGAAATGTGCAACCTCGTGGATGCAGCATTGGACTTCTGGCTGACATCCGGGAGATATACTGAAGAATTCGAATCCGGGCTCGGAAAGTTCCTCGGTGTACCGTATGTCAGTTTTGTGAATTCCGGTTCTTCGGCCAACCTTTTGGCGTTCATGGCCCTAACGTCTCCTCTTCTGGGGGATCGCGCTGTCCGTCGCGGCGATGAGATCATCGCCGTCGCCTGCGGATTCCCCACGACTGTAGCTCCTGCCATTCAGTTCGGAGCGGTTCCTGTATTCGTGGATATGACGATCCCGCAGTACAATATCGACGTCTCCATGCTGGAGAAGGCCTTCTCCCCTAAGACCAAGGCTGTAATGATCGCCCATACCCTCGGCAATCCCTTCGATATACAGAAGGTCAAGGATTTCTGCGACGAACATAACCTCTGGCTCATAGAGGATAACTGCGACTCCCTGGGTTCCGTGTGCACATACAACGGCAAGAAGATGTTTACCGGAACAGTCGGGGACATAGGGACGTCCAGTTTCTATCCTCCCCATCACATGACAACGGGCGAGGGCGGGGCGGTTTATACTCGGGACCCGATACTTCACAAGATTATTCGCTCGCTTAGAGATTGGGGGAGGGACTGTTCCTGCCCCTCGGGGAAGGACAACACCTGCGGGCACAGGTTTGACGGTCAGTATGGGGAGCTCCCTCTCGGATACGACCACAAATATGTTTATTCTCATTTCGGATACAACCTCAAGGCTACCGATCTGCAGGCCGCCATCGGATGTGCGCAGCTAGAGAAATTGCCGTCGTTCATCGAGCGGAGGCGGAGTAACTTCAACAGGCTGAAGGCCGCGCTTGAATGTGTGTCTGACAGATTGATCCTGCCGGAACCGCTGCCGGGCAGCGATCCGAGCTGGTTCGGGTTCCTTATGACCTGCCGTGAGGGCGTGGACAGGGGGAGCGTGGTTGGTCATCTGGAGACCAACAACATCCAGACCAGGATGCTTTTTGCCGGCAACATCATCAGGCATCCATGCTTCGACAGTATACGCGGTGACAGCACCAAGTATCGCGTCGTCGGAAATTTGACCGTCACTGACAGGATCATGCGTGATTCATTCTGGGTCGGTGTTTATCCTGGAATGGCTGATGAGATGATCGATCGCATGGCCGCCGAGATAATAAAGGCGGTCGGAAAACACTGATACATCGGTGTTCAAAAGGATAAAATACGGACTGCGAGTGGGAGATAACATGAAGGCTGTCATATTGGCAGGCGGGCTGGGGACCAGGATATCCGAGGAGAGTTATCTGAGGCCCAAACCGATGATCGAGATCGGCAGCCACCCGATCCTCTGGCACATAATGAAGACATATTATCATTATGGCATAAACGACTTCATCATATGCGCTGGATACAAGCAGCACATGATCAAAGAGTACTTCGCCGATTATTTCCTTCACTGCAGCGACGTTACCTTCGATTTTACCGACGGTTTCAAGACTGAGATCCATAACAGCGACGTGGAGAAATGGAAGGTAACCGTCGTAGATACCGGTCTCAATACATTGACCGGCGGCAGGATCAAGCGCATCCGCAAATACCTCGATGATGAGCCCTTCCTACTGACATATGGAGACGGTGTTTCCGACGTCAACATCGATAAGCTGGTGGCTTTCCATAGGGCGCATGGCAAGCTGGCGACTCTCACTGCCGTCCATCCAGTCGGCAGGTTCGGTGTCCTGGGGATGAAGGGGGACTGCATCTCCTCGTTCGGTGAGAAGACCGAGAGCAAGACAGATTGGATCAACGGCGGCTACATGGTCCTGGACCCCAAGGTCATCGACTACATCGAGGGCGACGAGACGACCTTCGAGAAGGAGCCCCTGGAGAAGCTCAGCTCCGAGGGCCAGCTTATGGCGTACAAGCACGGAGGGTTCTGGCAGTGCATGGACACCATGCGCGATAAGGAGAAACTCGAGGAGATGTGGGCCCGGGGCGAGGCGAAGTGGAAGGTATGGTGAGGGCCGATCCGGAATTTTACGCCGGCAAGAAGGTCCTGGTCACCGGGCATACCGGTTTCAAGGGCTCATGGCTGTGCAGGATCCTGAAGCTCTTGGGCGCCGAGGTCTACGGATACTCCCTGGACCCGCCTACGGACCCCAGCCTTTATGATATCGCCGGCATCGGCGGGCAGGTGCATTCCAGGATCGCCGATATCCGGGACTATGATGAACTCTCCCGCTTCTATGCCGATGCATCGCCCGACATCGTGCTGCATCTGGCGGCCCAGCCCATCGTCAGGGAAGGATACCGTATACCGCGCGAGACCTATGAATCCAATGTCATGGGGACGGTGAACATACTGGAATGCATCCGTACCCATCCATGTGCCAGGTCGTTCCTCAACGTGACCACGGACAAAGTCTACGACAACAATGACTCCGACCGCTTCTATTCCGAAGACGACCGTCTCGACGGATACGATCCGTACTCTAATTCGAAGAGCTGCTCAGAGTTGGTGACCCACAGCTACCGCCGGAGCTTCCTGGAGCAGGCAGGGGTGGCGGTATCCACCGCCAGGGCCGGCAATGTGATCGGCGGAGGGGATTTCGCCAAGGACCGCCTGGTGCCGGACTGCGTCCGGGCGGCCGTGGCCGGGAAGGATGTGGTCCTGAGGAACCCCAATTCGATCAGGCCTTACCAGCATGTCCTGGAACCGCTTTACTCATATCTGACGGTGGCGGCGGCGCAGTACGCCGACCCGGAACTCGCCGGGTCGTACAATATAGGCCCCGATCGGGAGGACTGCATAACCACCGGCGAATTGGCTGACGGCTTCTGCAGGTTGTGGGGGAAAGGGCTGAAATGGAGGGCGGAGGACGATAACGGCCCCCACGAGGCGAGTTTCCTCAAACTGGACAATTCGCTCCTCCGGAAGGTCTTCGGGATCTCCCCCCTCTGGCACAGTCCGGAGGCAGTCGCCAGGACGGTCGAGTGGACCAAGGTCTGGGCGGACGGAGGGGATGTCCTTGCATGCATGGACTCCCAGATCAAGGAGTATTTCTCCGGGCGCGGCATCAATCTTTGATTTCATCGGTGATTTTATGAAAACGAGGGTATCGGATTATATTGCAAGCCTCTGCCGCGACGCCGGCATTACCGACGCGTTCACGGTGGTCGGAGGCGGATCAATGTGGATGAACAATGCTTTCGCGCACTGCAAGGGCATAAACGTCGTCTACAACCACCATGAGCAGGCATCGGCCATCGCGGCCGAGGCATATGCCAGGATAAACAATAAACTGGCGATCCTGTGCGTGACGACCGGTCCTGGAGGGACCAACGCTATAACCGGCGTCGTGGGGGGATGGCTGGACTCCATCCCGATGATCGTCTTCTCGGGGCAGGTCCGCTATGCCACGATGGCCAGGAGCACTGGGCTCCCACTCCGCTCCATGGGAGACCAGGAGTTTGATATCACCAAGGCTATAAGCTGCATGACAAAGTACAGCGAACTGGTCCTAGACCCGAAGAAGATCAAATATTGTGTCCACAAGGCCCTCTTCATAGCTACCCACGGAAGGCCAGGCCCGTGCTGGTTAGATGTGCCTCTGGATGTGCAGAAAGCCGAGATCGAGACGGATGGGCTTGAAGATTTCAATTCCTCTGAATACATGAAGAGCATCTCCATGACGGTGGATCCTTCCGTTGCGGACAAGGTCATTGAGTTGGTGTCCAAGGCGAAGCGCCCCGTCTTCTACGCGGGGAATGGCATCAGGCTTTCCGGAGGATATGATGCATTCCTCAAGCTCATCGATAGGATGAACATCCCTGTGGTCACCTGCTGGGACAGCGTCGACCTGATCCCGGACGACCATCCTCTGTACGGAGGGCGCGGCGGGAACCTGGGGGACCGCGGAGGCAATTTCGCGGTGCAGAACAGCGATCTCATCCTCTCGATCGGGAGCCGCCTGAGCTTCCGCCAGACCGGATTCAATTATGAGACTTGGGCCAGGAAGGCATATGTAATCATGGAGGACATCGACGCCGCTGAGCTGAAGAAGCCCAACGTGCACGTCGATATGCCTGTCCATGCTGATGCCAAGGCATTCTTGCAGGCACTCCTGGACCGCGCCGGGGACAAGGTTTGTGACGACGATGATTGGATAGCCAGATGCAAGCAGTGGCAGAAGGAGTATCCCGTCGTCAGGCCGGAGTACTACGGGGAGGAGGGGCTCGCCAACCCCTACTGCTTCATGAAGGAGCTGAGCAGGAGGCTTCCCGAGGGCACAGTGACCGTCGTCGGGAATGGAACCGCCTGTGCCGTCGGCAGCCATGCTTACGTCATCAAGAAGGGTACCCGCTTCATCGTGAACTCGGCCATCGCGTCCATGGGATACGATCTGCCGGCATCCATCGGAGCATGCGTCGCGATCGGGAAGAAGCCCCTCGTCTGCATCGCCGGGGACGGGAGCCTCATGATGAACCTCCAGGAGCTGCAGACCGTCATCACCAACCGCCTGCCGATCAAGCTGTTCATCATTAACAACGCCGGATACCAGTCTATGCGCCTCACGGAGACCAATCTGTTCAATGCGGACTTCTTCGGCATGGGTCCCGAGTCGGGCGACCTCGGCTTCCCGCCCTACGAGAAGCTGGCCGCGGCCTTCGGCTATCCGTACTACTCGGTGAAGAGCAACGCCGAGTTGTCCGAGCTTGACAGGATCCTCTCCGAGGA
>Ga0256406_1003253_pt1 | contig 20558 bp, 17 predicted proteins | sample RumenRJG_03DNA_FD_185986 | JGI IMG/M metagenome (GOLD analysis project Ga0256406, IMG submission 185986) | Bovine rumen microbial communities from Lethbridge, Alberta, Canada - RJG_03 | ecosystem: Host-associated > Mammals > Digestive system > Stomach > Rumen | place: Canada: Alberta | collected... | reverse complement strand
TAATGGGCCAGCGGGTTGGACATGTTGCGGAACTGCCTAAGCGAAACAGAGCCGGGAATTTGAGTCAAGAGTTCTTCGGCTTTCTTTTCGGCGCCGAGCATGCCGTCTTCACGCGGGGTGTTGATGAGTTCTGCTCCGAGGGCGCGCATGAGCGTCTGCTTTTCTTGCGAGAACTTGGTGGGCACCACGAATATCACGCGGATGCCGCGGTTGAGGGCAGCGAAGGCGATGCCGAGGCCGGTGTTGCCTGCGGTGGCTTCGACAATGGTTCCACCCGGTTTCAGGAGACCCTTTTCAATCGCGTCGTTCACCATGTAAAGGCCGGTGCGGTCCTTCACGCTACCCGAGGGATTCCAGAGCTCGAGTTTGGCAAACAGGTTTACACCTTCGGGGAGTCCCACGTGCGTAAGCTTTACAAGCGGAGTCTTCCCGATTAAAGATTGCATCGATTCATAGTAATGCATATTATGCTTCCTTCGCTGCGTTGATGCCGGCGTTCAAATCCAAGATAATGTCATCGACTTTTTCGATACCTACAGACAAACGAATGAGTCCGTCGGTAATGCCCACCTTCTCACGAATTTCCTTCGGAATAGAGGCATGGGTCATGGTAGCCGGATGGCATACGAGGCTTTCAACACCGCCCAAACTTTCGGCCAGTGAAATCAGCTGCAGGGCCTTGAAGAATTTCTTGATGTCGTAGTTTTCGTAAAGTTCGAACGAAATCATGGCGCCACCGTTCTTGGCCTGTTTCTTGTTGATTTCGTAACCCTGAGCGGTCGGGAGTCCCGGATAATAAACACGCTTCACGGCTTCATGCTGTTCCAGGTAGCGGGCAATGCGTTCCGCATTTTCGGTATGGCGATCGAGGCGCACGCCAAGCGTCTTGATGCCGCGAATCAGGAGGAACGAATCGAAGGGGCCAAGCACCGCACCCACGGCATTCTGATTGAACGCAAGCTTTTCCGCGATTTCTTTATTGTTGGTCACTGCAAGGCCAGCCACCACATCGCTATGGCCGCCCAAGTACTTGGTCGCAGAATGCACCACGATGTCGGCGCCAAGTTCCAGCGGACGCTGCAAATAAGGAGTCATGAAGGTGTTATCAACAATCGTCAAAATTCCGTGCTTCTTCGCAATCGCGGCCACCCCTGCCAAGTCCGTCACGGTCAGGAGCGGGTTTGCCGGGCTTTCGATAAAGAAAGCCTTTACATCGGGCGTCACCTTGGTATCGAGCGTTGCCAAGTCGGTGGTATCTTCGATAGAATAGGTAACGCCGAGATTCTTAAATACTTTGTCCAGAACACGGAAGGTTCCGCCATAAACATTGCTCGAGATAATAATGCGGTCGCCCTGCTTAAACAGCGAAAGCACCGTAGAGGTAGCCGCCATGCCGCTACCAAAAGCAAAGCCTGCCACACCGCCTTCGAGGTCTGCAATCAACGCTTCGAGTGCTGCGCGCGTGGGGTTACCCGTGCGGGAATATTCCCAGCCGGTATTTTCGCCGAGACCCGCCTGCTTGTAGGTGGAAGTCTGGTAGATGGGTACATTGACTGCACCTGTTACGCTATCGCCATCGATACCGCCGTGAATGAGTTTCGTTTCAATGTATTTTGAATTTGACATTTTTTGAAGTCCTTTAGCGCCTTGCGCCTTTTAATGTTTAAATTCGAATAAAAAATCCCGCTCCGGAGACATAGCCGAGCGGGAATCTGTTTTAGATAAAAGCCTAAAAACTAGTCGCCCGTTCGACATTAACTCCAACAACAACAACACATGTTCATCATTTTTTGATTCATTTACATTTTCCTACTATTTTCGTAGGGATAATATAGACAAAAACAATAACGCTGTCAACTGAAAACGGGCTATCCAGTTATACTATTTTTCTTTGGTTTGTTATAGTTTAAAACGATAACCAGCCGGTATCTAGGCCTGTCACGGGCTCAATCCGCTTCACATTCTTCTGCGCATCAGTAACCACAGCCATTCCCGTCAGGTAATTCATCCAGCGCTGAGGCGTAAAGGTCATCTTGCAAAAGTGCGTAACGCAAGGCACAATCCAGGCATCGTGCGTCGCAAAAATGTTGAAACGGGCGCTACCCTTTTCAAGCATCATCGCAAGCATTTCTTCGGAACGAGCTGACAACGGCGCGAACGCTTCACGGGTACGGCGCGGTCCACCCGCGGCCTCATTCTTCAGCCATTCGCAAATGCCTTCGTAAAAACCGGCGCGTAAGACCTTGGTGTATTCATCGTAATCTTGAACAAAGTATTCTGCGAGGCAATCAAGCGGCTGCACCTGCGGTTTTTCAATACCGCGACCCACGCCAATATTCAAAGCCGTTTCAACGCAACGGCCTACCGGACTCGAAAAGAAACTCATATCGCCTTCGGCAGGAATGCACTTGCCAAGCGACAAGGCCTGTTCACGGCCTCGCTCTGTAAGGCCCACATGCGCACCGAAGTCAGGATCGTTGGGTGTAATATGGTTGCGCTCACCGTGGCGCACCAACAGGAATACGCGTTCGTCAGTGGCAAGGGATTCAAAAAACTTCGCAGCCGGTACAAATTCCATCTAAGCCCCGACACCAATCGCCGCAAGAACCGCAGGCGAGCAAAGTACCCAAACGATGTTTCCGATGACAAAACTTAGAATGCCGAGCAGGAACCCGCAAATAATATCCGTGAGCCAATGCACGCCAAAGTACACGCGCAAAAGCCCCCATGTGAGCGGCAAGAGCATCATGATCCAGCCGTACTGCGGTACTGCATAAAATACCGCCGAGGCCACCGCCAAGTTGTTCATGGTATGGCCAGACGGAAAGCTGTACTTGTCGAGAGGCGGAACTTCCGCCTTGATTTGCGGATTCACCGCAAATGGCCTCGGCCGCTTGGTAGAAAGTTTAACGCCCTCGTACAAGGCGAGCGCCACTCCCACCGCTACCAAAGCCTGCGCCAAAATCGGCCAGAATGCGGACCAGCCCAAATGCAAAAAAAGGAACAAAGCAAAAACGCCCCAAATGTAGCCGTCACCCAGACGCACGTAAAACTTGAGGAACTTATTCACCTTCGGCGAAAAATGCCGATTCGTCCAATACACCGACACGCGGTTGTCAAACTCTGCTATTTTCTTGAACATCGGGGTAAATGTAGATTTTTCAATTGGCGACGCCACACCAAAATTCCTATTTTATCAGCTGTTAAAACAAAAAGGATAATACAATGCGCGTACTCGTTCTTAATTGCGGCAGCTCCTCGGTCAAGTTCGCCGTTATCGACACCCAGACCAAAGAATCCATCTCTAGCGGCCTCGTCGAAAATATCGGCGTCAATGGCCACGTAAAGGCCAAGGGCCCCGAAGGCAACATCGACTTCAATTTCGATTGCCCCACTCATGCCGAAGCAGTTGCCGAAGTGCAGAAGTTCCTTTCCGAACAGAAGCTCATCGAAACCATCGAAGCCATCGGTCACCGCGTGGTGCATGGCGGCAAATACATCAAGAGCGAACGCGTCTCCCAGGAAGTCATCGACTACATCCGTAGCATTACCCTGTTTGCCCCGCTCCACGAACCCGCACACGCTACCGGCATGGAATGCGCTACCAAGTTCTTCCCCACACTCCCGCAGGTCGCCGTGTTCGACACCGCCTTCCACCAGACCATGCCGCGCAAGGCTTACCTCTACGGCATTCCGTATTCCTTCTACGAAAAGGACGCCATCCGCCGTTACGGTTTCCACGGCACCAGCCACCGCTTTGTGACTGCCGAAGCCGCAAGCATCCTCGGCAAGAAGCCGGAAGACTGCTGCTTCATTACCGCTCACCTCGGTAACGGTTCCAGCTGCTCCGCCATTTTGAACGGCAAGTGCGCCGACACCACCATGGGTTTCACCCCGCTCGACGGCCTTATCATGGGAACCCGTTCCGGTAGCCTCGACCCAGCAATCCTCTTCTTCATCAGCAAGAAGTACGGTTACGATATCGACCGACTCGACAAGCTCGTAAACAAGGAATCCGGCCTTCTCGGTCTCTCCGGCTTGTCTAACGACATGCGTACCTTGACGCAGGCTGCAAGCGAAGGCCACGTTGGCGCCCAGATCGCTCTCGAAACCTTCTGCTACAAGCTCACCCGCGAAATCGGCGGCATCGCCATGGCTCTCCCGCGCATCGACGCCCTGGTGTTCACCGGTGGCATTGGCGAAAACAGCCGCGTGGTCCGCAAGACCGTCATGGAAAACCTGAAGATTCTCGGCTACCAGATCGACGACGCCCGCAACGAGGACAACGGCAAGAACTCCGGCCACATCATTTCGAAGGACGGCACCCCGACCGCCATGGTCGTCGCCACCAACGAAGAACTCCTCATCGCCCTCGACACCGAAGCTCTGGTGAAATAAGTGTCATCCTGAGCGCAATGCCGCAAGGCATGAAGTCGAAGGATCTCTACATATAATGAGAAAAGGCTCCGCGATGCGGAGCCTTTTCTCATATTCATTATTTAACTTGAGATCCTTCGACTTCGCTGCTTACGCAGCTTCTACCCAAAGGGCATAACTCAACTAGAGAACTAAAGTTCTAAGTTTCGTTTAGCTCAGGATGACACGCGAAGCGTGTCACTTAATCGTCCATCTCTGATTGTTCACTTGCAGAATCTTTCTACCCTGCACCTGGGCAGCAGCGTTACGCACATCTGCTTCGCTTACCGGGAGCTTGGCCTTCCACATCACGCGACCCTGCATATCGAACATAGCCACGGAGCCACGGCTAGCTTGGATTGCGCTCTGCCAGTTCATCTTCGGAGCAGCAACCACAGGAGCAATCGATGCAGGAGCTTCCTTGGCAACCACAAGCAGCTTGTACGTGCCGGAGAATTCGCCGTCGCTTACAGTAATAGCAATCGGGAACATCGTATTGGGAGCCACCACAGAATCCTTGGCGGTAGCAATCGAGAGGACACCGTCTTTCTCAGACAAAACGAACATTTCCGTCTTCTTAATCGGGTCAACCTTAAATGTCAGGGCATCACCGTCAGGATCGGTAACATTCTTGCTGAATTCATACTTAAGGTTCCATGTTTCGCCCAAACCAGCATACAAGGTATCGATGGCCTTTGCAATTACAGGGCGATCGTTCTTGCAAGCAATCTTTGCCGGGATCGCAAGTTCTCCAGTTGCACCCATCTTGTCCTTAGCAATAATGATGAGCTCCGTTTCGCCACATGCATCCTTGACAGACTTGATCTGAATGGCTCCAGATGCCGCAATCAAAGTCGGAGCAAGCAAGCTATCGTCGTTACGGGCGGTAAATGTCAAATCAGCAGCACTGGTAGAATCATCCGTAAACCAAGTCCGCATTTCATTTTTCAAGATAGTCACAGAACCAAAATCTTCCGCCAAGGTAGTGAAACGCTTAATCGTATCGGCAACGCCAGCCACTGCCTGCGGGGGCAGATTCTTATACATAACCGTCAAGGTCACCACCACCGGTTCCGAGGTGTCGCCTTCTGCATTGACAATGTAATACATGAAGGTATCTTCGCCTTCATAGTGGGCAATTTCATAAGTAAACGAGCCATCCTCGGCAACAGTGACCTTACCTTCAACGGCATCGTCATACAGGTAGGCCTTCAAAGTAGACTTGCCGTCAGGATTCTTGTCGTTTGCAAGCAAGCCCTTCTTCACATCAATCTTGTTCACGGAATCCTGCACCACCTTGTAGGAATCTTCCTTAGCAACCGGAGGATCTGCCACCGGGAGGACCTTCACGTAGAAGTATACGCTAGCGGTATCCTTATTGTCGACAGCAAACAGAGTCACCTTGGCAACACCATTTGCATCGGCAATAGAAGAAAGTTCCACCACATGGTTGGTCTTAATCGTACCGTACTCGGCCGTCAGAATTCCGCTCGTCTTCACCTGAATCTTAAGGCCTGCTTCAGTTGCATCAGGATCGCTGAACACGAGGCTTTCCATAGGAATCTTCACCATCACCGTTTCAAAGTCTTCGTTCAGTTCCAAGGTATCGCCCAACTTGTAACTGCCTTCGTCATCAAGAGTCAAGACAGGATCATTCTGAACGACCTGAATCGGGTCATCCACATTGGTCACGGTGATTGTCACCTTAGCTTCATTACCGGTCTTCACTTCGTAATCCGGGTCAGCAGCTCGAGGATCTTCGGTCAACACGTAGGTAAAGAAATCAGTGCCATAGAAGTCTTTTTCCGGAGTATAGGTGAACAATCCCGATTCCCCATCAAAGGTCAAGGTACCGTGAGCAGGTTCCGTCACCAACGTTGCCGTATAGGTATCGCCATCCGGATCGTAGTCATTAAGCAACACGTGATTCTTCAAAGTCGTCTTGAGAGCCGTTTCTTCCTTAGTCGTGTAAGAATCGTCAACTGCAACAGGAGCGTTTTCACGATCCACCGTCGAAAGCGTCAACTGATAGCTAACCGATTTCTTTGTATCATCCGTAGCCGTAATAGTAACCACGGCATCGCCTACAGGATTGGCTCCAGTAACTAGGTTAACCCAGCCAGTTTTGTTGTAGAGCGAATCAGCCAACTTCACGAGGCCAGCCTTGTCGCCAACAATTTTGACTGTGTAAGAAGCGATATCGCCATCCGGGTCGGTAAACACCTTGGTAAGGTCAATTTTCAAAGTATCGCCTTCATTCAAGACGTCCTCTTCCTCTGCGGTGTAGGGCGGCAAAAGCGTCGGAGCATAAGTGACGCATTCATCGGCCAGATCAAAATTGGTAATTTCAATCGTGTTGGAATTGACTGTTGCTGTAGCATAAGTATTCTTAAAGCTAAACTGCACGCCCATCTGTTTGCCAACATTCCACGCAACGGTAGTAGTCGGTTTCCAATCCTGCTTAAGATCGGCAAATGCAATGAAGGTTTTCTTTGTTCCTGCAGCGAGGTCGGCACCATAATAGTTATCGTCCGTAATGGTAGACTGTTTGAAATCGATGCGGAACGGAGCAGTCGCACTATATGTCAAACACACGCCTTTGTAAGCGGACAACGAAATAGCTACGTCCTTATACGAGGCATTCTGCTCCCACGTGAAGCCGAAACCGGCACCGTTCGAAGAATTTCCTGCCTTTGCCGTAAGAACTGTAAGGCGACTAGTTTCCGACCACGCAGTCGTATCAAATGCTGAGCCGGTCCCGTATTTAAACTTATACCAATACGCAGGCGCCTTGGTTCCTCCCCCCTCGCCTTCGGTCCACACCGTAGCGCTTGCCGCATAAGCTGTACTGACTAGAGCGCACAATGCGCCCGCCCACGAAATCATCTTTTTCACCATAATAGACCTCTTATGATTTCCCAATTATTCCATCATTCTAAATCTAATTTAAGAATGTCAATAATGCAACTTGGAATATTGCAATAATAAGGCTTTTTTATCCACGTATGTAAACTTTCGTAAACAGGCTAGATCCGCTAGTCCGTTTTGGAGAGGGGAAAATTTGGTCTTAAAAACCCGTTAGCCTAGCGAGTCAAGTTCTTCGTAGCGTTCGTAAGCCTTTTCAAGTTCGGCTTCACGATCCGCAATTTCTTTTTGAAGTTCCACGATGCGGGCGGCGTTGGTAAACACCTCGGGTTTAGAAAGTTCCGTCTGACGTTCCGAAATTTCAGCTTCGAGCTTTTCGATTTTCTCGGGGAGGGAGGCGTATTCGCGCTCCTCATTGTAGCTGCGCTTTTTCTTTTTCACCGGAGAATCTTGTGCCCCAGATGCAGCAGCCGATCCTTGTGCGGCCCTCGCCTGCTTTTCAGCTTCTTTTTCGGCCGCAATGCGAGCGGCGTTTGCGGCTTCCTTATCGCGGACTTTCTTCTTTGCCTCGTAGTCGCTGTAACCGCCCACCGATTCAAAAACGTTACCGCCATCTTCAATGGCCAAGATACTTGTGGCCACGGAATCCAGAAAGGCGCGGTCATGGCTTACGGTAAGCACCGTACCCTTGTAGTCCGCCAGGAGTTCGGCCAGCAAGTCGAGCGTTTCCATATCCAGGTCGTTGGTGGGTTCGTCAAGAACCAACACATTACTCGGATGACTGAACAGGCACGCGAGTAACAATCGGTTGCGTTCGCCGCCACTCAAGGCACTGATAGGGCCACGGGCGCGGTCTGCCGAAAAAAGGAAATCTTGCAGATAACTTAACACATGGCGCTTGACGCCGTTCAGCATCACGTACTGCTGGCCGTCGGCAATATTTTCAACAAGTGACTTGTCTTCGCGGAGTCTGGTACGCATCTGATCGAAGTAGGCTACTTGCAGGTTCGTTCCCAAGCGAATGTCGCCAGTATCAGGAGTGAGTTCGCCCAAAATCAGGCGCAAGAGTGTCGTCTTTCCCGAGCCATTCGGCCCCACGATTCCAATGCGGTCACCGCGAGAAACTTCAGTAGAAAGTCCGCTGATCAACGGCGCGCCGTCATAAGAGTAACTCACGTCAGTAAGGCGCGCCACCAGGCGACCCGAACGGTCAGCCTCGGTAATCTGCATATTCACGTTGCCCGTTCGGGTGCGGCGCGCTGCCCGTTCTTCGCGCATTTTAATCAGCGCCCGCACGCGGCCCTCGTTCCGGGTCCGCCTCGCCTGAATTCCCTTACGAATCCAGACTTCTTCTTCGGCTAGGCGCTTGTCAAAAAGGGCATTCGCCTTGTCTTCTTCAGCCAAGGCCTGATCCCTAAACTGCACAAACTTGTCGTAGGGGAAATCCCAGCTGCGCACATGGCCGCGGTCCAAATCAAAAATACGGGTAGCCACCCGGCGCACAAAAGTGCGGTCATGGCTAACAAAAAGCAAGGCACAATTCAGGCGGGTCACGATTCCTTCCAGCCACTGGATTGCCGGGATGTCCAAGTGGTTGGTGGGTTCGTCCAGCAGCAACAAGTCAGGGTCTTGGGCCAGCGCCTGTGCAAACAGCGTACGACGTTTCTGACCACCGCTCAAACTGTCATAAAGAGCCTCGGGATCTATCCCCGTCTTTCCCAAAATCGCTTCGGCATGGGTATCGTGGGTACCGTCCTGCATCACCCCCGCCATGACCACATCCCGGACAGTCCCCTCGATATGGGCCGGAATTTCCTGAATCATGCGCGAAATTTTGAGGCCAGACTTCTTGACGATATCCCCCGACTGGACTTCCATTTCGCCCGTCAACACCCTCAAAAGGGTACTCTTTCCACAACCGTTTCGACCCACCAGGCAAATACGGTCCCCCGCCTCGATATCAAAGCTCACGTTGTCAAGCAGGGGAGCATTCGCCCCAATGCGCAAAAGAAGATTTTGGGCAGAAAGAATAGGCATAGTTCAAATGTAGAATATTGCGTGCTCTCTTAAAATTTTATTATAATTAGAAATATGAAAACTTTTTCGCTATCAAATCGTCTAGCAATCGTTTTTCTCGCAGGCACCTTCGCCATCTCCTCCGCTTTCGCCCAGGGAGACTTTGAAGGTTCCGGCGAAGTACCCGATCCTAACTGCGTAGGCGACGGCTGCGGTTTCGTATCCGCCGATCAAGCAGCGCAGAGCGAAGAAAACTCCAGCTATTCATACAGCGACAACGGCGCCTCCACAGAAGAAGCCTGGCCCGATTCCACGGAACAGGCCTCTGCCGACAGTGTCGAGGCCCCGGACACCACCGAAGTAGCCTCAACCAACATCGACGAAGAAGACGACGAAGCGCCCCACTACATCAACGAGAATGCATCCGAATACCGGGCTCGCAAAGAAGGATTCTCCAAAGGCGTGCAATTCGGCATCCGTGCCGCCGCCGGAGCAAGCAAGAGCTTCGGCAAAGGCGCTAGCGACTGGAACCTGGGCCCCGAATTTGGCGGCGGCCTTATGGCAAGACTTCCGCTTGGCAGATCCTTCGCCGTTGCAACCGAACTGGATTTTACCTACCGCCTTTACAGCTACGAGGGCAAGTCCGACTACGGCAAGAACGAAGCCAGCATTAATGAAATGTTGTTCGAAATCCCCTTCATGGGCCAGTTCGTATTCGACGAAGACGGCTTCTTTATAGGCCTGGGCGTAAACCTGGGGCTCAAAATGAGCGGAGACTCCGAATTCAAGCAGACCATCGACTTCGAGGGCAAAACCGACAAGGACAAGCGCTCCAACACCATCCCCACCGTTGGGGTCGAGGTTGGCGGGCTCTTTGACCTGGGTTACACCGTAAACCGCTGGCTCGTGGTTGATCTCCGAGTCATCCAGAACTTTACCAACCTGCTGGATCTGGACCTTATCGCCGAATCCACCCTAATGCATTCAAAACTTTACACAATGCACGTTACTTTGGGCGCCACGTTCCTGCTCTAAATTTTTCGGGAACTTCCGTTACGCCTCCTGTTAAGTAAAAAAAATTTTCTGCACTATTTTTACACGCTGAAATTATTTTATAGGCGGGATTTACGTGTTCATTTATTATAATTAGACTATGGATTTGAAGAGATTGAGTGTAGCAGTCGCCATGGTTTTGGCATTTTCGATGCCGACCATGGCTCAAAGTGATGATGACGAAGGTTGGGCAACCGCCCCCTCTGCCGCAGGTTCTTCTGGCGACGACGCGTCTTACGACGGTTCTACCGACAGTGAATTCGCAAACGACGAAGAATACGCAAGTGCCTACGCTCGCTACAAAGCCGAAACTACCAAGAAGTCCGAAATCAACCGTATGCGTAACGAAGGATTCCAGCGCGCCGTGTTGCTGGGTATCCGCGCCCAGGGCGGTATCAATACCTTCTTTGGTGAAAATTCCGACGGTTGGAAACTCGGTTTCCAGGGCGGAGGCGGCCTCTTGCTCAAGATGAACTTCATGGTCAAGAACCTGAGCCTCGTCCCGGAACTCACCTTTAACTACAGACATTACTCCTACGAACAAGATATGGATGCTTACACCAACGAAGCCAGCATTGATATCATGATGTTCGAAATCCCGATTATTTTCCGCTACACTTTCGAAGACTACAATTTTTATGTTGGCCTGGGTATCAACATGGGCCTCAAGTTGCAAGGTTCTTCCGAATTCAAGACCAGCGGCGGCACGCGTGACAATACGGTCGCCACCTCCGGTATGGAAGTGGGCGGAGCTTTCGACATCGGCTACCTGCTCACCCGCTGGATCAGCGTGGACCTCCGCGTGGTGCAGTGCTTCACCAGCCTCCTGAACAAGACTCTCGTTGCAGAAGAAATCTTCTACGATTCTTCGCTTAACACGTTCTACACCACTGTCGGTGTGAACTTCATGTTCTAATAAGACCCTCGGTTCTATCTCATAATTAAAAATGTGATATCAATTTAAGGCATAAAAAAGGAGCCGCAAGGCTCCTTTTTTATTTAAGGTGGAAGGCCACCGGATTCTAATCCCGAGTTTTACTTCTTGGCATTGAGCTTTCTTCTAGCCTGCTGGATTTCTCGTTCGATGAGTCGCTTTTCCACCGCAAAGAAGTTTTCATTCTTCTGGATTACATTCTTGTAAATGACATCGGCCAACTCAGGCTCGCCCGCCAGGAGCGCAATCACGATGCAGTTCCTGAGGAACACATCGCTCATGTCCGACATCTCGTAATGGTCATAGAAGTCCGCAATATTGAGAGCGGCCTGCTTGTACACACCTTCGCGGGCAGATTCCATAATATTGAATTCATCCGCAAAGCTCCGGGGGAACACTCCCTTTTGCACCAGCTCGCCCACCTTCACGTAGACTTCATCACTGTCGCGGGCTTCCATCGGAACATTACGAATCCATTCCGCATAATTCTCGCGAAATTTCTGATAACCTACAGAGGCCTCAATACTATCGGCATTCACCTCGGTAGAAGCCAGTTCGTTGGCATAGGCCAGCAACCCGGCCTTCTTGAATTCATCCCTCGGTTCTTCCAACATGGCCTTCACGCGGGCAGGGCGACGCAAGGCATAGTCTTCGGGATCCAGGTACTGCTGCCAGCAAATTTCGCAGCTGTCGAACACCTGCACAATGTGTGCTTCGGAGTGAACAAAGCGGGCTTCTTCAGCCTTGTTGTCCACCATCGGGATAAACAGGCTGTTGGGCTTCACGCCTTCAAGCAGAGACTTCAACATCTTGTTGGTAAAGAGGAAGTTTCTTTCACCGAAGAATTCTGGATCCCGGTGAATGCGGTTGAATTCCGCCACCAGCGCCGTATCCGTGGAGAAGCGTCCGATACCTTTCTGAATCACCGGCTCATCGCTTGCAATCATGATGATGTCAGGTTCGTCGGTGGACTTGTACAGGCTCACGTAAGGGAAGACCGTATCAAGCGCCTTCAGAATGTTCAGGAACATCAAATCGTTGAATTCATAAGTCTGAATCCACTGCACCCAAAGGGCACCCGGCCTCATGTAGCGACGCATCTTGGCGTAGAATTCATGAGCGAACAAGCCTGCCACGCCGCTCACCCAAGGGTTGCTGGGCACGCTAATAATCATATCGTACTTGCGGCGGTTGGTATGGAAGAACGTTGTCGCGTCGTCAATGAAAATATGGATGCGGGGGTCGTCATAGCCGCGGTAGTTCCACGGGTAAAAGCCCTTCGCCAATTCCATCATCGCCTGCTCAATTTCTACGCAGTCAAAGTCCTTGAGCAACGGGTCTGCAAGCAAGTAATGCGCGCCCATGCCGCTACCGAAGCCAACCATGGCGGCGTCATACGGTTCTGTCTTTACAGCCATGGGCATAAAGGCTGTTGCGGCCTGGGTCAGTTCGTCACTGGAAATCGGCGCTTTGCGGTTCTTGCTCATGCTGGCATCGGCTTTGCCGTTGGTCTTCACATAGTAATGCACCGGCGATTCATGAAAACTGATGGTAGCCGTCTTTCCGTCAATCACCTCAATCTTTTCGTTGGGGTGCATGTTCTTGTAACTACGGAACACACCCGAAGTAATCAGCGACGGATCAAACTTCACAAAGATGGCGGGCATAATCATGACGCACACCATGATATAGAACATCACGCTGTAGCGGAAACGCTTGCGGTAAATCACCAGCAGCAAGAAACCGATGGCGAAATCAAGGACTGCCGCGGTCACCAGGGCACCCTTCAACTGCAAAAGGGGCAGCAGCAAAAGTCCACCGCCAGCAGAACCAACAATGGAACCTAAAGTGTTCCAGCCGTAAACCTTGCCAATCGGGGCTTCGCTCTTGAAGGCGCGAGTCAGAATCAAGGTTATCAGCGGAAGCGTCATGCCGGCAAAGAAACTCGTAGGGACCATCCACAACAGCGAAAGCGCATACTTGAATAGGCTCCAGCAAATGTAGCCGTCAGATGTCGGATTGAAAATCTGGTTTGCCTCGTTCATCATTCCCCAGAAGGGCTGATGGAAATACAAGGTACAAAGCGCAAAGAAAGCCATCAAGATTTGCGCCATCGAAAGCACCACAAGGCTATCCTTCTTCAAAAGCTTGCCACTTACGGCACTGCCAAGCGCAAGACCCAAGATAAAGGCAGAGAGCATCTGGTCAAAGCTATGGCTCGAAGACCCGAGCAACAGTGACAGCAAACGAATCCAGACAATTTCATAGACAAAGGAAGTAAGGCCAGTAATCGCCGCAATCCAGAACCAGGTATCCTTCGGCGGCATGGCAAGCTTATGTTCTGCGACATAGTCTTCATCGGGCTTTTCGGGCGCCGCGTCTTTAGACGGAACAGGCGAAGTCGTCACACCAATAAAGCTGAATACCGCCGCCAGCAAAAAGTTAATGGAAGCCGCCACACACAAAGTGGCATGGTTACCAATTTCAGGAATCAACAAGTAACTGGTCGCCAAGATACCGATGGCAGAACCGAGGCTATTCGTAAAGTAAAGCATCGGGAGCGAAACTTCGGCACCGCTCTTGCGCATGAGACCCGCCGCAATAAACGGGAATGTCATACCGACCGCAATTGCAATCGGGAGCGTAGATCCCGTCGCCAAAATCACCTTGGCAATCTCGGCGCCGCGGCTAGTCAAAGACGCCGTATATTCGGAATCGTAGAAAATACCCGTCAGCCAGTTATACAGCGGGTGGTACGCAATACCACCGATACCGATGGCAAGTTCCACAATACCGTATCCCAGCAAGGGACGCTTGGTACGCACCACCATCTTGCCTGCGACAAAGCTGCCTATGGCAAGGCCGCCCATGTAAATGCAGAGCGTGAGCACCTGGCCGTAGCTAGAATGCCCAAGGAAGAGTTTAAGGTATCGTGCCCACGAGCCTTCGTAAATCAGGCCCGCGAACCCGGACAGGGCAAACAGGAAATAGACCAGGAAGTTCATATGGTTAATAATAAAATAATGTCAACCGGACATTGACAAAAATGACCCGAATATCAAATATTCAGGCCCTATTTTATACAAAGTTGTTTAATATTTACACAAAAGCCAATTATTTCTTGGCATTTTCTTCGGCCGCCTCTATGGATTTGGCAACTTTCTCGGCCGCTTTTTCAGCTGCAGCTTCGGCGGCCTTGATTTCGGCCTTCCACGGAGTAAGGCCCACCACATTGTCGACCGGGAGCGAAAATGCGATTCCCTGGCCCATGGTGTCAAGCCCCGCCTTCTGGTAAAGAGCATGCAAAACGGCATCCTTGATCTTGGCGTCGACCAGAATCATGACGATTTCTTTTTCGGGCTGAATCGCGATATGGAAAAACGACTCGGCTTCCTTGTTGGCCGTACCGCGGGCATTCAGAATCGTACCCCCACGGGCACCGGCATCCTTCGCCGCTTCCATCACGGTTTCAGAGAATCCGGTATTCACAATACAAAAGATGACTTCGTGATTGAATCCGCTCATTTTTCGTTTCTCCGTACCGCATCGCGGTTGTCGCTTAAAAAGTTGAAGATAGACTTGCCAATGATGCTTGCCATCGGGATCGTGTAGGCAATACCCTTGCCACCCACAATCGTATTGAACTTTTCGGCAAGGCTGTCGAGGGCTGCACGCAGATTGTTTTCGCCAATCACGCTAATGATCACGGCGCGGTCCGAATCGGCAAGCCCCATGGCTGTCGCAATTTCACGCGGGGCAGTCCCCTGCCCGAACAACACCATCTGCATGTTCACGCCAAAAGACTGGATATGGTCCATGTAAAAATCCGCCTTGGCACGGCTCACCACCGTAATCAAAATCTTGAGGCGGTTCATCGAAACCTTGGCACGCGTATTCCCGCGCAACACCCTGTTTCTTATTTTCTTTTCTACATCCATGGCGCCCCCTACATAAAGTCGATAATCTGTTCGTCGTCGGCATCCTGGATGCGACGCATCATCATGCGGTTACGGAGCGCCGTCGAAACGGTCGCCCTGAAACCGAGCACCTGTATCGTAATCAAGGGCGTCATCGCGACCATGGCGACAATACCGAAAGCATAATTCAAAATGGAATCGCCACCATCATGGAGGCCCGCACAAGCGCCTATGGCAAGCGGCAGAATAAAGCTAGAAGTCAACGGACCGCTCGCCACGCCACCGGAGTCAAAGGCAATGGCGGTATAAAGTTTCGGCACAAAGAACGAAAGTCCGAGCGAAATAAAGTAACCCGGAATCAGGTAATAAATAATCGGAAAACCAACAATAATGCGAATCATGGAAAGACCGATCGAAATGCCCACGCCCACCGAAAGCGCAATCAGCATGGAGCGCTTGGTCACAAGGCCGCCGGTCACCTCTTCGACCTGCTTGTTCAGCACGTGCACCGCCGGTTCCGCAAGCACCACCACCAAGCCAAGCACAAAGCCCGCCACCACAAGAGCACGCGGCATGGCACCCAGTTGCTTGCCCAGTTCAAAGCCAATCGGCATGAACCCGACAGCCACTGCCGTGAGAAACACCACCAGGCCCACGAACGTGTACACAATACCGAAGGCCATAGGGACAATCCTGCTCCAAGGCAGCCTAAGTACCGTAAACTGCAACAACAGGAAGAACACCACAATCAAGCCGAGCGCCACAAGCACTTCTCTTGCAACACCTAAAATGACCGGCAAGAAGTTCATCCCGAGACTGGCATCAATTGAATAAGCCGATTCCGAAAGCTGGTATGTCAAATCTCCCTTCGAGAAAATCACGAGTCCCATGAGCGCAATAATCGGGCCTACCGAGCAAAGCGCAATCAGTCCGAAACTGTTTTCATTCGCACTTTTACCGCCAATGGCTCCTGCCACACCCACGCCGAGAGCCATGATAAAGGGCACCGTAATCGGGCCCGTGGTCACACCACCCGAATCAAAAGCCAGCGGCACGAACATGTCCTTCCCAAAGGTCAGCATGAGCATCCCGAGCATGAAAAGCATCAAGTAAAAGAAGATGATAATCGTCGAAAGGTCTCGCTTAAACACAATCTTGATAATCGAAAGAGCCAAGAAACAACCTACGCCAACGCCAATCGTCGCAATCAGGAGAGTCGGCTCCACCGCCGCTCGCACCTGCTCGGCAAGCACCGACAAATCGGGCTCCGCAACAGTAATGAGCACGCCCATCACAAAGCACACCGAAACAAGCAACTGCAAACGCCTGGATTTGGTAAGACCCGAACCCACATGCTCGCCCATGGGGGTCATGGCAAGGTCGGCACCCAGGTTAAAAAGTCCGATGCCAACAATCAAGAAAATCGCACAAATCGAAAAAACAACAAGTTGCTTAAAGGACAGCGTCACCAGCGGCGTACACGACACCGCAAGCACAATTAGCGTAACCGGTAAGACCGAGCCAAACGCCTCCTTCAACTTGTCCAGCAAAATCTTAAACATTTGCGGGAAATATAGAAAAACGCCAGAAAACGCACATTTTTATAATTATTTTTCATAAAAGATGCAACCAACGGGCATTTAGGTGCATCTAAAAGGGTACAATGGACGAAAAAGTGATTCTTCAACACCTTAAGGGCGGCAGTCGCGAAGCATTAAGCCTGCTTTGGCAGGCGCATAGCGCGAATGTGCTGAATCTGGCCTTCAGGATGATGAAGGACCGTGACGAGGCCGAAGACATCCTGATGGATGTCTTTGTACAGGCCCCCAAAGCCGTACAGGGTTTTCGGGGAGAATCGGCTCTGGGCACATGGCTTTACAGGCTTACGGTCAATGCCTGCCTCATGAAGCTCAGGGCTCAAAAACGCCACCGGGAACTAGAAGAAGAAAAACTGGACGTCATTATAGAAGAGGTCCTTGGAAAAGACGAAAAAAACGAAACCTTCGATGCGGAACTTCTGGAAAAAGGCATGGCGGAACTCCCTGCGGAAACCCGCAGTATGCTCTGGCTCAAAGACGCCGAAGACCTGGACGTAAAGGACCTGGCAGAAATTTACAAGATGCCCGAAGGCACCATCAAAGCAAGGCTCAGCCGCGCAAGACACTTTGTGAAGAACTATTTAAAGGAGCGTAAGAACCATGCCTAACAAAATCGATTTTTCGAAGCTTGAAAGGCTTACCCCCCGGGAAGATTCCTGGGCAAAAGTCTGCGCCCGCCTGGACGCGGAAGCCTTGAATGTCCCCACAAAAAATATCATTGCAATCAAGACCTGGTACAGCGCCATTCCGCTTGCAGCAAGCATTGCACTTGTGGCACTTACCGCCCTCTTGCCTTCGATGACGCAAAACATCGAACAGGCTGGGGCCAACTCTACCGAATACGTTTCTATCAACAGCTCTGCTCCGTCCGAAGTTTTGAGCTGGTATTCTAGCCTCGGAAATTCCACCAGCGACGAATTCGAAACTTTGGAAGAAACTGTTGGCTTTAATTATTTAATCAAGGAGTAACTCTATGAACGGAAACAAACTCTTCGCGGCAAGCATTGCTATACTTGCCCTCGCCCTGGGATTTTTCCTGGGCAACCTCCACATTAACGGCGGCTGTTGCTGCCAGCAGGCAGAAATGTCCTGTTGCAAAAAAGGCGGCGGCATGCCCTGCGAACACAGCGCCATGCATGCCCCGAATGCTCCCTGCGATTGCGTAAAGGGTGAGACCTGCTCTTGCGAAAAGAACGGACAGCCTTGCCATTGCCCGAACTGCGCCAAGCACGGTCACAAGGGTCCGCACGGCGACTTTGACAAGGGACCGAAATTCAGGGGCAAGATGGACTTTGCCGCCATGGATTCCTTGCTGCAGGTGACGCCGGAACAGAAGGCCACCCTCGAAGCCAGCCGCGCCAAGGGAGATTCCATTTTCAAGGAACTCCGCAAGCAAAAGCACGAAGCTGAAAAAGCTTTGGGCGAAGCTCTTGAAAGCAAGGATTCCGCCGGAATCGATGCCGCCAAGGCAAAGGTGCTCGACGCGGACAAGGCCTTACTTGAACACCGCATTAACGGGATGCAGGCCCTCGCCGGAATCTTGACTGCCGAACAGCTCGAAAAGTTCAACGCCTTCCATAAAGAACGGACGAAGGCCTTCAAGGAACGCTTCAAGAACGGCCCGCACCATGGCCCGCATGGCAATCCGCCGGCGGCTAATTAAAAAACAATTCCCTCAAAAACACAAAAGTCCTCGGCATTGTATCGAGGACTTTCTTTTATACTTTTGCGACCACGAATTATTTCTTCATAAAAGACAAGTTCTGCGCCACGCGGAAAAGACCTTCGGCGCGGTGTTTGTTGCTACCGGACACTCCGTTAAGGCTTTCCAGGAAACGAGTCAGCTCCAGAACGCCTCCGCCCTGCTTAAGCACATGAACTGCACAGAGCGAAATCACCCCGAGAGAAGAATTGATAATGTCAAGATCAGTACCGGCCAACTGGAATGCCGCCAACTGGTACGCATCTTCCATATTCCGCTTGATCATTCTGTCAATGTCGCCGAGAGTCGTAAATCCAAATGATACGAATACAGCCAAGAACCGCGAAAGCGACGTCTCGTGAATTTCAGCCTGATTAATGGAGGCAATGCGCTTGTTCAATGCATCGAAAGGGTGTAATTCTAGGTAATTTCCAAACGAATCGCCGTTCAGCTCCACTTCATCGAAACTGCCCGAACTCACCAACGACTGCACCTGACGGCGGTAGTCATTGATTCCCGTACGAATCACGCAAAACTGTTCGTCAACCAGTTCTAACATTCCTGCAAGGCGGTTCAAGTTGCGCAGATATTCCTTGGGAACTTCGAAACCCGACTTATAACCCGTATCATGATCCAATACAGCCCACACATGCTGCAAGGCGGTGCGCATCTGCACTTCGAAACGGATTTCGTTCATTTGCGGGTAAGCAGGATCAAAATATCCTTCTTTGGGCAAGCGACAAATAAAATGTAGCGAATTATAGCCGAAACTATGGATTTCGTGCATCTTGCGTTTGTCGATACTGTTTTCCCAATCGATTTCAAAAAGACGACCTACAAGGGCAGCGACTTTATCGACTTCGTCGCTGTAGAAGGTAATAACACGAACGCCCAGAATGTCCGTCAGGTCAGAAAGCGAATTGTACTTGCCCGACTTGCGTTCGAGTTTGCCCGCAAGGCTATCTTCTGCCTTGACACGGCCTTCGATGGCGTTGATGTAGATTTTATTTTCTTCGATGCTTTCGCGAAGAACGCGCTTGACCACGCGCAAAAGCTTTTCAAAAATAGGGCGCTGTTCGCGGTATTCTTCCAGAATCAGAGCCTCTTTAGGAGGGAGGCCGTAATCGGTTTTGTTTTTCTGCTCCATGGCCTTTCTACTTTTAGAATACCCTGTCAATGGTTTCAATAAATTCATCGTAAGCGAAAGTTCCCTTAAGACTTGCGAGTGCTCGCGCAAGTCCGCGGAAATGCCATTCGTGCGAAGACTTGTCTTTTACGCAAAACAGGTCCCACACCTTGTCGCCAATCGCCTGGTAGTCGCGGTATATAGCGCGAATATTACTTAATTTGTCTGCAAGCGCTACAATCTTGACTTCGTTAGTTGCCGAAGACAAACGTTCAATCGCTTCTTCTTTACGAAGGCGCCAGCTTTCTTGGCGGCTCTTACCTTCGAACTCGATGTCGGATTCGGCCTCGACAAGCTCAGCAATGCGCTTGCCGAATTCGCGTTCTACGTCCTTGAGCGTCACAGCGGTATCTTCTACCGTATCGTGCAATGCCGCGGCGGCCAGAAGTTCCTGGTCGCTAGTCATGGTGGCAGCAATCGAGACAGCCTCCATCGGGTGAACTATATACGGGAAACCCTTCCCCTTACGTTCTGCCCCCTGGTGCGCCTTGACCGCAAAAACAATCGCTTTGTCGAGAATTGATGTATCCATGTCACTAAATGTATATAAAAATTTTTCTATTTTTACCCTCGCAACAAATAACCGCGCAGCGGAAAGGATTAATCTATGTCGAAACTGACTGATTCTCAGGAATGGAAGGCCCTTGAGGCCCACGCCGAAGTCGCCAAGACCTGGCACATGAAGGAACTCTTCGCAAAGGACCCGGCTCGCGCCGAAAAGTTCAGCGCCGAAGCCTGCGGCCTCTTCCTGGACTACTCCAAGAACATCATCACCGACGAGACCATGGCCAAGCTCCAGGACCTCCTAAAGTCCGCCGGTTTTGAAGACATGCGCCGTAAGTACTTTGCCGGCGAAAAGATTAACACCACC